>Ga0210019_1000118_pt1 | contig 104626 bp, 101 predicted proteins | sample CryGeyCG2114_020_2_FD_183969 | JGI IMG/M metagenome (GOLD analysis project Ga0210019, IMG submission 183969) | Groundwater microbial communities from aquifer - Crystal Geyser CG11_big_fil_rev_8/21/14_0.20 (SPAdes) (version 2) | ecosystem: Environmental > Aquatic > Deep subsurface > Groundwater...
TTCCTGCCGCACCAGGTCGACCCCGGGCAGAAGGCAGATGACGCCCGCCGAAAGGGCGATCCAGGCGGGCGAGACGCCGTGCCAGAAATCGAGCGCCCACAGCGCCAGCGTGACCGCCAGGACCCAGGCCAGGACCTTTTCGTCCCGCGTCATGGGCGATGCCTCGGCGATTGCGGACGCGGGTTCGGCCCGGTCGGGAAACAGCCAGAGGACGACGAAGTAGATGGCGACCGCCTTGAGCAGGCCGGTCACCGGAAAATGCAGCAGCAGATAGGCGCCGTAGGTGAAATGCATGCCGTAGAGCGTTTCCGCCGTGCCGGCCAGGACCATGTTGGGCACGTTGGCGGGCAGGATCGCGACGGCGGGCATCCAGGTGGCGCAGGCGACGGCCATGACGAGGCCGTGACGCCCGTTGCGGCCTGCCGTCAGGCCCAGGCGGTCGGCCAGCGCCAATGCGATGGGCACCAGCAGGATCACCCGCCCCAGGGTCGACGGCATGAGGAACGCCAGGGCAACCCCGACCAGGACCATGGCGGCGACCTGCGCCTTGTAGGTCTCGCCGAACAGGCCCGTCAGGCGCGCGGCCAGGCGCGCGCCCAGGCCCGTGCGGTTCACGGCGATGCCGACGATCAGGCCGCCGAAGGTCAGCCACAAGGCGGTCGACGACCAGCCGGCGAAGATCACTTCCGCCGGCGCCACGGCGATCAGCGAGGCCACGGCGAAGAAGGCGAGGCCGGTGACGAATTCCGGCAGCACGCCCGTGGCGAAGAATCCCATGGCGAAGATGACCAGCCCGGCGCCGCGCAGCACCCGGGGCTCCCATCCTTCTGGTGCCGGCAACAGCAGCAGGGTGACCGCCAGCGAGAACACGGCCAGCGCCGTCCACTTGGGCAGGGTCATCGTCGCGGTCGTTGCGGGCATGGGGCCTCCGTCGTCCCTCTTTGAAGCAATCCCCCGTGATGCTTTTAGCGGTCACGGATGCAGGGGAAAAGCACCCAGTCGCCGCCAATCCACAGGGCCAGCCCGTGGCGCGGGGAGATAAAGGACGCTACACTCGGCCCACGCGCCGCCGTCCACAGCCGGGAACCTGGCCGCATGTCGAAGACCGCCGATCGTCCGACCGAGAAAACCGCCGCCAAGGAACCGCCGGCCGCATCGCCGTTCCCCGATACGGAAGAGGCGCAGCGTGCCGCCCAGGCGCTGAACGAACGCTGCCAGCGCATCGTGCAGCGGTTCTGGGAACGCCAGGCGGAACAACACGGCTTCCAGATCCCCGACCCGCTGGTGATCGGCAAGGCGTTCTTCGAACTGGGGGCGGCTATGCTGCAGGATCCGGCCAAGCTGGCCGAGGCCCAGGCCAGGCTGTGGCAGGGCTACGCCGAGTTGTTCGACGCGGCGTCCAAGCGCCTGAAGGGCGAGGCGGCGGCGCCGGTGGCCGAGCCGGCCAAGGACGACAAGCGTTTCAAGGACGAGGCGTGGTCGGAGAACGTCGTGTTCGACACCCTGAAGCAGTCCTATCTGTTGACGTCCAACTGGATCCGCGAGGCCGTGCACGACGTCGAGGGACTGGATCCCAAGACGCGGGAAAAGGTCAACTTCTATACCCGCCAATGGGTCAACGCGCTGGCTCCCACCAACTTCGCCGCGACCAACCCCAAGGTCATCCAGCGCACGCTGGACACCAAGGGCGACAACCTGGTCAAGGGGCTGGACCACCTGTTGGAAGACCTGGAGCGCGGCGAGGGCCAACTGCGCATCTCCATGACCGACGACAAGGCCTTCAAGCTCGGCGAGAACATCGCCGTCAGCCCGGGCAAGGTGGTGTTCCAGAACGACCTGATGCAGCTCATCCAGTACGCGCCGACGACGGAGACAGTGTTCAAGCGGCCGCTTCTGATCGTCCCGCCCTGGATCAACAAGTTCTACATCCTGGACCTGCAGCCCAAGAATTCCTTCATCAAATGGGCCGTCGACCAGGGGCATACGACGTTCGTCGTGTCCTGGGTCAATCCGGACGAGAGGCTGTCCCACAAGACCTTCGCCGACTACATGCTGGAAGGCCCCCTGGCGGCCATGGATGCCATCAAGGACGCCACCGGCGAGGACAGCGTCAATCTTATCGGCTACTGCATCGGCGGCACGCTGACGGCGGCGACGCTCGCCTGGATGGCGGCGCAGCCTTCATCGAGCAATTGGGGCGGCGACCGGGTGGCCTCGGCCACCTTCTTCACGACCATGACCGATTTCAAGGAGCCGGGGGAACTGGGCGTCTTCATCGACGAGGAACAGCTCGACCTCCTGGAACAGCACATGGCGGAAAAAGGCTTCCTGGAAGGCAGCCACATGAGCCAGGTGTTCAACATGATGCGCGACAACGATCTGATCTGGTCCTTCGTCGTCAACAACTACCTGTTGGGCCGCGAGCCCATGGCCTTCGACCTGCTTTACTGGAATTCGGACAGCACCCGCATGCCCGCCATGATGCACGGCATGTACCTGCGCAAGATGTACCTGGAAAACAAGCTGGTGGAACCCGGCGGCATCACGCTTGCGGGCACGCCCATCGACTTGGCCAAGGTCAAGACGCCCGCTTATCTGCTGTCGACCCATGACGACCACATCGCCCCGTGGAAATCGACCTATAAGGCGACGCAGCTTTATTCCGGGCCGATCCGTTTCGTGCTGTCCGCCTCGGGGCACATCGCGGGCGTCATCAATCCGCCTGCCGCCAACAAGTACTGTTACTGGACCAAGACCGGCAAGCCGCCCAGGGATCCGGACAAGTGGTTCGCGGGGGCGGCGCGCAACGATGGGTCCTGGTGGCCCGACTGGCAGACCTGGGTCGCGAAGAAATCCGGGGGGCGGGTCGCCGCGCGCAGGCCCGGCGACGGCGGGCTGAAGGCGCTCGAGGACGCGCCCGGGTCATATGTGGCAGTCCGCCTGGGGTGACGGCCTGTCCTGTCAGGGCACTTTTGCGGTATAGTGATCGTTGGAATATCCCGGCGGAGCGGGAGAGGATGAGCGATTTGACCCTTGATGACGCCGTTGCCGCCCTGCGGCGCGCGGAAGCCGCGTTGAAGGCGCGCGGCGTGCGGCGGGCCGCCGTGTTCGGCTCCCTGTCGCGGGGCGTCACGGGACCGGCAAGCGACGTCGATGTTTTGCTCGACATCGACCCGGCGGCGATCACGTCGCTGTTCGATCTCGGCGGCATCTCCTATGAGATCGAGCGGGCGCTCGGCACGCGGGACTTTGACATCGCGCAAAGGCATCGCTTGCCCGCTGAGATCGCCGCGCAGGCTGACCGGGACGCGATCTATGCCTTCTGATCCGGGCGACGACAAGGTTATCAGGCGTCTCAACGACATCGTCCGAAACGCGGAGTTCGTGATCGCCGAAGCCGAGGGCGCCGGCCGCGACGGGTTCATTCAAAGCATGACCGTCCAGTATGCCGTGCGCTACGCGATGCTTTGCATGAGCGAGGCGGCAAGGCACCTACCTGACGACCTTATTTCTGGGCATGCGGAAATCAGCGATTGGAACAAGCTGAAAGGCATCGGCAACCCGCTGCGCCACGAATACGACAGGCTCGACCCGAAAATTTTGTGGGAGGCCGCGACCGTCCATGTGCCGCGTGCGCTGAAGGCCGCCAAATCAATGCTGGCGGCCGTCGCAGAGGCACCGCCCGATTCGGAAAGCGAGTAAAAACGGAACAGTCTTTATTCCAACAACGATCTGCAAACTTAGCCACAAACGAGAAGCAATCGAGGTTATGAACAGTAGGTTGTGGTCCCCTGATTGAAGCCACGAGACGCGAGATGAAAAAAAGATATCCCAGGTTGGCGATCTGCGTTTTGGCGTCAATTTTGCTTGTTTCTGACATGTCAGAAGTGGCGGCAGACACCCCATATTTTGGGTTTTACCCATCCACAATGGGCAGAGAATTCAAGCTTTTCAAACACAACATTCTTGGCTTCTCGATTGATATTCCCGCTTCCTGGACATTTGGGGTCTTTGGTAAACCGCCCCTAACCGTCGCACTGGTCTATCCCGAAGGTTTAAATACCGGGATTATATCAGAAAATTACGAAATGATTGAAATTGGGCAGCTTCCACTCCTCAACATAAATCTACAGCAAGCTAAAGATATTGTTATATTAGGTATTCATACAAGACGCAAAAATATTGAATACGTTGGAGATCTGATCCCAACATATGTTTACAATACGGACACAATTCGATGGAAATATTCCTGGCGCTCGAAATCGGGCATTTTGCTGATCGAAGACATTTCATTGATTAAGTTTGGAGATCGAATTCGGTCGGTAACGGTACGGGCCACTAAAAATAAGTATGACAAACAACTTGGTTTCTATGAGCCAATTGCCAGTTCTTTTCGGCCTTTTGACCCGACATATTGAGGGTAGATCAAGGAGGGAATGGTCTGTCCTCTGTTCTGGAAATTGCGTTAGCTTCGGGTCAAAATCAACCGCATCTTTCGCAATCATGAATGAACCGTACATGGCGCCACACTGGACGCCGAAAAGATAAAAAGTCGCAATTTCAGCGCGTTCCGGGCATAGTTCCGCCATGCCCAACGCGCCCGCAGTGACAATAAGCGAGCCCGCCGCCGAGGACGCCCGCCGGTTCCACGCCAACCTGGAACTGCTGGCCGAGATGTCGCGCGATTTCGCCGCGTCGCGCGACCTGGACGTGACGCTTCTGAAGGCCGTCGGGCATATCACGGACTCGGTCGATGCCGAAGGCGGGGCCCTGTTCCTGCTGGACGAGGCGCAGGAAAACCTGCGCTGCCACGCCTGCGTGGGGGCGACGGAAATCACCGGCCTGGTGATCGCCGCCGACAAGGGCATCGTCGGGCGCGTGGTGCAGAACAACCTGGGCGAGATCGTCCGCGACGTGTCCAAGGACCCCAGTTTCTTCGGCGGCGTGGACGAGAAGACGGGCTATACGACCAAGTCGATCCTGTGCGCGCCCCTGACCGTGAAGGACGAGCGCATCGGCGCCATCGAGTTGATCAACAAGCGGGGCGGCGACGGCCTGTTCAGTCCCGGCGACCTGCATTTCCTGGAAGCGCTGGCGGCGTCGGCGGCGCTGGCGATCCTCAATGCCCGCCAGGCGGACGCCCTTCTGGAGCAGGAGCGCATCAAGCGCGAGTTGGAACTGGCGCGCGAGATCCAAAGCTCGCTGTTGCCCCGCGCGGGCGACGCCGACGCGCCCATCGCCGGCGTCAACCTGCCGGCGCGAGAGGTTTCGGGCGACTTCTTCGACCATTTCCCGCTCAAGGACGGGCGCATCTGCTTCTGCCTGGGTGACGTCTCGGGCAAGGGCATGAACGCGGCCCTTCTGATGGCCAAGACCGCCAGCCTCTACCGCTGTCTGGGCAAGGCGATTCTGTCGCCGGGGCGGCTTCTGGGGCTGGTCAACCGCGAGATCTGCGAGACCGCGGCGCGCGGCATGTTCGTGACCATGGTGGCCGGCATCTACGATCCGCGCACGGGTGTGGTGACGCTTTCCAACGCCGGGCACGAACCGCCCCTTGTGCTGACGTCCGACGGCGGGTTCGAGGCCTTCGAGGCCGGGGGCCCGCCGCTCGGCATTCTGGCGGACCCGCCGACCAAGGAAGGCTATCCGGAGGCGGCGATCGAGTTGAAGGGCGGCAGCCTTTGGGTCTTCACCGACGGCGTGACGGAAGGCTACGTCGACGATGCGGGGACGGAACTGGGCGCGGAGGGGGTCAGGGGAATCCTACTGGAAACCCGAGGCCGGGCCTTGAAGGACCGCCTGGACGCCGTGGTCGGCGTCCTCAAACCCGGTGAGAGCGGCATGCGCGACGACGTCACCCTGCTGGGGCTCGTCGATACCGCGGCGGGCCGGCCGACGACGACGTCGTCCCCCGCGACCGGGGCGGAATCGATCATGTCCATGCGCCTGCCGGCCAAGGCCGACCGCCTGCGCGTCATCCGCCATGCGGTGCGGGCGGCGCTCGATTACCTGGATTGCGAGCACGAGATGACCGAACAGGTCATCCTGGCCGTGGACGAGGCCTGCCAGAACGTGGTGCGACATGCCTACGGAGGGCGCGCCGACGGCGAGATTGCCGTCGAGCTTCGCCGCGACGGCGGTGACTTCGTGGTCGAGTTGCAGGACTTCGCGGCGCCTGTCGACGTCGGCGCCATCCGGGGCCGCGACCTTGACGACATCCGCCCGGGGGGGCTGGGCGTCCACCTGATCCGCGAGATCATGGACGACGTTCAGTTCGTGACGCCTCCCGCCGGTGTGGGTAATCTGCTACAACTGCGAAAGCGGCTGTATACAAAAGCCGGCGCATCTTGAGGGGACTGGACATGATGCACGAAGTCAAAGACGCCGGCGGCGCCGTCGTCATTGCGCTTGAGGGGGACATCGACCTGCAGACGTCGCCCAAGGCGCGCGAGGCCCTGCTGGCCGCCGTGGGGCGGGGCAAACCGGTGGTCGTCGACCTGGCCAAGGTTTCCTACATCGATTCGTCGGGCGTGGCGTCCCTGGTGGAGGCCCTGCAGACGGCGAAGAAGGGCGGCCAGACGCTGGCCCTGGCGGCGGTCAGCGAAGGCGCCATGCGGGTTCTCAAGCTGGCCAGGCTGGACGCCGTGTTCACCATCCACGCCAACGTGGACGACGCCGTATAACGCCATTCGCCTTGAACTGCCGGAGAACCTGAGCGTGACCCCGACCGACACCCGAAACCCCATCGTCGCCCTGACCGAACGGGTCGGCCGCGCCGTCGTCGCCGGGGTCGAGGAAATCGGCCTGGGCGCCATGATGGTGGTGGAAAGCGTCTACTGGCTGATCCTCGGGCGGCGCGAGAAGCAGGCCGTGCGCCTGGGCGCCATCGCCGAGCAATGCATGGCGGTCGGCATCCAGGCGGTGCCGATCATCGCCCTTCTGGCCGCGACCATCGGCATGATGCTGGCAATCCAGGGCATTCACACGCTGCGCATCTTCGGCGCGGAAAGCCGGGTCACCATCGGCATCTCGTTCTCCGTGGTGCGCGAGTTCGCGCCCCTGATCACCGGCATCGTCATCGCCGGGCGGTCGGGCTCGGCCTTGGCCGCGCGCATCGGCACCATGAAGATCAACCAGGAAGTGGACGCCCTTTACGTCATGGGCATCAATCCGGTGCGCTTCCTGGTCGTCCCGGCGCTGGTCGCCATGCTGATCATGGTGCCGGCGCTGACCCTGTTTTCCGATTTCGTCGGCCTGTTCTTCGCCGGCGTCTATGTCAACCTGGACCTGGGGATATCGCTTGCCGCCTATATGGACGAGACCATCGAGCTTCTGCGCGTCGACGACCTGATGCACGGCCTCGGTAAAAGCGTCATCTTCTCGGTCCTCATCGCCGTGATCGGGGTGGTCAACGGGGCCTCGGTCCAGGGCGGCGCCGAAGGCGTGGGCAAGGCGACGACGCGGGCAGTGGTGCAGTCGATCTCGGCCATCATCGTGACCGACATGCTGTTCGCCTTCGTGGTCACGCGCTGACGGGGAGGGCGCATGGACGATTCCGACACCGCCGGCGCGCAAGCGCCCCGCAACGTCATCGAGGTCCGCGACTTGGTGACCCATTACGGCGACCGCATGATCCTGAAGGGCGTCTCGATGGACGTGCGCGCCGACGAGATCATGGTCATCATGGGCGGCTCCGGCTCGGGCAAGTCGACGCTGCTGCGCCATCTGATGGCGCTGGAGCATCACTCCTCCGGGACCATGCGCATCCTGGACCAGGACATCGAGAAGCTGTCGGGGGTGGAACTGGTCGAACTGCGCCAGAAGCTGGGCGTGGCGTTCCAGGGGGGTGCGCTGTTCTCGTCGATGACCGTGGGCGAGAACGTGATGCTGCCGCTTTACGAGCACACCGGCCTGGACCGCAAGACCATGGAAATCATGGCCCGCATGAAGCTGGAGGTCGTCAGCCTGGGCGGGTTCGAGAACCTGATGCCGTCGGAACTGTCGGGCGGCATGATCAAGCGCGCGGCGTTCGCGCGCGCCGTCGTCATGGATCCCAAGATCCTGTTCTGCGACGAGCCGTCGGCGGGGCTCGACCCCGTCGTGTCATCGGCGCTGGACGACCTGATCCTAAACCTGCGCGACGCCCTGGGCATGACCGTTGTCGTGGTCACCCACGAACTGGAGAGCGCGTTCAAGATTGCCGACCGCATCACCGTTCTGGACCGCGGCGAGATCCTGTTCATCGGCACGCCGGACGAACTGCGTGCCGATCCCTCGCAGCGCATCCAGAACCTTTTGAACCGGGTGGCCGAGGATGACACCTTGGACGCCGACGCCTACCTGAACCGCCTGACGGGCGAAACTCCCGCATATAGGCCTCTGTGAGAATCAAGACGTGCGAAGCAACAAGATAAACTACCTCCTGGTCGGGACCTTCGTTCTCGCCATGATCGCCGGTCTGATCGTGGCCTTGTCGCTTTTGACGGGGCGCACCGGAGCGACGGACACCTATCACGCCTATTATGCCAACGTCACCGGCGTGAAATTCGGAACGCAGGTCGTCTACGAGGGCTACCCCATCGGCCAGGTCGAGACGGTGACTCCGGAGCCGTCCAAGGGCGGGATGCGCTTTCGCGTCGATTTCGAGGTCAACGAGGGCTGGAAGATTCCCAAGGACAGCAGGGTTGCGATCGCGGCCCCCGGCCTGCTCGCGGCGGTGACACTGAGCATTTCCGCCGGCGCCAGCCCCGAAGCCCTGACCCCGGGAAGTGAGGTCACGGCGGTCGAGGGCGGCGACCTGTTCTCCGTCGTCTCATCGGTGGCGGAAAAGCTGGGCGGGCTTAGCGACAAAAGCATCGAGCCTCTGCTGGCCAGCGTGCAGAAGGCCGTCGACAGCGCCAATCGGCTGCTTGGCGATCACGGCGAGACGTTGGCCGCCGACATGAAGCAGTTGATCGGCGATGCTTCCTTGGTGGTCGCGGACGTGAGTCGTCGCATCCCGGTCGTGATCGACAACATGGAACTGATCGCCGCCGACGTGAAGAAGGTCAGCGGCGAACTGAAAGCGGTCGTCACGCCGGAGAACCGCAAGCTTCTGGAACAGACGGTGGCCAACCTGAACGGTGCCGCCAAGGACGCCCGTGCCGCCATGATCAACGGCGACAAGCTGATGGCCGCCATGAATGACATGGTGACCAAGAACGACGGCGACCTGCGCCGCTCGATCAAGGACGCCCGCTATGTCGTCGAAAGCGTCGCCCGGCGCATCGACGCCATCAACGAGAACCTGGAAGGCATGTCGCGCAACATGCTGGAATTCTCGCGTCAGATCAGGCAGAGCCCGGGCCTGCTGCTGAGCAGCAAGCCGGTCGCCGACGAGGCGCAAGGGAAATGAGGGGGATCATGATCGGACGACTATCCGCACTGGTGCTGGCGGCCGTGCTGGCGGCCTGCGGCGGCAACGCCACGGTGCCGGAGAACCACTTCTACCGGCTTGAGGTCGCGCCGCCGGAGGCGCCCGGCAAGCGCCTTCTCACGGGCGTGCTCGAGGTCGACCGCCTGCTGGCGACCGGCGAACTGACCCAGCGCTCCATCGTCTACCGCCAGGCGGACAATCCGCATCAACTGCAGGCCTATCATTACCGCTTCTGGAACGAGCCGCCGGGCGTGCTGCTGCAGGCGGAACTGGTCGGCTACCTGCGCGCCGCCGGGGTCGCCGACAAGGTGATGACGCCGGAAATGCGCGCCCGGCCCGACTACGCGATCACGGGGCGGGTGGAAAAGCTGGAACGGATCGTCGGCGGCTCCAACGCAGGCGTCATCGAGATGAGCCTGGTGCTGCGCCGGGTCGACGACGGCAAGGTCCTGGTCGCCAAGTCCTACGTCCGCGACTTCCAGCCCAAGGACGATGGCCTGACTGCCCTGGTGAAGGGCTTCAGCGCGGCCGTGCGCGACATCTTCAAGGCCTTCGTAGGCGACATTGCCGCGCAGATCTGACGACCGGCGGCAGGGGCGCGGGCGCCCCCGGCGCGGGCGCCGCCCGGTCCGCTCCGCCGCGGCGTTCAAGGAGCATGCCCGCGCGACCGTGACGGCCCTGGCGGCCCAGGGCGACGGCGTGGCGGAAACGGAAGACGGCCGGCGCCTGTTCATCCCCTTCACCGTGCCCGGCGACGACGTCGATGTGCTGATCGGCCCGGCGCGCGGCGACGGCTTCGAGGCGCGGGTCCTGTCCTTCGCCCGGAAGGCGCCGCGCGGCGAGGCCTTCTGCCCCCATTTCGAGACCTGCGGCGGCTGTTCCGTTCAGCACCTGACGGAGGCGGACTATCGCGCCTGGAAGCGGGGCCTCCTGGTCCAGGCGCTGTCCCGGCGCGGCCTGGCGTTGGAAGTTCTCGACCTGGCCGCCGTTCCCAGGGATGCACGCCGCCGGGTGACCTTCCAGGCGGAGCGCACGGGATCGGCCGTCGTCCTGGGCTTTGCCGAGCGGCGCGGCCTGCGGATCGAGGGCATCGAGGCCTGTCCCCTTCTGGCGGCCGGCCTGAACGGGCTGATCCCGTCATTGCGGGAACTGGCGGCGGCGATGCTGCGGCCGGGGGAGCGGGCGCGCCTTGCCGCCGCGCGGGTCGAGGGCCCGGAAGGTCCGGCCCTCGACCTGGTGGTCGAACGCGACCGCGAACCGGACCTGGCGGCCCGCGAGGCCCTGGCCGAATTCGCCCGCACCTCGGGTGCCGCGCGGATTTCGTGGCGGGATGCCGCGGGCGCGGTCGAGCCCGTGGCGCAGATTTCGCCGGTGACCGCGGCGTTCGGACCGGCGTCCGTCGAACTGCCGCCCGGCGGGTTCATGCAGCCGACGGCGGCGGGCGAGGATATCCTGAGGTCCACTGTGGTGGCGGGCGCGAAGGGGGCGGCGCGCATTGCCGAGCTTTACGCCGGGGCCGGCACCTTCACCTTCGCCCTGGCGGGAATCGCCCACGTCCATGCCGTCGACGGCGATGCCGCCCTGATGCGGGCCCTCGGCACCGGCGCCGGGCGATCCGGCCTGGGCGGACGGGTGACGGCGGAAACCCGCGATCTGGCGGCCCGGCCGCTGCTTCCCGGCGAACTGAAGGACGTCGATACGGTAGTCCTGGACCCGCCCCGGGCGGGGGCGCTCCGCCAGGTGGAGCAGATCGTCCAGGCGCCCGGCGTGCGCCGCGTCGTGATGGTGTCGTGCAACCCGCAGACCTTCGCGCGCGACCTGCGGGTACTGGTGGACGGCGGGTTCGTCGCGGGCGCGGTCACGCCCGTGGACCAGTTTCCCTATTCCCACCACCTGGAATGCGTGGCGGCGTTGACGCGCGAAAACTGAGAACGGCGGGTGCCTACATCCCGAGTGCACGCATGTAGATGGTGAGCACCTCTTCCATCTCGTTACGGTCGTTGGGGTCCATCTTCCGCAGGCGGATGAGCTGGCGCAGGATCTTGACGTCGAAGCCGGCGGACTTCGCCTCGGAATAGACTTCCTTGATGTCGTCGGCCAGGGCCTTCTTCTCGTCTTCCAGACGTTCGATCCGTTCGACGAAGGATTTCAGCCGCTCGCTCGCGGCGCCGCCAATTTCGCTCATGCTCGGGTGTCCTCGGGCTGTCCTTGGAATGGGATGTCTTCGGGTGAGGGCGCACCATAAGTAGCCCGTCCCGCTTGGGCAAGTGGCTGAAAAGCGGGGATAAAGCGCCTGCGTTTTTTTTACCGGAATTGTTCAAATCCCCGGCTGCCGATGTATGATTGGCGAGACGTCCGGGTAAGGGGTTACGGGAATTGGCGGTTTACAAGTTCGACCGTGTGTCGGTGTTGGTATGCGAGGACAATGCCTTCGTCCGCCGCACGCTGGAGGACGTCCTGCGCCAGTTCGGGTTCGAACGCATCACGATGTGCAAGAACGGCCAGGAAGCGATCGAGGGCCTGAAGCTCCTGAAACAGGGCCGTAACCCGGGCCCCGACCGATTTGGTCATGGCGCCCATCAACGGATTGCTGCTGTGCCGCTGGTGCCGGTCGGCGAAGGAAACGCCCAACCGCATGGTGCCTTTCATCATGCTGTCCGGCGCGGCCGACCAGGACTATGTATCCTCGGCCCGCGACCTCGGGGCGACGGAATTCCTCGCCAAACCGTTTTCCGGCGAGACGGTCTACAAGAAGATCCTGGAGGTCATCGACTTTCCGCGCCAGTTCGTGATGAACCAGAACTATTTCGGCCCCGACCGCCGGCGCCGGAAAGAGCCGCCGCCCGACGATCACGACCGTCGCGAGAAGACCGAACAGGACTGCACGGTGGTCTATTCGGCCGAGAAGATGGTCAAGCCGAAGACCGATAGCGACGTATTCCTGTTCAAGCCGACCAACTATCTGCGCGAGAAATGCGCGGGCGGCAAGCTCAACCCGCTGGAGCGCGGTGAGCTGCCGACGGCGCTCATCGAGCAGGCGGAGAAGAAGCTCGAACGCGCGGCCCTCGACTTCACCAAGTGGGCGCAGGACTACCTGGGCCGCTTGTCGGACCTGTGCACCCAGGCGCTGCTGGAGCCGGGGCGCCGCACCCAGCAGTTCACGGAAATCAACCAGGTCGCGCTCGAACTGCGCGGCCAGGGGGGCACCTTCGGGTATCCGCTGATTTCCACCTTCGGCAAGATGCTGTTCGATTCCACCCGCGAGGGTTGCCGCGAGGACGACGCCCAGGTGGAAATCGTCAAGGCGCACGTGGACGCCATGCGCGCCGTGCTGCGCGAGAAGATCGCCGGCGACGGCGGCGAGGTCGGCAAGGCCCTCATCGCCGCACTGCGCGACGGCATCGCGAAACAGGAAAAGGCCCGCAAGGCCGCGATCGCGGAAATGAAGCAGCAGGCGGGCGGCGGTTGACGCGCCGGCCCGATCGCCTTATTGCGACACGCCGTCGCGCCGCGCGTATTCCGACAGTTGCATAATCGCCGCCATTACGGCCGTTTCGGTCACCCGCGAAACGGCTTCGTCGGCGCTGACCCAGATGCGCCGGCGGAAAGGCTTTTCGTCCCAGTCCTCGAGTTCGGTGGCGACGCGGAAGGGAAAGATCACCACCCGATAGACCTGGTCGAACTTGGAATAGAAGTATTCGCCCAGGGAATCGGACCCCGGTTCCCCCAGGATTCCCGCTTCTTCGAGCGCCTCCTTGGCGGCCGAGGCCTGCGGCGTCATGTTCGGCTCAACCGTGCCCTTCGGCACGATCCAGCGCCCCGTGTTGCGCGAGGTGATCAGAAGGATTTCCAAGCCCCGATCACCCAGGCGGTAGGGAACGACGCAGGACTGCTGCACGGGCGGCGGTTTCATCACGGGATCAGGTTTCCGGAACCTGGGCGGTCTCGACGATCAGGCGGTCGACTACGGCGGCCAGGGCGGCGTCCCGGCCGGCGCCGGCGGCCAGCGCCTCCGCATAGACGGCAAGTTGGCGATGGGCACCCGTGCCGCGGGCCTGGATCGTCTTAAGGTGGGCAATCTGCGGGGTACAGCCAAGGGCCTCGGCGTCCTCGGCGATCAGGCAGGTAATCTCGTCAAGCAGCTCGCCGAAGGGCACGACCTCGCCCTTGCCGAAATCCACCAGGCCTTCGTCCAGACCGTAGCGCTGGGCGCGCCAGCGGTTTTCCTCCAGCAGCATGGGCGAATAGATGCGCCAGCGCTGGTTCTCCATCTTCAGGCGGTAGAGCATGCGCAGGATGCAGGCGAACAGGGCGGCGATGGACAGCGCGTCCTCCATCAGGGGGCAGACGTCGGTGATCCGCATCTCCAGGGTCGGGAACCGCGCGCTCGGCCGTACGTCCCACCACAGCTTGGTCGCGTCCTCGATCAGGCCCGCCTTGACCAGGACGTCGACGTGGCGCTGGTATTCGCTGAACGACTGGAACCGGTTGGGGATGCCCGTGCGCGGCATCTCGTCGAACACGCTGAGGCGGTAGGACTTCAGCCCCGTGTCCAGCCCCCGCCAGAACGGCGACGAGGTCGACAGCGCCAGAAGGTGCGGCAGGAAATAGCTGATCTGGTTCAGCAGGTCGATGCGCAGTTCGTCGTCGTCGCCCAGGCCCACGTGTACGTGCATGCCGCAGATCATCAGCCGGCGCACCGGGGCCTGGATGTCACGGGCGATCTCGTTGTATCGCTCGCGGTCCGTATGGTGCTGGGCTTCCCAAAGCGAGAACGGATGGGTCGAGGCGGCGATGGGGGCCAGGCCGTGCTCGCCCGCGACCTCGGCGATGGTTGAACGCAGTTCCGCCAACTGGGCCCGCGCCTCGCCGATGCCGGTGCAGACGTTGGTGCCGACCTCGATCTGCGAGGACAGGAACTCGTGGGCGACGCGGCCCTTCAGGCGTTTCTCGCAGACCTCGAACAGGGCCTCCGGCGCCTCGTCGGTGACGGCCCGCGTCTCCCGGTCGACAAGGAGGTATTCCTCCTCGATCCCGATGGTGAAGGGCGGCGCGGCGGCCACCTCAGAAGTACTCCACCTTGTAGAGGCCCTCGTCGCGCAGCAGTTCGTCCAGAACCTCGCTCAGGATGTCGCCCCAGCGCCGCACGCCGTCGGCGTCCGAAACCTGGTCCTGGTTGATCTCGATGACGCAGTTGGCCAGACCGCAGGCGTTGCCGTGGCTGTCGATGGTATAGGCCACGTCCTTGCCCGAATAGGGCAGGTTGTCGCCGACGTCCAGGCCACGGTCGTGCAGGGCCTTGATCAGGGGCTTGGCGATGCGCGGGTCGTGGTTCCACAGCACGCCCACGTCCCATGGCCGGGGGCCGCCGCCGAAGCGAGGCGAAAAGCTGTGCACGGAAAACAGCACCGGGGGCCGGCGGTGCAGCCAGACATCGGTCAGCGTTCGCCGGAGCAGGCGGTGATAGGGCTCGAAGAAGGTGTCCAGTCGCGCCGTCGCCTGCGCCGGGGACAGCGCCTGATTGCCGGGGATCAGGGTCTCGTCCGATACCTCGGGGATGCTGGTCGGGTGGCCGGGCGGGCGGTTGAGGTCGACCACCAGGCGCGAATATCCGGCCAGCACCGCGGTGGCGTCCAGGTTCTCGGAGAGGATGCGCGTCACGCCCTCGGCGCCGATGTCGTAGGCGATATGGCGCTCGAAATGCGTTGTCTTCAGGCCCAGGTCGCCCAGCGCGAGCGGTACCCGGCGGCTGGCATGGTCGCAGGCGAGCACCAGGGCCGAGCCGGCGCCGGCATGGATGCGTTCCGCCGCCGGGGCTTCATCGTCGGCCAGCAGGGGGCAGGCGGGATGCGTGGGTTGGATTTCGTCCATGCCCTCAATATAGCGCGCCCGCCGGGAGGTGGGAGTCCCTTGTCGCGACGACCGCCGGGCGCTGGACAGCCATTGCGCAGGCGGCAATAGTGCCGTGAAGCGCGCCCGAAACAGGCAAGGAGAGGACGGCGTGAACGAATCGCGGGGGGAGATCCCGTCCGCCGTCACCTGGGCCCTGGCGGCGCTGGTCCTGGGCGCCCTGTTTGCCGGGGCCTCGACCCTGTTCGTACGCCTGAACGACCTGGGGCCCGTCGCCGCGGCCTTTTACCGCGCCTTCCTCGCCCTGCCGGCGCTGTGGCTGTGGATGCGCCGGGAATCGCGGCGCGGTGCGGCGCGGGCGCCGGGCGCCCTGACGCGCCGGGACTACGGCCTCCTGGCCCTGGCGGGGCTGTTCTTCGCGGGCGACCTGTTCTTCTGGCATTTCGCAATCATGAACACGGCCGTCGCCAACGCGACCCTGCTGGCGACCCTGTCGCCGGTCTACGTGACGGTGATCCTGTTCCTGCTGTTCGGTGAACGGGTGCGGCCCCTGTTCCTGGGCGGCACGGCGCTGGCCGTGGCGGGGGCGGCGCTGCTGATGGGCGACAGCTTCGCGTTCCGCCCGGACCGCCTTGCGGGCGACGTCTACGGCCTGATCACGGGATTGTTCCTGGCGGGCTACATGGTGACCGTGGGCCGGTTGCGCCGCGCCGCCCGCGTCGGCACGGGCACGCTGATGTTCTGGTCGTCCCTGGTCACGGCGGCGGCGCTGCTGCCGGTCGCCCTGCCGATCGAGGATCGCATGATCCCGCAGACCCTGTCCGGCTGGTTCATGCTGGCGGCCCTTGCGCTCGTCAGCCACGTGGCGGGGCAGGGCCTTGTCGCGCTCGCCATGGCGCACCTGCCGACGGCCTTCGCCTCGGTCGGCCTGATCATGGAGGTCGTGGCCGCCGCCGGGCTCGGCTGGGTGTTCCTCAACGAGCCGCTGGCTCCGCTGCAATGGCTGGGGGCGGCGGTGGTCGTGCTGGGGATCGTCGTGGCGCGGAGCGGCAGCCGGTCTCGACACTGCCCTTGACGATCCCCCGGGGCGGTGTGCGAGAACAGGGGCCCTGGAGATCTCGTTCATGTCACAAGCCGCCGTCGACAAGACCCTGTTGGAACAGATGCTCTGCTCGCCCTGTATCAGCGTCTGCGTGCTCGACGAAGCCTCGGGCTTCTGCAAGGGCTGTTGGCGCACCGTGGACGAGATCGCGGAGTGGCCCAATTTGATGCGCCATCAGCGCCTGGAAATCCTGCGGCGCCTGGCCGAGCGGCGGGGCGCGAAATCGCTGACCGACCGCGGCCGCGGGCCCATGCTGGCGGCGGACTGAACCGCTGCTCCGTGGGTTACCAGCTTCCCGTATTCGCCATCGACGCCCAGGGCTCGACCGGGGCCAGCGCCTCGCCTTCCTGCAGCAGCTCGATGGAGATGCCGTCCGGCGAGCGGACGAAGGCCATGCGCCCGTCGCGCGGCGGACGGTTGATGGTGACGCCGCCGTCCCGCAGGCGCCGGCAGGTCTCGTAGATGTTCTTCACGTTGAAGGCGAGATGGCCGAAGTTGCGCCCGCCGGTGTAGTCCTCGGGCGCGTAGTTGTAGGTCAGCTCGATCTGCGAATCCGGGTTCTCGTCGGCGGCCAGGAAGATCAGCATGTAGCCGTGTTCGGGCCGGTCGGAGCGGCGCACTTCCGTGAGGCCCAGAAGGTCGCAGTAGAAGCGCAGGCTGGCGTCCACGTCCGATATCCGCACCATCGTATGCAGGTATCTCATTCTCGTGTTTCTCCCTGACTGTCCTGTCGGTGTAGACTTGGTCTTACAGACTTTTCCGCCCCGTTCCAAGGGGCCGACGACACGCCCCCGGACGACGGAGCCCGCCCGCCGTGCCCTCCCCGCCGCAACGACCGATGCCGCCCCTCGTCCCCTGGCTCGTCTGGGGTCTGGGCGCGTTCCTGTTCGGCTACGGCTTCTTCCAGCGGGTGGCGCCCGGCGTCATGGTCGATACCCTGATGCGCGAATTCGTCGTCGGCGGCGCCGTCGTCGGCAACCTGTCGGCGGTCTATTTCTATACCTACGCGGTCAGTCAGGTGCCTGCCGGGCTGGTCGTCGACGCCTACGGCACGCGCCGCATCCTGGTCCTGTCCGCACTTCTCTGCGCCGTCGGCAGCCTGGTGTTCGCCGAGGCGTCGGGCATCGTCCCGGCCTACGTGGGGCGGCTGCTGATCGGGCTGGGGGCGGGATCGACCTTCGTCATCGCCCTCAATCTGGCCGCGGTGTGGTTTCCCAGGGAACGCTTCGCGCTGCTCAGCGGGCTGACCCTGTCGTTCGGGGTCGCCGGCTCGCTGGCCGGGCAGGTGCCGCTCGCCTGGGGGGTGGAGACCTTCGGCTGGCGGTCATCCATGCATGCCGCGACGCTGGTCGCGCTGACGATCTGTGCGGCGACCTGGGCGGCCCTGACCCTGCCGCGACCCAAGCCCCGCGGCCGCCCGCCGACGGGCATCGCCGCCAGTTTCCACTCGGTCCTGGCGCGCCGGGACACCTGGATCCTGACTCTGGGCGGCACCGGCACCATGTCGATCATGCTGACCTTCGGCGGCCTTTGGGCCGTGCCCTGGCTGACCCAGGTGTACGGCTTCACGCGGGCCGAGGCGGCCATGGTGATATCGCTGAACGCCGTCGGCTGGGGCGTCGGCGCGCCGTTCCTGGGGTGGGTCTCGGACAGGCTCCGCCGACGCAAGCTGCCGTTCCTGGGGGCGGCGGCCTTGTCGGTCGCGGCGTTCTGGGCACTGGTCTTCGCGCCGAGCCTGCCGTCGTCGGCGATCTACGTCCTGCTGTTCGCCCAGGGACTGGGCACGGGCGGCATCGTGCTGATGTTCACCACCGCCCATGAGCGTTTCGCCGGCGGGCAGGAAGGGGCTTCCGTCGGCATCGTCAATTCCGGCATCATGGTCGGGGCGGCAACCCTGCAGCCGCTGGTCGGCTGGGTGCTGGACCGCAACTGGCAGGGCGTCCTGGCCGACGGGGCGAGGGTCTATGACGCCGCCGCCTATCAGGCGGGGCTGAGCGTCCTGGTGGTCAGCGGGGCCGCGGCGGTGGTCGCCGGGCTGCTGCTGCCGGAAACCGCAAGGGTGGGGGAATAGCGCGCGACGGTACCTATTCGGCGGGCACGATTTTGGGCGCGCGGCCGCCGACGATGCGGGTCTTCACGTGGTGGCCCACGGCGCCGCCGGTGACGATGGACGCGAGGGCGAGCAGGCTGCCCAGCGAGAGGGTGCTCATGCCCGACAGGCCGGCGCCGATGGTGCAGCCCAGGGCAAGGACGCCGCCGAAGCCCATCATCGCCGCTCCCAGCACGTAGCGCGCCATGTGGCCGGGTGAATCGAATCCCTCGGCCTTCAGCGAGCGCGACGCGGCGGCCCAGGCGAAGGCCCCGGCGAGCGTTCCGGCGATGGCGGTAACGCCGAAGTCGGCGGAGGCGCCCGTATAGGTCATCAGGTACTGCAGCGCGTCGCCCATGGGGGCGGTGAAGGCCAGGCTCGCGGGACGCGTGGGATTGAATTCGTCGAAGCCGAGCACGCCGGTGACGTACCAGGCGGCGGGGATCACCAGGCCGACGACGAGGCCGGCAGCGATACCGCCGAGCGCCCCCGGCTCGCGGCGTAGTCGGAAGGCGGCCGCAACGCCCAGGCCAGCGAGCCCCAGTGCAATCGCCAGGGCCGTGGTCGCCGCGCCTTCGTTGCCCGAAATCAGGACCGGCAGGGCCTGGGGCGTGTCGCCGAGCGACAGGGTGCCGATTGCCTCGAGCCAAGTGCGCGGCAGGGCGAGGATACCCCGGAGTGTCGCATAGGCGGTCAGCGCCAGGACCGTGACGACAACCCAGGAGCGCAGGTTGCCGCCCGCCGCCAGCACCAGGTGCCGGCCGCCGCAGCCGCGGGTGATGACCATGCCGAATCCGAACGAAAGACCGCCGACGATCAGCGGCAGCCACGTCACCGATGTACCCAGGTAGATGCTGCCGCTCAGGTCGATGACGCCCCGATGGGCCAGCACCTGGGTGCCCAGGATGGCAAGCGGCAGCGCGACCGCCCAGGCGGCGGCCTGGCGCGCCGGACGACGGTCGATGACCTCGATCACGGCCGAGCGCAGGCAGAACCCGGAGGCGCGCGCCACGGCGCCGTAGACGAAACCAACGGCGAGCGCGCCGGCGAGAAGAAGAAACCTGGGTTCGAAAGAGTCCATGTCGTGACGTTCCTGCATTGTGCCGCGCGCCGGCCGGGCTCGCGCGGTTTCCGTATTTAAACAGTGATACGATGGGATTCAATATATATATTCACAAAAATATATGTGAATTGATTATGTTTCACACATTATGTGTAGAATAGGCGGTGCGGGCCGGTCCCGGCCCCGCGGCCGCTCCAGGGAGACCGAAGACCGCCTTCGCGTTCGCCGCCGCCATCCTGACCTCGCTGCCGCTGGTGCGCTCGGTCGCCGGCGGCGCGCGCAGGCTCAGCCCCAGACTTTGTCCATGATCCCGCGCAGCCATTGTTCGGCTTTGTCCGCGCCCGTTTGGCGGGCGTCGACGGAGGCGCCGACGAGCGTGCGCCGCATGGTCGCTTCGTCGACGGCGATGCGGCCATCGGACAGGCGGAAGTCGGTGCTGGCCTCGAACCCGTGGCGCGGGGCGGCCAGGGAAAAGCAGCCGGCATGCCAGCGGGGGTCGGCCGTCGCAGCGCCGGTCAGGTCGCGGACCACGGCTTTGGCGCAGGTGTCGGCGACGCTGACCGCCGTCGCCGCGGCCTTGGGCAGGGGCGGGACGAACGCGGCATCGCCGATCACGTGAACATGCGGCAGGCGAGAAGAGGCGAAAGTCGCCGGGTCGACCGGGCACCAGCCGGTCTCGTCGGCCGCGCCCGAGGCCAGGGCGATGTCGGCGGCGCGCTGACGGGGAATGAAGTTGATGACGTCGGCCGTTACGTCGTCGAAGTCCGTCGACACGATGCGGTTCTCCGGGTCTATGGCGCGCACGATGCCCTCGCTCTCCGCCAGGCGGTATTCGATCATGCCGGGATAGAGGTCCGCCCAGGCTTCCTCGAACAGGTCCTGCAGGGCGAACTTGGACTTCGCGTCGAACACGACGATCTTCGACCGGGGCTTGGCCGTCTTGAAGTAATGGGCGACCAGGCTGACCCGTTCACCGACCGCCGGCGGGCAGCGCAGCGGCCCGACCGGGGCGACCAGGGCGAACACGCCGCCGTCGCGCATGGCCTCCAACTGACGGCGCAGTTGCACGGTCTGTTCGCCCGCCTGCCAGGCGTGGGGCACTTTCCGCACCGTGGCGGCGGATACGCCCTCGACCTCGTCCCAGTGGAATCCGATACCCGGCGACAGCACCAGCTTTTCGTAGGGCAGTACAGTGCGGTCGGTCAGGCGCACTTTGCGCGACGACGTGTCCACCGCGTCGGCCTTGCCGGTGACGACGGCGATGCCCTCCCTGACCAGAGCGTCATAGCCCACGGTCTGATCCTCGATGCGGCCGAACCCGCCGATCACGGCATTGCTGCCGGGACAGCATACGAATGTCCTGTCCAGCGCGACCAGGGTGACCTGGATCTCGGGCGCAAGGCGTTTGATCTCTCGGGCGGTGGCGCTGCCGCCGAAACCGCCGCCGACGATCACGACGCGCGCTCCCGTGGCCCGTGCGGTCCGGGGCAGGGCGGCCGCAGGGGCGGCGGCGATCAGGCCGAGGACGCGGCGCCGGGTCCAGGCAAGGGTCATGAACGAAATCCTTTCGTTTCGGTTGCCCGTCGACGCGCGTCCCGCGCCGCGGCGCTTGCGCCGGGCCGCGCATCATGGCTCTAATCCCGCCCCATGAAAAGTATGTCACCCGTGTTGGTCGGCCGCGCGCTGCAGATCCTGATGCGCCGGGCGGCGATGCCGGTCCTCCTGGGGGCCTTGATGGCGTCCGTCGCCGGGATGGCGCGGGCGGCCGAATTGGTGTTGTTCGAAAGCGACACCTGCGAATGGTGCGAACGCTTCCACAAGGAAGTCGGCCCGGCCTATCCCAAGACGGCCGAAGCCAAATGCGCACCTCTGCGGCGCGTCGATGTCCACGCCCCCCGGCCCGCCGACCTGGCGCAGATCAAGGGCATCGTCTACACGCCGACCTTCGTCCTGGTCGAGGACGGGCGCGAGCTTGGCCGTCTGACCGGCTATCCGGGCGAGGACTTCTTCTGGGGCCTGTTGGATCGCGACCTGAGGAAATTGCGCACGCCCTGCGCCGTGCCCTAGGTCCGGTAAAGTCCGGGGGGCTGGGCCGCGAAAATCGGCCCAATTCCACGAAGGGGGTGACGGCGGGGCCGATTCCGGAATTTATCGACGGGCGGCGGCATTCAAACTTGATACACATAGTTTTTTATGAATATGATTGCTGTATAGAAAGAAAAGAAGGCGGAGCCGCACAGCAGAAGGCGGAAACGCACGTTGAAAGCTAGCAGCCGTGATCGGGGCGGCCCAACGCCACCCCCTGAACCGGCGATAACGTTGGGGAAATCAAACATGTCCAAGAAATCTACGACACCATTCGTGGCGGCGGCGGCCGGTTGTGCCGTTATGGTTCTGGCGGCGGTCTGTGCCTGGCCGGTATCGGCAGGCACGGTCGAAGTCGCGGCCATGACCGAGATGAAGGAACCGCTGACCAAGCAAGCCGGGGACGCGGACAAGGGCAAGGGGGTCTTCTCGAACCGCAAGCTCGGCAACTGTCTGGCCTGCCACAAGCTGGAGGCCTTGAAGGCGCAACCCTTCCACGGCGAGGTCGGTCCGCCGCTTGACGGCGTCGCCTCGCGCTATTCAATGGCCGAACTCCGGCTGCGCGTCGTCGATCCGAAGGCCTTGAATCCGGACACCATCATGCCCTCGTTCTACAAGTCCGAAGGCTTTCACCGGGTACTCAAGAAGTTCGAAGGCAAGTCCGTCCTGACCGCGCAGCAGGTCGAGGATCTGCTCGCCTATCTGGCGACCCTGAAGGAATAGGCGGCGCCCCGGTCCGTCCCCGGTGTCTGCCGCCGGGACCGGCCGACGCAGCGCCGACCGTGATGTTTACTTAAACAAGGACTGAAGAAAAATGACCGAAACTCAACTCACCCTCTCGCGGCGCCAGGCCCTCAAGGGCGCGTCGGCCTTTGCGCTGACACTGATGGCCGCTGGTCTTCTGGCCCCGGGCGCCCATGCCGACGCCGCGGCGGTCGACGAAGCCATCAAGAAGCTCGTCAAGGGCACGCCGACGGAAGGCAAGATCAAGCTCGACCTGCCGCAGATCGCCGAGAACGGCAACACCGTTCCCGTCGCGTTCGAGGTCGACAGCCCGATGTCCGAAGGCGACTACGTGAAGTCCGTCCATCTGTTCGCGGAAGGCAACCCGACCCCGAGCGTGGCGAGCTTCCACTTCACGCCGCAGTCGGGTCTGGCGCGGGCGTCGACCCGCATGCGCATGGCGGGCACGCAGAACGTGGTCGTCGTCGCGGAAATGAGCAACGGCAAGGTCTACATGGCCAAGCAGCAGGTCAAGGTCACCATCGGCGGCTGCGGCGGCTGACGGTATAGGGAGAAAAGAAAATGTCGAACATCAAACCCCGTGTGCGTATCCCGAAATCGGCCAAGAAGGGCGAGGTCGTCGAGATCAAGACGCTGATCGAGCACAAGATGGAAACGGGCCAGCGCAAGGACAAGCAGGGCAACAAGATTCCGCGCAAGATCGTCAACCGCTTCGAGTGCAAGTTCAACGGCAAGCTCGTGCTCGCCTCCGACTGGCACCCGGCGGTTTCCGCCAACCCCTACCTGGCGTTCCATTTCCGCGCCGAAGACAGCGGCGAATTCGAATTCAGATGGGTTGAGGACGGCGGCGCCGAATTCACGAAGAAGGCAAAGCTCACGGTCTCCTGACGCAATAACAACAACACTGTCAGGAGCGCGGAAGAAGGGATCCGATTAATGGGAAACACACCAAGGAAATACGCGCTCGTCGGCCTGGTTCTCGCCATGGCCGCGGGCGCGGCGGGAACAGCCGTCGCCGAGGAAAAGAAGGACTGGGGCGCTTATAAGGTCGGAGACAAGCGCTCCGGGTACACCTATGCCGCGCCCGAAACGCGGGCCATGCAGGACGACAATTTCCAGAACCCGGCGATGCTCTGGGCCGAAGCCGGCGAAGAACTGTGGAACAAGGTCGACGGCGAGGCGGGCAAGTCCTGCGCGTCCTGCCACAAGACCCCGGACAGCATGAAGGGCGTGGCGGTCAGCTATCCCAAGTACGTGGCGGCGAAGAAGGGCCTTGAAAACCTGGAGCAGCGGATCAACCGCTGCCGAACGGAGAACATGAAGGCCAAGGAATGGAAATATGAATCCAAGGAGCTTTTGGGCATGACGGTGTTCGTGCGCCACCAGTCCTTGGGCATGCCCGTCAACGTCAAGGTCGACGGCGAGTACGCGCCGTTCTTCGAGAAGGGCAAGGCGTTCTACAACCAGCGCCGCGGTCAGCTCGACATGGCCTGCAAGCACTGCCATGAGGACTTCGCCGGCACGCAGATTCGCGCCAACCTGCTGAGCCAGGGACAGGGCAACGGCTTCCCGTTGTACCGTCTGAAATGGAGCGGCGTGGGCTCGCTGCACCGTCGCTTCCGCGGCTGCAACAAGCAGGTTCGCTCGACCCCCTATGGCTACGGCAGCGACGAATATCTGGCGCTCGAGCTTTACGTCATGTGGCGGGGTCAGGGCCTGCCCATTGAAACTCCCGCCGTGCGTAACTGATCACAGGCGCTTCCAACGTCCGGAGGAACGGTGTCCCCCGATCCTCCGGGCGTTTTTTTCTTTGATCCGATTTTCGATCATTCATCTGAACACAAATAAGCGGAGACGAACGTGTTAAGTCGGCGTGAATTCTTTCATCTGGCCGCCGCCGCGGCGGCCCTGCCCGCGACGGCGCTGAACTTCCGCTCTGCCATGGCAAAGCAGAAGGTCACGCAGACGGAGCTGCTGAAGTTCGACAGCGTGGGGCAGGTGACCCTGCTGCACTTCACCGACATGCACGCCCAGCTCGTGCCCATCTATTTCCGCGAGCCAACCGTCAACCTGGGGGTCGGCGAGGCCCGCGGCCTGCCGCCGCACGTCACCGGCCGCGACTTCCTGGCCAAGTACGGCATCGGCCCGGGCACGCCCGAGGCCTATGCCCTGACCGATCAGGATTTCACGGCGTTGGCCCGATCCTACGGCAGGGTCGGCGGCGTCGACCGCATGGCGACCCTGATCAAGGCGATTCGCGCCGAACGGCCCGCCAACACCCTGTTGCTGGACGGCGGCGATACCTGGCAGGGTTCCTACACCTCGCTCAAGACCGGCGGCGCCGACATGGTCGACGCGCAGAACGTTCTTGGGGTCGACGCCATGACCGCGCATTGGGAGTTCACCTACGGCGTCGACCGGGTGCAGGAACTCAAGGACATGCTCAAATTCCCGTTCCTCGCCTCCAACGTGCGCGACACGGAATGGCAGGAGGACGTGTTCGAGGCCATCAAGTATTTCGAACGGGGCGGCGTGAAGATCGCCGTCATCGGCCAGGCCTTCCCCTACACACCGATCGCCAACCCACGCTATCTGATCCCGAAATGGTCGTTCGGCGTGAACGAGGACAACATGAGGAAGCGGGTCGCCGACGCGAAGGCCGCCGGCGCGGACCTGATCGTCCTGTTGTCGCACAACGGCTTCGACGTGGACCGCAAGCTGGCGTCCCGCGTCGACGGCATCGACGTGATCCTGACCGGCCACACCCACGACGCCCTGCCGGCGCCGGTGAGGGTCGGAAACACCCTGCTGATCGCCTCGGGCAGCCACGGCAAGTTCCTGTCGCGCCTGGACCTCAAGGTCGAGGGCAAGCAGGTGAAGGATTTCCGTTTCCGTCTCATCCCCGTGTTCTCCGACGTCATCGCGCCGGACAAGGAAATGGCCGCCCTGGTCGAGAAGATCCGCGCACCCCACATGGCCGAGATCGGGCGCACGCTGGGCCATACGGAGGACCTGCTCTACCGCCGCGGCAATTTCAACGGCACCTTCGACGACCTGATCTGTCAGGCCCTGCTGCAGGAGCGCGATGCCGAGATCGCCCTGTCGCCCGGTTTCCGCTGGGGCGCTTCGCTGCTGCCGGGACAGGCCATCACGGTGGACGACGTGCATCACCACACGTCCATCACCTATCCCAACGTCTACCGCACCGAGATGACCGGCGAGTTCCTGAAGGTGATCCTGGAGGACGTGGCCGACAACCTGTTCAACATCGACCCCTACTATCAGCAGGGCGGCGACATGGTGCGCGTCGGCGGTATGGCCTACACCATCGACATCAACAAGAAGATCGGCTCGCGCATTTCCAACATGACTTCGCTGAAGACCGGCAAGCCCATCGACCCGGCCAGGAAGTACGTGGTCGCCGGTTGGGCCTCCGTCAACGAGGGCACCCAGGGCCCGCCCGCCTACGACCTGGTCGCCGGGTATATCGAGCGACAGAAAGTCATCAAGGTTCCCGACAACCGGACGGTGACGGTCGTCGGCGCCTGACCGCCCGCGACCGGCCAAACATAGGGGCTGAGCCACGGCCATGGACGTATCGTACGGCGGCGCCTTTCTGGCGGGATTGTTGAGCTTCTTGTCGCCCTGCGTGCTGCCGCTGGTGCCGCCCTACCTGTGTTTCCTGGCCGGCACCACGTTCCAGGCGCTGGAGGCCAAGGGGCCGGACACGGACCGCGCGGCGCTTGCCCGCGTGCGCTGGACGGCGCTGGCCTTCGTCGTCGGCTTCTCCACCGTGTTCGTCGGCATGGGGGCCACGGCATCCGCCGTGGGCCAGTTGATCGCCGAATACCACGGCACGCTGGCCAAGATCGCAGGCGCCATCATCATCCTTCTGGGCCTGCAGTTCCTGGGCGTGTTCCGCATCGGCTTCCTGCAGCGCGACGCCCGCTTTGATGGGCCGAAGAAGCCCATGGGCGTGCTCGGCGCCTATCTGGTGGGGCTCGCCTTCGCGTTCGGCTGGACGCCCTGCGTCGGGCCCGTGCTGGCGGCGATCCTGATGGTCGCGGCGGGCGGAGACGGGCCGTGGTCGGGGGCGGAGCTGCTGGCCGTCTATTCGGCGGGGATCGGCCTGCCGTTCCTGGCCGCAGCCTTCGCCGTCGGCCCCTTCCTGGGCTTCATGAAACGCTTCCGCCGGCATATGGGGATCGTGGAGAAGGCCATGGGCCTGTTCCTGGTGGCGACGGGCGTGCTGTTCCTGACCGGCAGCGTGCCGGACATCGCCAACTGGATGCTCGATACCTTCCCCAGCCTGGGCAAGGTCGGATAGCCGCAAAACCCGAGCGGCCGGTCAGGCCGCGACGGTTGTTTTGCGCGAACCAATAGTGACCCCGGCCCGCAAAACCCGAGCGGCCGGTCAGGCCGCGACGGTTGTTTTGCGCGAACCAGTAGTGACCCCGGCCCGCAAAACCCGAGCGGCCGGTCAGGCCGCGACGGTGGTTTTGCTCGGCCTGGAAGTCAGCCCAGCTTGAAATAGAGGATCCGGTCGAACGACCTGAGCTCGCGCAGGATATTCACGACGCCCAGCGAGTCCTTGCGCTCGACCGCCGCCGGCATGGACGAGATCGAGATGTCGGCGCCGTCGTAGATACGCGCGAAGTCGGCGGCCTTGCGGTAATACTCGGGAGCCAGGGCGCGGCAGCGGCGCAGGATGTCTCGGTATTTCAGGGCGGCCTGCATGACGGCGTCGGCCACCCCGGGCTGCGAGAAATCGGGGGCGTCACGGCGCCACTTGAACAGCACGTCCATGTGGCGGTTGAGGTCGGTGACGCACTCGGAATAGCCCTTGCGTCCGGCGCGTTCGCGCAGGCCGTAGACGAGGCCGCGCACGGGGGCCAGTTCCCGGCGCGCCGCCTTGCCCCGTTCGTCGTCCAGCAGGTCGGCGCCCTTGGCGATTCGGGCCGTGATCTCCTTCAGGTCGGCGGCGAACTTCCGGTCCTTCGCATATGCCTTTGGCGGGTTCGTACCGTACTTGGCACCGATCTCGTCCCAAACGGCCTGGGCCTGGCGCAGTTCGATCCCGGCCAGCGCCGGGTTGCCCGTGCGGGCATAGAACAGGGCGGCGCGGTAGCCGGCTTGCGCCTCGTCGACCTGCGCGTCAAAGGCGGCGGCATCCGACGCCCAGGCGGGCCGGAGCGCGGCCAGCAGCAGACAAAGCGCAACCACGAGGTAACGAATTCTTGAAATCACGGTCTTGGCATCCTTCCTATAGCGTCTTGCCAGAGTGCGGCCCGTGCGGTCAATATACATTCAACGAAACGAATGTGTATGGTCAACCCGGCACGGAAATGGAGGACCTCCCCAAAGTGATTACCCGCCGATTTTTCAACGGTTGGGCGGCGGCCGGCATCGGCGCCGCGGCCCTGACAGCTCTTCCCTTCGGCGCGCGTCCCGCCGGCGCCTCGGTCATCGGCCCCGACGGCCTGATGACCGAACCCTGGTTCCTGAATTCCTTCCTGATCCTGAGCGAGGATCTGGAGGAAGCGCACCAGGCGGGCAAGCGCTTCGCCGTGATCTTCTCGCTGGAGGGCTGCCCCTATTGCCGCGAGATGCACGAGGTCAACTTCGCCCGCAAGGACATCACCGATTTCGTGCGCGGCAATTTCAACATCCTCCAGATCAACATCGTCGGCGCGCGCTTGGTGACCGATTTCGACGGCGAGGAACTGACGGAAAAGAAGCTGGCCGAGAAATGGGGCGTGCGCTTCACGCCGACCACCGTGTTCTTCCCCACGCCCGACAAGCTGCCCAAGGGCGCCTCGGGCAGGCAGGCCGAGGTCGCGCGCATGCCCGGCTACATGAAGCCCTTTCACTTCATGGCCATGTACCAGTTCGTCCATGAAAAGGCCTACCTCGCGGGCAAGTTCGGCCCCTACGTGCGGGATAAGATCAAGGTCCTGAAAAGCGCGGGGAAGTCGCCGGAAAACTGGTAGGCCGGACCGGCCGGGCCGCGATTTTTTCGGGCTGCCGCCCTGGACAACATATTCATAAAATATATAATGTTGTCTCCGTAATCGAGCAGGTGACGCCGTCATTCGGACGGGGCCGCCCCATGTTCCTTGGAGCGCGCATTAATGAAAAAGACCAAACCGCCGGCACCGCCGGGAGACATCCGAACCGCCACTTCCATATTCCCGAAGGGCGCCGTCGACGCCGGCCGCCGCAGGGCGCTTTTGGCCGGCCTGGGCGCCGCCGGGGGCGTTGCCGCCGCGGGGTTGATCACGCCGACCCGCGCGCTGGCCGATCCCGCCAACCTGCCGCCCAACGTGGCCGACTGGTCGCGGGTCCTCGGCCCGGGCGTCGACGCGGTTCCCTACGGCACGCCCTCCAAGTTCGAAAAGACCGTCGTTCGCCGCCATGTGGAATGGCTGACGGCGACGCCGGAAAGCTCGGTCAACTTCACGCCGCTGTACGCCCTTGACGGCTTCGTCACGCCCAACGGGCTGTGCTTCGAGCGCCATCACGGCGGAGCGGCCGAGGTGATCCCGGACGACTACCGCCTGATGATCCACGGCATGGTCGAACGGCCGCTGGTCTTCACCTACCAGGACCTGCGCCGCTTCCCGCCGCAAAGCCGCTTCTTCTTCCTGGAGTGCGCGGCCAATGGCGGCATGGAATGGCGCGGCGCGCAGCTCAACGGCGTGCAGTTCACCCACGGCATGGTCCATTGCGTGCAGTACACGGGCGTGCCGCTGCGCACCCTGCTGGAAGAAGCCGGCGTGAAACCCAAGGCCAAGTGGCTGCTGGTCGAAGGCGGCGATTCGGCAGGCATGAACCGCTCGCTTCCGCTCGACAAGGCGCTCGACGACTGCATGGTCGTCTACTCCATGAATGGCGAGCGCCTGCGCGTCGAACAGGGCTATCCCATCCGCCTGGTGGTGCCCGGCTTCGAGGGGAACATGTGGGTCAAGTGGCTGCGCCGCATCGAGGTCGGCGACGGCGCCTGGATGGCGCGCGAGGAAACCTCCAAGTACACGGACCTGATGCCCGACGGGCGGGCCCGGCGTTTCACCTGGGAAATGGACGCGAAGTCCGTCATCACCAGCCCCTGTCCGGAACTGCCGTGCCGGCAGAAGGGCCCGCAGGTCATCAAGGGCATTGCGTGGTCCGGCCGCGGCAAGATCGCGCGGGTCGACATCACTGTCGACGGCGGGCGCAACTGGCACCAGGCGCGCCTGGAGGAACCGATCCTGCCGAAATGCCTGACCCGCTTCTACCTGGACGGCTGGGAATGGAACGGCGACACCGCCTACCTGCAAAGCCGTGCCATCGACGATACCGGTTACGTGCAGCCCGAGATGGCGGCGCTGCAGGCCGTGCGCGGCGTGAACTCGATCTACCACAACAACGCCATCCAGACCTGGCGCATCAATCCGACCGGGGAGGTGGAAAATGTCCGCTTGGCGTAACCTGACCGTCGCAACCGGCGCCGTGGCGCTGATGGTACTGTCGGCCGCCGCCGATGCAGGCGATCGCAAATTCCCGGAACTGGGCGCCGCCGCCACGGCCGAACAGATCAAGGCCTGGGACATCGACGTGCGGCCCGACGGGCTGGGCGCCCCTGCGGGCTCCGGCACGGCGGCAAAGGGCGAAAGGATCTACGTCCGGAAATGCGCCCACTGCCACGGCGACTTCGGCGAGGCGCGCGGCCGCTATCCCGTCCTGGTCGGCGGCCACGGCAGCCTGAAGGACGACCGGCCGGAGAAAACCATCGGCAGCTACTGGCCCTTTGCCTCGACCATTTTCGACTACGTCAAGCGCGCCATGCCGTTCGGCGAGGCGCAGACCCTGACCAACGACGAGGTCTATTCGATCACCGCGTTCCTTCTGTCCATGAACGACGTGATCGACAGCGACTTCGTGCTCGACGCCTCGACTATCGGCAAGATCGAGATGCCGAACGCGAAGAACTTCTTCGAGGACCCGCGCCCCGACGGACAGACGGCCGAGATGGCCGCGCTGTGCATGAAGGACTGCAAGACCGGGATCAAGGTCCTGGGCCGCGCCAAGGTCATCGACGTGACGCCCGAGAAGGGCGGGGCGGCGGCCAAGGCCACGGCCACGGCCGCGCAGCCGGCGGCGGCCAAGGCGGAATCGGCCGCCCAGGTCGCGGCGGCTCAGCCCGCAGGCGATCCGGACGCCGGCAAGAAGGTGTTCCGCAAGTGCGCGTCCTGCCACGATATCGACAGCGCGCGCAACAAGGTCGGTCCGTCCCTCAAGGGCGTTTTGGGCCGCACCGCGGGGGCCGTCGACGGCTTCAAGTACTCCAAGGCGTTCCAGGCCGCCAACGGCATGGGCCTGAAATGGACGGACCGGACGCTGAAGGCCTTCGTGGCCGATCCCAAGTCCTTCGTGAAGGACCGGATCGGCGGCGACAAGGGCCGCACCCGCATGGCCTTCGCCGGGCTTCGCAAGGAGCAGGAAGTCGAAGACCTGCTGGCCTATATCAAGAAGGCCGGCGGCAGATAATCGCCAAGCTGAATCCCCGGGCGGCGGTCCGCCCGGGGCTGAATTTCTCCGGGAAAATTCGCGATTGGGCCGTCAGGCGGCCGAGCGGGCGTTGGCCTTGACCAAGCGGCGGCGCTCGATCGCTTCGGCCGAACAGAACAGGCCGTACATGAGCTCCAGCGTTTTGCCCGCCTCGTTGCTGGCCAGCCTGTAATAGATCGCCTTGCCGTCGCGCCGCGTCGCGACAAGGTCGTCGGCCCGAAGCCGCGCCAACTGCTGTGACAGGGTGGGCTGGCGCAGGTCGAGCGCCTGTTCCAGTTCGGTGACCGACTTCTCCCCCTCAGCCAGCATGCAAAGGATGAGCAGGCGGTTCTCGTTGGCCAGCGCCTTCAGAAACTGGGCCGCTTCCTTGGCGCCTTCAAGTACGTCTTCTTCTTTCATGTGAACCCAATGTCTCCAGGTTTACCGCCCTTGTCCGGCGGTCTGTCCTCCCCTGGACCTTTTTACGGTCCGCCCAGTCGGCCGGTTCGCTTGTCCGTTGACGATACCTGCGCCCCCGAGGTCGGTTGGCATACATTAGGCCAATCGAAGGTGAGTCTCAACAACGCCTGCGCCGTCCGCCCCGCCGTTCACCGAAAATTGACCTACGCCGGCGACGTGGAAAACCGGACCAAACTACACTTCACGGGCACAATTTAATTTATTTGAATATATGGCACAATGGGCAAGACGCGGGAGTGCCCACGACCGCGGCCGGGCATTGCGCGCCGGGCGTCGTGCCGTCAGGCGGGTTCGGGATGCAAGGGAAGCGGATGGTGCCGCCGGAGTGAATTGAACACTCGACCTCGCCCTTACCAAGGGCGCGCTCTACCCCTGAGCTACGGCGGCATCCGGAAGGTGAAGAGGGGCGGACAATAGTATAGGGTTTGCCCGATGACAAGTGTCCCTTGGCGCTTTATTGCGGGAGGGGGAAAGGTAGTTTTCACGGGCGAATCGGAGGCACCTTGAAGACCAAGAACGGCGGCAAGAAACACCCGGGACGGAACCCTGCCGGGACCGAGGCGGCGGCGGCGCGCCAGGAACGCCTGGCCCGGCAGCTGCGCGCCAACCTGGCCAAACGCAAGCAGCAGCAGCGCAAACGGGACGCCGGCGATGCGGACGGCGACGGGGCCTGAGCATCGGTTGCGATCGGCCCGGACCGGGCCCGCGAAATAATCCCATTCCCGCCATGACACGGCCCCATTCGTTCTGTTAATCAACGTCCATGGACAGCATTCGAATCCGGGGCGGCCGTCCCCTGAACGGCACCATTGCGATCGGCGGGGCGAAGAACGCGGCCCTGCCCCTGATGGCCGCGTCCCTCCTGACCGAGGATCCGCTGGAATTCACCAACATGCCGGCACTCGCCGACCTGCGGACCATGGGCAGCCTGCTGCAGGAACTTGGGGTCGAACTGACCCATGCAGGGGGCGATAACGGCAACGAGCCCGTGGTGCGGCTGCAGGCGCGCAAGATCACGGCGACGGAAGCCCCCTACGACCTGGTGCGCAGGATGCGGGCCTCGGTCGTCGTCATGGGACCGCTGCTGGCCCGCGCCGGCCGGGCCCGCGTGTCCATGCCCGGCGGCTGCGCCATCGGCACGCGGCCCGTCGACATGCACCTGAAGGCGCTGGAGGCGCTGGGCGCCGAGATAGAGCTGAAGGAAGGCTACATCCAGGCGACGGCGCCCGAAGGCCTCAGGGGCGGGCACATCCTGTTTCCCAAGGTCACCGTCGGCGGCACGGAGAACGCCCTGATGGCGTCGGTCCTGGCGAGGGGCGAGACGGTCATCGCCAACGCCGCCCGCGAGCCGGAAATCACCGATCTGGCGACCTGTTTGACGGAGATGGGGGCCAGGATTTCCGGCATCGGCACGGACACCCTGAAGATCATCGGCGTGGCGGAACTGTCGGGTGCGAAGCACCGGGTCCTGCCCGACCGCATCGAAACCGGCACCTACGCCGCCGCCGCCGCCATCACCGGCGGCGAGATCACCCTGACCAACACCCGCGCCGAACTGATCGAAAGCGTCATCGACCTTCTGGAGCGCGCGGGCGTCGAGGTGACCGAGACCAATGACGGCCTCAAGGTCAACCGTGCCAACTGCGAGCTGCGCGGCGTCGACAGCATGACCGAGCCCTATCCCGGCTTCCCTACCGACATGCAGGCCCAGATCATGGCCATGATGACCGTGGCGACCGGGGCCGCCATGATCACGGAAACGATCTTCGAGAACCGCTTCATGCACGTGCCCGAACTGTGCCGCATGGGGGCCGACATCAACGTGCACGGGGCGTCGGCCATCGTGCGCGGCGTCAAGAAGCTGTCGGGCGCGCCGGTCATGGCGACGGATCTGCGCGCCTCGGTCTCGCTAGTCCTTGCGGGCCTGGCGGCCGAGGGCGAGACGCGGGTCAACCGGGTCTATCATCTGGATCGCGGCTACGAGCGGCTGGAGGAGAAGCTGGCCGCCTGCGGCGCCGATATCGCCCGGGTGGCGGGGGACTGAGGCATTCGCTATCCTCTCCGTAAAACCGGGAGGATTGCGCCATGCTGAAGGCCCTTACCACCGAGGCCCTGCGGCAATTCAGGGAAGAAGGCTACTATTCGCCCGTCGACGTGCTGCCTCCGGAAGAGGCGCGCGGCCTGCGCGACCGCATCGAGGCCTTCGAGGCTGATCAGGGCGCGCCCGTCAACGGGCTGCAGCGCAACAAGTCGCATCTGCTGTTCAAGTGGCTGGACGACCTGATCCGCGATGACCGCATCGTCGACATGATGGAGGACATCCTGGGCCCCGACATCCTGTGCTGGAACACCCTGTTCTGGACCAAGGAGCCGGGATCGGGCCAGTACGTGTCCTGGCACCAGGATTCCAATTACTGGGGCCTGGCGGGCGGCGAGGTGGTGACCGCCTGGCTGGCCCTGTCGGAGGCGAGCGAGGAGGCCGGCTGCATGCGCGTGATGCCGGGCACGCACCTGGGCCCGCCCTTGAAACACGAGGACCTTTATCACGCGGACAACATGCTGACCCGCGGCCAGGAGATCACCCAGGGCATCGACGAGGCGAAGGCGGTCCTGATGCCGCTTCGGCCCGGACAGATGTCCCTGCACAACATCCGCCTGGCCCACGCGTCCGGACCCAATATGTCGGCCGACCGCCGGGTCGGGATTTCTCTTCACTACATGCCCGCCAAGGCGATGCAGAGCGTCGGCCAGTGGGACAGCGCCGCCCTGGTTCGCGGCGAGGACCGGTTCGGCCATTTCGAGCACACGCCGCGCGTTACGGCCGATATGGATCCGGACGCGGTGGCTTTCCATGTCCGTGCGGCCGAGGCCGTGCGCCAAGTTCTGTACCACGGCGCCGAGCAGATGACGGGCAAGCTGTAGGGGATAGGGGGCTCCCGGGGTGATGCCGTAGGCGCGAACGGCCGCTCCGAATCCCTGGATCGGCGGAGTGGCCTGGGGTAGTCTCCGGGCCCCGACCGTGTCCCTGGCTATCTCCGTTGACCGACCAGATCAGATACATCGACGCCGCCGGGCGGCGCCTGGAATGCGCCTGGTGGTGCGGCCCGCCGGCGCCTGACGCAGCCGTCCTGGTGTTCCTGCACGAAGGGCTCGGCTGCGTCGACATGTGGCGCGGCGTGCCGCAATCGCTGGCGCAATCGACGGGCATGCCCGCCTTCGCCTATTCGCGCGCGGGCTACGGACGGTCCCAGGAGATCGCCCTGCCGCGCGGCGTGGACTATCACGCGCCCGAGGCCTACGAGGTCCTGCCGGCCGTGCTGGACGCCGCCGGCATCGCCAAGGCCGTGCTGGTCGGCCATTCCGACGGCGGGACCATCGCGCTGATGGCGGCCGGCCGCGACGCGCGGATCAAGGGCGTCGTCACCATGGCGGCCCATGTGTTCAACGAGGACGTGACCATCCAGGGCATCCTGGAAGCACGCAAGGCCTGGGACGAGACGGACCTTCGGGACAGGCTGCGCCGCCATCACGGCGGCAACGTGGACACGGCCTTTTTCGGCTGGAACGACACCTGGCTGACACCGGAATTCCGCGCCTGGAACGTGGAGGACTGTCTGCCGGCCGTGACCTGTCCGGTGCTGGTGGTGCAGGGCGCGGACGACCGCTACGGCACGGCGGCGCAGGTCCGTGCCATCGCATCCCAGGTGTCGGGCCCGGCGCGGGAACTGATCCTGCCCGGCTGCGGCCACAGCCCCCACCTGGAGGCCCCGGACGCCTTGTTCGCGGCCGTTAACGAATTCGTCGCCGGCTTGAGCCTATAACGCGCGGGGAATAGGAGTCTCCCGGGCCTGTTCCCTGGTAAGATAGGGCGAAACCCTATATGTATGCGGCCCGACCCACCCAAGGAGACCGGCCCTGAGCGGGCCGTACATGAGCATGGCGATAAACGTGAACGAGAAACTGGTGCTGGCGTTGCCCAAGGGGCGCATCCTCAAGGAAGTGATGCCGCTGGTCCGCCATGCGGGGATCGAGCCGGAAGCCGCCTTCGACGACGACAAAAGCCGTCAGCTCCGCTTCACGACCAACGTGCCGAACCTGGACATCATCCGCGTGCGCAGTTTCGATGTCGCCACCTTCGTCGCCTTCGGAGCGGCGCACCTGGGGGTCGCCGGCAACGACGTGCTGATGGAATTCGATTTTTCGGAAATCTATGCGCCCGTGGACCTGGGCATCGGGCGCTGCCGCCTGGCCGTGGCCGAACCGGCGGAAATGGTGAAAAGCGACGACCCCCGGCAGTGGTCGTCGATCCGCATCGCCACCAAGTATCCGGGCCTGACGCGCCGCCATTTCGCGCGGCGCGGCGTGCACGCCGAATGCATCAAGCTGAACGGCGCCATGGAGCTGGCGCCGACCCTGGGCCTCTGCCGGCGCATCGTCGACCTGGTGTCGACCGGCGCCACGTTGAAGGCCAACGGCCTGGTCGAGGTCGAGACCATCGCCGAGATCACTTCGCGACTGGCCGTCAACCGCGCCGCGTGGAAGACCCGTCCGCGCGAGATCGGCGGCTGGGTCAACAAATTCAAGGAGGCCGCCGATGCCCTTGCGGCTTGACGCGCGCGCCCCCGGCTTCGAGGACGCGTTCAAGGCGTTCCTGGGCGCCAAGCGCGAGACCGAGGCCGACGTGAACGACGCCGTCGCCGCGATCCTGGCCGACGTCAAGGCGCGCGGCGACGCGGCGGTGCTGGAATACACCAGGCGCTTCGACCGCTTCGACCTGACGGCCGGGACGATGGCCGTCACCGCCGAAGAGGTGGACGCCGCCCGCGGCCGGTGCACGGACGAAACCCTGTCCGCCCTGGCGACGGCGGCCGGGCGCATCCGCGCGTTTCACGAAAAGCAACTGCCGGAAGACCTGGATTTCACGGACGCCGCGGGCCTGCGCCTGGGCTACCGCTGGCAGGCCGTGGAGGCGGCGGGCCTCTACGTGCCCGGCGGCACGGCGGCCTATCCGTCGTCCGTTCTGATGAACGCGATCCCGGCCAAGGTCGCGGGCGTGGACCGTCTGGTCATGGTCGTGCCGACGCCGGACGGCGTGCTCAACCCGCTGGTCCTGGCGGCGGCGGCGATCGCGGGCGTCGACGAGATCTACCGCGTCGGCGGCGCCCAGGCCGTGGGGGCCTTGGCCTACGGTACCGAGACCATCCGTCCCGTGGACAAGATCGTCGGCCCTGGCAACGCCTATGTGGCGGCCGCCAAGCGACAGGTGTTCGGCACCGTGGGCATCGACATGATCGCCGGCCCGTCGGAGATCCTGGTGCTGGCCGACGGCCTGAACGATCCCGCGTGGATCGCCGCCGATCTGTTGAGCCAGGCCGAACACGACACCGCCGCGCAGGCCATCCTGATCACCGACGATGCGGCCTTCGCCGACGCCGTCGAACGCGCCGTAGAGGGCCATCTGAAGACCTTGCCGCGCACCGGCACGGCCGGGGAAAGCTGGGCAACCTACGGCGCCGTCATCACCGTGCCGGATCTGGCCTCGGCCATCCCGCTGGTCGACCGCATCGCGCCGGAACACCTGGAGATCGCCGCCGACAACGCGGACGCGCTGGGGCGGAAGGTCAGGAACGCCGGCGCCATCTTCATGGGCCGTTTCGTGCCGGAAGCCATCGGCGACTACATCGCCGGGCCCAATCACGTGCTGCCGACGGCGCGCAGCGCCCGGTTCTCTTCGGGCCTGGGCGTGCTGGATTTCATGAAGCGCTCGTCCCTCATCGAATGCGACGCCGGGGGCCTGCGCGCCGTCGGGCCCGAGGCGATCGCCCTGGCCCGGGCCGAAGGCCTGGATGCGCACGCCCTTTCCATCGCCATCCGCCTGAACGAGCCGGCGGGGGATTAGGTCGAGACGCCGGGGCATGAGCGGCGATACCTACCGCATTGTCCAGATCGAGCTGGACGAAAAAAGCGTCGTCAGCCGCAGTCCCCAGGTCGACCACGAACGCAAGGTGGCGATCTACGACCTCTTGGAAGACAACAGCTTCCGTCCGCTTGAGATCGACCATCAGGGGCCGTATGCCCTGCGCCTGTCGATCCAGGACAACCGCCTGGTGTTCGACGTCGACGACGAAGGGCGCAACCACTTGGTCAAGATCACCCTGCCGATCAGTGTCATGAAGCGCGTGGTGCGCGACTATTTCATGATCTGCGAAAGCTATTTCAAGGCGATCAAGACCCTGTCTCCCAGCCAGATCGAAGCCATCGACATGGGCCGCCGAGGCCTCCACAACGAGGGGGCGGAAATCCTGCGCACGCGGCTCGAGGACCGGGTCGAGATGAACCTGCGCACGGCCAGGCGCCTGTTCACGCTCGTCTGCGTGCTGCATATCAAGGCGTAAGGGAGGCGGCAAATTTGTCAGACCTCCCCTCCGCGGTCCTGTTCTCCTGCACCATGAACGCCATCCGCTCTCCCATGGCGGAGGGCATTCTGAAGTTTCTGCACGGGCACAGGATCTATGTCGACAGCGCCGGCGCGCGGGAGGGCCAGATCGACGGATTCACCATCGCCGTGATGGACGAGATCGGCATCGACATGTCCAAGCACCGGTCCAAGACCTTCGACGACCTGGAGGACGACTTCTTCGACTTGGTCATCACCCTGTCGCCCGAGGCCCAGCACAAGGCCATGGAGCTTACGCGCATCATGGCCTGCGACGTGGAGTTCTGGAACACCTTCGACCCGTCGATCATAGAGACGGACAACCGCGAGGAAAAGCTGAACGCCTACCGCATGGTACGCGACCAGTTGATGGAACGCATCAAGGCGCGGTTCCCCGTGCAGGCGGTGGTGGACACATAAGCGCCCGGGATCAAAGGGCTCCGGCTTCGGATAAGGTGTCGAACATTTCCGTCCACTGTCCGGCGTTGGTGCGCCAGTCGGCGAAGGAAATCACGCCGGATACCGTCCGCCCGTCATTGGCGAGCGGCAGACGCAGGGTCTCCTGGTACTTGGATATCTCGGTCAGGCCCGGGCGGATGTCGTGGACGAAGGCCATGGGGCGGGCGGCGTCGGCCACGGCCTGGTACTCGTCGTTGATCATGCGGCCGTATTCGGGCGGTTCGTGATCGAGGGGCGAGTGGCCGGTGTAATCATACCCTTTCACGTCCACGTGCCCCGTTCCCCAGAAACGGTAGCGGAAGCCGCCATTGGGCGTTACGTCGACGACGCTGATGAAGGGAATCACGATGACCGGATAGCGCAGCAGGTCCTCGACCCGCCACGGCGGGGCGATGGCGTCGCCGCGCAGGGACATCCACACGTCGAGAACGGTCCCGAACAGGGGGTTCTCCAAGCTCTCGACCGAGACCTGGCGCTGAAAAAAACGGTAATCGGGTTCGGGCGTGGAAATCTCGACCTCCTGCGCGCGCCTCGATAAAACGCACGGAACGCGGGATGCGGAAGAACATCCGACTGCCTAGGTCCCGGTTTCGGCGCGCAAACCCCAATTCGAAATCGATGGGACCATACGCGTGGATGGAGGCGATGGCTGTGATGGCCGTCATACCCTCCAGGAGGCGGGGGCATTCCGGAATCGATCCGTCGACCTGCTCGGATACAATGAGGAGATCGGACGGCCGATGCACAATTGCGGAGAGGACGACGCTATGAAACGAACCACATTGACCACAGCCGTATGCTGCCTGTCCCTGGCTGCCGTTGCCGGTTTTGCGCCACGCGCGGCCTCGGCGCAGGTCGGCGACGTGTTCGACGCCCTCGCGGCCCAGCCGGTGACCATTCTGGATGCGGGAATCAAGCGTGTCCGCGCCGGCGCCCAGTCGGCAGCGAAGCGTCTGACGAACGCTGCGGGGCCGCCGGCACAATACCGGGTGGTTTTCGACAGGAACCTGCGTCGTCTGGAAATCCGCTTCGAGGTTACGGTCGAGGGCAGCAAGGTGAACGAGACCTTCTGTTGGGCACGGCGCGGCGTGGCGGTCCGTGAAATGTTCGGCGTCGGCGTGATTCGCTACACCGTACAATTGTCGGACGAGGAAAAGGTCCGGCGCCGCTTGGGGATCATGTTCTCCCGCGAGCCGGAGGCCACGGACCGGGAATTCATCGCCCTGGGGCAGCGGTTGGCGGATTCGACATTCGTCGAACTGAATTTGGTCGGCTCCACCAGCGAAAGCTCGGTGACATGCCGCGCCGTCGTCCACCGCCTGGATTGGCGATGAGCGGCGATCAGGTCCTGGCTCGTTTCCTGACCGGTTGCGCCGCCCATTCCTCGGCCAGACCGGCGGTAAGCCGCGCCTGGGCGGCTTCGATGATCATGCGCAACAGGTCGGGATAGGACAGATCCTCGAACGCGGCCATCAGGTTGAATTTGCCGTCCCAGCACCAGCCCGGGTTGGGGTTGACCTCAAGCAGCTTGATCACGCCGTTCGCATCCGTGCGGAAGTCGAACCGCGCATAGTCGCGGCAGCCCAGGCGCTGGAACAGGGTCGCCGAGGTGTCCACCAACGTGCGCCGGCTTTCCTCGTCCAACTCCGCCTGCTTGTAGCTGATGTCGTTCCAGTAGGGCGATTCCGGCTGCCACTTGGACTCGTAGCCGAGAAGCCTGGGCAGGTTCGGGGCCAGCCGTGAATAGTCGACGCCCAGGACGGGCAGGGCGTGGAAGCCGTGCCCCGGATTGCCGATCAGGGCGACGCTGTATTCCGGGCCGTCCAGGAACTCCTGCACCAGCACGGCGCGACCGGGCAGGGTGCGGCGCAGTTCCGCCAGATAGGCGACCATCTCCTCGGGCGTGTGCACGACCGCGTTCTGGGTGATGCCGATGGAGCTGTCGCCCTGGGCCGGCTTGATCAGGGCCGGGAACACGGATGGGATCGTCGCGACCTGGTCGTCCGGATCGAAATAGGTTTCCAGAGGCACCGGGATCTCGCACTGCTGGGCGACGGCGCGCACGACGGCCTTGTCGTAGCACAGGCCAAGCGCCGCCGGGCCGGCCCCCGAATAGGGGATGTCCAGCATCTCCAGCATGGCCGGAACATGCAGTTCCTTCAGCGCCTCGTTGTTGTAGCCCTCGTCGCACAGGTTGAAGACGAAGGTCGGGCGGGTTCTCTCCAGGCGCTCCCACAGGCCCGTGTGGTTGTCCTCGTAGGTGAAGCGGTAGTCGCCCAAGGTGTCCAGGGCCGCCTTCAGCCGGCGGATGGTTTCCATGTCTTCCGGGTTGAACTTGCCGCCGAGCTTGACCTGGTCCGGGCGGCGCGGATCGCCCATCAGGACAGTGACGTCCGGGAAGGCGGGTCCACGGCCGCCGGCGGCGGCCTTGACCGGAGCGCGGCAGGTCACCAGGTGGCGCCGCGCCATCATGCCCAGGTCGGCGCCGCGGTCGGTCTGGCGGCTGGAATTGCCCTCCAGTTCCTGGTGGAAGGCGATGTCCCGGAATCCGGCGTTTTCCAGCAGGGCGGTCAGGCTGTCGGCGCTGTACAGGCGTTCGGCGTAGAACTGATCGGCGATCACGCCCTTTTCCGCGTGGATCACCACCTCACGGGAGATCAGGCGCGAGCGGTCGCCGGACAGCGAGCGTTCGCGGCAGACGAGTTGGTTGCCGTCGATCCATTCCCAGGTCCTTGGTTCGTAGTGCTGGCGCATCCACTCGCCATCGGTGACGTCGAGCACCAGGCGGCCGGCGGAGCGCAGGACCCGGCGCACGGCGGTCAGCACCGCCAAGTCGTCCTCTTCCTGCTCGAAATACCCGAACGAGTTGCCGAGCAGCAGCACGCAGTCGAAGGAATCCGCCTTAAGCGCGAAGCGCCTGGCGTCGCCTTCCTTGAACTGCACCGGCAGTCCCTGGGCCTTTGCCCGCCGCCGCGCCAGGCGGATCAGGTAGCGGGACCGGTCGACCCCGGTAACGTTGGCGAAGCCGCGCCGCGCCAGTTCAAGGCAATGGCGGCCCTGGCCGCAGCATAAATCCAGCACCCGGTCGTCCGGCGTCATGCCGGCCACGTCGAGAAGCGCGTCGATCTCCGCCTTGGTGGCGTCGTCGTTCTCGGTGACGTCGCCGTCGGTCTTCAAATAGAGGGCGTTGAATAGGGAACGCCACCATTCCGGAGGAAGGTGGCGTTCAAGGTCGCTGATCGGACCCAGTGTCTTCTGGGTCTGGCTCGCGGTCGACGGGGATTTTTCCAGCTTTTTCGGCATGTTCCGGTATTAGCGGAACAATAACCCATAAAGGTAGAGTGCGAAAGGCGACACCACTCCGCCGACGACGATCACCATGAACAGGGTGAAGCCCGTGATGTCGTCAGCCCGCTGCCAGAAGGTCTTGGCGACGGGAGTGGGAGTGCTTTGCGGGAGGTCGGAAGCGGCTGGAGTGGAAGGGTGCGTCAACATGGCGGTTGCCTTTCATCAAGGGGGCCATTCGTGGGAGGGCGATTTGGCCGATTGGTTGCGTCGGTTATCAGGCGTTTCGGCGTAGGCGCAGGCTTGGGCGTATGTCCTGGTCGGTCGGAGGAACGTCGCCTGGGGCGGAGCGTTGCGGACGCTTGGCTTGCGCCGCTCGGGAACGGGGGGTGCGTCAGTGCCGGTGGTCCGCGAGGGGACGGGCTTTAACGCTGGCGTCGACCACTCCCGTTCCCGATGACGCCCTCCCAGGCGCGTTCCTGCAGGACCGGGTGGCACCCGGCCCCGCGTTCGTCATGTCAGTTGGTGCGGACGGAGATCTTGCCGCTGCGGATCACGGCGACCTGGTCGCCCTGCACGTTGGCCGATTCGTCGCCCAGCACGAGTTTGCATTTCTCACACAGGTTCGGGATGGTCTCGCCGGCGGCAATGTTCACCACTTCGGAGCCTTCCGAGTCGGAAACCGTCAGTTGGATGTCGGTTTCCTGTTCATTGGTCACGTCCACGGCCTGGGCCGGGGCCGCGATCGCCAGCGCGATGGCGGCGGCACCAATGAAGGGCAGAACTTTCATGTATTCCTCCAGAAAAGCGCGGATGTCCGTAATTGGACGATGGGACTTTCCGGGAAATTCAAGAATTACTCAAACGAAATAAAATTATGGTTTGTATGGAAAATATCGATATGCAATCAATGCCGTTCACGCCCTTCCAACCATCGGAAACACCCTCATGGACATCAATCTCGCGCGGACGTTCCTCGCTATTTGCGAGGTCGGAAACTTCGTCAAGGCATCGGAACGCCTGTATGTCACCCAGTCCACCGTCAGCACCCGGGTCAAGCTGCTGGAGGACCTTTTGGGGCAGCCCCTGTTCGTGCGCACGAAGGCCGGAGCGTCGCTGACTGCCGCGGGGGCGCAATTCCGTCCCTATGCGGAAAAGCTGGTGCAAACCTGGGAACAGGCGCGTCACAACGTCGGCCTGCCGACGGAGTTTTCCACGCTGCTGACCGTCGGCGCCGAGTTCACCCTTTGGGAACGCATGCTGGTTAGCTGGATGTCGTGGGTCCGCAAGGCCTTGCCCGCGGTTGCGCTCCGCGCCGAGGTCGGCACGTCGGACGCCCTCATGGGCCATGTGGTGGAAGGCTTCATCGACCTTGCCGTGTGTTACACGCCGCAGCACCGTTCGGGCGTCGTGGTCGAGCAACTGGCCCAGGACAGCCTTGTCCTGGTGTCGACGGATCCGGCGACACGCGGACCCCGGGGAGCGGGCTATGTGTTCGTCGATTGGGGGGCGGAATTCCGCATGGAGCATCTTGAGGCCTTTCCCGACCTCGCCGCGTCCGCGATGGCGGTCAGTTACGGGCCGCTCGCGCAGCAGCACATCCTGCGCGCCGGCGGGTCCGCATACCTGCCGCTGCGCGCCGTGCGGCCGCGCCTGGAGGAAGGGGTCCTGCATATGGTCGAGGACGCCCCCGTGTTCCGCCGGCCGATCTTCATGGTGCACCTGGACGGCGTCGACAATCCGCCGTTCCACACGGCGCTGGAAGGCCTGCGCCAGGCTGCGCTGGAAGAAGCGGGGGCAGATCGCGAGGCATAAATCGCAGGCCGCCGTCGGAATCCCTGCAATGCCTTGATTTTTGCCCGGCTTGCCGTCATGTTCTGGGGCGTTTTGGCTGAAACGAAGGAGCGCCGATGGCGAAAGAAGACGTATTGGAGTTTACGGGCACGGTGACGGAACTGCTGCCCAACGCCATGTTCCGGGTGAAACTGGACAATGACCACGAAATCCTTGCCCATACGGCGGGCAAGATGCGCAAGCACCGGATCCGGGTGCTGGCGGGCGACCGCGTGAACGTGGAAATGACGCCCTACGATCTGACCAAGGGCCGGATCACCTTTCGTTTCAAATAAAACTTGGCGGACGCCTGCATGGCTGGCCGCTTGATTCTCGCCTCGGCATCGCCCAGGCGTCTGGACCTGTTGGCCCAGGTCGGGATCACGCCGGCCGCCGTCGTCCCCGCCGCCGTCGACGAGACGCCCGGGAAGGGCGAACTGCCGCGCGCCCTCGCCCTGCGCCTGGCGCGGGAAAAGGCCGCCGCCGTCGCCCGCGACCACGGCGGCGACTTCGTGCTGGCCGCAGACACGGTGGTCGCCTGCGGGCGGCGGTCGCTGCCCAAGCCCGCCGACGCGGCCGAGGCGCGGGACTGCCTGGGCCTGCTGTCGGGCCGCCGCCACCGCGTCATCGGCGCCGTCGCGCTGGCCTGCCCCGGCGGGCGGACGCTGTGCCGCGTCGCCGTCACCGCCGTCCGGTTCAAGCGCCTCGGCCGGGCAGAGATCGACCGCTATCTCGCCACGGACGAATGGCGGGACAAGGCCGGCGGCTACGCCATCCAGGGCCGCGCGGCGCTGTTCGTCACGGCGCTCAACGGCGACTACAACAACGTGGTCGGTCTGCCGCTGGCCATGACGGCGGCGTTGCTGGCCGGCGCCGGGGCCTGGTCCCCGACGACAGAGGCATAAGGACATGCGCGCCGACACCATCCTCATCAACACCGGGCCGGGCGAGACGCGCGTGGCGCTGCTCGCCAAGGACAAGGTGCTGCAGGTCCTGTTCGAGCGCGACGCCGGGGAAACCGTCGAAGGCGCCGTGTTCGCCGGGCGGGTAACGGCGATCAACCGCGACCTGAATTCCGCCTTCGTCGACATCGGCGGGGCGGAGCCGGGGTTCCTCGCCGCGGGCGATGCGCGGCGCTCGGGCGGCGACCGCATCAAGTCCGTCACCGAAGCCGTCGGCGAGGGCGACAAGGTCCTGGTCCAGGCCGACCGCGAGGCGATGGACGGCAAGGGGCCGCGCCTGACATGCCGGCTCGCGCTGACGGGCCGCTTCGTCACCCTGCAACTGGGCGGCGAGGGCCTGAAGTTCTCGCGCTTCCTGGCCCCGGCGCAGCGCAAGGAGATGGAGGCGCTGGAGGAAATGCTGCCCGGCGACTGCGGGCTCGCCTTCACTCCCGCCGCCGGCGGCGCCGAGATCGCCCAGGTGGCGGCCGACCTGGAACGCCTTTTGGCCCTGCGCGACGAGATCGACGCCGCGTTCCGCGAGACGGGGAAGGCGCCGGAACCCCTGCTGGCGCCGGCCGACGCGGTGGAGCGCGCGCTGGCGCTTGCGAGCCCCCGCTGCCGCGTGATCGCCGACGATCCCGAGGCCGCCCGCATCGCGGCGGCCGTGGCCCCCGGCGTGACGGCCGAAACCTGGCCCGGCCCGGTGCCCCTGTTCGAGCATTTCGGGGTGGAGGAGGCGCTCGAGGCCGTGCTGTCGCCCACGGTCGCCCTGCCGTCGGGCGGACGAATCATCATCTCGGAGACCCCGGCGCTGACGGCCATCGACGTGGACACGGGGGCCGCCAAGGGCGGGCCGCTCGGCTCCGGCTCACCCCAGCGCCTGGCCGCCAGGACCAACCGCGAGGCCGTCACCGCCATCGCCCGCGAACTGCGCCTGCGCAACCTCGCCGGCCAGATCGTCATCGACTTCCTGACCATGAAGGGCAAGAAGGAGCGCCAGGACCTGCTCACCCAGTTGCGCGACGCGCTGTCCGGCGATCCGGTGGAATGCCACGTGCTGGGCCATACGGGCCTGGGCCTGGTGGAACTGACGCGCAGGCGCCGCGGCCCGTCGCTGACCCGCCTGCTCGGCCGCCCGCAGGGCCTGGCGCCCGATCCCGTGGCGGCGGCGCTCGCCGCGCTGCGTCGCGCGCTTGCCGTTCGCGGCGCCGTCATCCGCATCGTCGCCGCGCCCGACGTGGCCGAGACCCTGGCGGGCCCGCTCAAGGACGCCTTCGCCGACGCCGATGCGCGCACCGGTGGGGCGCTCAGGCTCGAACGCGACGCGGCCCTGGCGCCCGGCCGCTTCGAGGTCCGCGAGGGCAAGGCATGAGCGGCGGCAAGGGCGCCAAGGTGGTGCCGTTGCTGCGCAGGCCCTGCCCGGTCTGCGGCAAGGCGCCGGTCACCGAATACCGGCCCTTCTGTTCCAAGCGCTGCGCCGACGTCGACCTGGGCAATTGGCTCGACGGCGGCTACCGCATCCCGACCAACGACGTGCCCGACGACTTCGATCCCGAAGGCGGGTCCGCCGAGGATTAGGCGCAGGGCGGTCCCTGGAAAGGGCCGGAAAACCGGGGGAAAACCGAGGCAATCTTCCCGGCGCGCCCATGCTGGACAGGGCCCGGGATTTCTTCTATAAGCCACGTCTCGCCAACGGGCGGGGGCCTTCGACGGCCGCCGCCGACGCACGGTACGCCCAGGTAGCTCAGTTGGTAGAGCACCGCACTGAAAATGCGGGTGTCGGTGGTTCGAATCCGCCCCTGGGCACCATTTTCCTTATAAATCAATAAGTCATGCCCCCGGCCGGGGCCCGGCCGTCACGCCTTGGCGCGCACCCGGCATAGGTAGCTTTTCAGGTTCGCGTGGTCCGACAAGGGGTCGCGCTGCGCGCCGTCGGTCAGGTGGTTCACCGAGGGCCAGGGGTGGTAGGGCTGCGCCGCGTCCCAGCCGATGGGCACGAAGACCGTGTCCTCGCGGATGCCGCCGTATAGCCAGGCCCGCGCCGTGATCCGGCCGTGGGCGGTTTCCACCGCAACCTCGTCGCCGTCGCCGATGCCCAGGCGGTCGGCCGTCTTGGGGTGGATCTGCGCGAACATGTCGGGCCACATCTCCTGCGCCTGCCAGGAATAATGGGTCCAGGAATGGAAGTGGGGTGCCGGCGGCCGCCCGGTGATCAGTTGCATGTCGAAGCCCCGATTCCGGAGCGCGCGCGACGGCGAGTTCGCGTCCGGCGCCACGATGCGTGCGGGCGCGGTCGGCGCCAGGGCCTTGGACAGCGGGTTCCGCACCCGTGCCGCCGGGTCCGGGTCGCGCGTCACGTAGGGCAGGTCGATGAGCTGTTCCTGGTCGGCATAGAACTCGGGCAGGGCCGACAGGCCGACGGTCCGGAACTTGGCTTCCAGCGCCTCGGTCCAGAACTCGAGCTTGCCGCCGGCCGTGGGGAAGCGGTGGCCGTCGGGGCTGCCGATGGCGGTCGTGCCCTCGAGGAACAGGGTCTCGATCTCGGGTGCCGCCTCGTCGGCCAAGGGTACGCGCAGCCAGCGCCAGGGCACGGAATGCAGGCGCTTCTGGGTGCAGCCCTTCATCCAGGGATCGTTGATGCACATTTCGTCCCAGAACCTGGCCGTGTCCTTGTAGGCGTCCTTCAAAACGTCGTCGAAACCGAAGCGCTTGCCCAACTCGATCCAGATCCAGCCGTCGGCCTTGGCCTCGCCCGGCGGCTCGATCATCTTGTCGATCCAGACGACGCGGCGGTCCTCGGCGGCGCGGCCGATCTCGCCCTTCTCGACGCCCGTGGCGGCGGGCAGCACGTAGTCAGCATAGGCCGTGGTCTCGTTGGCGAACAGCTCGATATGCACCAGCAGGTCGAGGGCCTTGAACGCTTCGCGCACGCGAGTCTGGCCGGGAAAGGCCGCCAGCGGGTTGTTGCAGGTGATGAAGGCGCGCAGCGGATAAGGCTCGCCCGTCAGGATGGCGTCCAGCCAGGTCGCCGGGTTGCTGCCCAGGGTCGGCCTGTCCGGCACCGCCACGCGTTCGGTCGGGGCGTTGGCGACGACGGGGGTGTAGGTGCCGAAGTTGAAGAACGCGCCGCCTTTTCGTCCGATGTTGCCGGTGATGGCGGCGACGAACATCAGGGCGCGGTTGGCCTGCGTGCCGGTGGCGTGCTGGTTGACGCCGCGCGCGGCGAAGATGACGCAGCCGTCGGCGGCGGCGATCTCCTCGGCCAGGGCGCGGATGTCGTCGGCGGCGATGCCGGTCACGCCCGCGGCCCAGTCGGGCGAGTATCCCTTGTCGGCGATGAAGTCGCGCCAGGCCCGCCAGCCCTCGACCCAGTCGTCGCAGAACCGCCGGTCGTGCAGGTTGCGGTCGAAGATGTGGTGGGCCAGCGCCAGGGCGAGGGCGAGGTCCGTGCCCGGGCGGATCGCGAGCCATGTGTCGGCCTTGCTGGCCGTCACGGTCAGGCGCGGGTCGACCACGACCATGCGGGCCCCGTTCTTGAGCCGCCAGTTGTTGACCATGCCGAAGTGCACCGGACGCGATTCCGCCTGGTTGTCGCCGACGTAGACATACAGCGCAGCCGAGCCGATGTCGCCCGGGGTGTAGCTGTTGCCGCTGCCGACCATGCCGGTCGTGGCCTCGAACGACACGGCCTTGGATTCCGAACAGAAGGGCTCCGTATCGGTGAAGTTGGGCGTGCCCCACATCTGCGTGAACAGGCGGATGTAGCCCTTGCGCGTCAGCGTGCCCGTGCGCGTGCCGGCGAACAGGCCGAGCGCCTCCGGCCCATGGGCGTCGCGCACGGCCGTCAGCTTCGCCGCGATCTCGTCGAGCGCCTGGTCCCAGGAAATGGGCTGGAACCTGCCTTCGCCCCGTTCGCCCACGCGCTTGAGCGGCCGTGTCAGGCGCTCCCTGCTGTTGTGGAGCTGCAACAGGAACTGCGACTTGGGGCAGACCTTGCCCTTCCACTGGGGGTCGTCCTCGTTGCCGGTGACGCGGATGACCTTGCCGTCCTTCAGGTGGTAGTGCGTCGGGCAGCAGTTGAAGCAGATGTTGCAGCCGCCGGGCACCACCGCGTCGGGCGCGCGCTCCGCGCGCTCGGAACGATAGGGAAAGACCACGTCCTCGTCGGCGAAGACCTTGCGCCGCGCCGGGTCGTCGGACACCGCCGGGCGGTGGCGTCCCTCGACCGTGAAGCCGGAGTTGGCGCCCCCGCCGTCGCCGGCCGGGCGCAGGCGGTCGAGAAAGATGTTGGACGGGCCCAGAAGGAACGCGTCGTGGTCGACCGCGCGGCGGCCCTCGGCCTCGATCTCCTTCAGGTGATCGCCGCGCGCGCCGAAGGTGATGGCCTCGCCGGGGCAGACGGTGGCGCAGGCGGGCCTCAGTCCAATGTCGCGCCGGTCGTGGCACAGGTCGCACTTCACCGCGTGGTGGCCGCCGGCGTCGTAGCCCATGGCCCCGTAGGGGCAGGCGACCACGCATTCGCCGCAGCCGGTGCAGCGGGTCTCGTTGACGCGCACCACGCCCGTATCCGGATCCTTGGTGATCGCCTTGGGCACCACCGGGCAGGCGCGCAGGCAGGCCGGCCGCTCGCAGTGCTGGCAGGACAGGGCCAGGAAGTCGAGAGCCGGGCGCTCCAGGTCGCCCAGCCAGACGACGCGGTTGCGGTTTTCGCCAGGGCCCAGGCCGTGCTCGGCCTTGCACGCGGCCTCGCAGCTCTTGCAGCCGATGCAGCGTTCCAGGTCGATCATCAGGGCAAGGCGGGACATCTCTGCTCTCTCCTACCAGGCCGCCAGATGCCACCAATAGATCTCGCGCCCGTCGGCCACGTAGCCGGCGAACAAGGTCACAAGCACCACGTGCAGAATCAGCCCGGCCAGAAACAGCCAGGCGAGGGCCATGTGCACGGGCCGCCACCAGGCCTGCAGCCAGTGGACGGAGCCACGGGCGCCCATCAACTGCGCTTCCCGCCGGGCCAGGCGGGCGTAGGCCAGGGACTTCAGGGGCGCGCCGAGGAAATGTTTCAGGGTCGGCGAGAACAGGGCCTCGCTGGCCTGCGGGTCGAGGCGCTTCAGCAGCGCCGTCTTGGCGTCGATGACCTCGCGCAGCCTGGCCTTCACCGCCGGATCGGCGGCCTGGAACGGTGCCGGCTTGCGCGCGAAGGTCGCGGCCATGCGCGACGATATGTGCACGCGGGCGACCACGCCCGTCACGGCCAGCAGGATCAGGAGGCCGACCAGAGCCAGCGGCGGGCCCTTGATCGCCGCCGCCGCGTGCAGGGCGACCAGGAACATGCCGAGAAGGCTGGCCCCGACGTGCAGGATGAACAGGCGGTTGGGGGCCTTGCTGTGTCCGCCGCGCTTGCCCAGCGAGAACAGGAACGGAGCCAGAAGCAGTGCCGCCCCCAGCGCCGCCAGCGGCTGCAGGATTTCCGAGCCCGGCCGTTGCCAAGCGTCCGGCAGGCCCGGCTTGGCCGCCAGGTAGAACAGAAGGGCAAGTCCGAGGATCGTGACCCAGGCCAACAGCCGGCGGTCGGATAGGTCGGGGCGGCGCGCCGGCTTGTCCGGTTCGGCCCCCGCGGGATCCGTCCGGACCTTATTCGTGTGCGATATCATGTTCCCCAAGGTACGGCATCGCCGGTCAGTGGGGAACATCTCCCGCGACGCTCGTGCGGATCAGGTGTCGGTCCTCCGACATGTCGTAATCGGCCACCGCGCGGTGGCAGGTGGAGCGGTTGTCCCAGATCAAGAGGTCGCCGACGGCCCAGTGGTGGCGGTAGATGTAATGGGGCTGGGTACAGTGCTCGAACAGGAAGTCCAGCACGCGGCGGCTTTCCGCGTGGGTCAGCTCGTTGATCCGGCGGGTGAAGCCGGCATTGACGAACAGCGCCTTCCTGCCCGTTTCCGGGTGGGTGCGCACCACGGGATGTACCACCGGCGGCACCTTGGCCTTCTCCTCATCGGTCAGGGGCGGGCGGTCGGGCAGGTGGGCGAAGAAGGTGTCGTAGGCGTTGGTGTAGTCGTGGGTGGCGGTCAGGCCGCCGAGGAACGCCTTCATGGGTTCGGACAGGTCGTCGTAGGCCCGGGTCATGCTGCAGAACATGGTGTCGCCGCCGTAGCTCGGGATCTGCTTGGAATGCAGGAACGATCCCTGGGTCGGGTGCTTCATGTAGGATAGGTCGGAATGCCAGTACTGCCCGGCGTAGATGGCGCCGATGGGCTTGCCATCCTTCTTGACGTTGGAGATCAGGAGGACTTCCGGGTTCTCCTCCATGTTGAACTGCTTCAGGACGTGGGCCTCCAGCGGGCCGAACTTCTTCGACAGGTCGACAAGCTGGTCCGGCGACAGGTCCTGGCCGCGCAGCACGATGACCTCGTGATCCAGGAAGGCCTGGTAAAGGGCCGGGAAGACGTTGTCGTAGCTGGCGCCCGCAAGGTCCAGGCCCTTGATCTCCGCTCCCAGCGATCCGGCCAGGCGTTTCACCTCGATCCCAGTGTTCATTCCGTCCATCGGTTCCTCCGGCGTTGGTTCACGGTCCGCGCGTTGCTCTACGTGACGCGGAGTGTACCGGGTCATTACTATGCCAAGGAAATACCTTTAATCGACCTGAATATGCTAAATTGGCATAGCATTGTTCAGGCTGCGATGCGAACGGAGGGACGTCTTGAACCTGAAAGCCCTGCAGTACTTCATGGCCGCCGCCCGCTACGGCAGCATCGTGCGGGCGGCGCAGCATCTCCACGTGGCGCAGCCGGCCGTCAGCCGGCTGATCCGCAAACTGGAACGCGACCTGGGGGTGCGGCTGCTCGACCGCACGGCGCAGGGTGTGACGCCGACCGAGCAGGGGGCCCACCTGCTGGCCCGCACGGAGCCGATCCTGCAGCTTCTGGCGCAGACGCGGGCCGAGGTCCGGAACTGGGACGAGGATCCCTCGGGCCCGGTTTCGGTCGCCCTGATGCCCGGCGTGGCGCCCGTGGTGGCGCCGCCGCTCGCCCGGCAGGTGCGCGAAAGGTTTCCCAAGGTGCGGCTCAGCCTGTCCGAGGGGCTGGGCGGCGCCATCGCCGGTGGCGTGCTGGCTGGCCAGTTCGACCTGGGTCTGTTCCACGCCGACCGCGACGTGCCGTTGCTTGCCGTCACCCGCCTGCTGGAGGAGCCCCTGTTCCTGATCGGCCCGGCGGCGGACGGCGGCGGGAAACAGGGCAGAGTGCGGTTCGAGGACCTGCCCGGCTATCCCCTGCTGCTGCCCGAGCCGCCCAACCCGCTGCGCCGCATGATCGACGACCTGACCGGGGCACGCGGCCTCGCCCTCGACATCCGCGAGACCGTCAACTCGATCGCCATGATCAAGGCCATGGTGGGGATGGGCTTGGGCTATACGGTGCAGGGATACAGCTTCTTCCGCGACGAGATCGCGCGCGGCGATCCCGCCTTCCGCGCCCGCGAGATCGAGGGCATGTCACGCAACTGGTCCCTGGCGGTGCTGGCCGACCGGCCGCTGGTGGGCGCCGTTTCGGCGGTCGCGGGCGTCGTCTCCGAAATCGCGGCCGAACTGGCGGAAACCCGGCCGTGGCGTCCGCCGGCGATCCAATGAGGCGTGTTGGCCTCAGGTCTTGATGCGCGTGCCCAGATCCAGGACGTAGGGCGAGGGCGGGATGTAGAAGTCCTGATAGTACATGGGCCGGCCGTCGACGGAATAGGCGACCACGTTGACGACCGAGGCCGTCGCCCCCTCGGGCCAGCGGCACTTGGCCGTCACCCAGTCGGGCGGCGTCTCCACGCGCAGCTTCTGGCGGATGCGATGCACGGGCATGTGGTGGTGTTCGGCCATGACCTCGTGCAGGTTGGCGCCGTCGAGCGCCGAAATGGGCGGATCCACCAGTTCCGGGAAACGGTCGGCGACGGCATGGAACACGGCGTAGATTTCCAATGCCTTGTCGATCGTGACGATGCGCTCGATGCGTACGGCCTTGTGCCGGCCCTGGTCGATGGCGGCGGACCAGGGGCCCCTGTCGCGGCTGATCCGACGGTCGACAACTCGGGTGAATACGGGCAGCAGGTTGTCGGACCCCCCGTTGGCCTTGCGGAACAGGAAGTGCCAGGGCTCCGCCACCTGGTTGCGCAGACCGGCGACGGTGGTGCCGCTGCCGCGCCGGCGCTGGATCAGGCCGTCGTCGACCAGACTGCGTAGCGCCCGCTGCACGGTGCCGAGGGAACAGGGGGTTTCCGCCGCCCATTCTGATTCCGTGGGCAGGCGCGTACCCGGCACCCAGTAGCCGTCGGCGATGGAGGCGGTGATCGCCTGGCGCAGACGTTCGTGTTTGGGAAGGTTGTCCTCGGCCGGCCAATAACGCCGGAGAAACTCCCCATATCCGCCGGGCACGTCGGTCTGCATTCGCGCGATACCTTGAAACGTCTGATGGTTGTTGGTGGTCGATAGTCTTCTACGACTTTTAGGACGATACGGCCACCATGACCATCCCGCTTGACATTGCGATTAACTATATAGTTACTCGAAAGAGACATCCACCGCGCGCATCCGCGCCAAGAATCGGCCCCAAAACCTCGCATCGGGCCGAAAACGCAGGAAACACGCCTTCATGGAGCCCAAGAACCTCATCATCCTCATGTCGGACGAGCATACGCGATCGGTCACCGGCTGCTACGGCCATCCCTTCGTCCATACGCCCAACATCGACCGCCTGGCCGCCGGCGGCGTGCGATTCGACGCGGCCTACACGGTCTGCCCGGTCTGCGTGCCTGCGCGCGCCAGCTTCGCCACCGGGAAATACGTGCACCAGATCGGCGCCTGGGACAACGCCACGCCGTTCCACGGCGAACGGCCGAGCTGGCATTCCGTGTTGCGCGAACGGGGTCACCAGACCGTATCCATCGGCAAGCTGCATTTCCGCTCGGGCGCGGACGACAATGGCTTCGCCGACGAGGAATTGGCGATGCACATCATCGACGGCAAGGGCGACCTTCTCGGCCTGATCCGCGACGAGGACACGCCCAAGCGCGGCGCATCGTGGAAGATGGCCAGGATGGCGGGGCCGGGGGAAAGCATGTACACGCGCTACGACCGCGACATCGCGGCGCGGGCGCAAAGCTGGCTTTACGAGGAAGCGCCAAAGCACAAGAACACGCCCTGGGTGCTGTTCGTCTCGTTCGTCGCGCCCCATTTCCCGCTGACCGCGCCGTCGGAGCATTTCTATCGCTACTACAACAGCGACCTGCCGCTGCCCAAGCTCTACGACAAGCGCTCGTCGCCCATCCATCCCTACATCGACGACTACCGCGCCATCTTCACCTACGACGAACACTTCAAGACCGTGGACATGGTGAAGCGCGCGCAGGCAGGCTACCTCGGCCTCATCACCTTCATGGACGAACAGGTCGGCCTGATCCTGCGCGCCATGGAGGACGCGGGGTTGGCGGACGGCACGCGGGTGCTCTACACGTCCGACCACGGCGACAACATGGGAAACCGCGGGGCCTGGGGCAAATCGGTGATGTACGAGGAAGCCGCCGCCGTGCCGCTGATCCTGTCCGGGCCCGACATTCCGGCGGGCAAGGTCATCAAGACGCCGGCCACCCATTGCGACGTCTTTCCCTTCATCATGGAGTGCGTGGGCGCCGCCGACAGCGAAACCGTGCCCGCGAATCTGCCGGGCACCAACCTGATGGACCTGGCGGCGGGGGCCGGGGCCGACCGCGTCGCGTTCTCGGAATACCACGGCATGGGATCCAAGGTCGCGGCCTTCCTGGTGCGCAAGGGCGACTGGAAGCTGGTCCATTACGAGGGCTATGCGGACCAGCTGTTCAATCTGGCCGACGACCCGGACGAACTGACCGACCTGGCGGGCGACCCCGCCAACGCGGCGGTCATGGCCGACCTGACGGCGGAGCTGCGGAAAATCTGCGATCCCGCCGCCGTCGACCGAGCGGCGCGCGAGACGCAGGCCCGCATGATCGTCGAGAACGGGGGCAAGGAAGCCATCATCAAGCGCGGCGACCTGGGCTTTTCCGTGCCGCCCGGCGTACAGCCGATGTTCGATTAGCGCAAACGCGTCGTCGCGCCGCTCATGCGGCGCTCGGGGTTTGCGACAAGTGTTCGATTGATCAGGAGACCGGAAATGACCGCCAACGTTCCCTTCGCCATGGTGCCCCTGCCCGCGGGGCGTTCGGCCAAGCCGCGCAAGACGGGCCTGACCATGATGATGGACTGGGGCCTGCCTCTGGGCCGGGCCGAGGACTACATGGGCCTGCTCGCCCCCTACGTGGACCTGGTGAAGATCGTCGTCGGCACGGCGCGGCTCTATCCCGAGGACTACCTCGTGAAGAAGCTCGCCATGTACAAATCCCATGACGTGACGCCGTTCCTGGGCGGCCAGTTCTCGGAATACGTCTTCGCCACCCAGGGGTGGAAGGCCATGCCCGGCTTCTTCGCCGAGGCCAAGCGCCTCGGCTTCGACGCGCTGGAGGTCTCGGACAACTGCGTGCCGCTGAACGACGACGAGCGCGCGAAGATGATCAGGATGGCCATCGCCGAGGGGCTGGAAGTCCACGGCGAGGTCGGCTCCAAGGTCGTCAACCAGACGCCCCAGGATCTGATCGATCAGACGGAGGTCTGCTTCGACGCCGGCTGCCACATCGTGCTGGTGGAGGGGGCCGAACTGGTCACGAACGGCAAGGTCAACGAGGCCATGATGGCGGCCCTCAAAGGCGGCCTCGACCTGGAGCATACGCTCTTGGAACTGACCGGCCCCTGGATCAAGGGCGTGACGCTCAACGACGTGTTCGAGTTGAAGAAGTTCCTGCTGACCGAATTCGGGCCAGACGTGAACCTGGCCAACGTGCAGCCCGACGACGTGATGGAGACCGAGGCGCAGCGCTGCGGCCTGTCCGTGATCGGCCCCAAGACGCGGGCCGAGGCGGCGGAGTAGGGGGCCGCGCGCCGGGTTTGCCATGACCCGGCCGAGATGGCTGAGCCCTTCGCAGTGGTGGATACGACCCCCGCCGACGCGGCGGAGTAAGCAGCGACGAAATGTCGCTTTTGGAGCGTGTGCTCTCGTGGCACATGGCATACACTCGGTAGTTGTGAGTGTAATTGCTGGCGTATCCTTGTTCGATGGAGTGTTGCTTGCGTCCGATGCGCGAGTAACCGTTCTGCGTCGAGGTCAACCAGACGTATACCTGGATTGCGCTCAGAAACTATTTCCAATCTCAAGCCATGCCGTAATCGGCTTCGTCGGGAACGTAGACGTTGCTTCACTGCTGCTTCGCGAGATGTTTCGTCAGCTACCAGGACGAAAGAGAAAGGACGTTGTTAGTTTAATGCTATGGATTTCGCGCCTCTTTCGGCGTCGTTACGGCGATCGAGTGGGGGCGGAGGATTGTTCTGCTCAGGTAACCTTCATGCTAGGTGCGGTATTAGCGGATCGACCGAATGTAGTTGAGCGGGAGTCTATAGTGCGGGTGATGAACCAAATCGCGTTTGGCCAACCTGCTATTCAGAGAAACTGGATTCCTGACATTCTTGTAAGGTCTCTACAGTCGCCACCCAGCGTCAAATACGTACGATTCACAGATCTGCCGCTCAGTACTCTCTGGGTGATGGCAGCTCCAAAATTTGAATTGAGACGGATTCCACCGCTTCAGTTCGCTGCTATTGGTAGCGGCAGCCCGGCAACAGTGAAGATTGCCGACTATCACGACATGATCGTTGCGGGTGAACCTGGAAACTCATTTATCGAGGCCATGACGCTACGCCACGCGATAAACGATTACATTTCGGAGTCGGATATAAAGACTGTCGGAGGATTGCTGCCAGTCGCGAAAATCACAGGAAACGGTGTCGAGGCATTAGGTTATGGCCTTGAAATGCCCGAAGACGAGATTGAAATACGCCTTTCTTTTGATTCACGAGCCCATCGATGGATTCAAAAGAATGTTAAAACTGGAAAGGAAATCACGCTTTTGTATCCGTGGGAAATTCCGTTCGATGAGACAAAAGGAAAAGTGTTTGATGATTTCCTTGAGGCGTACAGAAGATTCAGAGGAGAGCGCTGAAAAGGCCAACTTCAGAGCAGCTTCAGCACGCCCCGAAGGTCCTTGCCCTGGAAGGTCGGCCCGAGGGCCGGGTCGAGCGGCAGGTCGCCCGTGCGGTTCGACCAGTAGCAGGTCAGGCCGAAGGCGGCAGCGCCCAGCACGTCGCCCGCACCCCCCGCGACGTGCAGGATGTCCTTGGAGCCGACGCCCAACACGCGGGTGGGAAGCTCGTAGACCGAGGGATGGGGCTTGTAGAAGCCCGCCGTCTCCGACGACAGCACATGGTCGAAGGTGCTGTGCCCGAACACCCGGGCGACGCTGTCGAGCTGGTCCTGGTCGCCGTTGGACAGGATCGCCGTGACGTAGCCCTTTTTCTTGATCGCCTGCATCACCGCCGGGGCCTCGGGCCAGGGCGTCAGCGTGCCCCAGGCGGCGACCAGTTTCTTCCGCGTCGCCGCGTCGGCCTTCCTGCCGGACTTGCCGAGCGCGTAGTCGAGGCCGATGCGCGTACAGTCCTTGAACGACGTGCGGCCCTTGCCCAGCGAGTTGCTGGCCGCCGCGCGGGCCATCTGCGCCTGGCGCCAGCCGCGGGCGAACTGGGCGGCCGTGTCTTTCCGCATGTTGAGCGTCTCCTGCACGATTGCGGTCAGGCTCGACTGGATGTCGAGCAGGGCCGAGAAGACGTCGAAGGTGACGAGCCGGGGCGCGAGTTTCGCCATGGATCAGACCGGCTGCGTGCCGCGGATGGTCGCCCGGTGCATGGAGCGTTCCTGGCTGAGGTCGTAGTCCGTCGCCCGGTGCAGGGTGCAGCGGTTGTCCCACATCACCACGTCGCCCGGCCGCCATCGGTGGCGGTAGACGAAACGGTCCTGGGTCGAGTGCTCGAACAGCTTTTCCAGAAGGTCGCGCCCTTCGTTGTCGCCCATGCCCTCGATGCGCGAGGTAAAGCCCTCGTTGACGAAGATCGCCTTTTTCCCCGTTTCCGGATGGGTGCGGGCGACGGGGTGGACGACATCGGTCCACTGGGCCAGTTCTTCCTCGGTCTTGGGCGGGCGGATGCCGGCCTTCATCATGGCTTCGTAGCGCACGCGGTAGGTATGTACGGCCTTGAGGCCCTCGATCCCGGCCTTGGTGGCGTCGTCGAGGGCGTCATAGGCGGCCGTCATGTCGGCGTAGAGCGTGTCGCCGCCGCCATCGGGGATGACGACGCCGTGCAGGATGGAGCCCATGGGCGGGATGTCTTCGTAGGTGATGTCCGAATGCCAGTAGGCGCCGCCGTTGTTGATCGGCTGCGCGCCGCCCCGCCCCCGGTTGGACAGGACCAGGATCTCCGGATACTCGGGATGCAAAATCTCCTTCACCGTGTGGCGCTGCAGGTCGCCGAAACGGCGGCTGTAGGCCAGCTGCTGTTCCGGGTTCAGTTCCTGCCCCCGGATGACGAGGACGGGATAGGCCATCCACGCCTTGTGGAGGTCGGCGATGGTACGGTCGTCAAGGTTTCGAGTCAGGTCCAGGCCTTCGACCTCTGCCGCCATGGGGTTGTCGAGGGGTTTGACGGGGAGTTGGATCGAAATGGTCACGGGTATTCTCCAAGGCTTATCGCTGCATGCCCCAGCGGCTGACGGTCTTCAGTTCGACGTTGCGGAACAACAGGTTCTCGACCGTGATGCCGATCAGGATGACCATGAACAGGCCGGCGAACACGCCTTCGGTCTCGATGTTCTGCGACGATTCGAAAATGTACCAGCCCAGCCCGCCGCCGCCCGCCGAGGCGCCGAACACCAGTTCGGCCCCGATCAGGGTGCGCCAGGCGAAGGCCCAGCCGACCTTCATCCCGGTCAGGATCGACGGCAGCGCCGCCGGGACGAGAACCTTGACCACAAAGGGCACGCCCTTGAGGCCGTAGTTCTCGCCGATCATGCGCAGCGTCGCGGAGACGTTCTTGAACCCGGAATGGGTGTTGAGGGCGACCGCCCACAGCACCGCATGGACCAGCACGAACACGAGACTGCCGACACCCAGGCCGAACCACAGCATGGCCAAGGGCAGCATGGCGATGGACGGCAGCGGGTTGAACATGGCCGTTGCCATGGCGATGAAGTCGCCGCCGAGGCGACTTGCCGTGCCCCACAGGATGAGGACCGCTGCGATCGCCATGCCGGCGCCATAGCCCATCAGCAGGACCTTGACCGAGAACCAGATCTTCCAGATCAGCTCGCCCTGCAACAGGTCGTTGACGAGCCTTTCCAGGGCCGAGGTGAAGGTCGGGAACATCAGGGGTTCGACCTTCATGATCACGGTATAGGCCTGCCACACGGCGACCAGCCCCAGAAGGATGACCGCCTTGCGCACGCCGTTGATGTTCCAGATCTTCTCGATCGTCGACAGTTCGCGGGCGACGTCGCCCGTATGCGCGTCTGCGATGGTTTCGTTGATGAATTCCGGCCGGATGATCGGTTCGGGAAGAGATTTCCGTGTGCTCATGACGATTGCATCCCCCACCGGCGGACGGTCCGCGCTTCGATCGTCGAGAAGATCAGGCTTTCGACGATGACGCCGACCAGTATGACCGTGAACAGGCCGGCAAAGACATACGGGATCTGCATGTCCATCTGATTCGAGAACACGAACCAGCCGAGGCCGCCCGACTGCGTGCTTGCCGTATCGGCAATGGCGCCGCCGAACACCAGTTCGGCCGCGATCAGGGTACGCCAGGCATAAGCCCAGCCGACCTTGAGCCCCATCAGGATCGAAGGGAAGGCGGCCGGGATCAGCAGCTTGGTCACGTAGGTGACGCCCTTGAGTCCGTAGTTGCGGCCGACCATGCGCTGGGTGTCGGACACGCCCATGAAGCCCGTGTGGGCGTTGAGCGCGACCGGCCAGATGACCGAGTGCAACAGCGTGAACACCACCGAGTTGGAGCCCAGCCCGAACCACAGCAGCGCCAGCGGCAGAAGCGCGATGGCGGGCAGCGGGTTGAGCATGGCCGTCAGCGTCGACAGCACGTCGCTGCCGAACCGGGTCATGATCGCCGCCGTGGTCAGCAGCGTCGCGATGGCCAGACCGATGGCGTAGCCGGTGATCAGAACGGTCATCGAATTCTTGATCATGATCAGCAACTGGTCGTGGACCAGCGCGTCATAGAGCGCCGCCGCGGTGTCCGAGAACTTGGGCAGGATGAATTCCGAGACGCCCGACAGCCGGGTGTAGATTTCCCAGGCCAGCATCAGGGCGACCAGGATCGACAGCTTTCGCACGCCGTCCAGGTCGACAAGCTTTTCCCACAGGGTCAGCTTGCGGGCGGCGTCCCCGTGCGAGGCTTCGGATAGGTCGCCGGCCTCGAACTCCGGCCGGACGACCGCTTGCGGGAGCGTGCTCATCAATGCTCGGCCCTTCCCGCCGCCGCCAGTTCGTCTTCCAGGATGCGGTCGGCGAACAGCATGTCGTGGATCTTGGTCTTAAGTTCGCCGAATTCCACATCCCCCGTGCTGGCGTGCGTCAGGTGATGGGCGTTCAGTTCCGCCTTGACCTGGCCCGGATGCGGCGACAGCACCAGGATGCGCGAGCCGACGATCAGGGCTTCCTCGATAGAGTGCGTGACGAACAGCACCGTGAAGTGCGTGTCCTCCCACAGCTGCAGCAACTCCTCCTGCATCTGCAGGCGCGTCAGCGCATCGAGCGCCGCGAAGGGTTCGTCCATCAACAGGATGTCCGGTTCCATGGCCATGCCGCGGGCGATCGCCACGCGCTGTTTCATGCCGCCGGACAGCATGTGCGGATAGGTGTCCTCGAAACGGTCGAGCTTGACCTTCTTGATGTACTCCATGGCGATGTCGTTGGCTTCCGCCTGCGTCTTGCAGCGGCCGCCGTTCATCAGCGCGAAGGTGATGTTCTGCTTCACCGTCTTCCAGGGCAGAAGCTGGTCGAACTCCTGAAACACCATGACCCGGTCGGGGCCCGGCTCCTTGATGTCGACCCCCTTGAGCCGCATGTTGCCCTCGACCGGCTTGAGGTAGCCGGCGACGCCTTTCAGCAGGGTCGACTTGCCGCAGCCCGACGGGCCCAACAGGACGAAACGGTCGGCGGGATAGACCTTGAACCCGACCCGGTAAGTCGCCGTGATCAGGTGTTCCTTGGTCTTGTACTGAAGCGTGACGCCGTCGACATCCAGGATGGGGTCAACGGCGGCCGCGGCGGGCGAATTGCCCGCCGCGGTGTGGGCGCCTTGATCCATTTCGTCAGCTGCCTTTCAGATCGTGATTGTTTTCCCAATACAGGTCCTTCCAGCTCGACGGCATGTTCTTGATCGCGCCGATCGAGTGCATGAACTTCGCGAACTCCATGGTCAGATTGGGCTGCAGGGAATAGTGCATTTCCTTCTTGTCGCGGACCATCGCCTTGACGTCGTCGAGCGGCAATTTGGACTTGGTGAACTTGTGGAACAGCGCGGCCGCGCGGTCCGTGTCCTCGTTGATCCAGGCCATGGCCTTGCGATAGGACTTCCAGACGCAGGCGTACAGCTTGGGATTGTCGTTCTTCCACTTTTCGGTGTTGTACATGGCGACGGTCGAATGTTCGCCGCCCAGCACGTCATAGGACGTCAGCACCGTATGGGCCTTGCCGCTCTTCACTTCCTGGAACGACGTCGGCAGGGTGGCGAAGTGGCTCTTCACCGCCTGGCCGCCGGCCATAATGGCCGCCGCCGCCGAGGGGTGTTTCATGGAAACGGTGATGTCGTCCAGCTTGAAGGCTTCCTTCGGGCCCCACTTCTTGGCTGCCGCCATCTGCAGCACGACCGCCTGGATCGAAACCTTCACGGACGGCGTGGCGATCTTGTGATCGGTCAGGCCGACGTAATCTTCGAGCTTCTTGATCTTGGGATCGTTGGTGTTCAGCTTCAGCGGCATGGCCGAAAGCTGCGTCATCGCCTTGACGTTGATGCGGCCTTTGGTCTTGTCCCACAGCTTGAGAAGCGGGCCGACGCCGCCGGCGGCGAAATCGACGTTGTTGGACAGCAGCGCCTGGTTCACCGCGGCGCCGCCCGAGAAACGGTGCATGGTGACCTTGACGTCGCCCAGACCGGCGTCCTTGGCGCAGGATTCGACCAGCTTCTGGTCGACCACCACGTGCATGGGCAGGTACAGCAGGCCGAATTGCTGCGCGAAGCGGACTTCGTTGGCCTCCGCCCAGGCCGGCGCGGCGGCGCCTGCCGTAACGGCCAAGGCCACGGCACCGCAAACGGCGGCGGTCGCGGTCTTACGTGTGAGACTTGTGTCGGTCATGGTTTTTGTCCTCCCTGATGACGACATGGATTTTCACGGATCGGGTCGCGTGATGCCGTGTCGATCCGGCCGGGCCATGTAGACCGGCCGGTCGGGACACACGTCGTCCTGCCTTTTCCGCATCCCAGCCCCCTGGGAGTCGTGTTGCGGACGGGCGGAGCATTTTCGTTGGCTGTTCGTCCCTGGCATCACAGTTTCCAAGACTATCGGGAAAAAACCGATATTCCTATATAGTTTTTCTAAACTTCCCCCGATATAGTTGCCCGCCGAATTACGATATAGTTTTCATGCGCCGACGGGTTCACCCTGCGACGCTAACGAATTCAAACGGACCGGACTAGGTCCAGGAGGGGACATAATGCTCGACCAGCGCGAGGAAGGCGGCCAGGGAGCCCTTAATTCAAGTTCGACCATCGAGGCGCCGATCGCGCCCGAAGAACTTGGCCACGCGGTCCTGACGCCGTCGGGCGCGTTCGAGGCCGGGTCCTGGCAGACCTTCAAGCTGGTCTACACCTGCGGCAAATACGGCATGGACGACAGCGCCTCGATGCGGGTCTGCTTCCGCTTCGCCTCGGACCAGAGCCGTCCGCAGTTCGATGATCCCAAGTGGCGCAACTACACCACGGTCGTCGCCTCCAACAACGCCGTGCTGGAAACCCGCTACGACCCCAAGGGCAACGTGCGGCCGTGGGACCGCGTACTCTATATCAAGGTGGTGAAGGGCTTCATGAAGGAAGGCGACACCATCACCATCACCTTCGGGGAGCCCTCGGGCGGTTCGCCGGGCGTGCGCCTGCAGACCTTCTGCGAGGACACCTTCGAATTCCGCGTGCTCGTCGATCCCATCGCCACGGCCAACTACCAGGCCCTGCCGGAGCAGCCGGCCATCCGCATCGTGCCCGGCAAGCCCGTGACCTACGCCGCCGTGGTGCCGACCGCGCGTCGTCCGGGCGAGGCCTTCGGCCTGAAGGTCAAGGGCGAGGATGCCTGGGGCAATCCGTCCGACCAGTGCGATATCACGTTCAAGGTCAAAAGCTCGCGCCCGGTGGCGGGCCTGCCGGATACCGTCACCCTGGCGCCCGGCGTCTTCGCCTGCATCGTCGAAGGGCTCGGCGTCGACGGCGACGGCCCGGTGCAGATCCGGTTCGAGGACGACGCGGGCAACGAAGTGTTCCGCGCCAATCCGCTGCTGATCCAGGGCGACCTGGAGCTGAAACCCTATTGGGTCGACCTGCACGGACAGTCCGAGGAAACCATCGGCACCGGAACGGCGCGGGAGTTCTTCGAGTTCGCCCGCGACAAGGCGTTCGTCGACGCCGCCGGGCACCAAGGCAACGACTTCCAGATCACCAAGGGCTTCTGGTCGCACCTGGACAGCCTGTGCGAGGAATTCGACGAGCCGGGCAAGTTCCTGACGCCGCTCGGCTACGAATGGTCGGGCAATACGGCCCTGGGTGGCGACCGCAACGTATTCTATCCGACCAAGGACCGCGTCATCCGCCGCTCGTCCCACGCCCTGGTCGAGGATAAGTCGGACCTGTCGACCGATTGCAACACGGCGGGCGACCTGTTCAAGGCGCTGGCGCGCGACGAGGAATGGGATGTCGTCACCTACGCCCATTGCGGCGGCCGCTACGCCGATGTGAAAATGGCCCACGACGGGCGGTTCGAGAAGTCCATGGAGGTGCATTCCTCATGGGGGACCTTCGAATGGCTGGTCGAGGACGCGCTGGACATGGGCTATCGCACCGGCATCGTCGCCAACTCGGACGGCCACAAGGGCCGTCCAGGGGCGAGTTATCCGGGGGCCTCCCTGTTCGGCGCCATCGGTGGCCTGACCTGCATGCTGATGCCGGAACTGACGCGGGAGGCCCTGTTCGACTGCATCCGCAAGCGCCGTCACTACGCCACCACGGGGGGCCACGGCGGGCGCATGGTGATCGACGTGAAGGCCCGGTTCGATGCGCCGGGCACGCTCTATCACGACGATCCGGCGCTCGATTATCCGACGCCGCCCAAGGGGGTTGAAACCCGCGAGGCCATGATGGGCGACATCGTCCACCTGCCCGAGGGCGGGGTGCGGCTCGACGTCGACATCCTGGCCGCGGCACCCATCGAGCGGGTCGACATCTTCAACGGCCGCGACCTGATCGCGACCGTGCGCCCCTACGGGCAGGAAGACCTGGGCGCGCGCATCCGCGTGCATTGGGAGGGAGCCGAATACCGCGGCCGCTTCCGCCAGGTCATCTGGGACGGCACGGCCCACGTGCAGGACAACGAGATCGTGCGCGCCCGGGCCTTCAACTTCTTCAACCCGGAAAAGGTGCTGGAACGGACGTCGGACACGTCGCTCAAATGGATGTCGCTGACCACGGGGAACTTCGCCGGTTTCGACATGTGGGTGAAGGACGCCTGGGGCGGCACGCTCCAGATCGAGACGCCGCTGGTGCAGTGCGGCATGCCGCTGGAGGATATCGGCCTTGAGGACGAGATGTTCGACAAGTCGGGCGTCCTGCCCCGGTTCCTCAAGATATTCCGCCTGCCCGACGACAACGCGCACCGCAAGGTTTCGTTTTCACGCGCCATCGACCTGAAAGACGACAAGGACAACGCGATCTTCCTGCGCTTGACGCAGGAGGACGGAACCCGCGCCTGGACGTCGCCGATCTACGTCTGTCGCAAGCTGTAAATTCGCCGCAACCTCTTGTAGCTTAACCGGCACGGACGTCTCTTTCGTCCGTGCCGGCGCGCCCGCGCCCCGTCGAGCCATTCGAGACCACCAATCGGAAAATTGGGGACCAAACGTGAAACCTTACGCATGGGACAGGGAAACGGACGTCATCGTCCTGGGTTTCGGTGGCGCCGGCGTGGCGGCGGCGGTCACGGCGCACGACCTGGGGGCGGAGGTCCTGATCCTGGAAAAGGCGCCCGAAGGCCGCCACGGCGGCAACACCCGGATCGCGGCGCAGGGCTACCTGAACACGTCGGACGCGGAAAAGGCGGCGACATACCTGGAGGCCCTGTGCGGCCCCTACAAGGTGCCGGACGAGATGATCCGCGCCTGGGCCCGCGAGATGTGCCTGAACAACGACTGGCTTGCCGGTCTGGGCGGCGACCCGCAAGAGCACCAGCACCAGCCGGAAGGCATCGAATATCCGGAACTGCCCGGCTCGGGCTGCGTGCACAAGTTCCACGATGGTCCCCGATACGGCTATTCGCTGACCTGGAAACGCTTTGAAAGCTTCGTCCGCGAACGCGCCATCGCCGTCGAGTACGAGACCCCCGGCCGCGAACTGATCCAGGACGCGACGACCAGGGAAATCCTGGGCGTGCGCGCGGAAAGGGACGGAAAGCCCCATTTCGTCAAGGCTCGCAAGGCCGTCGTGCTGACCTGCGGCGGCTTCGAGAACAACCAGGAAATGATCCGCGACTATCTGCCGGGGGTGTCCCGCTGCTACCCGTCCGGCACCCCTTACAACGAAGGGGACGGCATCGCCATGGCCTTGGAGGTCGGCGCCGATCTTTGGCACATGAACAACTACGCGGGGCCGTCCCTGGCGCTCAAGGTGCCGGACTTTCCCGCCACCCTGTCGATCCAGGCGCTGCATTTCGCCAAGGAGTTTCCGGGCGGCATGATCGTCGTCGGCCCGGACGGCAGGCGCTTCTACGACGAGAAGTTCAAGCACCGTCACGGCAAGGTGCCGATCAACGGCGTGTGGTCGCCGATGCACGTGCCGACACCCATGTTCATGGTGTTCGATCAGGACATGATGGCGGCGGGGCCGCTCTACAACAAGGAGCCGAACCGCGGCTGGACACCGATCATGGAGCGCTACGACTGGAGCGACGACAACTCCGCCGAACTGGCGAAGGGCTGGATCAAGCGCGGCGACACGATCGCCGACCTGTCCCGCGTGATCGGCCTGGACCCGGTTGCCCTCGATGCCACGGTCGCGCGCTGGAACGACCAGGCGAAAGCCGGCGAGGATGCGGACTTCGGGCGCGGGTTGATGCTCGCGCCCCTGGCGACGGCGCCGTTCTACGCCATGGAATTGTCGCCCTCCATGATCAACACCCAGGGCGGCCCCCGGCGCAACCAGAACGCCCAGGTCCTGCGGCCCGACCGCACGCCCATTCCGCGACTCTACAGCGCGGGCGAACTCGGCTCCATCTACAGCTATCTGTACCAGGGCACGGGCAACATCGGTGAATGCCTGGCCTTCGGACGGATCGCCGGGCGCAACGCCGCCGCCGAAGCGCCCTGGTCCTGACCGGCGTCAGGCGGCGGCCGTCGGTTCGACCGGCGCCACGTCGACGGCCACTGCGACCTTGTGGGCGCCGCCGCCCAGCACCATGCCGTTGACGGGGCTGACGTCGCCGTAATCGCGGCCCCAGGCGACGGTGATGTGCTCGTTCCCCGGCATCATGTTGTTGGTGGGGTCGAGGTCGACCCAGCCGTGCCCGGGCACCCAAAGGGCAAGCCAGGCGTGCGACGCGTCGGCGCCGACCTTGCGTTCCTGGCCTTCGGGCGGATGGGTCCGCAGATAACCCGAGACATAGCGCGCCGGCAGGTCCATGGACCGCAGGCAGGCGATTTGCAGGTGGGCGAAGTCCTGGCACACGCCGCGCTTGTCGGCCAGTACCCGGTCGATGGGGGTGGAGATGTCGGTCACGCCGCCCTCGTACTTGAATTCCGTGAAGATGCGCGACATGAGATCGAGCGCCCCCTCCAGCACGGGGCAGCCCGGCGGGAACGACGCCCGGGCATAGGCCTCGGCCTGGCCCGACACGGTGAACGGGCTTTCATAGATGTACTGGCTGGCATCCAGGCAGACCGGGTCCGCCTGGTTCACCAGGTAGCCGGCGACCGCTTCCCAGGGCACCGTGGCCGCCGGGTCGGGCGTCGGCAGAGTATGGATCTCGACCTGGCAGGTGGAGACGATGGAGAGCTTGTTGTGCGGCTCCTCGATCGTCAAATAGGTCGTCGGATTGCCGAAGAAGTCCGCGTCCTCTTTCGCCAGGGTCGGCGCCGGTTCGATGATCAGGGCGTGGTGGTGGGTCGTCTGCTGCGGGCAGGCGCGCGGCGTCAGATGAAGCAGGTGCTGGGACAGGGCCACGTCCCAGGTGTAGGTGATCGTCGTTTGATGGCTGATGTCGTAGATCACGGCGTGACGCCGCCGGCGGAGGCGCTGCGCGTCGGCAGCACGTGGCTGAAGTACTTGCGCGCGAGGGCGTTGGACATTTCCAGCACCTGGGTGTTGACGGCGTCGAGGAACTGGGCCAGTTCGACGCGCTGGCCGCGCCTGTTGCGCCGTTCGCAGAGCGCCGTCACGTCGACCAGCCGAAGCTGGCTGTGCATGGACTGCACCAGGTACTCCTCGCGCGACAGGGTGGCGCTTTCCTCGTCGTGGGGGAAGTGGCGGATATGCTCGGCCAGGGTGGCGACCTGGAAGGCGAGCGAGCGCGGGTTGGTGTCGTCGGCCAGCAGGAGGTCGACCACCGCCGGCAGCTGCACGGTGGACAGGTACCGCGTGCGATAGGTCATGGAGCTGTCGCCCAGTTCCAGAAGCAGGTCGAGGCGGCCCTCCTCGGCCGGGTTGCCGTCGACCACGAGTTCGCGGATCAGCTTGGCCATGTGGGTCGTACGGTCGACGCGCCGTCCCGTGTCCAACAGGCGCCAGCCGAGCGAACGCGTCATGTTCTCCATCTGCATGCCGCTGAAGGCCGACAGTTCCTCGAGGATGTGGTTCAACAGCTCCAGTGCCGCGCTGACGTCGAGGCGGATCATCGCCGCCCGGCCCATGGCGCTCTGGTGGAGGCCGTTGAGCACGCGCCAGGAATCCGTCGACAGGCGCTCGCGGACCAGGGACGCCGTGCGTTGCAGGTTGCCCAGGAGGTTCAACAGGCCGTTGGCCCGCGCGCGGTCGAACAGGATCATGGCCATCTCGCGCTCCACGGCGCGGATGCCGCCGGCGGCCGCCTTCTGGGCCGTGCGCCGGTTCAGGTAATCCAGGTCGACCAGGATGTTGGTGAGCCTGGTCAAGGTTTGCGGGTCGTCGCCGGCTCCCGCTTCGCCGGCCAGCCGCAGGATCATCGCCCGCATCAGGCGCACGGAGCTTTCCGTGCGTTCCGCATAGCGGCCTAGCCAGAACAGGTTGTCGGCCACGCGCGACGGCAGGTCGCTGCCGCTGCGCCGCAGGGTCACCGCCTGGTCCGGCGCCGCCAGCCGCGTGAAGGTGGATACGGGGCCGTCGGACAGCACCCAGGTATCCTTGGACGCATCGCCCTGCTGCATGGTGATCGCCTGGGCGTCGACGCTGTCCGTGGTGCGGGTCAGGCCGCCGGGCATGACGCGGTAGCTGTCGCCCTCGGCGCACAGGTAGACCCGCAGCACCACCGGCCGCGGGGCGATGCCGTCCTCGGACCAGCCGGGCGTGGTCGACAGCGTCAGCGTTTCCTGCCCGAAGTACTGGTAGCCGCGCCGGTTCAGGAGGTCGATGACCTCCTGCCGCCGCTCGCCCGACGCCTGGCCCGGCAGGAGGGCGCCCTTGCGGTTGTTGAGGATCGAGGAGTTTGAGAAGGTCGGCCGCAGCACCAGTTCGTCCAGATGCCGGCTGACGTACTCCCGTTCCTGTTCCTGACCGCACCACCAGGTCGCCAGCGACGGCACCTTCAGGTCCTCGCCCAGCAATTCCCGGCACAGGCCGGGATAGAAGCTCATCAGGGCCTCGCATTCGACGACGCCGGAGCCCAGCGAGTTGGCGACCACGACGTTGCCCGCGCGCACGGCGGCAACCAGCCCGGCGACGCCGAGCAGCGAATCGATGCGCAGTTCCAAGGGGTCGCAGAAATCGCTGTCGACCCGGCGCAGGATCAGGTCGACCTGTTTCAGGCCGTTGAGGGTCTTGAGGAAGACCTTGTTGTCGCGCACGGTCAGGTCCGCGCCTTCGACCAGCGGGAAGCCCAGGTAGCGCGCCAGATAGGCGTGTTCGAAATAGGTTTCGTTGTGCGGCCCCGGCGTCAGCAGCACTGCAAGGGGTTCGTCCTTGCCCGTCAGGTCGATCAGGTTGTCGCTGAGGGCCTGGAAGAACCCGGCCAGGCGGTGGACCTGGGCGGTGCGGAAGATGTCGGGCAGGGTGCGCGCCAGGACGATGCGGTTCTCCAGCGTGTAGCCGGCGCCCGACGGCGCCTGGGTGCGGTCGCTCAGGACCCACCAGCGCTGGTCGGCGGCGCGCGCCAGGTCGAAGGCGAGGAAATGCAGGTGCACGCCGTCGGGCGGATCGATGCCGCGCATGGGCCGCAGGAACGCCGGATTGCCGTAGACCAGGGACGACGGCAGCAGGTTGCGCTTCAACAGGGTCTGGTCGCCGTAGACGTCGTGGACGATGGCGTTCAGCAGCTTGGCCCGCTGGATCAGTCCGGCCTCCAGCGACTTCCATTCCTCGGCCCCGATCAGGAAGGGGATCGGGTCCATGCGCCACGGGCGGGTGGACTCGCCGGTTTCGTCGTAGATGTTGTAGGTGGTGCCGTTTTCGCGGACCAGGCGCTGCGCCGTGTCCCAGCGTTCGCGCAGTTCCTGGTCGGAGAACCGCCCCAGGCTCTCCAGGAAATCACGCCAATGGGGGCGCACGCCCGCCTGGACGTCCATCATCTCGTCATGGACGCCGGGAAAGGGGGCGTAGTCGTCGGCCAGGTGGATGCCCTGCGCCACGCCGTTTTTCGCCCGATCGAAGCCGTTCACGCGATGCTCCAAACCCCAGTCGGCCCAGGCCCGTTGCGGAAGCGCGAGGATAGGAGATCGCGGGTTGGTCCGCTAGGGCCCTTCTAACGCCTTGGCCACAGGCGCCGCGCCGTGAATGCCAGCGGCCATCCGGCCACGAAGGCGGCGGCCGGATTCGCGAGGAGGCAGATGACACCGACGAGGGTCAGAACCGTCCGGTCCCGCGCGTCGAAGCGCATCGGCTTTGACGACAAGGCAAGCTCCAGGCCGGAAACCAGCAGGAGAGTTCCAAGCACCGCGTCTGGAACCATGCGTAGCAGGGCATATCCGCCGTCGCCCAGGAAAAGGCCCAGGGCGAGGAACATCAGGCCGATGAGGAGCGGTGCCGTGGCCGTACGGGCGCCGAACCGGTGGTGGGCGGCGACGCCGCCGGCGCCGTGGCACATCGGGTATCCGCCGAACGGGGCCGCCAGCAAGTTGCCGATCCCGGTGGTCAGGCTCAGGTTCCGCTCGGTGACCGGGACCACCTCCTTGGGGAAAAGTTGCCGCGTCACGGCGGCGGTGACGATGATCGCGTTGGTCAGGGTCAGGGGGATCTGGGGCAGCACGGCGTGCTCGATCCCCGTGGCGATCGCCGCCCAGTCGGGAATTACGAGCGGGGGCAGGTGAAGGCCGATCTTCAAGTCGGGAAACGGCTCGGCGATGCCGAAAGCCTGTCCGGCGGCGGTCCCCACGCCGAGTACGATCAAAGCGGCGGGCAGGCGTCCGCCGCGCAGCAGAACGATGGCGAGGGCGCACATGGCGGCGGCGAACCAGGGCTGATCCGCCATCAGCGACAGGCCCAGCATCGCCAGCGACAGGCCGAGCCCAAGCTGCAGGCCGGCGGCGACGGTTTCAGGAATCGCACGCGCAAGCCGGTCGATCAGTCCCGTCACGGCGGCAACGAGGAAGAACAGCCCGAGCACCAGCCCGACCCCGGCGATGACCTCGGGAGACACCGGCTCCACCAATACGGCCGCCGACGCCGCCTTCATGGGTTGGACGGCGATGGGCAGGCCGTAGAAGGCGCCCGTGAAGATGTAGAACAAGCCGAAGGTGGTGAGGATGCCGGCTGGCGCCATGCCCACCACGGTAATTGCGCCGATGATGTGCGGCAGGAAGGTTCCCAGGTCGCCGAGCGCGCCGGAGATTTCGCCCGCCGATTTTCCGAAGCGGGGGCGCACATACATGGGTAGGGCTTCGGCTGCCTGGCGGCGGCAGCGCACGGGTATCCAGGCGAAGGGAAAGCGCGATGCGGCGGTACGCGATACCGGTTCCACTCCCTGGGGAGGAGGCGATGCCTGGTGCGGATGTCCCGTATTGATTGCGGTCATGAATCCTTGGTGCGCCGGTTAAGATTCCGACGACCATAGGTGCTCGCCGCCGGAGGTCCGATATGGTTTTTCCGGCATATCCGCCGCGTCGGTCGCGGCGACGGGGTCAGGGGGCGCCGACCAGGTCGTTGAATTCACGAATTTCCCTGGCAATGGCCTGTTCCGCGCGCTTCTCCATTCGGCGATAGCGGGCCAGAACATCCTGGCCCATGGGCGTCAATACGGTTCGCCCGCGGTTCGTCCCGCCTTTCGACGTTTCCACCAGCGGGCCGCGAAACGCCGCGTTCATGGCCTTCACCAGCCCCCAGGCCCGGCGATAGTTCATGCCGAGTTGGCGCGCGGCCTCGGCCAGGGAGTCGGTCTCCCCGATCTTCTCCAGAAGGTCGGCCTTGCCCGGACCGATGGCGTTGACCTGGGCAAGCCGAACCCGGATGAAGGAATCCGGACGCTGCGCTTTCGAATAGCTGGCCATCCTGCCGCCTTCCACCCGGTTCACGAGACGTTATGCCGGTACACCTTTGTGCGCCGGAGGTCGAGCGTCATGGGGAATTCGCCGCTTTCGCTCCGCCGGGGCGGGCCGGACGGGCCGGGGGTATGGCCGATGTCCTCGAACCGCGCCAGGCGGCGGCTTTCCGCCTCGTAGGCGTTGACGGGGAAGTGCTCGAAATTGCGCCCGCCGGGATGGGCCACGTGGTAGGTGCAGCCCGCCACCGCGCGCCCGGTCCAGGTGTCGTAGAGGTCGAACACCAAAGGCGCGTCGACGTCCACGTTCGGATGCAAGGCCGAGGCCGGTTTCCATGCCTTGAAACGTACGCCGGCGAAGAACTCCCCGGCCTTGCCGGTGGCGGTCAGCGGCACCTCGTAGCCGTTGCAGGCGATGCGGTGGCGCCCGCCGGTCATGCCGGTGATTCGAACCTGCAGGCGTTCGACGGACGAGTCGACGAAGCGCACCGTACCGCCGGCCGCCCCTTCCTCGCCCATCACATGCCAGGGCTCCAGCGCTTGGCGCAGCTCGATTTCCATCTGCTCGTACTGCACCGCGCCGTAACGCGGAAAGCGAAACTCGAAATGCGGCGCGAACCAGGCCGCGTCGAAGGGATAACCGGCCAGGTTCATGTCGCGGATCACGTCCTCGAAATCGGCCCAGACCGCGTGCGGCAGCATGAAACGGTCGTGCAGCAGCGTGCCCCAGCGGACCAGCGGTCCCGAATAGGGCGTGTCCCAAAACCGCGCGATCAGGGCGCGGAGAAGCAATTGCTGCGTGAGGCTCATGCGCGTGTGGGGCGGCATCTCGAAGGCGCGGAACTCTACCAGGCCCAGACGCCCCGTCGGGCCGTCCGGGGAATACAGCTTGTCGATGCAGATTTCCGTGCGATGGGTGTTCCCGGAAACGTCGATCAGCAGGTTGCGCAGGATGCGGTCGACCAGCCAGGGCGGGCAGTCCGTGCCCTCGTCACGTATCGGGTCCGGAATCTGGGCGAAGGCGATCTCCAACTCGTACAGGCCGTCATGGCGCGCCTCGTCGACGCGCGGCGCCTGGCTGGTCGGGCCGATGAACATGCCGGAGAACAGGTAGGATAGGCTCGGATGATGCTGCCAGTAGGTGATCAGCGAGCGCAACAGGTCCGGCCGCCGCAGGAACGGGCTGTCCTTGGCCGTCGGGCCGCCGCAGACCACGTGGTTGCCGCCGCCGGTGCCGGTGTGGCGGCCGTCGAGCATGAATTTCTCTGTGCCCAGGCGGCTCTGGCGCGCCTCCTCGTAAAGGGTTTCCGTGTTCTCGACCATCTCGCGCCAGCTTGCCGCCGGGTGGATGTTGACTTCGAGCACGCCCGGGTCGGGCGTCACCTTGATGACGTTGAGGCGCGGGTCCGGCGGCGGTTCGTAGCCCTCGATATGCACGGGCAGGCCGGTCTCGGCCACGGCGTCCTCGACGGCGGCGATCAGGTCCAGATAGTCCTCGAGCGTCTCCGTCGGCGGCATGAAGACGCAGAGCCGCCCGTCCCGGGGCTCCACGGTGAGGGCCGCGCGCACCCGCCGCCCCTTGCCGCCGAGCGACTGCCGGGTGACCGTCTGGCGGCTGGCGTCCGGATGCTCGCTGCCCTGCAGGTAGGGCTGGTGCGCCGCATCGGGCTTGGGCAGGTCCGGGAACTCGGAGAACGGGTCCGCCGGCACGATGTAGGGATAGTCGACCGCCGGAACGTGGGGCAGGGACGGCAGCGGCAGGCGGAAGCCCACGGGCGAATCCCCGGGGATCAGGACCAGCCTGTCCGTGCGCATGGACCAGGGCTCCGAGACCCAGCGGCGTGACCCGTCCCGCGCGTTCCAGCGCTGCACGGGCAGGACGTAGCCGGTCGGCTTCGACAGCCCGCGGGAAAACACCTTGGCCAGGCGTTCGCGTTCCAGCGGGTCGTCGAGCTTGGAATCCTCCAGGCTCACGTTCTCGGGCAGGCGGCGTTCCTGCTCCATGAAGTGCCAGGGGTCTTCGTAGGCGGCGGTGACGGCGTCGCTCGGCACCTCCAGGCGTTCGGCGATGCCCTTGGCGAAGGTCTCGGCGGTGGCGATGTCGGGGTTGTGATCGACCGTCTCGCGGGCGAAGGCGTCCTGGTCGCGCCAGATGGGCACGCCGTCCCTGCGCCAGTAGAGCGCGAAGGCCCAGCGCGGGAGCTGTTCGCCCGGATACCACTTGCCCTGGCCGTAGTGCAGCAGGCCCTGCGGCGCGTACTTGTCGCGCAGCCTTCGGATCAGGTCGTCGGCGAGCGGCCGCTTGGTCTTGCCGACGGCGGCGGTGTTCCATTCGTCGGCGTCGACATGGTCGATGGACACGAAGGTCGGCTCGCCGCCGAGGGTCAGGCGCACGTCGCGCTCGGTCAATTGCCTGTCGGTCTCGACGCCCAGGGCGTCGATGGCCCGCCACTGGTCCTCGGTGTAAGGCTTGGTCACGCGCGGGCTTTCCTGGATGCGCGTGATCAGCATGTCGAAGTCGAAATCGACCCGGCACTCGCCGACCGAGCCGGTGATGGGCGCTGCGCTGCGCGGGCGCGGCGTCGCGGCCAGCGGGATGTGTCCCTCGCCGGCCAGCAGGCCCGACGTGGGGTCGAGCCCGACCCACCCGGCGCCGGGCAGGTAGACCTCGGCCCAGGCGTGCAGGTCGGTGAAGTCCGCCTCCGCCCCCGACGGCCCGTCGAGCGACTTCACGTCGGGCTTCAGCTGGATCAGGTAGCCGGACACGAAACGCGCGGCGAAGCCCAGATGGCGCAGGATTTCGACCAGCAGCCAGCCCGTGTCGCGGCAGCTTCCCTTGCCGCGCTCCAGGGTCTCGTCGCAGGTCTGCACGCCCGGCTCCATGCGGATCAGGTATTCGATCTCGCCCTGCAGGCGGTGGTTCAGGCCGACCAGGAAATCGACGGTTGAGCCTTCGGGCCGCGGCAGGGCGTCCAGCCATTTTTGCAGCAGCCGGCCCGCCGGCTCGGGCGTCAGGTAGCTTTCCAGCTCTCGTCTGAGGTCCGGGTCGTAGGTCAGCGGCAGTTGCTCGGCATCGGGCTCCAGGAAGAAGTCGAAGGGATTCTGCACCGACATGTCGGCCACCAGGTCGACCGTCACCTGGAACTTCTCCACCGGCTCCGGATAGACGACGCGGGCCTGGTAGTTGCCGTGGGGGTCCTGTTGCCAGTTGATGAAGTGGCCCTCGGGCTCGATCTTGAGGGCATAGCTGAGGACCGGCGTGCGGGCGTGGGGGGCCGGGCGCAGGCGGATGACTTGCGGCCCCATCTCGACCTTGCGGTCGTATTGATAGGTGGTCCGGTGGTGCAGGGCGACGTGGATGCTCATGCCTGCGGGATCGCCAACTCCAGGTTTTCCGTGGTTTGTCGCCCGCGCCGCTGCGACCGACGATGGCGGTATACCAACATGTCGGCCGCCGTCCGTCAAAGCCTATGCAGGGGCCCCGGCGGAGAGGAAGCGTCGAATTCCAGGCTTTCCCGGGCCTGGTCCGTGGGCGGGGCTTGACGGGAAAATCCGATTCGAATAGAAATTCATATACGTGAATTAATATTCAATATAATGAAATTTATCGAGGCAGGCCCATTCCCATGGATGCCGATGTAAAAACCGCCGTTCGTACGCTCGATGCATTCGAAGCCTTCGCGCGAAGCCAGGGTCCGCTCAGCCTGAGCGAACTGGCGCGTGCCATCGGAGCCCCCCTCAGCAGTTGTCACGGTCTGGTCGCCACCCTTCGCAACCACGGTTATCTCTATGCCGTCGGTGACAGCCGCGATGTCTATCCGACCCGCCGGATTTTGGATGTCGCCGAAGCCATCGTCCGCAACGACCCCCTGCTTGAGATCGTTGCCCCCGCGCTGACCCGTCTGCGCGACGATACCGGCGAAACCGTTATCCTCGGCACGCGGGAAGGCGACGGCGTGATTTATCTCGATGTCTTCGAGGGCATGCATACCATTCGCTATTCCGCCAAACCCGGCGAGATCAAGCCGCTCTATTCCAGTGCCATCGGCAAGGCAATGCTGGCGTCGCTTGACGAACGGGCACTGGCGAAGGCCATGGCGCGCCTCAAGCTCGACCGGATAACGCCCGCGACACTGACTGACGAGGATGCGTTGCGCCGAGATCTGGAAAACGGCCGCGCAAAGGGTGTGTTCATTACCCGCGGTGAGAACGTCGCTGACGTCATGGGCATGGCGGCCCTTGCCAGGCCGGGTGGGCAGACCGTGGCCGTGGCCCTGGCCGGCCCCCTGGAACGGATGGAGCGGGCGCTCGATTCCCATTCGCAACGGCTGCGGCATGCGGTTCAGGAACTGAGCGGATTGGAAGCGGCGTGATGGCCATCGTCGGCACAGCCCTCGAAGACGGCGTCCTCACCGTCACCATCGACAGGCCGGAGAAACGCAACGCGCTCAGCCGGGAGGTCCTGACCGGCCTGGAGGCCGCCTTCACCGATGCCGCGAAGGACGACGACCTGAAGGCCGCCATCCTTACCGGTGTCGGCGACAAGAGTTTCGCCGCCGGTGGCGACTTGAGGGAACTGGCGTCGATTCGCTCCCGCGAAGGGGCCCGGGAAATGGCCGATAACGCCAAGCGCGCGCTTGATGCCATCCGCCGCTTTCCCGTGCCGGTCGTCGCCGCGCTGAACGGGGACGCGCTGGGCGGCGGCGCCGAGTTGGCCGTGGCCTGCGACTTTCGGGTGTTTGCCTGTCACGCCCGGATCGGCTTCGTGCAGGGACGCCTGAACATCTCGACGGCCTGGGGCGGCGGCGTCGACCTCATGCGTCTCGTCGGCCCGGCGGTCGGGCTCCGGCTGTTGAGCCGGAGCGAATTGATTGACGGGCGAGATGCCGTCGCCATCGGATTGGGCGATGCGGCCGCGGCGCCGGATCAGACGCTCGGCGACCTGATGACTGCGTTCATGACGCCGATCAAATCCCAGGCGCCGCAGGTGCTTCGCGCCTTCAAGGCGATGGCGATGGCGGCGCGCTTCGGCCTGCCCCGGGTGGAGATGCTGGATCTCGAGACCGAAACCTTCAGCGGCACATGGGTACACGACGATCACTGGTCGGCCGCCGAAGCGGTCCTCGGCGGCCGCAAGTAGGAAATTCAAGGAGACAACCATGGGCGATACGGCTTCACGAACCGACACAGCGGAACCGGAAACCGGGCCGACGCGGGTTTCGACGGCAACGCCGTCGGGGATCGAGGTTCCCGAAGTCATCACGCCCGAGATGGTCGACCGGTCACGGCCCGAAGCCCCCGGGGAATATCCGTTTACACGGGGCATCTTCGAAAACGGATACCGCGGGCGGCTCTGGACCTTCCGACAGTATTCGGGATTCGGTTCCGCCGAGGAAACCAACGAACGCTACCGCTTCCTGCTGGAGCGGGGGCAGACCGGCCTGTCGGTCGCGCTCGACCTGCCCACGCAATGCGGCTACGACCCCGACGATCCCATGGCGCGGGCCGAGGTCGGCAAGGTCGGCGTCTCGCTGTCCAGCCTGGCGGAGATGGAAATCCTGTTCGACGGCATCGCGCTCGACCGGATTTCGACGTCGTTCACGATCAACGGGACGGCGGCGATCATCTATTCCATGTATCTGGCGACCGCCGACAAGCAGGGCGTCGACCGGGACAAGCTGACCGGGACCATCCAGAACGACATCCTCAAGGAGTATGTCGCGCGCGGGACCTGGATTTTCCCGGTCCGGCCGTCGATGCGTCTGATCGCCGATACGGTGCTCTATTCCAATGACCAGACGCCGCGCTTCAACCCCATCAGCATCGCCGGCGCCCATGTCCGCGACGCGGGCGTGAGTGCCGTCGAGGAAATCGCCTATACGCTCGCCAACGGATTGGCCTACGTGGACGAACTGGTACGCAGGGGCGGCGACATAAACCGGTTCGCGAAACGGCTCAGTTTCTTTTTCTACGTCCACATGGATTTCTTCGAAGAGGTCTGCAAGTTCCGCGCCGCGCGGCGCATCTGGGCGAAACTATTGAGGGAACGCTACGGCGTCACCGACAAGAAGGCCCTGATGTTCCGGTTCGGCGTGGTCTGCGGCGGCTCGTCATTGACCGCGGCGCAGCCCTACAACAACATCGTCCGCGTCGGCGTCGAGAACATGGCGGCGGTGCTTGGCGGCGCGCAATCCATCTTTACCTGTGCCTATGACGAAGCCTTCCAGATTCCGACCGAAACCTCGGCGGAAATCGCCCTGCGCACGCAGCAGATGATCGCCCATGAAAGCGGCATCGCGCGCACCGTCGATCCCCTCGGCGGCAGCTACTACGTGGAATGGCTGACCGACCGCATGGAAGAGGAAATCATGCGCGTCATGGGCGACATCGACGCCATGGGCGGGGCCGTCCAGGCCATCGAGGACGGGCGTATACAGCAGTTGACCGCCCAGGCGGCGCATCGCCGGAAAAGCGCCCAGGACCGGGGGGTAACCACGGTCGTCGGCGTCAACGCCTTCAAGAACGCCGACGAGGACCGTGACTTCGGCGACGTCTTCCGGCTTGACCCGACCGTCAGCCGACGGGTTCTGGAAAAGCTCGATGCCGTCAGGGAGCGACGCGATCAATCGACGGTGAAAAACAGCCTCGCCCGCCTTGAAGCGGCGGCGGCCAAGGACGACGAGAACCTGCTGCCCTACCTTGTCGATTGCTGCCATGCCTATGCGACCGTCGGCGAAATGGTGGCGACGCTGAAGAACCAGTGGGGCGGGTTCGTTGAACCGATCCGGTTGTGACGCCATGAGCCTCAAGGGAAAACGGATCGTCATCGCAAAGCCGGGGCTGGACGGCCACGATGTCGGCGCCAAGGTGATCGCCATCGCGCTTCGAGACGCCGGCGCCGAGGTCATCTACACCGGGCTGCGCAAGGCGCCGTCGATGATCGCCCAGGTCGCGGTCGACGAGGACGTCGACGCGGTCGGCCTCAGCATCCTGACGGGCAGCCATAAGGAACTGGTCGCCGACACCATTCGGTGTCTGAACGACATGGGGGCGGACGACATCCCGCTGTTCGTCGGCGGCACGATCCCCGACCAGGACATCCAGGATCTGAAGGACGCCGGGGTCAGGGAAGTCTTCACCGCCGCCATGGCCATCGACGACGTCGTTGCCGTCATCGACCGGCTGATCGGGGACGCGGGGAACGATCCATGACCGGGGCCGCGAACGAACCGCCCCTGGCGGGCATCCGGGTGCTGGAGTTGACCCACATGCTCGCGGGCCCCTATTGCGGCATGTTGCTTGCCGATCTGGGTGCGGAAGTGATCAAGGTCGAACCACCGACGGGCGACATCGGCCGCCAGATAAGTCCGCATTTCGTCGGCGCCCATAACGCCTATTTCGCTAGTCTCAACCGCAACAAGAAAAGCGTCGTCCTCGACCTGTTCGACGATCGCGACCGGTCGCGCTTTCACGACCTGGTGAAGGGCGCGCATGGGCTGATCACCAACATGCGCCCGTCGGCGATCAAGAAGCTCGGGCTCACCTACGGGCAGCTTGAAGACATCAATCCGCGGATCGCCTGCCTTGCCCTCACGGGATACGGCCTGGAGGGCGGGTTCAGCGACAAGCCCGCCTACGACTACATCATCCAGGCGCTTGCCGGGATCATGGCGATGACCGGCGAGCCCGACGGCCCGCCCGTCAAGACCGGTTATTCGGCGGTCGACAATTCGGCCGGGATCATGGGCGCCCTGGGCCTGATGGCGAAGATCGTCAGCGGCCGGGGCGGCCAGATCGACGTATCCTTGTACGACACCATGGTGTCGCAGCTGAATTACGTCGCCGGCGCCTATCTGAACGCCGGCGAGGAACCGCGACGCAGGTCCGGCGGCGCGCACCCCTACATCGTCCCGGCGCAGATTTTCGAAACCCGCGACGGACATCTGGCCCTGTTCATCACCCACGACGGGTTCTGGAAGAAATTTTCCGAAGAGGCCGGAAAGCCCGAATGGCTGACCGACGCGCGGTTCGCCACCATGGCGGCGCGCACCGCCAACCGTGATGCCGTCATCGGCGCCATCGGCGCGCTCCTCAAGACCGGGGACACGGCCGAATGGGTGGCGCGCCTCGATCCGCTCGGCATTGTCGTTGCCGGCGTCGAAACGCTGTCCCAGGCCTTGGCCGGCGGGCTGGTCCGCGAACGCGGGCTGGTGCGCGAAATCCCCGTGGCCGATGCCACGCTCAAGGTCGTCGCCAGCCCGTTCAAGTTCTCCGACTTCGAGACCGCCTACAACCCGCCGCCGCTTCTCGGCGAGCATACCGGGTCGTTTTTCGGCTAGCCGGCGCCGAATATCGGAAGGAGCCTCGATTTCCAGGGGCGCTGCCGGTCGCCTGCTTCTTGCCTGTGATATTCGCCGTCCCTTTTTGTCACGGCTTTCACACACTCGGGCCGGGCCGAGTGTGGTAGTTTCCGCGCAATTTCGAAATTCATGGGCGTTGCCGCCTGGCAAACGCGCCAAGGCTGTTTGCACAGAGCTAGGAGAGAACGGCACATGTCCATGCGAAAGACGAGAATCAAAGCAATCGCAGTTCCGGTCGTTACGGCATTCACCATAGCTATTATGCCGATCACGCCCGTCGAGGCGGGCCTGGTCGAAAACGATCGGGTCATCGAGACGGAACAGACCGCGGTCGACCGCGCCACGGTCGACAATTTCATCAAGCGTGAAGACGTCCGCCGCCAGTTCGAACTCCTGGGCGTCGATCCGGCCGAGGCCGAAAAGCGTGTCGCAGCCCTGTCCGACGAGCAGGTGGCCCGCTTGGCCGGCCAGATCAAGGATGCCCCTGCGGGCCAGGGCGCCATCGGTGTCATCGTCGGCGCCGCCGTTCTGATCTTCCTCGTTCTTCTGGTGACGGACTTGCTCGGCTTCACCAGTGTCTTCAGTTTCACCAAGAAGGGTTCGGCGAACCCGTCCTAGGATCGTAGAGGACCCATGGTGAACCTACGGCGATTGCAGAGTGCATTCGTCTTGCTCCTGACGGTGGCGGGTGTTTCCGGCTGTGCCGGGACACCCGTCACTCAGGATCTGATCCGGTCGCCACCGAGCGGACTGCCGCGGACGGCGGAAGTGGGCACGGTGCCGTTTTATCCGCAGACCGAGAACCATTGCGGGCCCGCCGCGCTTGCCACGGTTCTGAACTTTTCGGGCCTCAAGACGACGCCGGAGACCCTGTCCAAATCCGTCTATACCCCCGGGCGGCAAGGAACCCTGCAGACCGAGATCGTTACCGGAGTCCAGCGGCGCGGGCGGCTGGCTCTGCCCGTGGCCGGCATGAAGGACGCCTTCCGCGAGGTGGCGAACGGCCGCCCCATTCTGGTGCTTCAGAACCTGGGGCTCGATTTCGCACCGCAATGGCACTACGCCGTGCTTGTGGGGTACGACCTGAATGACGAACATGTAGTGCTCCGCTCGGGGAAGACTCGGCGCCTGATCGAGGACATGGGCACCTTCGAACACACTTGGCGCCGGTCCGGCTTTTGGGGCGTGAGCCTCGCCCGACCCGAGGGCCCCGTGCCGGAAACGGTGTCCATGAGTAGTTGGCTGCGCGCCGCCCTGGGACTGGAACGGGCGGGCCGGCCTGCTGATGCGGTGACCGCCTATTGGACGGCCGCCGACCGTTGGCATCGGGCGGCGACGCCGCTGGTTCTGGCCGCCAACGTGATGATCGGACAGGACGATCTGGATGCCGCCGAGCGGACCCTGAGAGCCGCCCTCCGCCGCGATGAGGACAATGCGGTGGCCCTCAATAACCTGGCCAATGTCTTGATGCTGCGTGAAAAATGGTCCGAAGCGGAATCCGTCGCCCGGGCCGCTGTCGACGCCGGAGGGCGCACGTCGCAAGCCGCCGCCGAAACTCTGTCCACGATCCGCAAAGCCCGTCCTGGCAGGCCCTGAACCCGGAACGCGTATCCAGCCGGGGCGGAGCCGTTCGAGGGGTGCAAAAGCCGCCGGTTCCGTGAGAAGAGTCGGCGGCCTTCGGTTCAGAAATAAATAAGGGGAAAGCCTTGGCCGCAACGATCCTCAGTACGAACGCGGCAATCCCAGAACGTGCTGCGCCAGGTAACTGAGGATCAGGTTCGGCGAGATCGGCGCCGTGCGCGCCAGCCGTGCCTCGCGCCATTTGCGTTCAATGTGGTATTCGCGGGCGAAGGCGAAGCCGCCGTGGGTGGTGAAGCAGGCTTCGCCCGCGTCCCAGGCGGCCTGGGCCGACAGCAGCCGCGCCATGTTGGCCTCGGCCCCGCAGGGCAGGCCGTTGTCGAACATGGCGGTCGCCTTGCGCACCATCAGGTCGGCGGCTTCCAGGTCCGCGTAGGCCTTGGCGATGGGGAACTGGATGCCCTGGTTCTGGCCGATCGGGCGCTTGAAGACGATGCGCTCGTTTGCGTAGGCCACGGCCTTCTCGATGAAATAGCGACCGTTGCCGATCGCTTCCGACGCGGTCAGGCAGCGTTCCGCGTTCATGCCGTCCAGGATGTACTTGAAGCCCTTGCCTTCCTCGCCGACCAGGGAGTCGCCCGGGATCGGCACGTTGTCGAAGAACACCTCGCAGGTGTTGTGGTTGACCATGGCGTCGATGGGGCGGATCTCGCAGCCGTGCTTCTGCGCTTCCTTAAGGTCGATCAGGAAGGTCGAAATGCCGTCCGTGCGCTTCTCCACCTTGTCGGCGGGCGTGGTGCGGGCGAGCAGCAGCATGAGGTCGGAATGCGCGGCGCGCGAGGTCCAGACCTTCTGGCCGTTCACCACGTAGCCGTTGCCCTGTTTCTCGGCCCGGGTCTTCAACTGCGTGGTGTCGGAGCCGGTGGTCGGCTCGGTCACGCCGAAGGCCTGCAGGCGCAGTTCCCCGGACGCGATCCTGGGCAGGTAATATTCCTTCTGCTCTTTCGAGCCGTGCCGCAGGATCGTGCCCATGGTGTACATCTGGGCATGGCCCGGCGAGGCGCTGCATCCGCAGACGTTGATGGTCTCCAGGATCACCGCCCCGCCGCGCACGGGCAGGCCCGCGCCGCCGTATTCCTCGGGGATCAGGGCGGCGAGATAGCCCGACGCGGTCAGCGCCTCGATGAATTCGGTCGGATAGCTGCCCGACGGCGGCTGGTCCTCGAGCTTGCGCCAGTACTCGCCGGGAAAGTCGGCGCAGACCTTGGCGACCTGCTCGCGGATGTCCTGGTAGTCGACCTCCAGGGGGATGCTCAGTTCGGCGGTCATTCTCTTCGTCTTTCTTGGTGCGATTAGGCGGCGGCGGTGGCGGGCGTGAATCCCTTGGGCGGGCCGGCGTTGATGTAGGTGCCGTGCACGGGCTCGCCCTTCAACTGGCGCTCCATGATCTCGCGCGCTTCCAGAAGGCCGTCCAGGTCTACGCCCGTGCGCATGCCCTGGGCCTCCAGCATGAACACAAGGTCCTCGGTCACGATGTTGCCGCTGGCCCCCGGCGCGTAGGGGCAACCGCCCAGGCCGCCCAGGCAGGAATCGAACTCGCGCACCCCGGCGTCCAGCGCCGCGAACACGTTGGCGAGGCCGAGGCCGCGGGTGTCGTGGAAATGGGCGCCTACGGGGATGTCCGTGCCGATCGTGCGGTAAAGCTCCGTGAACAGGTCGCGCACCTGCTTGGGGTTGGCGTAGCCCACCGTGTCGGCGACGTTGAGGCGGTCCGCCCCGCGTTGGACCAGGCCCTCGGCGACGCGCATGACGTCTTTGAGCGGCACCGCGCCCGAGATGGTGCAGCCGAACGAGGTCGCCATGCCGCCCGAGATCACCCGGTCCCTGTATTCGGGGTTGTCGTCCCGGTACTTCACGATCTCGGCGAAGCCGTTCAGCGATTCCTGCACCGTGCGGCGGATGTTGGCCTGGTTGTGGGCCTCGGACACGGACATAACGACGCCGATTTGATGGGCGCCGGCGGCAAGACCGTTCACCGCGCCCTTCATGTTGGGCACCAGGGCCGAGACGATCAGCCCCTCGATGAGGACCGACTGGCCCACGACTTCGGCCGAGTCCGCCATCTGCGGCAGCAGCTTCGGATTGACAAAGGACCCGACCTGCATCTGCCGCACGCCGGCGGCGGCCTCGCGGCGGATCCAATCCATCTTGCCTTCGGTGGTGAAGATCGTCTGGATGCTCTGCAGGCCGTCGCGCGGGCCGACCTCGCTGACCAGGACGTCGATATCGCGTTTCATGGTGGTCTCCTTTCCTTTTGCCGTGGGCGTCAGGAGCCCTTGAACTGGGGCTTGCGTTTCTCGTTGAAGGCGCGCACGCCTTCCAGACGGTCCTCGGTGCCGACCAGGCGGTTGTAGGCCTGAAGCTCGAATTGGAAGCCCGAGGTGCGGTCGACCTGGGTCGCCACGGAGATCGAGCGCTTGGCGGCGCGGATCGACAAGGGCGCGTTGGCGGCGATCCTCTTCGCCGTCTCCAGCGTCTCGTCCATCAGCTTGCCGGGCTCGCACAACTTGTTCACGACGCCCCAGTCATAGGCTTCCTGGGCGGTGAACGGGCGGCCGGTCAGGATGATCTCCTTGGCCCGCCGCTCGCCCACGGCGTGCGGCAGGTTCTGGGTCCCCATGGCGCCCGGCATGATGCCGAGGGTGACCTCGGTCAGCGCGAAGCGCGCGGTCGCCGCGGCATAGGCGAAATCGCACTGCAGGACGGTTTCCAGGCCGCCCGCGTAGGCGGCGCCGTTGACGGCGGCGATCACCGGCACCGGGCACATGCGGAAGGCCATGACGCCCTGCTCGAAGATGTTGTGCTGCACCTGCCACTGGTGGTTGGTCATGTTGTTGCGTTCCTTCAGGTCGCCGCCGGCGCAGAACGCCTTGTCGCCGCGTCCCGTCAGGATCACCACGCGCACGCCTTCGGTGTCGCGGTAGAGGGACTGGAAGATCTCGATCTGCTCCAGGCCCATCGCCGTGTTCTTCGCGTTGGCCACCTCGGGGCGGTCCATCATGACGATCAGGACATGATCGTCGACGCGTTCCAGGTGGAAGGTTTCGTAATCCATCCTCATCGGTTCTTGGTTCCCTTTATCTCGTCGTTGTGCTGGCCGATCGTGGGTGCGTAGCGCCGGATCGGCGGGCGCGTGCCGTCGAAGCTGAGGGGCAGGCCGGCAAGGCGCGGGCCGCCGCCGATGGCCGTCTGCAGGATGCCGAGGGCTTGTGTCTGCGGGTCGGCCATCATTTCCAGCGTCTGCTGCACCGGGGCCGAGGGGATGCCGGCCGCGTCGAGCGCCTGCTGCCACTCGGCGCGGCTGCGGGTAAGGACCACGGGCTCGATCAGGGCGTTCAGTTCCGCCAGGTTGGCGTACCGGTTCTGGTTGCTGTCGAAGCGCGGGTCCTTCGGCCATTCGGGATGGCCCAGGACCTGCGACAGGCGTTCGAACAATCGGTCGTTGGGCGCGGCGATGATCAGATGGCCGTCGGAGCACTCATAGGCCTGATAGGGCGCCATGCCGCGCGCCCCCGATCCCTCGCGCGCCGGGTTCTTGGGATCGACGGCGGCCGAGGCGACGGCGTTGTTCATCCAGCCGACGGCGGTTTCGTACAGGGACGCGTCCACCGTGCAGCCGGTGCCCGTGTCCTGGCGGCGCTTCAGGGCGCCCAGGATACCGATGACGCACCACATGCCGGTGCCCATGTCGATGATCGAGGTGCCGACGCGGATCGGCGGCCGGCCTTCCTCGCCGGTGATGGTCATCAGGCCGCCGTAGGCCTGCATCAGGGGGTCGTAGCCCGGTTTGTCCTTCAAGGGGCCGAAGTTCCCGAAAGCGCCCAGGTTGCAATAGATCAGGTTCGGATTGGCCGCGCGCAGGGTGTCGGCGTCGAGGCCCAGGCGCTGGACCGTGCCCGGCCGCATGTTCTGGATCACCACGTCGGCTTCGTTGACGCAGAAGCCGCGCAGCCAGTCGCGCTCGCCCGCGTCGCCCATGTCGACGGTGATCGAGCGCTTCTCGCGATTCAGGGCGTGAAAGTAGGAACCGATGCCGTCGGGGAACATCTTGCCCCACTGGCGGCAGTCGTCGCCCGGTCCCGGGCGTTCGACCTTCACCACCTCGGCGCCCATGGCGGCGAGGATCCAGGTGGCATAGGGGGCCGCGACACTGCTGCCCAGCTCAACGACGCGAATGCCGGCGAGACACTGCCAGGCGCCGGTGTCGGTCTGCGTCAAGATGTCCTCCCGGATCGCGTTGCGGCGAGCGCGATGTTCGCCGGTGCGTCCTTCTTGGGGCTGTTGTTGCGTATCACGGGGTTGCGCGCCACGGGTTGTCGTGTGTATCGCAGTGTGATACAAAGTTTCTGATTGTAGGATTACAACGCAACGTCGCCAGCCTGTCAAGCGGGTCCCGATGCTCGATCTTTCCGACGACGACGCCCTGCCGGACCTTGCCGCCGAGGCTGCCGCCGACCGGCGCGGCAAGCCCTACGTGGCCTCCGTCGGCAAATGTTTCCAGGTGCTGAAGGCGTTCCGTCGCGGCCAGACGGAACTGCGCCAGCGCGACCTGGGCCTGACGGAAATCTGCAAGCTGTCGGGCCTGGACAAGAGCGCCGCGCAGCGCTTTTCCGAAACCCTGGTGACGCTCGGCTACCTGGAGAAGGACCCGGGCACGCGGCGCTACCGCCCGGGGATCGCGCTGATCGACTTCTACTACACCTTCATGGTCTCCCACCGTCTGGCGCAGATCGCCATGCCGATCCTGATCGAGGCGTCCAAGGTCTACGACACCACCGTCAACCTGTGCGAACTGGCGGACACGGACGCCATCTACACGGTGCGCATTCCCCAGGCCAAGGCGAGCTACGGCACCATGCTGGCGGGCCGCCGCGTGCCGGCCTTCTGTACCGCGCCGGGCACGGTGATCCTGGCCCATATGCCCGAGGCCGAGGCCGATGCAGTGCTCGCCGCCTCGGACCTGCGCAGGATCACCGAGCACACCCTGACCGACGTCACCGAACTGAAGGCACAGATGGCCGAGGCCCGGCGCAAGGGCTTCCACGTGTCGGACCAGCAGTCGCAGGTCCACAACGTGTCCACCGCCGCCCCCGTGCTGCGCCAGGATGGGCGCGCCGTGGCGGCCGTGCACATTCCCGGCTACGCGCCGCAATGGGACCTGGAGAGCGTTCACGAAAAACTGGTGCCGCTGGCCGTCGACACGGCGCGCCGCATTTCCGATTCCCTGACCGAGGCCATGTAGAAGGCCCGGCTTAACGATAAACGACGGACCACCCGCAGGAGGAAACCATGCCCGATACCCACCAGACCGCCCCGCGCGGCGCCGAGACCGAAACCCCGACCCGCGACCTCGCGGCCTGGATCGCCGGCGTCGCGTCCGGCGAATTCGCGGACCGTCCGCGCCGCTGGGCCCGGCACGCCATCCTCGACTGGTTCGGGGTCACGTTGGCGGGCGCCACGGACCCGCTGGTCGGCATCCTGGCGGCCGACGCGGTCGACGCGGGCGAGGGCGGCAGCGCCCGCCTGGTCGGCCGCAAGGAAACGGTGACGCCGGCCTTCGCCGCCATGATCAACGGCGCGGCCTCGCACGCGCTGGACTACGACGACGTCAACAAGCGCCTGCACGGCCACCCCACCGTGCCGGTGGTGCCGGCCGTGCTGGCGCTGGCCGAACAGAGGGGCCTGGCCGGCCGCGACGTGGTCGACGCCTTCATCATCGGCTACGAGGCCGAATGCCTGATCGGCGAGATGATGGGCCTCGCCCATTACGACCATGGCTGGCACGCCACGGCGACCGTCGGCACGTTCGGCGCGGCGGCCGGCTGTGCCCGCCTGCTGGGCCTCGACGCCGACAAGGCGGCCATGGCGCTGGGCATCGCGGCGACCCAGGCGGCGGGCCTGAAATCCATGTTCGGAACCATGTGCAAGCCGCTGCATGCCGGCAAGGCGGCCATGAACGGCCTGATGGCGGCGCGCTGGGCGGCCGCCGGCTTCACCAGCCGCGCCGACGCCCTGGAATGCGCGCAGGGTTTCGGCGCGACCCAGTCGACGGACTTCCAGGGCCTCGTCGTGCGGCCCGATCCCTCGGCCCCCTTCGCGGTCGAGGAGAACCTGTTCAAATACCACGCCGCCTGCTATCTGACCCATTCGTCGATCGAGGCGATCCGCGCCCTGCGGGCGGCGCATCCGTTCACGGCGGCGGAGGTCAAATCCGTGCGCACCTTCGTCGACGCCGGGCACCGCAAGGTCTGCGACATTCCCGAGCCGGAAACCGGCCTGCAGGTGAAATTCTCCATCCGCCACTGCATCGCCATGGCGGTCTCGGGCATGGATACGGGCGACCGCGAAATCTATACCGAGGCGACGGCCAAGCGGCCGGACCTCGTTTCGCTTCGCCGCAAGGTCGAGGTCGTCGACAAGGTGCACGACAGCCGCCACGCGGCCGAGATCGTCATCGATCTGGCCGACGGCCGGTCGCTGGTGCAGTTCTTCGACGTGGGCGTGCCCGCCGACGACCTGGACGGGCAGGAAAAGCGTCTGGTCGCCAAGTTCTACCGGCTGGCAGAGCCGATCCTGGGCGCGGACAAGGCGAAGCGTCTGGAAGACCTGGTGCTGGGCCTGGACGAGGCCAGGGACGTGGCCGGCCTGATGGCCGCCGCCCGCTGACCCGCCGCCGGGGGCGTCAGCTGTCGAACAGATCGCCCGTCGGCAAGGGAACCTGCAACACCTCGCGGAACAGGTAGAAGAAGCCGAGCACGATGGCGATGCCGATCAGCGGGTAGACGAGCACGCGGAATCGGGTCCAGGGGTCGTACATGGCGACCAGGGTCAGGGCCGCGAACACGGGCAGCGCCGCCCCGATGAAGCCGATCCAGGGCATGGCCATCGTGCCGCCCAGCATGATTCCGACCAGCAGCACCCGGCGCGGCAACGAGCCGGTGTCGGCCCCGGGGCCGGCCTCGCCGCGTCCGAGCAGCCATTTGACGATATAGGCCGCCGACGCCACGATCAGCACGCCCGCGAAGGTGCGCGGAAAGACCGCCGAATCCTTGTCCATGTAGCTCATGGAATCCCAGATCACCAGGCAGGCGACGCCGATCAGGATGGCCGAAACGACGGCTCCGCCCGTATCCGAACGCGGTTCAGTCGGCATGGGCCTGCTCCTTGATCTTCTGCAGCCGGGCCAGCACCAGGGGGCTCAGCAGGGTGAACAGGGTGAACACGATGATGGCGATGGAAATAGGCCGGCCGAAGAACATGCCGAAGCGATCGTCCGTCGCCGTGCCGATGGTCCAGGCCTGCACGAAGCCCGATTCCGCGATGGGGCCCAGGATCAGGCCGAGCACGATGGGCGAGGCCGTGAAGCCGAAGCGCCCGATGATCCATCCCAGTCCGCCCAGCACGATCATGATGATGACGTCGCTGATGTTGTTGCGGATGGCGTAGCTGCCGATGATGGTCATGAAGGCGATGGCGGGAACCAGCAGCGCCTTGGGCAGGGTGATAATGGTGCGGTAGGCGTAGCGCCCGATAAACAGGCCCGTGGGCAGCATCAGGATGGTCGCCAGGATCAGGCCCCAGATGAAGGTGTAGACGATCTCGCCCTGGTTGGTGAACAGGCTGGGACCCGTGCGCACGCCCTGCACCAGCAGGGCGCCCAGAATCACGGCGTCCGGCGGTGTGCCCGGGATGCCCAGCACCAGGGTCGGGATGAATCCGCCACCGACGGTGGCGTTGTTGGCCGATTCCGAGGCGATGATGCCGCCCGGCTCGCCCTTGCCGTAAGCCTGACCCGGCTTCGCCGTGCGGCGAGCCTCGGAATAGGACACCAGACTGGCGATTGAACCGCCGGCACCCGGCAGGATGCCGACCACGGTGCCGATCACGGCCGAACGGATGGTGTTGATCTTGTCGCCCCAAAGGTAGCGCACGGCCTCACCCAGGCGGAAGCCCCGGGAGCCGCTGTCGACCTGTAGGTGGTGGCCGGGCTGCGCGACGAGGTCGATCAGCACGGGGATGGAGTAGAGGCCGATCAGTGCAGCGACGATCTGGATGCCGCTCAGCAGGGTCTGCAAGCCGAAGGTCAGGCGCACGTCGCCGGCAACTTCGGCGACTCCGATGCAGGACAGCAGCAATCCCAGGGCGCCGCCGGCGACGCCTTTCAGCAGGCTGCCCTCGGACAGTGCGGCGATCAGGGACAGGCCGAAGATGGCGAGCCAGAAATACTCGACGGAGCCGAAGGCGAGCGCCACCTGCGACAGCGGCGGCGCCAGCGTCATCAGGGCCAGGGCTCCGACCAGGCCGCCGATGACGCTGGCCAGGCAGGCGATGGTGATGGCGTAGTCCCCGTCGCCCTTCTTGGCGAGGGGATAGCCGTCGAAGGTGGTGGCGATGGCCGACGGCGTGCCCGGCGTGTTCAGCAGGATCGCCGAATAGGCGCCGCCGTAGATGGCGCCTGTGTAGATGGCGCCCATGAGGATCAGAGCCGACGAGGTCGGCATGGCGAAAGTAAGAGGGACCAGGACCGCCACCGACATGGTCGCGGTCAGCCCTGGAATGGCGCCGATCACCGTGCCGGCGACGACGCCGAACAGGGCGAAGGCCAGGTTGATCGGCGTCAGCGCGGCGAGCAGATGCTCAAGCCCAGCCATTCGGTTGTCTCCGTCGCAGTAAAAAGGGGCGTGGGCCGGCCGTGTCGTCGACCGGCCCACGCGGGAGGGTCACGCTATTTCAGCAGACCGGCTTCCTTGGCGGAAGCGGTAACAGACTTGGCGAAGCTGGACAGGAAGTCGTCCGCCGACTTGCCGTGGGCGTAGTCGACGACGGCGAAGCCGCCTTCTTCCATCTTCTTGCGGAAGGCCGGATCCTCGTTGACCGCCTTGATCATCGCCGTCAGCTTCTGGCGGACGGGCTCCGGCGTCGACTTCGGCACGGCGATGCCGCGGTAGGCGCCGGACACGATGTCCATGCCCAGTTCCTTGAAGGTCGGAACGTCGGGGAAGCGAGGATGGCGTTTCTCCATGGCGACGGCCAGCAGACGCGTCTTCTCATAGTTGGCGGCCACGGTGGTGAAGGCCATGGCGGCGCTCACCTGCTTGCCCATCAGGGCGGCGACGCTGGCGCCGGTGCCCTTGAACGGAACGTAGGTGGTCTTGACCCCGGCCAGCTTGTCGAAGCGCACCTGCGCCAAGTGCGGCGCCGTGCCCTTGCCGGAACCCGAGAAGATCACCTTGCCGGGGTTCTCCTTGGCGTGCTTGATCAGGTCCTGCAGGGTCTTGAAGGGACTGTCGTCGGTCACCACGATCGCGTCCGGCGTGTAGTGGAACCAGTACAGCATGGTGATGTCGTCGGTCTTGTAACCCACGTCCTTCTGCTGCGGCTGCAGGACGATATGCGGCAGGTTGACGCCCATCATGGTGTAGCCGTCGCCCTTCAACGTGTTCAGCGTGGCCCAGCCGACGGCGCCGCCGCCGCCCGGCTTGTAGGAGATGACCAGATCCTGGCCGAATTTCTCCTTGAAGAACGGTTGCTGGAGGCGCGCCGTGATGTCGGATTCGCCGCCGGGGCCGAAGGGAATGATGTAGCTGATGGGCTTTTCCGGGTATTCCGCCTGTGCGGGCGCGGGCTGGGCGGTCAGGCCGATCCCGGCGACAAACGCCAAGGCGGCTCCCGTCAAGACGAGAGAACGTCGGGTGGTCTTCATGGTCGTATCCTCCTGGTGGGGGTTGGTGGTCGTGGTTTTTTGGGATTGCTTGTTGTCGTGGTTCGGTTCGCCGGGCCGTTGCCCGCGCCGGGCGGCCTATCCCTTATCTCCGCCCGGTGTCGGCGACAAGTCGATTTCAAGGCGCACCACGTCGCCCCGATAGGTGACGTCGCCGACGTAGATGCAGGTGCCGTCGCGGTCGGCGATGGTGCGGCGCACGTTGGCGACGGGGGCGCCCAGCGGCAGGTCAAGGCGCTCGGCCGTTTCCTGGCCCGCGCCGTCGACGCTGAGCGTCTGATGCACCTTGCCGATGGTCACGTCGGGCATGGACGCCAGCAGCGGCACGACGATCTGGGTGCGGAACTGTTCCGGGGCGCGCAGGTAGATGTCGGCCGCCAGGTAGATGTCGATCAGGCAGAACGGCTCGTCGTCGCGGAAATGCACCCGCTTGATGTGCTGATAGGCGCTTGCCGGCCTGCCCTCGCCCTCCAGGATGCGCGGCTGGCGTTCCGCCGTTTCGACCAGGATCAGCTTAGGCTGCAGCGGCTCCACCATGCGAACGAAGGAAGTCCAGTCGGAGGCCAGCGGCAGCCAGCGCTGTTCGCGCGGCTCGCTCTCGACGAAGGTGCCCAGCCCATGGCGGCGGCGTACCAGGTCCTCGGCTTCCAGTATCTCGATGGCTTGGCGCATGGTGGCGCGCGCCACGTTGAAGCGGGCGGCGAGGTCGTCGATGGCGGGAAGCTGCTGGCCGCGTGACCAGGTGCCGGCTTCGATTTCGCCGCGCAGCGTGTTCGCCACCTGGGCGTAGAGCGGCATGGTATGACGGCGGCGGGCGCGGGGCGGCAGCATGGAGCGTCGTTCCGGCGTTGCGGTTACACAGTGCCGATATTATAGTCGTATGGACTTATGGATGTCTATCACTGAAGGGGGCTTCATGGCATTGAACAGTCAGCCCGCGTCCGGCGCGGCGCGGTCCTTTCCCGCGGGCGAAATCCGCCTGCGCCGGCTGGAAGCCTGGGCCCTGCGGGTCGCCATCGCGCGCCCGGTGGAAACCTCCTTCGGCATCATGCGGGACCGTCCGGCCGTGTTCGTGCGGGTCGAGGACGACCGCGGCGCCTTCGGATTCGGCGAGATCTGGTGCAACTTTCCGGCCTGCGGGGCGGAGCACCGGGTGCGCCTGGCGATCGAGGAACTGGCCCCGCTGCTGGCGGACCGTCCCTTCGTCGCCCCCGCCGACGCCTTTGCCCTGATGTGGGACAGGACCCGCGTGCGGGTGCTGCAGACGGGCGAACCCGGTCCCTACAGCCAGGCCATCGCCGGCCTCGACATCGCCCTGTGGGACCTGGCCGCCCGCCAGGCCGGTCTGCCGCTTCGCCGCTTCATCGCCGAGGACGCGGCCGATGCCGTACCCGCATACGCCAGCGGTATCCACATCGCCATCGCCCGGGACGCGGTGCCCGAGGCGCGGGCCGCCGGCTTCCGCAACTTCAAGGTCAAGGTCGGCTTCGACACGGCCGCCGATCTTGCAGGTCTGGCGGTCCTGCGCGATACGCTGCAGCCCGGCGAGCGCCTGTTCTCCGACGCCAACCAGGCCTGGGACCTTGCGGGCGCCCTGGCGTTCACCGAGGGCGCGCGCGGCCTGGGGCTCGGCTGGCTGGAGGAACCTCTGCGCGCCGACGCGCCTGCCGCCGACTGGGTCCGCCTGGCGGCCGATGGCGGCATTCCGCTTGCGGCTGGGGAGAACTTCACGGGCGCCGCCGATTTCGACGCCGCCGTGGCCGCCGGCGCCCTCACCTATATCCAGCCCGACATGGCCAAATGGGGGGGTGTCACCGGCTGCCTGCCCGTGGCTCGCGCGATCCTGGCGGGTGGGCGCACCTACTGCCCGCATTACCTGGGCGGCGGCATCGGCCTGCTGGCCTCGGCCCATCTGCTGGCCGCCGTCGGCGGCCCCGGCCTGCTGGAGGTCGATGCCAACCCGAACCCCTTGCGCGCCGAGATTCCCGGCCTCGCCATGGCCGAGGGGCGGTGTCGGCTGACGTCCGGGTCGGGCCTCGGGGTCGAGGCCATTCCCGCCTATCTGATGGACAAGGCCACCCTCCACCGGACCTGGACAGCCTAGGGGCCCGCGCCGGACCTCCCGGGGTTTCCCCCCGGGCGGAAATGCTGGTAAATACACCGGAAGTGTGGGGAATTAACCGGGCAGGAAATCCAGCGTCCATGGCTCTCAATCCCAAGGTCATCTCGTTCTTCGACGACCGCACCTTTACCATCACGCATATCGTCGCCTGCCCGGAAACCGGGGCGTCGGCGGTCATCGACCCCGTGCTCGACTATGACGCGGCGGCCGGGCGCACCTATGGGGAAAGCGTCGAGGCCGTCATCAATCAGGTCGGCCAGGACGGCCTGAGCGTCGAATGGGTGCTGGAAACCCACGTCCATGCGGACCACTTGACCGCGGCGCCTTACGTGAAGGATAGCCTGGGCGGAAAGACCGGGATAGGCGTCAACGTCGGCACGGTCCAGGCGACCTTCAAGAAGATATTCAACGCAGAGGACGCCTTCGCCACCGACGGCTCGCAGTTCGACCGCCTGTTCGCGGACGGCGAGGAATTCCGTATCGGCAACCTGACCGCGCGCGTCCTGCACACGCCCGGTCACACGCCCGCCTGCGTCACCTACGTGATCGGCGACGCGGCCTTCGTCGGCGACACTCTGTTCGCGCCCGACTACGGCACGGCGCGTTGCGATTTTCCCGGCGGCGACGCGCGCCGGCTTTACGCCTCGATCCAGAAGATACTGGCCCTGCCGGACGAAGCCCGCATCTTCCTGTGCCACGACTACATGCCGAACGGGCGCGAGGTCGTCATGCACTGCACCGTGGCCGAGCAGAAGGCGGCCAACGTCCACCTGAAGGACTGCGCGGGCCCGGAAGCCTTCGCCGCCATGCGGGACAGCCGCGACGCCAAGCTCACCATGCCCGCACTCATCATTCCCTCGGTGCAGGTCAACATGCGGGGCGGCCAGCTGCCGCCGCCCGAGGAAAACGGGGTTTCCTACCTGAAGACGCCGGTGAACCTGCTTTAGAGCCCGAACCTCCTTCGGTCTCGGCGGATTTTTTTGCATTCCGCGGAATAAATATCGGACGTAGCCTGTTATCTGTAGAGCGTCGGTCTGTACCGGCGCCCATTGAAAACGGGAGAGTCACCATGAAGAAGCTTATCGCCGCCGTGTTCGCCGCGGCCCTGATCTTGGGAACCGGCTCGTCCGCCTTCGCCTCGTCCTGCCCCAAGGACATGAAGGCCATCGACGCCGCCCTCGCCAAGAGCCCGAAGCTGAGCGCTCAGCAGATGACCGAGATCAAGAAACTACGCGCCGAGGGCGAGGCCCTGCATAAGGCCGGCAAGCACAAGGAGTCCGTGCAGACCCTGCATAAGGCCAAGGGCATGCTCGGCATTTCCAAGTAACCGGATTTCCGATCCGGCCGTGGAACCGGCCCGGCGGGATGCCCGCCGGGCCGGTTTCCGATTGCATCGGCATGCGGACCGTCGAGGACTTGAGCGGGGTCCCGAGCGTGGACCTCAGCCGCCCTTGATGGCCGGGAACACGGTGACCTCGTCGCCGTCGGAAAGCGCCACGCCCGCGCGCCCGGAAATGGGCACGGCGTCCTCGTTCAGCAACGTCATGTAGGCCTCGCCCACGCCGTCCGGCAGCTTCAGGGCCGAGATCAGGTCCTCCAGGCTCGACCCGTCGGCCAGGGTGAAGACGCCAATGCCGTTGGCATCGAACCCCGGCGGCGAAAACGGGTCCATGGCGATCAGCTTGACCGTGATTTTCATGAGCATGGCGACCCGGTTGCCAATTCGTCATGCCCGCGCATGCGGGAATCCGGAAACCCGCATCGCATGGACTCCCGCTTTCGCGGACGTGACGATGAACGAGAGATCATGCCAGACCCAGGCGCTGCAGGGTCTGCGTCGTCGGCTCGCCGTCGGGGGTCCAGCCGCGCAGTTCGTAGTATTCCGGCAGCATCTTGTCCAGTTCCGCCACACGGCCCTTGCCGGCCCCGCCCTTGGCGGGTTCGGTCAGCACCCGCTTGGGCAGGGTATCGTCCTTGGCGGTGAAGCCAGCGGCGTTGTTGAACAGGCGCTCCAGGTTGTAGATGCGCTCGCCGATTTCCAGCAAGCGCTCGACGGTCCAGTCACCCTCGCAGGCAGCGTCGATCTGGTCGGCGTAGTCGGGGGCCTGCCAGGCCGCCTTGGTGAAGGTGCAGAGGCCCGAGGAATCGATGGCCGCCACGTAGTCCTGGCTGTCCTTGACGATCTTGGCCTTGCCGTCCGTGGTGACGCGCTGGAAGTCGTCGACGAAGGGTGCCGCCTTGAGATGGCAGGCCCCCCGGTTCGAGGTCGCGTAGCCCAGCGCCATGCCCTGCATGGCGCGCGGGTCGTAGCCCGGGAACTCCTGGCCCTTGACGACCATGGCGAGATCAGGGTGGCCGTACTTTTCGCACAGGCGCATGGCGCCCAGGCCCAGGTCCTTGCCGAAGCCCTGGGCCGTGCCCGTGACCTCGGCGGCCCAGCACAGCGCCTCCGCGTTGCCGAAGGAGAAATCGCGGCCTTCGGTCTGTTCGCTGGTGAGGGCGCCGATCTCGAACAGTTCCATGGCCGCCGCCACGGTGGCGCCGAACGAGATGGGGTCCAAGCCGTGCTCGTTGCACAGGGCCGAGGCGTAGGTCGCGGCCTCGACGTCATGCACGCCGCACATGGGGCCGACGGCATAGGCGCTTTCATATTCCAGGCCGCCGGTGACGCCCTGGTAGCGCGCCTTGCCCTTGATGGAGAAATGGTTGGGGTCGATCTTGGCCATGCGCCCGCAGCCGATGGAGCAGGCGAAGCATGCCTTGTTGCCCTGATAGGGGGCCTCGCCGTCGGTCCTGCGCACCGCGTGCTGCTTTTTCACGTTGACGTCCAGGACATGCTCGAACTGCACCTCGCGGCAGTTGAGCGTCGGCAGCGATCCGTGCGCCTGCGTCACGTCCATCATGGCCATGGTGCCGAGCCCGGAATAGCGTGCGCGCGCGGGCGAGGGGTCCAAAACCCTGCGCTTCTCGCGGGTCACGTCCAGGAACCGCTTGGGGTCGTCCACGGCGACGCCCGTGGTGCCGCGCACGGCGATGGCCTTCAGAAGCTTGGAGCCCATGACGGCGCCGACGCCGGAGCGCCCCGCCGCGCGGTCGCGGTCGTTCATGATGCAGGCATAGCGCGCCAGGGCCTCGCCCGCGGCGCCGATGGAGGCGACGCGGATCAGGGGATCCTGGTGGCGTTTCTTGATGGCGTCTTCCGTGTCCCACACGGTCTCGCCCCAGATGAATCCCTCGGCGTCGATGATCTCGGCCGCGCCGTCGACGATCATCAGGTACACGGGCTTCGCCGCCTTGCCTTCGATGATCAGCATGTCCCAGCCGGCCTGTTTCAGTTCGCCGCCGAACTGCCCGCCCGAGTTTGAGCAGGCGATGGTGCCCGTCAGCGGCCCCTTGGTGATGACCGAATAGCGCCCACCGGTCGACGCGCAGGTGCCGGTCAGTGGCCCGGTCGCGAAGATCAGCTTGTTGTCGGGCGCCAGGGGGTCGATCTTCGGGTCGATCTCCTCGTACAGATACTTGCTCCCCAATCCGCGCTGGCCCAGGTAGAGCTTGACCCAGTCCATGTTCAGCGGTTCCGGGGTGCAGGTGCCCCGGGTCAGGTTCACGCGCAGCAGTTTGCCATGCCAAGCCAAGGGGAAAGCCTCCGTTCGGGAATAGGTGGTCGGTTGTCGGATTAGATGTACGGAATCCGGATCAAGGTTTCCAGGCCGAACATCCCGATGGCGAGACGGCGGACCGCATGGCGACGGCGGACAGACCTGCCGCGACCGTTTTCTGGGATGCGTTCTGCAAAATATTGGCTACGTCGGTTGTATTGGGATATTCTTCAAATGTATATGGAATATAATGACTTCTGGGAAGTCGATCAATTATGGCGGATTGGTCGACGGGCGGGGGTTATCGTAAAAATTGATCGGATGAAATGGAGAACGTTCGCCGCCATTCCCGCCGCAGCCGTGATTACGTCCGGTCTCTGTCGGCGCCGGTCAACCTGGGAGAGGAGGTCGCATGTCCGAAGGGTTGGAACGGCAGGAATTCACCTTGCCGCAAACTTTTTATATCTACTTCAATGACATCGACCCCGAGCACGAAGGGCTTGTCGAGGTCATCAACGGATGCGTGCCCCGGCTGGTCGACGGCATTCTCGAGGAATTCGAGGAGCCGTTCGAGAAATTCGTGGCGCGTCTGGTCGGCCATTTCCGGAACGAGGAATCTCACATGCGCGCCCTCGGCTACGACGGCCTGGAATGGCACGCCGGCCACCATGCCGAATGCTTGGAGCGCGTGCACGAACTGATCCGGGGCATGCGCTCGAGGGGCTATGCGGGCATGCAGGACCTTCGCGTGTGTTTTCACGACATCATCTACGACATCGCCCATGCCGACCTGCAGTTCGGCGAGTTCGTAGAGAATCTGGGATTGACGCAGCGCCGGCGTTAGGGCCGGCCCCGCACCTGGGCGTCGACCACGGCCAGCGCCCCCATGTTGACGATCCCGCGCGCCGTCACCGCATTGGTCAGGATATGCGCCGGCATTTCCGTGCCGATCAGGATCGGCCCGATGGGCAGGCCGTTGTCAAGCGACTTCAATAGGTTGAAGGCGTTGTTGGCGGCCTCCCGGTTGGGGAACACCAACAGGTTGGCCATGCCCTTGAGACGCGAATTGGGGAACACGCGGTTGCGAACGTCCTCGTCGACGGCAGCGTCGGCCTGCATCTCGCCTTCGACCTCCAGCTCCGGCGCCCTTTCGCGCAGCATGTTCAGCGCCTCGCGCATCTTGCGTGCGTCCGGCGTGTCGTCGGCGCCGAAATTGGAATGGGACAGAAGGGCGACCTTGGGCGTTTCGCCGAAGCTCTGCACGAACTCCGCCGACATCAGCGCCATCTCGGCGATTTCCTCGGCCGACGGGTCGTGGGTCACCTGGGTGTCGACCAGGAAGAACGTGCCCTTGGGCAGCAACAGGACGCTCAGCGCCGACACGTCGCGCACCCCGGGGGCCTTGCCCACCACGTCCGTCATGTAGCGCAGGTGATAGTCGTAGCGGCCGATCACGCCGCACAGCATGGCGTCGGCCTCGCCCCGTTTCAGCATGATCGCCGCGATCACCGTGTTGTTGGTGCGTATGATCTGGCGCGCCGCGCCCGGTGACACACCCTTGCGTTCCATCAGGGCGTGGTAGCTCCGCCAATATTCCTCGTAGCGGGGATCGTTCTCCGGGTTGCAGATTTCGAAGTCCTGGCCTGGCCGGATGCGCAGGCCCAGCCGTTCGATACGCATCTCGATGACGTCGGGCCGGCCCACCAGGATCGGCTTGGCGATTCCTTCGTCGACGAGGACCTGGACCGCGCGCAGCACGCGGTGGCTCTCGCCCTCGGCCAGGACCAGGCGCTTTGGATCCTGCTTGGCGCGCTCGAAGATCGGCTTCATCAGCATGCCCGAACGGAACACGAAGCGCTCCAGCTGATCGCGATAGGCATGGAAATCGGCGATCGGATGCTTGGCGACGCCGCTCTCCATGGCTGCCTTCGCGACGGCGGTGGCGACCTCGACGATCAGGCGCATGTCGAAGGGCTTGGGCAGCAGGTATTCGGGGCCGAACCGAAGGTCCTCGCCCGAATAGGTGCGTGCCACGGTTTCCGAGCTTTCGGCCATGGTCAGGTCGGCGATGGCCCGCACGGCCGCCAGCTTCATCTCCTCGTTGATGGTCGTGGCGCCGCAGTCGAGCGCGCCGCGGAAGATGAAGGGAAAGCACAGCACGTTGTTGACCTGGTTCGGGTAGTCCGAACGGCCCGTGCAGATCACCGCCTGGGAGTTCGCCGCACGGGCGTCCTCGGGCAGGATTTCCGGGTCCGGGTTGGCGAGCGCCAAGATGAACGGGCGGTCGGCCATCGTCTCGACCATGTCCTTCTTCAGGATGCCGGCGGCGGACAGGCCCAGGAACACGTCCGCCCCGCGCACGGCCTCGGCCAGGGTGCGGGCATTGGTCTTGGCCGCATATTCCGCCTTTTGGTCGGTCATGTCTTCGGTGCGGCCCTCGAATACCACGCCCACGTGGTCGACCAGGACGATGTTGTCGCGTCTCACGCCCATGGAGACCATCAGGTTCAGGCAGGCGATGCCGGCCGCCCCGCCGCCCGTCGACACCACCTTGATCTTCGACATCTCCTTGCCGACCACGCGCAGGCCGTTGGTCAGCGCCGCACAGACGACGATCGCCGTGCCGTGCTGGTCGTCGTGGAACACGGGAATGCCCATGCGCGCCTTTAGCTTCTGCTCCAGGATGAAGCAGTCGGGCGACTTGATGTCCTCCAGGTTGATGGCGCCGAAGGTCGGCTCCATGGCGGCGATGATGTCGACCAACTTCTCGGGATCGGTCTCGTTCAGTTCGATGTCGAACACGTTGATGCCGGCGAACTTCTTGAACAGGACGGCCTTGCCCTCCATCACCGGCTTGGCCGCTAGGCCGCCGATGTTGCCCAAGCCCAGCACGGCGGTGCCGTTGGAGATGACGGCCACCAGGTTCTGGCGGCCGGTCAGCTTGGCGACCTGTTCGGGGTCGTCCTTGATCGCCAGGCAGGCAAACGCGACTCCGGGCGAATAGGCCAGCGCCAAATCGCTTTGTGTCGCGAGCGGTTTGGTGGGGGTGATCTCCAGCTTACCGGGCACCGGCTCCGAGTGAAACCTAAGCGCCCGATCCTTCAGGGTGTCATCCATCCCGATCCTCTTTTCTTATTCGTGGGTATTCTTGTGAGAAAGGTCTTGTAAGCCTGCTCGCTAATCGGCAGAAAGACAACGATTTTCATGTTGGGGATCCCTCCCTTGAATACCGACCGTCGCCTACAGCCCGCCGCCGAGCTGCCGAAGGTCATCGGCCACCGCGGGGCCGCCGGCCACGCGCCGGAAAACACCCTTGTCGGCCTGCGCAAGGCCCACGAACTGGGCGCCCGATGGGTCGAGTTCGACGTCATGCTGACGGCCGAAGGAACCCCCGTCCTGTTCCATGACGAGACGCTGGAGCGCACCACGAACGGTGTTGGGCGGCTGGCCGACCACCGCTGGGAGGACCTGCGCGGGCTCGACGCCGGTTCCTGGTTCTCTCCCGCCTTCCGGGGCGAGCGCATTCCGTCGCTGCACCAGGCGCTGGCCGTGCTGGGCCGCCTGAACCTCGGCGCCAACGTGGAACTGAAGCCGTCGCGGGACCAGGAGGCCACGACAGGCGTGATCGCCGCCAAGACCCTGCAGGAAAGCTGGCCCGCGACCCTGCCGGCTCCGCTGTTGTCCAGTTTTTCCGAAAAGGCGCTGGCCGCCGCCGCCGACCAGGCGCCGGAGTTTCCCCGCGCCCTGCTGGTCGGCAAGGTGCCCGGGGACTGGCAGGCGCGCTGCGACGCGCTGGGCGCGACGGCGCTGCACGCCGGCGCGCGGCACCTGACGCGGAAACGGGCGCAGGAGATCGTCGCCGCGGGATACGCGCTGCGCGTCTATACGGTGAACGAGCCGACGGCGGCCCGGAAATTCTATGACTGGGGCGCCGAAAGCCTGTTCAGCGACTTTCCGGACCGGATAACACCGCCATGACGACGGCAGGCGGGGCAGGGGCGGGGGGCGGCTGATGGCCATCATGGCGGCCATGCAGGGGTCCGCGGCGCCCGGCCGGGCCATCGCCCTGGCGGTCGCCGGCGGTGCGCTTTTGACGATTTCCGACGCCGGACTCAAGTATCTCGCCGAGGAACTGCCGCCGGGCCAGATCATGTTCATCCGCGGCGTGATCGCCGGGTTCGCCCTGATCATGGCGACCCTGGGCACGCGCGGCGCCAAGGCCCTGAAGCCGCAGAAATGGCGGCTGCACCTGGCGCGTGGCCTGACGGCGGCCGTCGCCACCTTCACCTACCTGATCGGGATCGGCGACCTGCCGCTGGCCACGGCGACCTCGATCCTGTTCGCCAGCCCGATCCTGCTGACCGCCCTGGCGCCGATGTTCATCGGCGAACTGGTCGGCTGGCGCCGCTGGTGCGCGGTCATCGCCGGCTTCGTCGGCGTGCTGATCATCGTGCGGCCGGCGGGCGACGCGTTCCAATGGGCGGCCGTGATGATCCTCTTGGCGGCGCTCGGCGAATCCGTCCGCGACCTGATCACGCGGGGTGCGTCGGGGCGCGAGACGACTCATTCCATGCTGTTCACCATGATGGTAATCGCAGCGGCGACTGGCCTGTTCGTGCCGCCCTACGACTGGCTGCCGCTTTCGGGGGTGCACTGGCTGATCATCATCATGGCCAGCCTGATCTGGACCTCGGCCCATTTCCTGCTGATCGAGGCGTTCCAATACGGCGAGGCGGCGTTGCTCGCGCCCTTCAAGTACTGCAACCTGTTCTTCGCGGCGATCCTGGGCTTCCTGGTGTGGGGCGACCTGCCCGACTGGCTGACCTGGGCCGGCAGCGCGGTCATCATTGCGTCGGGCCTTTACATCCTGCACCGTGAAGTCCTGCGCCGAGCGCCGGTCATGGCCGCCGACCCGATCCTCGACGCGCCCGCCGCCGATGTCCCGCCCCAAGGGGCAGACAGGGAGCCGCCCCGATGAACGTCATCTTCCTAGCCATCGTCGCCGTCGCCTTCGCCATGGGGGCCGTGCGGCAGGTCGCCTGGGACGGCGCGGGCGACGCGCCCATGGCGCTTCTCGGTAAGGCCATGATCGACGCCGCCGGCGGCGCGGTGACGCTGGCCATCGGCCTGGTCGGCGTGATGGCCCTGTTCCTGGGCTTGATGAAGGTGGCCGAGGAGGGGGGGCTCTTGCGCATCATCGCCAAGGTCCTGCGCCCCCTGATGGTGCGCCTGTTCCCCGACGTGCCCGCGGACCATCCCGCCATGGGCTCCATGATCCTAAACATGTCGGCCAACGCGCTGGGCCTCGGCAACGCGGCGACGCCTTTCGGCATCCGCGCCATGCAGCAACTCGACGACCTCAACCCGCACAAGGGGACGGCGACCGACGCCATGGCGCTGTTCCTCGCCATCAACACCTCGTCGGTCACCCTGCTGCCGACGGGCGTCATCGCGCTGCGCGCCGCCGCCGGCTCGGCGGACCCCGCCGGCATCGTGCCGACCACCCTGTTCGCGACCATCTGCTCGACCGCCGTCGCCATCGTCTCGGCCAAGCTGCTGGCTTCCCGATTCGCCCAGGCGCCCGCGCCGGCGGCGGGCGGGGGCGGGCCTTCGGGCACGACGGAGGAGGCGGCGCTCGAGGCGACGGAGGATCTGGAGGGTGCCGGGGTCGACGCCTATCCCCTGTGGGTATCGGTGACGGCGCTGGCCGCGGTTGCGGCCCTGGTCCCGCTGACGGTCTTCTCCGGGCGCGAGATCGCGCCCTGGATCGTGCCGGGCCTGATGGTGGCGCTTCTCGGCTTCGGCGCGGCCAAGGGAGTCGCCGTCTATGAATGCTTCGTCGAAGGGGCCAAGGACGGGTTCCAGGTGGCGCTCCGCATCATTCCCTATCTGGTCGCGATCCTGACCGCCGTGGCCATGTTCCGGGCGTCCGGCGCCATGGACGCGGTGGTCGGGCCGCTGGGCGCCGTGACCGGCCTGATCGGCCTGCCGGCCGAGGCCCTGCCCATGGCGCTGCTGCGCCCGCTGTCGGGATCGGGCGCCTACGGCGTGCTCGCCTCGATCATCCAGGATCCGGCGCTCGGGCCGGACAGCCTGGTCGGCTATCTGGTTTCGACCTTCCAGGGCTCGACGGAAACCACCTTCTACGTGCTTGCCGTCTATTTCGGCGCGGTCGGCATCCGCCGCATCCGCCATGCCCTGTTCGCGGCCCTTCTCGCCGACGTGGCGGGCATCGCCGCCGCCGTCTTCATCGTCAACCAACTTTACGGCTAGCGATCCCCGCCCAAGCCCAGCGAAGGGTTCTCCCCCATGCCTTTGATGACCGCCGTCCATGGTTCCAGCGCGCCCGGCCGCGCGATTTTGGCGATGATCGGAGGCGGCCTTCTGGTGACCGGCAACGACGCCGCCATGAAATGGCTGGCCTCGGGCTATCCCGTGGGCCAGCTTCTGTTCATCCGCGGCATGTTCGCCTTCATCGCCATCGGCTTCCTGGTCCGCTTCTACGGCGGCCTCGTCAGCCTGCGCATCAACAATCCCCGCTTCCATGTGATGCGCGGCCTGCTGGTCGTGTTCGGAACCTTCTGCTTCATCTCGGGCCTGCGGCACCTGACCCTGGCCGACGCCACGGCGATCGTCTACGCCGGGCCCATGTTCGTTACCGCCTTGGCGCCGCTGCTGATCGGCGAGCATGTCGGTTGGCGGCGCTGGATGGCGGTCATGGGCGGGTTTATCGGCGTCATGATCATCATCCGCCCGGGCACCGAGGCCATGCAATGGGCGGCGATCTTCCCGCTCGGCTCGGCCCTCGCGGGGGCGTTCCGCGACCTGATCACGCGCAGCGCCTCGGTGACGGAGCACTCCAACGCCCTGCTGGCGACCAGCACGGCGGCGGCGGCCTTCGGCGGGCTCTGCACCCTGCCGTTCGGCTGGAACCCGGTGCCCATGGAGGATCTCGCCGTGATGGCGCTGTCGGGTCTGCTGCTGGGCTCCGCCCACTTCCTGATGATCGAATCGTTCCGCTATGGCGAGGCCGGACTGGTGGTGCCCTTCAAGTACCTGAACATGGCCTTCGCCGTGACGCTGGGGTTCGTGTTGTGGGGCGACCTGCCCGACGTCTGGACCTGGACCGGGTCGGGCGTGCTGATCGCCAGCGGGCTCTACATCCTGCACCGCGAACGCCTGCAGCACCGGGCTCCGGCGCTGCCGCCGGACGCGCACGGCACGGGGCCCGCGGGCCGGTCCCTGTGACCGCCTGATGAAGGGGCCATCCGTGATTACTTGGCGGGCGCCGGCGTGACGTTGAGCGGCGTACCTTCGCCGCTGGGCAGGGCGCCGGGGAAGGTCGGCGCTTCCGGCTTGGTGATCTCGGCCGGCAGGGCCTGCTTCAGGGCGTCGCGCGCGACGATGGCCTTCTGGTCGCCGTTCTCGGCGGCGGCGTTGATCCACTTGTAGGCCAGACGGTCGTCCTTGGGCACGCCCTGGCCGTTGTAATAGAGGATGCCCAAATTGTACTGCGCCGCGGCGTTGCTCTTCTCGGCGGCGCGCCCGAACCACGAGGCGGCCTTGGCATAGTCCTTGGCGACGCCGGTGCCGTTGTAGTGCATCACGCCGATGGAATACTGCGCCCCCGGATGGCCGCCGATGGCGGCCTGGGCGAACAATTTGGCGGCCTTGGCCTTTTGATCCTCTGTCTTGGCGTCGGCGAACAGGGCGAGGGCGCGCTTGTAGGTCAGGTCGGCGGCGGCCAGGCGCTCCTCGGCCGTGGCCGGCGGGGCGGCCTCGGGCGTCTCCGGCCGGGCGGCAGTTTGCTCCGCCGGCGCCGGCTCGGGTGCCGGTTCCGGCTTGGCTTCCGCCGCCGGCGGGTTGTTCAGGTCGAGGGGCTTGTCCGTGGCCGCGGGCGCCGGCGGGGCGGGCGGCTCCGCGGGTTTTTCCGCCACGGGCGGTTCCGCCGTTG
>Ga0210019_1000119_pt1 | contig 104559 bp, 98 predicted proteins | sample CryGeyCG2114_020_2_FD_183969 | JGI IMG/M metagenome (GOLD analysis project Ga0210019, IMG submission 183969) | Groundwater microbial communities from aquifer - Crystal Geyser CG11_big_fil_rev_8/21/14_0.20 (SPAdes) (version 2) | ecosystem: Environmental > Aquatic > Deep subsurface > Groundwater ...
TTGTTATCGCTACAGGTGTTACAACAAAAGTTAGAGACTTTGTTACGATGTCATTTAAATACGCTGGGATTGATCTTGAATGGAAAGGTGAAACAGGAACAGTCACTGAGTACGGTGTAGATAAAAAATCGGGAAAAACAATTATTAAAGTTGATCCAGAATATTTTAGACCGACAGAAGTTGATCTTCTTATTGGTGATCCAACTAAAGCTAAAACAAAGCTAGGCTGGAGCCCAAAAACTTCAGTTGATGAACTTGCAAGAATCATGGTTGAAAGCGATCTAGCGGCAATAAAGAAAAATGCAAGATAAAAACTCAAAAGTTCTGATTCTTGGCGCTCGCGGTATGGTTGGCTCAGCCATCAAAAGACTGCTTGAAGCTCAAGGCTTTAAAAATATTCTTTGTCCTAAAAGTGCTGATCTCGATCTCACCAGTCAAGCTCAAACAACTGAATATTTTAAAAAGAATAGTCCTGAATACGTTTTCATGGCGGCCGCTAAAGTCGGAGGCATTCATGCCAACAACACCTACCGCGCTGACTTCATCATGGATAATATTTTAATCGCGGCCAACGTCACTAAGGCTTGTCACGATTTTAAAGTTAAACGCCTACAGTTTTTAGGTAGCTCATGTATTTACCCAAAGCTTTGCCCTCAGCCGATTAAAGAAGAATATCTTTTGACTGGTGAGCTTGAGCAAACCAACGAGCCCTACGCTATTGCCAAAATAGCTGGGCTTAAAATGGCCGAGAACTATAAAAAGCAATATGGTGATGACTTTCACTCACTAATGCCGACGAATCTCTATGGCCCAGGTGATAACTATCACCCAGAAAATTCTCACGTCATCCCTGCACTTATTCGAAGAATGCATGAAACGATTGAAAACAAACTTTCTACTTTCACAGTTTGGGGCAGTGGTACACCAAAACGTGAATTCTTAAACGTTGATGATCTGGCACGTGCCTGTGTTCATGTCATGAGCATGCCTGAAATCAAATTTGATTGGGTCAACGTTGGAACAGGTAATGATTTAACCATTCGAGAACTAGCTGAGCTGATTGGTAAAATCATGGGCTTTAAAGGTGAATTCATCTTCGATCAATCAAAGCCAGATGGAACTCCAAGAAAGTTGCTCGATATAAGTAAGATCAAGTCTTTAGGTTGGTCACCTTCGATTTCTTTAGAAGATGGGCTTCGCGCTGCGATTGAAGATTTTAAGAAGTGCGTGATTCCTTCGTAGTCTATTTACTAAAATTATAAACCAAGCGAAATAGCCACCGCACCAGTTCCTATGCTTTGCTCAATCTTGATATCATCGCCCCATTTCACGCGACTGGCGCCCACCTCAATATGTGCCGATACGCCCTTGGCCTCGCCAAGCTTTACGCCTAAAGCGACAGCTTCAAGTTCAGCGTCACCTTCAACAATAACTGTGGGATTAATATTGGAGGTAAGTGTAGATTTACTTGGATAACGCGCAAAGGTTCCATTGAGATAAAACAATGCTTTATCCGAAAAGCGATAACCCGCGCTCATGCCTAGCTCAAATGGGTGAACTTCAATCTTGCCGTTATAAGTGCGACTGCTACCATTATTCCTGGTGACGTTAAGAGTCCCTTCATCTTCTTCCATAGATCCGGCCCCGCCCCATAATGCCAATTTAAAGCCTTCCTTATTTTCCAAGGCGTAAGCGCCAATTAACTGAATCTTTGCCAGCAGCATAGATGGTGAATCTCCGTTTTGCCTCAACATCACATCCACCATAGGCACAATTCCAAGCCCTGCTTGTAACCCTAAATTAGTCGTGCGCGATAACGCTTGGCCAGTATTGACACTCTCGTTGAATACGCCAAAGTCATAGACTTCACTCATGGTGAGTTTATGATCTGTTTGATAAGACAGCTGACCAAAACCACTAAACTCTCCACTAAGCAGTGATGACCCTCTTGTTTCTGGATCCATAAAACGATGGGCAGGAATCTTATAGTCGATGTCGGTGGCACAGGCAGATAAAAGAAGTAGTGAAAGTATAAGTAGTTTTTCCATGGGCCATTTTTGCAATAAACGCCAATTTTCTCCATCAATTAATTCATTTTCTGTTCCAGATTTGGAATAGCTTTAATAAATTCAACTTGTTAGCAAATCGCTCCCTTACGTCTCTATGCAAATAGGTCAGTAACAAGAAGGAGACCCTATGATTCACGCTTTGAGGTATACTGAAGATCTTGAGAAAGCTGGCTTTTCTGCCGAACAGGCTAAAGCGAGCGTTAAAATTTGGATGGATCTTATGAGCGATAATTTTGCCACCAGATCGGACTTTAAAGAGTATCAATTTATGACACGCTCTGATCTGAGAGAGTTTCAAATCGATTTTGGTTCACGGCTTGATAAATTGGATCAAAAATTTTCTAAGCGATGTGATGAGCTCGATCAGAAAATCGATAAGCGTTACGATGAGCTCGATCAGAAAATCGACAAGCGTTACGATGAGCTCGATCAGAAAATCGACAAGCGTTACGATGAGCTCGATCAGAAAATTGATAAGCGTTACGATGATCTCGATCAGAAAATTGATAAGCGCTTTGATCAAATTCAAAAAGACATGCAGCTACTTGAAGCCAAATTAACCGTTAAGTTGGGCTCAATCATGGTCATAGGAATTGGTCTTCTAGGTGCGCTTAAACTTATTTAAAACTTGTAAAATTGATGCCCTCTAGATTCATTTAGAGAGCACCAAAATCTTAGTAAGCCTGTTTGGACAGATTATAATCAGTTAACACTTTGTCTTTATTAAATTCCACATATAAATCAATTGAACGTGAAGATGATTCTCGCTCACGACTATCTACATCTATACTTGGAACAACTAAGCCGCTTAAACTTCTTGTCCAATTGTAAATAGATAAGCCTGCATCCACACCGTTTGAGCTCGAAGCTGAAGACTTCATACTATAATTCCAAAGTTCTCTTCCTTTGCCATCTTGAGAGATTTGGTACGGCGAACCAAAAACTTTTAAAACCTCATTTTGCGAAGTTTTCCCTACCACTAGATTTTCTTTTAAAGTAATAGGATCAAAAGGATTTTTAGTTGCTACTTTATCTTTTGAGTTACCGGCGCAACTAACAAGAGTTACTAGAATCATGCATTGTAAAAATTTCATAAAAACCTCCGTTGATTTGGTAAGTTGTTATGAAATAATTTATTTTAATGGGCCAAAAAGAGAGAGCTTTTCAGGTTCTTTTTTCATTTTTGAAAAGCTTGATTAACCTAGATGAAGCTCAAAATTGGCCTTAAAATTATCCCCTGCTTCTAAAATAATTAAGCCTTCTTTTTCATAGAAATCACCATTACTATCAACCGCATCAGCGACGCCGTACCAAGGCTCGACACAAACAAAGGGTGCATCCTTAGCTGACCAAAGCCCAAGGTAAGGAACTGAGCCAAATTGTAATCGTACGTAATTGTCATGCTTTTGAGAACGAAGAGTGACACTCTCTGAATCGGGATCACTTAAGATAAGCGCATCGTCATTAAACAGTTTATTTTTAAACGCAATCACACCTGACGGGTGAAAGACTCGTTTATTATCGGGTTCATGAAAGTTTACTAAGCCATTATGAAGCCTATGCACACCACGTGTTTCACTATCACTAAACTCGAGATAATAGTCTTCGAATTTTTCGCCTTTATTCATAGGAACGTTAAAAGCCGGATGAAAACCAAGAGAAAAAAGCATTTCTTTTTTATCGACGTTTCTAACTTCACATTCAATTAAGAGCTTGGGCCCGTAAACTTTGTACTTAATATTAAAGCGAAATTGAAAAGGATAATTCTTTTTAGTTTTATCACTACTTTCAAGCCTAAAGGAGATCATATCCTTTTCATGCTCAGCGACCTCAAAATTCATATCGCGGGCAAAGCCGTGCTGTGAAAGTTTATAAAATTTTGATCTTAGCCAATATTGATCGTCTCTAAGCTTTCCTACAATGGGAAAAAGCCACGGAGCTGATCGCTTCCAATATTTTTCATCACCTTGCCAAATGTATTCAATACCTGACTCAAAGTCTGAAAGACTTTTGAGTTCTGCACCTAACGGCGAAAACTTCGCGCATATGAATTCACTGCTTATTTCTAATAGTTCGGCCAAGACATGGCTCCATCTGTTTACTTGAGGTTTCTCTCCCTATCGAGAGCAGTTCTCACAATCAATGATAGATCATCATACTTAGGCTTCCAACCGAGTGTTTTCCTTATTTTATCAGAAACTGCAATTAGATTCGGTGCATCACCTTCTCTTCTTGGGCCCTTGGTGACTTCAAAATCAACACCAGAAACTTTTTTGACCGTTTCAAGTACGTCATTAACGGAATAACCATGGCCGTAGCCACAATTAAAAATATCCGATTTGCCACCGGCCACTAAATATTCAATCGAGTCGATATGAGCTTGGGCAAGATCATCAGTATGAATATAATCTCTTATACATGTTCCATCAGGCGTTTTGTAATCATCGCCAAAAACGCTCATTGATTTTCTTTTTCCTAGTGCAGTCTCGCATGCAATCTTAATTAAGTGAGTTGAAAAAGGTGAACACTGACCAACTAAGCCTTCAACATTGCCACCGGCAACATTGAAGTAGCGAAGAGCAACGTAATTAAAATCTTTATGAGCTGCTGCTGTATCTTCAAGCATCCACTCAGTCATGAGTTTACTTTTGCCGTAAGGATTAATTGGCATTACAGGCGTCGACTCAAGACATTCTCCTCCAACAGGAATTCCATAAACGGCAGCAGTTGATGAGAACAAAAATTTAGAAATCTTATTTCTAAGACAAGCTTGAATGAGGTTAAGCGAATTTACAGTATTATTGTCGTAGTACTTTGTAGGATTTGTGACAGACTCAGGAACAATGATGCTACCAGCGAAGTGAACACAAGCATCAAACTTTTTCGTGTTCATGACTTTATCTAAGAAAGCTGAGTCGGCAACTTCACCAACGATGAGTTCAGCTCCAATGACGGATTCTCTTCTTCCGGTTGAAAGATTATCGATGACTGTTACATCATGACCGAGTTTTCCTAGCAGTAAAACGATATGAGAACCGATATAACCTGCGCCACCTGTAACTAAAATATTCATTGCGATTTCCCCTTAAGCGTTCCCATTCTAGTGACCATAAGGTATTTTTGCCACAATGAAAGTTACCTTTTGTCATCCACATCCTCTTCCAGTGCTGAAATACGGCGGTAGTGAGCGTATTTTATTTTGGCATATGAAAGAACTAGCGCGCCAAGGGCATAAAGTTGTCTTAATTGGTCACCCAAATAGCGATGTTTCGCGCCATGGCATCGCGCTGATACCAATCAATGAAGAATCGTGGCAATCTCAGATTCCAACAGATACTGATATTGTTCATATGTTCACCAATACTGAAATCCCTGGCACACCGACACTCATTACGATTCAGGGCAATGGCAAACCTGGTGAAGTCTTTTCAAAAAACACCGTCTTTTTAACTAAAAAGCATGCTGCCATTCACGGCAGTGACGTTTACGTTTATAACGCACTCGACTTTGATGAATACCCTTGGACAAAACCTAGTACTCCGAAGGCATGGGATAATTTTCTATTTATGGCGAAGGGTTCTTGGAAAGTTAAAAATCTCAAGCAGTGCATCAAAGCCTGTAAAAGATCCAAAAAACACCTTCATATCGGTGGCGGTAAAGCTATCTTGCCATCTAAATATATGCATAGTTACGGCATGGTAGGTGGAGACGAAAAACTTTCCATCATGAATAAGTGCGACGCGCTTTTATGGCCAGTCAGATGGCATGAGCCTTTTGGAATTGCTGTGATTGAAGCTATGGCCCTAGGGCTTGCCGTCATTGCTTCTCCCTATGGAAGTCTTCCTGAATTAGTGACTAAAGAGACAGGCTTAATCGTTAATAACTATCAAGAACTTGAAGCGGCCGTGAGTCAAAAGCACAGCTTTGATGCTGAAGTCATTCGTCGTTACGTCGAAGAGAACTTTGCTATAACAAAACTTACACAAAGCTATGTTGAGCTTTATAAAAAAGTAATCGCGGGCGAGAGCTTAAATGCCAAAAACCCCTGTTGGAATCAGCCTTTTGACTCTGAACATTTATTAGATTTCTAGCCTTAAGCCTTCGACTTCTGCTAACATGACCCTTTAATTACTCTATGAAAGATTGAGCATTGCATGAAAGTCATCGAGCATATCGAGCGCGCCAAAGATCCACTATTTAGCTATGAGATTGTTCCACCTCCAAGAGGTCGCACAGTCCAAGACGTAGTTGAAGTCGTAAAGAAGCTCGCTCCCTTTAATCCACCATGGATTGATGTCACCGCTCACTCTGCCGGTGCTTACTACTCTGAAAATTCTGATGGCTCGATTGAGAGGAAAGTTTTTAAAAAACGCCCTGGCACGATCGGTATTTGCGGCATTATTCAAAACCGCTTCAAAATCGATACAGTGGTTCACCTGCTTTGCCACGGCTTTACCAAAGAAGAAACTGAAGATGCACTTATTGAACTAGGTTACCTCGGTGTTGAAAACGTTTTGGCCCTTCGTGGTGATGGTCTGAATTACGATAAGAAAATTACAACAGGTCGAAGCACCAATAAATATTCAAGTGAGCTAGTAGAACAAATCGTCGCTCTTCGTGAAGGTCAGTACACTAGTGATCTATCTGAAGCTCAGCCACTTAATTTTTGTATCGGTGTTGCCGGTTATCCTGAAAAACATTTTGAAGCACCAAATCTTGCTATCGATATTCAAAATCTTAAAAAGAAAGTTGATGCTGGTGCCGATTACATCACCACTCAAATGTTTTTTAACAATGATCACTACTTTCATTTCGTACAAGAATGTCGAAAAGCCGGAATCAACGTTCCAATTATTCCAGGCCTAAAAATTATAAAATCTCTAAGCCAGCTTAGAACAATTCCTAGAAACTTTTATATCAACTTTCCTGATGATTTCGTCTCGGAAATGATGGCCAACCCTACTCACGTCAAAGAAATTGGTTTGGCCCACGCTTCAAAGCAAGTTGAAGGTCTTTTAAATTACGGTGTTCCTAGTGTGCACTTTTATATTATGAACGACGCTGACAATGTCATTAACGTAGTGAAGAAATTTAGGTGAATAAAACACAAGCATATCTCGACTTAGAAAATATTATTCAGTCCCGTCTTCTTATCATGGACGGTGCCATGGGTACTATGATCCAACAGCACAAGCTAGAAGAAGAAGATTTTAGAGGGACTCACTTTAAAGACGCCAAAAAAGATTTAAAAGGTAATAACGATCTTCTCTCAATTACTCGCCCAGAAATCATTCGTGACATTCACTTAGAATACCTTCGTGCTGGTGCGGACATTATTGAAACCAATACATTCTCGGCCACGCGTATTGCTCAAGCTGACTACGCGCTTGAAGATGCTGTATCACTTATTAATATCGAATCGGCTAAGCTTGCTAAAGAAGCCTGCCAAATCATCATGAAAGAAGATCCAAGTCGAAAATGCTTTGTCGCCGGATCCCTTGGCCCGACCAACAGAACCGCTTCACTTTCACCTGATGTGAATAATCCAGCTTTTCGTGCCATCACTTTTGATGAGCTAGCTGAAAATTATTATGAGCAAATCAAAGATCTCATGTCGGCTGGTGCTGACATCATTTTACCAGAGACGACTTTTGATACACTCAATTTAAAAGCAGCAATTTTTGCTTTTAAAAAGTTTGAACGTGAATACGGTAAGCGCATTCCACTCATGCTTTCTGTGACGATTACAGATGCTTCTGGCAGAACTCTTTCTGGTCAGACGGTTGAAGGTTTTTGGAACTCTGTCAGACACGCCAAGCCTTTTTCAGTTGGTATCAACTGTGCATTAGGGGCTCGCGAGATGCGCCCTTATATGGCGGAGCTTGCCAAAATTTCTGACTGTTACGTTTCTTGTTATCCAAATGCCGGTCTGCCTAACCCACTATCTAAAACGGGTTACGATGAAACTCCAGACATGACCGGAAGATATATGGGTGAGTTCGCAACAGCTGGACTCATAAATATTGTCGGAGGTTGTTGTGGAACAACTCCAGGACATATTGCAAAAATCGCCAGTGCCGTCAGCGATATCAAACCAAGACAAATCAAAGAGCACACACAGGCCATGCGCCTATCAGGACTTGAACCCCTTAATATTTTTGATGATCGCGCTACTCGCTTTTTAATGGTTGGTGAGCGAAGTAACGTTACAGGTTCTCCAAAGTTTGCACGCCTAATTAAAGAAAATAATTTCGATGAAGCGCTAGAGATTGCCAGACAGCAAGTTGAAAATGGCGCCAATGTTATTGATATCAATTTTGATGAAGGCCTACTTGATTCAAAAGCTTGTATGATTAAGTTTTTAAATCTTGTCGCCAGTGAGCCTGATATTGCTCGCGTTCCTATCATGATCGATTCATCAAAATGGGAAGTGATTGAAGCCGGTCTAAAATGCTTACAAGGCAAAGGTATCGTTAATTCGATTTCTCTTAAAGAAGGCGAAGAAGAATTTTTAAAACACGCCAGACTGATTAAAGACTACGGCGCTGCTATGGTTGTCATGGCCTTTGATGAAAAAGGTCAGGCTGCCACCAAAGATGAAAAGGTACGCATTTGTACTCGTGCCTACAAACTACTCACTGAAGTCGCTGGTGTTGATCCACGCGATATTATTTTTGATCCAAATATTTTGACCGTTGCCACTGGCATGGAAGAACACGACAACTACGCTGTTGATTTTATCGAAGCTGTGGCTGAAATTAAAAAGCAATGCCCAGGAGTTTTAACTTCTGGCGGTGTCTCTAATATCTCCTTTAGTTTTAGAGGTAATAACCCAGTTCGCGAGGCCATGCACTCATGTTTTTTATATCACGCCGTTAATGCTGGTCTTGATATGGGGATTGTGAACGCTGGTATGCTTTCGGTTTACGATGATATCGAGCCTGTCTTAAAGGAACATGTTGAAGATGTTCTGCTTAATAGAAGAGCTGATTCGACTGAAAGACTTATTACTCTCGCTGAAACTGTTAAGTCGTCAGGTTCTAAAAAAGAAAAGACAGGAAAAGATTGGCGTAAAGAAGAGCTTGAAGCTCGAATCACTCACTCTCTGGTTCACGGTATTCTTGATTTTATCGAAGATGATACAGAGCTTGCTCGCGCTAAGCTTGGTCGCCCTCTTGATGTCATCGAGGGACCTTTAATGGACGGCATGAAAGTCGTCGGTAAACTTTTTGGCGAAGGAAAAATGTTTCTTCCTCAAGTTGTAAAATCTGCTCGAGTTATGAAGAGGGCTGTGGCCTATCTTGAACCGTTTATGGACGCTGAAAAGCAAGATAAAGGAACTTCAAACAGCCAAGGAACTTTCTTAATCGCCACCGTTAAAGGTGACGTTCACGATATTGGTAAAAATATTGTTGCTGTTGTTCTTGCTTGTAATGGTTACCGCGTTGTTGATCTTGGAGTCATGGTTTCATGCGATCAGATTTTAAAGCGCGCCCTTGAAGAAGGCGCTGACATTATTGGTATGTCTGGTCTTATTACGCCTTCTCTAGATGAAATGATTCACAATGCCCGCGAAATGAAGCGACAAGGAATTAAAACTCCGCTTCTTATTGGTGGAGCAACAACATCTAAAGCTCATACCGCCATTAAAATTGCGCCTGAGTATGACTCTCCCGTGGTTCAAGTTGGAGATGCTTCTTTGGTTGTTGAAGTTTGCCAAAATCTAATCAACCCAGCCAAGCGTGAAGCTTATGCTAAAAAGCTTCAAGACGAACATGAAAGAACTCGTGTCATGTTTGCTGAAAATGCTTCCAAGCAAACCGATTATGAAAAACTAGAGCAAGCTAGATCTTTAAGTGATCAAATCGATTGGAACTCAATCGAGCTTCATAAGCCTGACTTTTTAGGTGTACACGATCTAGGTGAATTTCCTGTTCGACAAATTCTTCCCTTCATCGATTGGTCACCTTTCTTTTGGACATGGGGCCTTAAAGGCACATGGCCCAAGATTCAAGACAATGAAAAATACGGTGCTGAAGCTAAAAAACTTTATGATGAGGCTCAAAAACTTCTTACCGAAATTATGCAAAAGAAAGCCTTTAGACCTCGCGCCGTGGTTGGGCTTTGGCCTGCTAAAAATGCAGGTGATGACGTCATTCTTTATAAAGACGAGTCAAGGTCTGAAGAGCTAAGTCGTTTTCATTTTTTAAGACAGCAAAAATCAAATGGTAAATTTCAATGCCTAGCAGATTTTGTGGCGCCTAAAGATGATTATATGGGCTGCTTTGTTGTAACCGCAGGCCAAGAAGTCGATGACTTTGCCAAAAGCTTTGAAGCTAAGGGCGATGACTACACCGCTATTATGATTAAGGCGCTGGGTGATCGTATCGCTGAAGCTCTAGCTGAGCTTGTGCATAAGCGCGTTCGTGATGCTTGGGGCTTTGGTCTTGAAGAAAATCTAACTCACGAAGAAATTATCAAAGAAAAATACCGCGGAGTAAGACCTGCTCCTGGTTATCCAGCTTGTCCTGATCACACTGAAAAGAAAACCATTTGGAATCTTTTAGATGCTGATAATATTGTTCAAGCTCAGTTAACTGAAAATATGGCGATGAATCCACCATGTTCGGTTTCTGGTTATTACTTCCAGTACCCAGGAGCGAAGTATTTTAACTTGGGTAAAATTTGTGATGATCAAGTTGAAGACTACGCTAAAAGAAAAGATATGAGTTTAGAAGAGGCTAAGCGTTGGCTTGGGCCTAACCTCTTATAGTTTTTTATACCGCTTCGGAGCGATAGGTTTCATTAATCATTTGCACTAATGAATGACCCCAATTTTGATAGCCTTTATAAAGATCAACTTTTTCACAGGCCCTAAAGATTCCTCTAGCGGCGCTGACCTTTCCCATTTTAATCAGACTGGTGACGACTTTACTAAGTAGTCCTTTATCTAATCCCGTTGCAAGATACAGCTCTTGCAGTGTCATGGTTTTTGTTTCTAATGTTTTTAAGACAAGCCATTCAGAGTAAAGTAATTCATTCACGATTACGCTCCTAGAATCTTTTGGTGAGCTTGATCAATTGAGCGCTTCCAATCAAGTTTTTGCTTCATCATGGTTTGCAGTGAACTTAACTGATCAATCGATAATTCATTAAGACAATCACGCGCTAGCTTTTCTAAATCAGAGTCAGCGTTACTGACGATGGTATTAAAGATTTCCCACTCATCAAGTCTCATGCGAGAGCCATTAAGAAGTCTAAAAACGCGAGTTTGTTGAATACCTGTTTCATTTGAAATTTCACGAAGAGCTGGTTGATTTCTTAGCTGCATATACTGACGTAGGGTGCGTTGTTGTAATGTCATCATTTCCTCCTGCCATTAATTCTTGTGAATACTTAAAGCAGGCCACAGGCCAAAATTTGAAGTGTCTAAATAGGTGAAGATTGATGAGTTAAAAGTGATTTGGTCCAAAATAAACTAGGAATTCATGGTCGATAAAAGACTGATGTTGGTAAAAATATCCTAAGCGCCTATAATCACTTTATGAGTTCTTCGAGCATAATTCGCATAGCGTCAACCAATATCAGATTCGCCAATCCTGCTGATGGGATTAACGACTGGCCTATGCGCCTACCACTTTGGTCTAGGCTGATCAACGAGTTTGACCCTGTCGTTATGGGTACTCAAGAAGGAAGGCAGCCTCAGCTACTTGAGGCCGAGCGCTCACTTAAAAACTTAAGCCTAGTCCATGCACATCGTGAATGGATTAGTGAGCGCATGTATCCTTGTGTCTTTTATAATCCTAATAAAGTTAAGCTTCATCGAAGTGGCGATGCATGGCTCTCGACGACGCCAGAAGTGGCCGGTTCCAAAGATTTTGAAAGTGCGTTTCCAAGACTTTGCACTTGGATCGAAGCTGAAATTGTGGATACAAAAAAGAAGTTTTTCTTTGTGAATACTCACCTTGATCATGTCAAAGATGAAACTAGATCAAGTCAAATTGAAGTCTTGATTCAAACCATTGAGCAAGAAAATTCAAATCATTACCCTGTCATTCTTTGTGGTGATTTTAATGAAGAACCTACAGGCATAGTCAGATCAAAAATTGATCAATCGCTTAAACTTCTAGACCCATGGCTGATCTTTGATCAAGCCGAAGAAACAAGTCATCATAAGTTTTGTGGAGAAAATCCAGATGGTGCAAGAATCGACTGGATACTCTACGATAAATCGATAAAGCCCGTTTCAATTTGCTTAGATAAATCTCATCAAGATAAGCTTTGGCCGTCCGATCACTTTATCGTTAAGGCAGAAATTAAAATCTAACGAGCTCTAGCGACTGGCTCACCTAAATGCAGATAAGTTTCTATCCCTTTCGCGGTGAACTCTAGCATATCGGGTTCAGGAGTCCAGCGACCTTTTTCTCCAAGTACAATCACGGTTGATCCACCAAAAAGAAAATATCCTTTTTCATCACCGCGCTTAAACTCTTCAAGATTTCCTGATTGAACAATTTTTCCAACACAAAGAGCACCAACTTCAACGTAAGCAAGTTTTCCGAAGTTTTCAGTTTCTAAAATAGTCACTTGCCTTTCATTAGTGGCGAAAATATCGGCGTACTCTTTAAGTGCGATTGGATTGACGGAATGAAGCTTTCCTTTAACACGGTAGTGATCAAGAACTTTGCCATTATCTGGATAATGAAAACGGTGATAATCAACCGGACAAAGTCTGGCTAAAAGAAGTGGCCCTTCATTGAAGACCTCACTCCAGCGTGGGCGATCAAGTAGAGCTTTAGATGAAAGGTAGCGTCCTTTAACTGGAATGGTTTGATCGTCATTCATACTTTCAAAGGCAAAGTAACGAGCCTCACTAAAGGCCGGCATGATTTTAGGATCTTTGGCGAAGGTTCTTTTTCCTGGGACAAAAGTACGGATAAAGAATTCATTAAAGCTTCCATAGGGATCACTTGCTGATCGGCCTGGTGTTGGCTCAAAGTCAGCCAGATCAATTTCGAACTCCTTAACAAACGGTGCGATCTTATCTTTTGAGATGCCCCAGTTTTGATAAGCCCCGTAGATTTTGGAAATCGGTGCCTTAACTAAAAAATTAGTCAAAAACTGGCCGGTAGGCGTTTGATAAAGCCACTTTACCTGAGCATTACCGTAGACCTTTTCAGCTTCAACTTGTCCGCTATGACGGTTAAAATATTTGATTTCCAAGAGATGACTCCATTAAAACGAAAAGTTGACGCAGGGTTTACTTGATATTCGAAAGTTGAGTTATTATACCTATGATGTGATCTATTTGAAAATCCAATCATAAAACCGGAGTTAAGACCTTGAAAGCCACTACCCTTTTGGCCCTATTTCTCGTTCTTCCTATGAATGCCTGGGCGCTGTTTGAAAGTAAAAATTCTCCCAAACTTGGACCTCCTATTTCAAATGAAGCCTCTGCTCTATTAGAGAGTGAAAAGAATACTATAAGCATCTTTAAAAATAGTGTTGATGCCGTCGTCAACGTTTCCAATATTCAGATCGCAAGGCGCGGATTCTTTGATATGGACCCTAGCGAAGTTCCCGCTGGAGCAGGTACTGGATTTGTTTGGGACAACGATGGTCATATCGTAACGAATTATCATGTCGTTCGCGGTGGCGATAAATTTGTTATCAATTTTCATAATAATTCTAAACAATATGAAGCCGTGGTCGTCGGAACTGAACCCAGAAAAGATATTGCTGTTTTAAAAGTCAAAGAACTGCCTCCCAAATTTAAACCCTTAAGTGTGGGTGCATCGGGATCGTTATCTGTAGGCCAAAAGGCACTGGCGATTGGAAATCCTTTTGGATTAGATCACACATTAACAGAAGGAATTATCTCTGCCCTAGATCGAAAAATTGAAGGCATAGGTGGTGTTAAAATTCACGGTATGATTCAAACCGATTGCTCCATTAATCCAGGTAACTCTGGTGGGCCTCTCATCGATTCAAGCGGTACTCTCATTGGAATGAACACAATGATTTTTAGTGCATCAGGCTCAAGTGCTGGAGTTGGCTTCGCTGTTCCAGTTGATACGATCAAGAGAATTGTTCCAGATCTTATTAAATTTGGAAAAGTGAATAGACCAGGTCTTGGAATTGCCTTACTTGAAGATAACTACAAAGGATATTTTAACGTCAACAAAGGTTTGGTTATTAAGTACGTTGACCCCAACTCTCCCGCCGGCAAACTAGGTCTTAAGGGCATGAGTCGAGACCCAAGAGGTCGTTATTATATTGGTGACGTTCTTTTAAAACTAGATGGTAAGGAAGTGAACTCATACGATGATATTTATAATCTTTTAGAGAATTATAAAATTGGCCAAGAAGTTAGTATTACATATTTAAGAGATGAAAAAAATATTTCAACAAAGATTACCCTAACACAGATTTAGTTCATGTTAGGGTCCATCGCATCTCGTACACCTTCGCCGACAAGATTTAAAAGTGTCAGTGTGACAAAGATGGCAAGGGAAGGATAAACAGCTAACCACCACGCGATAGTAAAATTCTTTTGTGCTTGCGCCAGAAGTTCTCCCCAACTAGGTGTTGGGACTTCTAGGCCAAAGCCGAGGTAATCAAGACTGGCTAACGAGACGATATTTCCGGCAATAACAAATGGAGTGAATGTTAGGATTGGGCCTAGAGAGTTCGGTAAAATATGTCTCACAATTATTCTAGTCGTAGAAGCTCCCATTGATCTGGCGGCTTCAACAAATTCACGTTTTCTATTTTTCAAAAATTCACCACGGACATAGTAGCTAATACTAATCCAGCCAAAGATGGAGCTTATAACTACAAGCATGGTTAAGTTCGGTGTAAAAAGAGAAATTAGAATAATTAATAAAAAGAATTGTGGCACTGTACTAAAAATTTCAACTAGTCGCTGTCCAACAAAGTCGATCTTGCCACCAAAAAAGCCCATAATGCCGCCAAAGGTGGTGCCAAGTAGGAAACATAAAAACCAAACAAGAACAGCGTATAAAATACTGTATTTAAATCCATATAGAATACGAGCGAAGACATCACGACCTCTATCATCTGTGCCTAGAGGATTAATAGTGCTTGGCTGTGCGGGATAGTAATCGACTTCTTTATTGCTTTCAAAGGGATCCCAACGAAACATAGGCCAAACAGACCAGTCCGTTTTTACTTTTCGCCACTCAATAACAAGAGAATCATTAATGCCAATATCTTTTGGGTGGTAATCGACCGTGACAGGAAATAAAACCTCTCCATTAACAGAGGCTATAAGTGGTTTGCTATTGGAAATCATTGGTGCAGCAAAAGTCATTAAAACCATTATAATTAATGCAATTCCGGAAAAGACAGCAAGCTTTCTCTGCTTAAAGCGTCTCCATCTTTTAAGTGTGAGATCGTGTTTAATAAACTTTTTTTCAATCATGAGAAATCAATCCTTGGATCGACAAAGACATAAGCAATATCAGAAATAAGGTTACCAACTAACATCAAAAGAGACTGAACCGTCACCAGGCCCATGATGACATTATAGTCACGATCCAAAACTGACTTGTAACCAAGTAAACCCATACCATCGAGATTGAATATTGTTTCAATTAGTAGAGATCCAGCAAAAAAGACTGACAAGAATCCACCAAGTCCAGTGACAATTGGAATTAAGGCGTTTCTTAGAGCATGCTTCATGGTGATCTGTTTTTCAGATAAGCCCTTTGCTCTAGCGGTACGGATATAATCCTTTTTAATTTCTTCAAGAAGTGAGTTCTTCATGAGCATCGTAAGAATCGTAAAAGAGCCAATCATGTAGCATATAAGAGGGAGAATAAAGTGATGAACACGATCAACAAACTTTCCCCATGTGCTTAAATCGAAATAAGCATCTGAATAAAGATCACCGATTGGAAACCATGACAAGTAACGTCCGCCTGCAAAGAAAACGATCAATAAGATACCAAGCATAAATCCAGGTATGGCATACATGGCAAATAGAGAAACGCTGCTAATGAGATCAAACTTGGTGCCATGCTTAACTGCTTTCAAAACACCAAGGGGTATACAAACCAAGTAAGAGAGAAATAAAGAAATAATTCCAAACTGAAGAGAAACTGGAAACTTACTGACAACAACATCAATGACTGGCTCTTCATAGGAGAAGCTTTCGCCAAAATCTAAGACGGCTAAATTCTTAAGCCAAATCCAATATCGAACGTGAACTGGTTTATCGAAACCATATTGAACTTTCAAGGCTTCAATGACTTCCTCAGAGATGGCCCCAGATTCATTATTTGATGATCCGGCGGCTCCCGTCGCCCCCATTCCACCAAAGCGCATCTGTTGAATCTTTTGTTCAATCGGACTACCCGGAGCTAGATTAATAATTCCAAAAACAATAATAGTGACTCCAAACAAAGTTGGAATCATTACGAATATTCTTCTTAAGAGATATTGAAACACTTCTTTTCTCGCTTACGGTGAAAGCCACCAATTATTAACACCAAGGGTATAGTTATAAGTGTCTTTTTCCATCTGTACTCTTTTATTATGGGCATAAAGAGAAAACTTCTTATTAAAAAAGAATATGTACGGATGATCTTCTGCAATTAGCTTATGAACTTCTTTAAGCATCGTTGCACGCTTATTACGATCCATTGTAGCTCTCGCTTCATCAATCAGCTTATCGACTTTAGGGTTCGAGTATTGATTGAAGTTTGATCCTTCATTTGCAATTGAACTTGAATGCCAGACTTGTTTTGGATCCCAATCAACTTGCCCACCTGTCCAAGCTAATCTTACGGCATCAAACTTTCTTTCATTCAAAAGTTTAATGAATGTATTCCATTCAACATATTTTACGTTGATATCGACTCCAGATTTCTTAGCATCTTCCTGAAAGATCGTTAGATATTTAATAAAGTCTTGAAGAGGCTCAAGTATGGTGAATGATAATTTTATACCATCTTTTTCTAAAATTCCGTCTTGATTCTTATCGGCCCAACCATCTTCTCTTAAAAGCTTTAAGGCTGCTTTAGGATCATAAGGAACTGGTTTAACTGATGTATTATTATAAAAGCTTTGACGATAAACAGGACCGTTGGCGTCGAGTGAAAGATCAAATTGAAACTTCTCATTCATAAGTGGTTTGTTGACAAGCATAGCTAGCGCTTTTCTTGTTTTAACCGATGAAAACACAGGACTCTTCATATTAAAGGCAATAAAGCTATATCCTGAAGGTGATTTGTTTTCGACTTTTTTCTTTATAAGCTCTTTGCCCCATCTGTCACCTTTTGCACGCAGTACGAACTTCTCAGGTGATAACCCTACGAAATCAAGATCCCCTTTTTCAAATCGCTGCAGCTCTACTTCAGGCTCTTTTAGAAAACGCATTAAAATACGATCAAAGTTATATTTATCCTTTCCGTTTTTTAATTTAAAGCCATACCAATCTTTATTTCTTTTTAATACAATTTGGCGTCCACGCTTAAATTCATCAAGAATATAAGGACCGCTTCCAATAATTGTTTTATTTAACTTCTTCTCTTTTTTATCATCTGGATTTTGATAAATATGTTTTGGTACAATTGATAATCCTGCGGCCTGATCAAAATTGGCAAAATAAACTTCTTTTGCTTTAAAACGAACAGTTAGTGGATCGACAATTTCAACAGAGTCGAAGTTTTCAAAATACGAACGACGGTGGGCCGTTTTATATTTATTAGATTTGTCCATAATTGCATCGAAAGTGAATTTTACATCTTCAGCGCGTACGACGTGCCCATCGTGAAACTTAGCATCTTCACGAAGTTTGAACTCAAAAATCATACCATCTTTTGATATAGACCATTCTTTTGCAAGGCTTTCTTCCCACTCATAAGTATCTGGATTTCGCTCTAATAAACTCGACATTATATATGATTCAACTTCAGCAGCTCCCGCATCTTGTGAAGATAAAGGATTAAGAGTTGGTGGTTCAGATCCAAGATTGGACAAGAAAGTTCCACCGACCGTTGGTGCACTCATCGACTGCACTGATAAACCTAATAACATAGCGGCTAAAAAAACCTTAAACATATTTTGTTCCTCAATAGTATGAAATTATTTTTTATAATAGAGTCTAGGATCTAAAGACCAACGATCAGTTCTAAAATTCTCTTCTGCAATATTATATTGTTCTAATTTGAAGTTAATATCATCTACGCGTTGCTCAAGATCTTTATAGTTTCTAAGAGAAACGAGTCGATCTTCTTCAATTAGTGCTAAGTTTTCTCTCCACTCAGCTTCGAGCTTTTCTCTTAAAACTTGATAGCGTCCGTTAGTGGCCTCAACTTTTTCAATATAGCTTTCTAGTTCTTTTTTAGTTCTAAGCATTTTACCGGACAGAGCAATCTTCTTTTTTAGGAGTACATCTAAAAGTTCTCTACCCATTTTTAAGTTGTTAACTAAATCTGGTGAATAGAAACGTATATAGGCGCCAACAGTAATATTAAGTGTTCGATCACAGTATTCATACTCAGGAACTTTAACAAGAATATACTCACTGGATTTTCCAACAACATAACCTTTACAGCGAATGTTAGAATCTCTTTCATCCCAAAAATCGACACGATCTCTTTTATTTAAATACTTGGCATTTTCAAAAGTTAATTTGAATCTTAACAAACTCGCTGATTTATTGATCTTTGAAATTCTTCCTGCAAAATCACCTAATTCATTAAGTTTGGGTGACGTGATATCGACGTTTTCAACCTTTGCCATAGATTGATGGATCAACGTGATTGAAAATATAAATAGGAGTAGAAATCGCATTACACCATATTCTCACGACATAGGGTTTTGCGAAACACTTGGAACTCTTTTTCTTACTAATCTTGAATGATTTATTCAGGTTTTTTTAGAATAATACTGGCCGTAAACTCTCCAGTATGGACTGGCTCTTCATATTTTAAAATTTTCATTCCTTTAAACATACTGAGAAGCTCACTAGGTCTTAAAAGATACTCTTCATCATAGCGTTCATTGCCCTTAACCGTTCTTTGAAGATCAGTGTGAGATTCATAAATTAATATCCCACCTGGTCTAAGCCAGCTAAGCATTCGTTCATGAAGTTTTCGATCAACGTAATAAAAACAAATAATCGCATCAAAGGATCCATCTGCAACTTTATACTTATTCATCGAAGCAACAATTGTATTGATACGAACGCCGTACTCGTCGGCCAACATTTTAGCTTTTTTGACGGCAACTGAACTGATATCAATGCCAGTAACTTTGTAACCTTTTCTGGCCATAAAGACGGCGTTACGACCCTCTCCCATACCCATATCTAAAACTTTGGACTCAGGTGGAATATAGTCGTAATTTAGGGATAAGAACTTGGCAGGCTTTTTTCCAAACACATATTTAGTGTCACTGTACTTGCTATCCCAAAAGACTTTACCATCTTTATTAGTTGTCGCATCAGCTTCACGTATACCTGAAAGTGCTTCGTATCTTTTAGCATTAATGGCTTGACGCTGATTAGCATAAGCACTTTGAAGAACTATCAGTGATAAAAAAAGAAACTTAATAAGACTCTGCATCTTCCTCTCGATCGATAATAAAATCTTCTCTTTTGGGTGAAACGCCTAACTCTGCATCTATTAGCAACATTAGCATTTCATACTGGTCTTCAAGATTATTTATCATTACGACGAGTTTGTCAGTAACTGTGCCTGGCATATCTTCAGTTATCATTAAGTACCAACGCATCTCATCGACGATTCGATGAAACTTATCGAGTGCAATGATCACGTCTTCACTGCAGTGCTTTAAGTCATTAAGTGAAGTTCCATCAAATCGAGTTTTAAAAACAGCAGGAAAGTGCTCTCTGGTTCTTTTTTGAGCAAAGACACCAATATACTCTCTCTCGCGTTTTTTGATTCGATCAAATAAACCTTGAGCATCAAGTTTTAGAATAATCAGAATACGAAGGGCATTGTTATCTAATTTACTTTTCATGACTTGCCTCAACTACGCCGCAGGCAATTTAGCTCTTCTGCCACCCGGCCAAGATTTGGTGTCGAATTCTTCAGTCATCACGGCAACGGCCATATGACGAACAATATCATCAACAGTAAGTGGTAATCTCATATGATCATAACACTCAAGTCGACGAGCGAGGGCCAAATCTTCTGCCTCATTAAAACTAGAAGCTTCAAAGAGACGAAACTTTTTTGTTTTCATGGCGAAGTCTAAATATTTTGATCTAAAAGTTAAATGCTTAGAGTGAGTTGTCATATCTGGAAGATAGGCCATGACAAATTGCTTTGTCGGCTTAGCTAAACCAGTCAGATCTTTGGGTGAGACTGGGACTAATTGAATTCCATAAACGGCTAACCTCGTAGACAAATGAATAAAGGCGCGAGGTAGTTTTTCAGCGTAATTTAGGTAGAAAATGTGAGTTAAAGTCTCGTTCATAGCTATTTATCGGAAATAAACAGCTATTAACTTACTGGAGAATTGAGATAGGCAATTTTTGCCTTCTGGCAGCGATAAGCATAGAAAGCATGATTCCCATGGCCAGAGATAAAACAAAGCTTTTTGTTCCACTATCGTTATCTGAATCATTGCCACTGATGAATGCCACTGAACCACAAGCCGCAAATGTTTTATTTCCAGATTCACTAGCAAGAGGAGAAACATATCCGATTTGCTGTCTGTACTGAATTTCATCAATGGCAGAGTTTATCCCCTGCGAGTCATCAAACGTTAAGGCAGAAACACCTGAGAGGTTGGCGCCCATGATGCTATATTGCTGAGAATGGTCCAGGCCAACAGTATGACCGAGCTCGTGAAGTATGGTTTTTTTGAGCATGTTGTTAGTATTTGATCTAAGAGCACTGTTGCCTCCATTTAAAATAATTTCTACTTTTGAAAAATATGTTCCTGATGCATGCCTTACAGTCACTGCTAAGGTTGTATTCGGGTCGTAACCTGTTTCAGCAGCAAAGTTGTTGGACCATCTAATATGGTTGCCACCTGGAGCGTTGGTTGAGTAACCAGGTGTTACCGACCAAATTTCTTTACCTGCTTGATTTTCCCACTCCTGCTGCGCCTCATCTGTTAAACGCGAAAGCAATTCGCCATCAGCTGGAGAAGAAACAAATTTTCCAAAACTAATTGGAAGTGATCCCCAGTAAAAGCCTTGCTTAAAATCTTCCGTGAACGCCCAAGCAAATCCTATGCAAGGTTTTAGTAACGTGAAGACGCAGCAGATAAATAGGAAAAAAGATTTTGGCATATGACATCCTTGTCTAGCCGTTACACTTCACCATCCTAGCGAAGTGATCTCTTAAGTTGATTTAGCTTTTCAATCGTTCCATCCGACAGACAAAACCATTATTTAAACCAACATCATACTTTTGCCCAATTTGATATTTGTGGGGCCCATCTCTTAGAACAGTGATTTGTTTCTGATACGAATCCTTCGAGTTAGAAACGTCTTCACTATCTTCGATTTGAAATTCCACTTGAACTTTGGCGAGGGCAGAAAGAGGAGTTTGAGAATTTTTCACAGAGAGAACATGACCAATAAAATTTTCTTCACACCGCGTGGCCAAATTCATTGTCGCTAAAGCTTCACCACTTCCTAGGGAAGTTGTGATGATCGTTCCCGCGATCAGTAAGCTTTTGATGACAATTCCGTTTTTCACCTCAAACTCCTGTTATATCTTTCATCTTCCTTGATCTTTCCGGTTCCATCCATGGATCCGACTTACAGATATACGTTGCACGAGTGATGCCAACTTTTATCGAGCGTAAATGACGATTTAGACGCCTTTTCAGTGCCCCGATGGCACTGTAGGGGCAAGGTGCCCCCAACCAAAAGACTCAAAGTCCCAACAAAATTTTTAGAAAGGTTTCAATTTCAGCATCTTGCCTTGGTCTCGAAATGTCCCAAACAAATTTCGTTAGACTCTTTTGTAATGTCAAAACTCTGTGATGATAGATTGAGCAAGTTTTATCAAAGTTTAAACTGCCATTACAGGCAGTTTATAAACCTCATCGTGAGCTGACATTCTCTTTCAAAACGCAAACTTAGCTACTTAAAAAATTCACATTTTGTCGACTCTTTGACACTCACTTCAAAACTTTGACTGACCTAAAGCCTTTCATTTTTACATGATCATAAATTCAACAAGCCAATTAATGGTAAATGAGTGTAGGGAGAAATCTATGTCTTTAGCTAAGAAAACAAAGCTTGCTTTAAAACTTGCTTGGGCCGTCATTAAACTTATTAAGAATCCAAATGACATTAGTCCAATTTTTAATGTTGGCGAGTTTAAAAATCACATGAGCTTTAGACAAGCGTTAGCAAAAGCGAGAGCTGATAGCGAGCTTAATGCCCTATTCAATGAACGTTATCGTTCACCAAAAATTCACGATATGAATGAGCTATTACAATTACCAGCTAATTCATTAGGATACACCTTTGCCAAACATATGCAGCATTGGAAAATGGATGTTGTTTTTTATCCAGAAATTGATGATCCAACGAATGATGACATCACTTACCTTAGAATGAGATCAAGAGAAACTCATGACATCCATCATGCCGTGCTCGGTATGAAGCCAGATCATTTAGGTGAAATGTCTATTTCTGCTTATTATTTAGCTCAATTAACAATCCCACTATCGGCCGTGTTACTTGGTGTAGGTTTTTTAGTTGCTACTATTAAAAAACCTTGGATGATCGAGCGCTTAGTTGAATCCATTATTCAAGGCTGGAACTTGGGTAAAACATCTAAACAAATTCTTGCCGTTAAATGGGAAGAGCAGTGGCATCGTCCAGTTGATGAGGTTCGCGCCGAATTAGGTCTTGATATTAAGTATGAAACTTGGCAGCTACCACATCAAAGAGAAATTGAAAAAATAGAAAAAGCAAAGCTAGATATGCTCTTAAATGAAAAGTCTGAAGATCAAGCAACTAAGACCCTTTCTCCCGCTTCAATCTTTGCGCGTTCATATAACTAAAGATAGAAGCAAAGTCTGTTCGATTTTTTGCTGCCACCCAAATTGGCGGATTGGTAGCTCCAACGGTTAAAAGAGCTTGCATAAAACTTATTTTAAAACAATCAATAGCTCCAAACCAACGAAAACCTACACCAATAGAACCCGTTAAATTTGTCACATGATGCCACCATGATGGTGGATTAAAAAGTACATCTCCAGGCGAAAGTTCACACTCCCAACGATTCAAAAATTGAGCCCCGGGAAAACGAGAGTAGTCAGGAGCATCTGGATCAAAAGCACTATGAAAATACGGAGTACCAGTTACTGGCGGATCAAAAATAATATCACAGGCCGGTTCGTATATATACCAATGCTTTTGTCCGTAGACTTGGGTAAAAAGATTATGCTCACTAGCGCAGTGGAGTTGAGTTCGTGTTCCTTTACCACCAATGAAAACCTGAAAGGTATTGCCTGAACTCAAAACATTTCTCATCTTGTAAAGCCAGCGCCAATCAAAATCGGCCAATAGTTCTGGATGATCATAGAGAATTCGATTAAATCGGCTATATTTTGAAATATCACCGCTGTCCATTGCCTTTAAAACATCACCAAGAGTTACATTTTGAACTTCATAATTAATATTCGTCATATCTTCAGGTGAAGCATCAATAAGAGAAACAGGATCAGAACCAAAGTGCTGACTTAACCACTGCGGTGACCAAGTTTTAGTACAATTCCACTCTTTCGCCTTACCTTCCATGACAACAGGTAATCCTTTGTGCAAAAAATTTCTTTTAAAATCACTATCCGATAGATTTTTTATTCGTGGAATCTCAAGACTTTTACCAAAGCCTTGTACTTGTAATTGACGTGAAGCTAGCTCATTAACTTCTAAGCGTTTTGAGGCAAAGCGAGTCGAGGCTGGACCTTTACCAAGAATATGCTCTAAAAGTCGCCACCATTGATAGCGTACACGGTATTCTAATTTTATATCGTTCATCTCTACCTCAATCACTTTTTATTCATATCGGAGTCTCGAACGAGCCTCATAAAGAATTTGTAATGAGGTTTCACGCTGTCTAAACTTTGGACAGTACTCCAACATAATCTTAGCTACTTAGATAAATAGAATTTGGCCTTAGTTTTGCTCTATTAAAGCTATATTTTTTGATAATAGAGGTTTTCCATGAGAAGAATTAAAATTGTTTCTACTGCTAAGTATTTACCAAGAAATAAGGTTACGGCCGCAGAGATTGATAAAAAAATTGGTGAAAAAGAAGGTTGGGTCGCTAATAAATCAGGCGTGCTCGTAAGGCACTTTGCCAGTGAAGATGAGACCTCTCCTGTGATGGGTGCTATTGCTTTAAAAGAAGCACTCAATAAAGCTGGATTAAAACTTGAAGATCTTGATGCCATTATTTCTACGTCGGGAACTCAAGCACAAGAAATTCCGTGCACTGCCAGTTTGATTCAAGAACAGATGGGCGGACAAAATAGTGGTATCCCATGTTTTGATATTAATTCAACATGCTTAAGTTTTGTTACTGGCTTAGATACAATTTCTTATATGATCGATTCTGGCCGCTATAAAAGAGTTGCTTTGGTAGCGAGTGAAGTCGCCTCAGTAGGTCTTAACTATAATGAAAAAGAAAGCTCAGCCCTTATGGGTGATGGAGCTGCAGCAGTTATCATTGAAAGAACTCCTGAAGGCGAACAATCCAGCATCATTGGTGCACGAATGGAGACCTATTCATCAGGAGCTCATTTTGCTGAAATTCGTGGTGGCGGTACAAATATCCATCCAATACGTGGTCAAAATGTAAAAGAAGAAGATTTCTATTTCAATATGAATGGACCTGCCGTCTTTAAGCAGGCCTCAAAATTAATGCTACCTTTTTGCGAAAGGCTTTTTAGCGAAATGGACTTAAATCTAAAAGATGTCGATTTAGTTATTCCTCATCAAGCATCAAAAATGGCCTTAAAATTAGTACAAAAAAGATTAGAACTTAGTGATGAACGCTTCATGACTTATGTTGAAAATCATGGCAACACCATCGCAGCATCTATTCCGATGGGCATACATAATGCCATTGAATCAAAGCGTATGAAGCGCGGGGATAAGGTTCTGTTACTTGGAACCTCAGCAGGCTTCTCGATCATGGGTCTAGCCCTTCAGTACTGAGGAATAAATGAATATCTTAGTCACAAGTGGCAGAGCACCGGCCAGCCTTGAACTCATAAGACTTTTAAGTCTTGGAGGCCATACTGTGCATGTCGCCGATAGCTTTGATATTCACATTTCCAAAAGATCAAAAGGTGTTTTTAAGAATCATTTGGTTCCAAGACCAAGACAAGAAACTGTCGCCTATGGTGATGCCTTAGAAGATATCATTCTTGAAGAAAAAATTGATCTCGTTATACCCACTTTCGAAGAAAGTTTTTGGGTTTCAAGGTTTAAAAAGAGACTCGAAACATACTGTCCTGTCTTTGTTGACGAACTTTCAAAACTAAGAAAACTTCATAATAAATCAGACTTTATAAAATATTGCCAAGAGCTGGGAATTCAAGCGCCAAGCTCAACAGAGGTTCATTCTAAGATCGAGCTTAACGAAGCTTTAAGCGATCTAGAACAGGTTGTCCTCAAGCCTAGCTTCTCACGTTTTGGAGAGGAAGTTTTGGTAAAACCTAGCGCTAAAGAAATTAGCTCTATTGATTTCACAAATCAAAGGTCTTGGGTGATTCAAGAATTCTTAGATGGCCCACAGTTTTGTAGCTATGCACTTTGTCGAGATGGGCACGTGCTAGCTTCCGCCATCTACCCTTCTGAAATTAAGTCTAATAAAGTTAGTCTTAACTTTCGACATATTGAGCATCAAGCCATTCATGAATGGGTTAAAAACTTTGCCAAAAAATCAAATTTCACAGGTCAATTAAGTTTTGACTTTATTGATTCTGAAAAAGGGCTCATGGCGATTGAATGTAACCCTAGAATGACAAGTGGATTACATCTTTTTGAAGACAGAGATGATTTTCATACTATTTTTGAAAATGATTTTAATTCAATTTTAACTCCATCACTTAAAGTTAGGAATATGATGGGTATCCTAGTCATCCTTTACGGCATGGGAGACTTCAAAAATATCACTTCAAATATCAAAACATTCATTCAATCACGAGATATTATTTTTAGAAGAAATGATATCATGCCATTTTTCGATCAATTCAAAACTTTTATCTGGCTCGCTATTCAATCAAGACGACATGGAATTAGTTTATCTAAATTTACGACGGTCGATATTGAATGGAATGGTGAAGTTTAATGAAAGTTCTAGTGACAGGAGCAACCGGGTTTCTAGGCAAAAGAGTTTGTCTCGATTTAATCTCACGTGGTGATACTGTTCGTGCTATCGGAAGAAATAAAGAAATAGGAAAAGAACTCGAAGTAATGGGATGCGAATTTATTGCTGCAGATCTTAGAGATAAAGACACCATGATAAAAGCCTGTGAAGGGATGGATGGCGTTGTTCATTCTGGTGCACTAAGCTCTCCATGGGGAGCCTATCAAGACTTTCATTCTATCAATGTCATGGGTACGGCCAATATCATTGCAGGTTGTGAACAGCATGGAGTGAAAAGATTCGTTCATATTTCAACTCCAAGTGTGTATTTTAATTTCAAAGATAGATTCAACGTTAAAGAAACTGATCCTGTCGCAGATCCTGCGCCATCTCTTTATACTAAAACAAAACTGATGGCCGAGAAGTTAACTCATGCTGCTTATGAGCGGGGATTAAGTACAATTACATTGAGGCCTCGCGGATTATTTGGGCCAGGAGATACAACTCTTATTCCTAGACTTATCAACGCTCATGAAAAAGGTCGACTTCCCATTATTGGTGATGGCAGCACAACGCTAGATATTACCTATATCGATAATGTTTCTCTGGCAGTACTTAACAGTCTTGATGCTCCGGCTTCATGCTCTGGTCAAAAGTACAATATTACAAACGGCGAGCCTATAAAACTGTGGGAAACGGTTGATTGGATTCTTACACAGGTTGGACGAAAGTTTGAACCCAAAAAAATTCCCTTTTCTCTCATTTACGTTATTACCGGACTATCTGAGTTTTTCAGTAAACATTTTTTAAACAACAGAGAACCTACGTTAACTCGCTATACAGCGGGTCTTTTAGCAAAATCGCAAACTCTAGATATTTCTAAAGCTCGCACACAATTGGGTTATAATCCCAAAGTCAGCATGAGGGATGGACTAAACAGAACTCTGGTTTGGTGGAAAGAACAACAACGGGATTAAAGTGGAACTTAAAGTTGAATTTTTTGATGGTGGTTATTGTACACATCCAGAATGCATCACCATGAAGGGTGGTCGCTTATCTAATGCCAAATATCCTTCAATGTTTATGCTTATCACTCACCCAAAACATGGACATATCCTCTATGACACGGGCTACTCATCTCGTTTTCATGAAGAAACCTCTAAGTTTCCAGAGAAACTTTATGCACTTTTAACACCAGTTTTTGCTAAACATAATGATGTTGCAGCAGAAAAACTTAAAGAACTCGGTATTCTTCCAAGTGAAATTAACTATGTCATCCTTTCTCATTTTCATGCGGATCATATTGGTGCCGCCGCTGATTTTCCCAATGCCAAATATATCTACCTAAAAGGTGCCTTTGATAAAGTCAGAAATCTTGGCAAAATCAGAGGACTACTTAATGGTTACCTTCCCGGCTTATTGCCAAAAGATTTTCTAGATCGCTCTTTGACGGTTGATGAAAATCAAAAAGCATCAGGTTTTAATGCAACTATTGAAAAGCATTTTGAGTCTCGCTTTGATGTCTTTGGCGACGGCTCGATGGTGGCAGTTGAACTTCCAGGACATGCAGAAGGACAGCTAGGTCTTTATCTTCGAGCTGAAAACGAAGAACTCTTTTTTGTGGCCGATAGCTGTTGGTTATCTAAGTCGATTAGAGAGAATATTAAACCAAGTCTTATTGCTAATATTATCCAATCTAACAATCGAGAATTTGCTAGGACTCTTACAAAGCTTCACCATATTTGGAAAGAGTCTCCTGAAATTACCATCGTTCCCTCTCACTGCGGTGAGTTTTTTGCTAAGCGAGCTTCACTTTGTCATTGGGATCAAAAGGCCCTTAATGGAGTCTAAGTTAAAGCGACTTGCCCATATTCTTCATTCATACCTTCAAACAAAATGCTGGAGAAGCTTTGGTTCAAGACTTGAGCTAGAAGCTCATCAACAAAAGCTATGGCAAAAGCAATCTACATTTCTGACTCAAAACTCATCGTTTTATAAGAAATATAATGGACTCACACTTAATGAATATCCTCTCATGAGTAAATCTATCATGATGAGTGAGTTTGATAAGATTAACACGAAGAATTTAACTAAGAACGAATGCCTTGATGTTGCTCTAAAGTCTGAAGAATCACGCGATTTTTCTCCTATGATCGAAGAAGTCTCAGTTGGTTTATCGTCTGGAACCAGTGGAAACAGAGGTTTATTTCTTGCTGATGAAACTGAGCGAGCCAGATGGGCCGGAATTATTTTAGCCAAGGCGTTACCTCAACATATTCTTCATCCACAGCGTATCGCTCTTTTTTTACGTGCTAACAATAATCTCTACACGACTTTAAGTTCTAATAAGATTCAGTTCCAATTTTTTGATCTCATAGAAAAGCTTGATGCTCATATCGATAGATTAAATATATACCAGCCAACAATTCTAGTAGCTCCGCCGTCCATGCTTCGAATGCTGGCTAAATCAACAGGTTTAAAAATAAACCCTAAAAGAATATTCTCTGCGGCTGAAGTTTTAGATCCAATTGATGAAAGCTTTCTAACGAAAAGATTCCAGCAACCTATTCATCAACTCTATCAATGCACTGAGGGTTTTTTGGGAGCTAGTTGTTCTCATGGAACGATCCATTTAAACGAAGATTATATTATCATCGAGAAAGAGTGGATTGATAAAAAAAATAGAAAATTCATTCCAATCATTACGGATCTTGAACGTAAAACGCAACCTATCATACGCTACCGTCTCAATGATGTTTTAACTGAAAAAAAGAATCCATGTTCTTGTGGCAATCCGGCGATAGCAATTGAGCAGATCGAGGGCAGAGCGGATGATATTTTTTATTTCACTTCACTTGAAAATAAACTTGAGCCTATTTTTCCTGATTTTTTAAGACGACGAATACTTCAGGCCGATGATTCCATCGAAGAGTATGTCATTAAACAACACTCTCCATTAAAACTTGAAGTTTCACTATTTGGTGGAAATGAAGAAAAAGTAAGAGCTCAAATGACTCACTTTTTTAAGCAGCAAAAACTTCAACTTCCAGACTTGTTTTTTAGCGTTTATCAAAAGCCTGAGGGTTTAAAAAAGATGAAGCGAGTTGAAAGACTTTTCACTCCTGAAAGTGAAGATCTTATCTTATGAAAACAATTTTAATTTTAAATGATGAAAAATATTATCTTCCTGGTTTTTTAGACGAATTTCTAAAAAACACTAAGCACGAAATTACTCATGTTTTTACCGTTGATTTTTTTCCTCCTCAAGCAAACAAAAAGACTTATACCAAAGCGAGTATGGTGATCATGCCAACTAGCTTTTTAATGCTCTATATTCTAAAAACATCATTCAATGCACTTTTATCGATTTTACCTTTGCCCAGCAGATTTAAAAGACTTTGCTCGATTGCTCATACCTGTCGGCACTACTCTATCGCTCATAAAAAAATTCTTGATGTTAATGATCCCCTATTTCTTGAATGGATTAAGTCAGAAAGGATTGAAGCAGCCCTTTCGATTTGTTCTCAAATCTATCGCTTACCCATTTTAAGCATTGATCACCTCAAGCTCTACAACTTTCACCCCAGCCTACTACCTAGAAACAAGGGTCGATTTCCTGTATTTTGGGCCTTTATGCGCGATGACCCACAAGGAATGACCTGTCACAGAATTGTTGAAAAGATTGATGCTGGTGAAATTCTTTGCCAAACAGTCGTTGAAACTTCGACAAAAGATGATGTTGCCACCGTTTTAGACAAAATCACCAAATTATCCCCCTCCTTTTTCGAGGAAGCTTTTGATAGAATTATGCAAAATAATCCGCAACAGAACTTAATTCCTGGTGATTCCTTTTATGGGCCCACCCCAAGTATGGATGAAATTAAGACCTATCATCGGATTATTCATGATCGTCGCTCAAAGGTTTAAAAATGAAACAACATTCTATCGGTCTACGTTTTTCACGCTTTGTCGTAGATAAGCCAAAGCAATCTCTTTCGATCTTCTTTTTAATCTTAATCATCTTACTGCCTGGTGCCTTACAAATAGATTCCTCTTATACGCCACGCATGTGGTTTGCCAAAGATCATCAGCAAATTATCAATCTTAATAATTTCGAAAAAGAATTTGGCAATGATCAACGAAGTGTCATTGGTTTTTATAATCCTAATGGCATCTTTAATAATGAATCACTAGCGATTTTGCATGACCTAACAGATGGCATGTGGAAAGTTCCAGACATTCTAAGAGTTGAATCACTTGTGAATCATTCTAATATTAGTGCACAGGGAGACGATCTTGATATTCAGCCCTTTTTAGGTGATGCCAAAAAGGAGTATACACAAGCTGAACTTGATGACCTTCGCTCTCGTGCCCTTTCTGATGATGTCATTCCAGATTACTACGTCTCCAATGATGGAACTTATGCCTTAATCTTTGGTTTCTTAAAACCAGCTTTTGAAAAAGATCCCGATTATGAAAAAATTGTTAAAGGCACGAGAAATCTGATTCATCAGTATCAAGACACCATACCTGGAACTAAATTATTTTTATTAGGTGACTCAACAGCGAATGAAGCTTTTAGAGAAGTAGCTAAGGCTGATAACTTTAAAATAATGCCCTTCATGTTTGGTATCATTATCTTGATTCTCACTTGGTTGTTTCGAAATACTCTCGCTGTCGTGATGCCACTACTACTTTGTTATGCCTCTATTGGTGTCACTTATGGAATGTTGGGTTGGAGTGGAGTTGTTTACAACTCAATGCTAGCGGCTATCCCAGGGATTCTACTTGCTATTTGTCTTGCCGACTCCGTGCATATAATGATGTCTTTTTTCCATTTCATGTCTGAAGATAATGCGCCCAAAGAAGCTTTGGTAAAATCTCTTCATAAAAACTTTAAACCGACATTGATGACCTCAATTACAACTGCCGTAAGCTTTCTAACTATTTCATTTACAGAAATTATTCCAGTAAAAGATTTAGGTCTTCTTTCATGCTTTGGGACTATGATCGCATGGTTATTTACTTATATTTTTGTAGGCTCAACCCTATCTTTGTTTCATGGCCGTTTTAAAGATGTTTCATCAAAGAATGTTTCGAGCTTAGTAAGCTCTAATAAGAAAGATAAAGCTAACTCACAGGCGAGAGCATGGACATCTATTCTCGTTAAAAGAAGCGGTTTAATCATCGCAGTATCAACAGTATTAACTCTTGGAGCGCTCTATCTTTCGACAAAAAATGAGGTCAATTCTGATCCTCTAAAATATTTTACAACTGATGTTCCACTTCGCGCCGCTTATGACTTCTCCTCAACAAAACTCAACGGTCTTAGGGGTGCTGAGATTGTTGTCGATAGCGGCAAAAATGAAGGCGTTAAAGATCCTGATTTTTTAAAACGCATGAAAAACTTTGAATCATGGCTATTGTCTCAACCCGAAGTCACCCATACAAAATCAATCACACAAATCATCAGTAAGTTAAATCGAGTTCTTAACGGCAATGATCCGGCAAAGGAAGTTATTCCAGAGACTCAAGAGGAAGTTGCTGGCTTATTATTTCTATACCAGATGGGTCTTCCACAAGGCATGGATCTTAATAATCAAATCTCACTCGATAATAGAGAAACGCGTTTTAGGCTTTTATGGAAAATTGAGACTTCCGCTGAAAGCACCGAAATGATAAATAGAATTTTAGCAAAGGCGCCCGATTTTGGTCTTAAAGTTAGGGCCGGCGGAAACCTTCCTATTTATACTGCTGTTAACCAACTTATTGTTGAAAGCTTTTTTTGGTCACTTATCGGTGCCCTATTTTTTGTTAGCTTTCTCATTCTAGTTATTTTTAAAGATCCACTCGTCGCTTTAATTGCCATGCTTCCCAACGTTCTTCCAATGATTTTTGGCGGAGCTCTAATGGTGCTCATGGGAGTGTATGTTGATATTGGAACCAGTATGGTGATTGTTGTGTGCCTTGGTATCGCTGTTGATGACACTATCCACTTTATTGCGAACTATAAATTCTACCGAGATCAAGGACTTGAAATACCTGACTCAATTGAAAAAACATTCTCCATAACAGGAAAGGCCTTAGTCGTTACAACTATTTTACTTGTTGCTGGGTTTGGAAGTTTTGCTTTTGCGGAATTCGTCCCTAATAGAACATTTGGAATTCTGTGCGCTCAGATTCTCGTCTTTGCGTTGCTTATTGATTTAACACTCCTTCCAGCTTTACTCATCAAGTTACGTTCTAGGAAGGCATAAGCTGCCGACTCTTATTCTTCGGAGCTTAGAGTTAAAATACTCTAAACAGCTCTGGAGAATAATTTGAACTTAACAAAAAAAATCGTCTTATCCCTTTTCCTTATTTTTATTACTCTTTTTAAGGCCCAAGCTGATTCGCCTCAGTTTAGCTCATTAACACAAGCTGAAGCCGATGATATTTCTAAAGAATTTTCAGCTACGTATGTCCACACTGCAGTTGCTCCAGCAAAAGCACTTGGAAGTGTATGGGGATTTGAAGTTGGTGTTATGGGCGGTATTGCTCAAACTCCTGAAACTGAAAAAGTCGTTAAAAGAGCAAGTCCTTCAACCGATATTTCATATCTTCCTCATGCTGCTCTTCTTGGTCGAGTCAGTGTTCCTTACGGTGTAACTTTTGAACTTGGTCTTTTAAATGAAATTACTGCAAGTGGTGTGACTCTAAAGAGCACTTCATATGCCATTCAGTACACACCTGAGTTTTTATCGTTCCTACCAGTTGCTGTAGCGGCAAAACTTCACGGATCATCGGCAGAGCTATCATTTAATCAAGCCATCGGCTCAGATGCTAATGGTAAGGTTAGTATTGATACCAGCTCTATTGGCTTTGATATTTTAGCTAGCGCAAACCTACTTATCTTTGAACCATATGCTGGTGTTGGATTTGTTAAAACTGACACAGACATTAAAACAACTGCGTCTGGTGGCGGAAGTATCTTTGCTTTCTCTTCAACAAATAACTTTAATAGCAAGAACGATGGCTTAAGAATTTTTGCCGGAACAGAGTTAAATCTACTCTTATTCAACTTGGGTTTAGAGTACGGCAACATCATGGGTGTCAGCCGTTATACTGCTAAGCTTTCAGCTTCATTTTAATTCATAAAAAAAGGGAGGCTTTCGCCTCCCCTATCTAACAAAATAATCTTTATGACATGTCACTCATTGATGCGAGATCGAAGCTATCGCTTCGCCTCGCGATCAAGGAAAGCAGTTCGTCACAAGCTGTGCTTGTGACGCACCTTTTACATCATACCAGGCATTCCGCCCATTCCACCCATGCCGCCCATACCAGCGCCACCAGCGTTATCTTCTTTTGGAAGATCAGCGATCATTGTCTCAGTAGTAAGCATTAGGCCCGCAACTGAAGCAGCATTTTGAAGTGCTGAACGAGTTACTTTAGTTGGGTCAATGATACCAGCTTTAACTAGATCTTCGTGCTTACCATCACGAGCATTGTAGCCCCATGACTCATCTTTTTTCGCACGGATATCGTTTACAACAACAGAACCTTCGATTCCAGCATTGTGAGCGATTTGACGAATTGGCTCTTCAAGAGCACGACGAACGATACGAATACCGGAGTTTTGCTCTTCATTAGCAGCTTTTAGGTTTTCAAGAACAACACCAGCATGAATAAGAGCAGCACCACCACCAACAACGATACCTTCTTCAACAGCGGCACGTGTAGCGTTTAGAGCGTCTTCAACGCGGTCTTTCTTCTCTTTCATTTCTGACTCAGTTGGAGCACCAACATGAATAACAGCAACACCGCCAGCAAGTTTAGCTAGACGCTCTTGTAGTTTTTCTTTGTCGTAGTCTGAAGTTGTTTCTTCGATTTGTTTTTTGATCGCGCCAACACGTGCTTCAACGTCAGCTTTTTTACCAGCGCCGTCAACAACAGTTGTGTTTTCTTTGTCGATCGTTACACGCTTAGCAGAACCAAGCATAGAAAGATCAGCAGTCTCAAGGCTCATGCCAAGCTCTTCAGAGATCACTTGACCACCAGTAAGAGTTGCAAGGTCTTTCAACATTTCTTTACGACGATCGCCAAATCCTGGAGCTTTAACAGCTGCAACATTTAGAGTTCCGCGAAGCTTGTTAACAACAAGAGTTGTTAGTGCCTCACCATCAACATCTTCAGCTACGATAAGAAGTGGCTTAGACTGTTGAAGTGACTTCTCAAGAATTGGAAGAAGTTCTTTCATGTTGCTGATTTTTTTGTCAGTGATCAAGATATTTGGGCTGTCGAATGCAACTTCCATTTTCTCTGGATTATTAACAAAGTATGGAGAAAGGTAACCGCGGTCAAACTGCATACCTTCAACTACGTCTAGGATTGTTTCAGCAGTTTTGCTTTCTTCAATTGTGATAACGCCGTTTTTACCAACTTTATCCATTGCTTCAGCAATTAGCTTTCCGATTTCTTCGTCGTTGTTTGCAGAGATAGTACCAACTTGAGCGATTTCACCGTTAGTCTTAACTGGCTTAGACATAGACTTTAGTTTCTCAACAACTTTTTCAGTCGCAAGATCAATTCCACGCTTAAGATCCATTGGGTTATGACCAGCAGCTACAAACTTAACACCTTCACGGTAGATAGCTTGAGCAAGAACTGTAGCAGTAGTTGTACCGTCTCCTGCATCGTCATTTGTTTTTTGCGCAACTTCTTTAACCATTTGCGCGCCCATATTTTCGAAATTGTTTTCAAGTTCAATTTCTTTAGCAACTGTCACACCATCTTTTGTGATGTGTGGAGCGCCGAAAGACTTTTGAATGATAACATTACGACCTTTTGGGCCTAGAGTTACTTTAACTGCGTTTGCAAGAGCATTAACGCCGCTAAGAATTTTTGTACGAGCGTCTTCTGAATACTTTAGTTCCTTGGCCATGGAAAACTCCTTATGAACCTGAGGTTAATTATTAAAAAAAATCTTATTGTAGAATGCCGAGGATATCGTCCTCACGCATGATCAAATATTCTTTGCCATCAAGCTTAACTTCGCTGCCTGAGTATTTACCGAATAAGACAGTGTCACCAGACTTTACAGTTAAAGCACTGAATGAACCGTCATCTTTACGGTAACCAGCACCAACAGACACGATCTTGCCTTGTGAAGGCTTCTCAGCGTTGTTGTCTGGGATGATGATCCCACCAGCTGTTTTTTTCTCTTCTGCAATGCGCTCAACTAAAACGCGGTCCTGAAGTGGAGTAACTTGCATATCTCTATCCTCCTAAAGTGCTGTAAATACAGCTATTGGTTAAAACTTAATTTTTGCCTACCACAAGGTAATAGCCAGAATGTCAGTGTCAAGGTTCAGAAGATTAAAAAAATTTTTAACTCGTAGTTTTAAATAGATATCTCTTGTTCTGTTGGGCCTAAATTGTTAAAAAGCGGCACCTTCATTAAATTAAGTTTTCCAGAGGTTTTCATGAAATTTCTCGTCGCGCTGTGTCTTTTCTGTTCTACTGCCTATGCTGGTCAGTTTGTAGAATTTGAATGCACCTCTCCTTCAGTAAGTTATATTTATAAACTTTCGGCCCAAGGTAGTGTTGAAATTGAAGTCCAAAACACTGTTTACGAAGAAGCATTTGGTTGGATGGATGCAACTCTTGTTGATGCCGGTTTCAATCAAGTCGCAACATCAATCAATGGTGTTGAGATGGTAGGAAAATCACGCCTGATTGAGGGCGATACACTTAAGCCTTACTATCACGTACAATTAAAGCCAGTAGGAATTTCTGACGTAGCACTTGTAAACTTACTACTTGGTCATCCAGGTCCTATAAGCTCATTTGTACGTCTTAAAAGTGGTCATGAATATCGTGGTAAATGCTCAATAAAATAAGAGAGTAATGCGCCTTTTAGAAAAATTTAAATTACCGTTTCTAAGTACTTTTCTTCGTGATGAAACAAATGAAGATAGAACTTTTTTCGCTCTCACTTTAATTACCGGTGTGGCGGCCGGTCTTGTTGCTGTCTCTCTTCACCAAATTACTTACGCACTAACAGATTGGATCGGAACTAATAAATCATTTGATCTTCGAGCTCTATGCCTTGGTGGCGGAGCTCTTCTCGTTTCAAGTTGGTTTACCTTTAGACATTTCCCCTCAACGTCAGGCTCTGGTATTCCTGGAGTTAAAGTGGCGCTTGCCGTTTTTCATGGCAAAATCGAACTTAAAAATACGATCGCTAAATATGTGACAACAATTTTTTCTCTCTCTTCAGGCTTATCTATTGGAAGAGAAGGCCCGACTGTTGCTGTTACTTCCGGGATTGGCTCCTGGCTGGGCTCTATTTTCTCGTTACCCAAAGCACGTATCAAAGCCTTGGTTGCGATTGGATCTGCCGGTGGTATTGCTGCCGCCTTCCACACACCTATTGCTGCCGTCATCTTTACCCTTGAAGAAGTTGTTGGTGATCTTAATGCCACCAAAGTTTTAGGTCCTGTTATTATTTCTGCTGTCGCCGCTTCAATTACGGCCCAGGTTCTTCTTGGCGGTGAGCCGCATGCCTTTGATCAACTTCATTATTCTCTTTCGAGCTCAAGAGAGTTGATTGTTTATTTATTGCTTGGAATTATCTGCGCTGTACTTGGAACTGCATGGGTGAAATCAGTATTAAAGATGCGCGAAATTAACCTTAAGATTTTCAAACATCATCGCCTGACGCCAACGATGATTGTCTTTTTTGTTATTGCGGCCATCAGTCTTATTTACCCAAGAGTTTTAGGTAGTGGTCACGACACAATCGCCGAAGCCCTTAACTCTCTCTTGCTTGACTGGAAACTTTTGGCGGCTCTTTTTGTTTTAAAATTTATCGCTACGACTTTAAGTTATTCCACTGGTGTATCAGGTGGTCTTTTCATGCCGACTCTATTGATGGGAGCTACTCTTGGAGCTTTTGTCGCTTCAATGGCAGCGCAAGTTTTTCCTGAAGTAGCTAATAATCCTGGTGCTTACGCTCTTGTTGGAATGGGCGCTTATTTTGTCGCCGTAATTCGAACGCCATTTACTTCCATTATTATGGTTTTTGAAATGACCAGAAATTATAATCTTATTTTACCTTTAATGGTTGCGAACAGTATTTCCTACGTTCTTTCAAACCATCTTCTACATGGAAGTGTTTATGAAAACCTTTCTGAACAAGACGGAATTCACTTACCTACGAGAGATGATAATGAGGTTCTAGAAAGCCTTGTGGTTGAAGATGCTATGGTAACCGAACCAGTAACACTTAACTCTCACTTAACGGCTCAAGAAGCTTGGGAAGGGACTAGACACGGTGAATACTCAGGCTATCCTGTTGTTAGAAATGGACTGCTTGATGGTATGGTTTCTACCAACCAACTTAAAGCGATGGTTGCAAGAGGTGATGGGGCCAAGAAGATTTCAGACATTGCTGAACAAAAAGTTATTACGATTCACCCTGATCAGTCGCTTCTCGTTGCCTTTCATAAACTCAAGCGTTTTCAAGTCTCAAGACTTCCTGTTGTTTCAAGGCTCAACGATAAAAAATTGATTGGTATCATTACAGCTGAAAATATTGTTTCTCAATTCGGCTATCATATTGCTGAAGAAGAAAAGCTGGAACAACTTGAAAAAGAAACAGAAGAAATAATTGAAGATATTGTTGAAGATATTATTGAAGATAAAAAGGAAGACAAACCAATTAAGGTTTGATCTTCCTATCATTTAATTAATCTAAAAGATTTTCGACGTTTTTATTAAGTTCAAGACTCCACATCAATTTAACGTATTCAGCATGTGACCAAGCCAGAGGTGTTGCTCCGCCAGTGCCTTCGCCTGAACCTTCAAAAACCTGCTCTGGAATCATTTGACCGTCGTTAGCAAAGAAAACATAGCTATCTAAGATATGATTGGCTTCTCTTCTTGCTGCTTCATAAGTCAGGCCGCCTGTGCGAGCTCTTTCAAGAGCAAAACGAGCATGCTCACCAGAAAGAAGAGGCCAAAGGCGTCCCTTCTTGTTTTCACCGTAAGCATCGTAAGAGTAACGGTACCAGCCGTAATACTCTCCAACTTTTTGTCTAATATGAGCGTTAACTTCTTTTTGTGAAACGAGAAGTCTTGAGTCATTGGCATCAACTAGACCCATAAGAGCTAGTTTTAAAAAGCCTTGATCAAGCATTGCAGTCATATCAACTTGTTGGCCGGAGTTTGCGACAGTACAAGTTGATCCATCATTTGGATTCCAATTAGCTGAATAATTAGCGCAACCACCAACACGAACATAATACTTACCGCCTCCGTTCACACCATTTGTAGTGAAGGTCCAAGAGTGAATATTATCGTATGGCTTCGTTAGCCAATCATTCGCGATTCTTGCGTATCTTGGTTCACCTAGAAGCTTAGCGCCTTCAAGTAATGCTGCCGTTGCAACAGAGAAAGTTGAAGGTGAAATACCAAAATTTTCTTCCCAACGCTCTTGAGCAGACCAAGGGCCGTAATTGACGATGAAGTCCAAACCTAAACGAACCATTGGGCCAAACTCAGCCACTAAAGCTGGTCTTTGATCAGCAGGAAGATTTCTATAAAGATGAGCAAAAAGCTGAACAGGATAACCGACTTGGTCTAATTGTAAGCCGCTCCAATAAGCATTGCCATCAGTCCAAACGTTTTGTGGGAAAGCACCTTTTTTAGCGATGATACGATCACCATAGCGCCATTCACCAGATTGATACTGAACTGATTTTAAAAAACGTAGAGCGCGAAGTGGAGTTTCAAGATCCCCTGCAGATACAAGAGCAAGTCCTACGTGAAACAAGTCACGTGGCCAAACAAGGTGATATCCACCAGTAAATACACCTGGATATTCGAATGTTTCATCGCCCCATGGTTTAGATAATGAAGCAATCATCGCTCCACGAACTTCTTTATCTTCGTGAACACGTAGAGTGAAGATTGAGCGTTTATAAAGTTCTTTGTGAGCTTGGTTTTTTAGTTTTGGAAGTTTATAGCCATCAATGAGTTTATTCCAACCATCATTATAAGCATTCATACCTGAAGCTAAATAAGACTCATTAAACTGGTTATCGCCTGCAAAATTATAGGTCACATAAAACTCATATGTTCCTTTTTGAGCAGGTACTGACAATTTTGCCATACCAGCAACGTTTCCGTTGATGGCCTGAGAATTACTCCAATTCATTTCAAAGTTGTCGTTTAGATCTTGCCAACCATCAGATACGCCAACAAAACCTACTGATGTTTTTTCAAAGCCTGAAGTTGAACGAACGACTAAACGTGTAGCGTTCTCTTTAAATTCTAGTTTATCTTGGTGAGCATAGCCTTGATCATTATAACCTGTGTTCTCTAGTGCTGGATTCACAAGCAAATGAAAACTTAGGCCATCTTGATAGGCTTCAACTTTAACCTTATCAACTAAAACCTGAGTTCCAGGAATCGTGTAATAAGTATGTTCGATTTGAAAGCGAAAACCTGTATCGATATTTGTCATCTTAACTAGTGACGGTGACAAGACTTCTACTTTTTGAATGGTTGAAATTCTTTCTTCGACCATAAAAGATGATTCATCACTAACCAAAATTTGAGAGTCTTTGATCTGTGCATTATCAATGTTCGGATAATAAGTTTCAGTCAACATTCCCTGAGCATTAGTGAACCAAACTTTAGATTCAAGATCAGCTGAAGTTGCTGCTTGAACCTTTTTTGCTGATGACCAGTTCGGAACGATGCCAGGAGCGCCGGGAGCGTTAGCAAAAGTCGCTGTACTCGCCAAAAATAGCGCAGTGCTCAAAAGTTTATTCATTACTCTCTCCAGTAATCTTATTTCTTTGTTAACAAAATTTGATTGAATCACTATAGTAACTTGTTCCAATCCTGACTAGTTCACAATGAGGCGCCCCGTGTCAATTACACTTGAATCGATCGACTACATTATAATTGCTACATACTTCGTTATTGTCTTTGGCATAGCCTGGGCAGTTAAAACTCCGAAATCAGATAATGGCGGTCAATCAGAAGATTATTTCTTGGCCGGAAGAAACCTTGGATGGTTTGCCATTGGCGCTTCTTTATTTGCTTCAAATATTGGCTCAGAACATCTTATTGGCCTTGCCGGTGCAGGTGCCTCAAGTGGATTACCCGTAGCTCAGTTTGAAATTTTGGCCGGATTTATTCTTTTAATTCTTGGTTGGGTCTTCGTTCCCTTTTATTTACAAAGTGGTGTGACAACGATGCCCGAATTTTTAGAAATGCGTTACTCACGTGCCGCTAGAAATTATTTATCTTTTATTTCGGTAGTAGCTTACGTCATTACAAAAATTTCAGCTACGATTTTTGCTGGCGCCGTCGTCTTTGAAGCGATGGGAATGGATTTTTGGATTGGCGCTTTAGTTGTCGTTTTATCTACGGGCATCTACACAGCAATGGGTGGACTACGCGCTGTTATTTATACCGATACGATGCAAGTTTTTGTCATGATCGGTGGTGCTATCCTTGTCACTTATTTTGGTATCGAAGCCATTGGTGGTTTTCACGCCGCTCGCGAACAACTCTCACCAGAGTTTTATAATTTATGGAAAGCGGCTGATCACCCAGAATTTCCATGGACTGGTATTCTGTTTGGCGCGCCTATTCTAGGTATTTGGTATTGGTGTACGGATCAATTTATTGTTCAACGTGTTTTATCTGCAAAGAATCTATCACAGGCAAGAAAAGGAACACTATTTGCTGGCTATTTAAAAATGCTTCCGATGTTTCTTTTTGTTGTTCCCGGTATGGTTGCTCTTGTCTTGGCACAAAACAATCAACTAACTCTTGAGCGTCCTGACCATGCCCTTCCAGCTCTTATCGGATCAGTTCTTCCTATGGGTGTACGTGGTCTTGTGATGGCAGGCCTTCTTGCTGCCCTTATGAGTTCTCTCTCATCTGTTTTCAATTCATGTTCAACGCTGATTACTTATGATTTTTATAAAGTAAGAAAGCCCAATGCTACTGACAAAGAACTTTTTAAAGTTGGTCAAATTGCAACTGTGGTCCTAGTTGGTCTTGGAGTTCTTTGGATTCCATTGATGAAATATATTTCAGGTGGATTATTTACATACGTTCAAAGTATTCAAGCTTATATTTCGCCTCCAATTGCAGCGGTCTTCCTTTTAGGCCTTTTATTTAAAAGATTAAACACTCAAGGAGCTCTAGCTTCTCTTGGAACCGGCTTTGTTTTAGGTGTTGGTCGTCTTATTTTAGAAATCAATAAAGAAAGTCTTTCTGGCTTTTTCTATAATCTAGCGACGATGAACTTCTTAAACTTTGCCTTCTTCTTATTTGTTATTTGTAGCGCAGTCTTGATTGCTGTGAGTCTAATGACAGCTGCCCCTGATGCCGCTAAAATTGAAAAAGTTTGCTTCAATGCAGACACACCAAAAGTTCCAACAAATATGACTGAGATCGGGCTTTCACTTCTTCTCATCGTTATTATTGCAATTACTTGGATTGTCTTTTCTCCTCTTGGTATTGGAGCATGAATTCAATGCGAGTTGCTCTAGGTATTGATATTGGTGGCACCAACACTAAAATGGCGATCGTTAACGATCAAGGCCAACCACTAAAGCAATCAACTTTTCCAACAAGATCAACTATTCCATTTAGTGATTATGCTGATGAAGTCTTTTCAGAAGCAATGAAGCTAAGTGCAGGCTATGAACTTTACGGCGTAGGCGTTGGCGCCCCAAATGCCAATTCGGCAACCGGTGAAATTGTTCAACCAGTAAATCTTGGTTGGAAACTCGCACCACTTGTTAAAGATTTTACTGATCGATTTAAAACAGATGTCTTTTTAGAAAATGATGCCAATGTCGCCGCCCTTGGTGAAAAAGTTTGGGGCCTTGGTAAAGAGAGCGATCATTTTATTGTCGTTACTCTTGGGACAGGAATCGGCACAGGGATCATCTCTCATGGGCAATTGATATCTGGTCCAACAGGTATGGCCGGCGAAGGTGGACATATCACCATCTATCCAGGTGGAAGACCTTGTAACTGCGGTGGTTTTGGTCACCTTGAATGCTACGCCTCTGTTCGTGGATTAAAGCTTCATGTGCAAGAACAAACCAATAAAGATTTAAAATTTTCAGAAATTTCGACTGAGTTTAAAAAGGGAAATCCAGACATCTTAAGAGCCGTGCAGTTAGCTGCACACGATCTTGGAATGGGTCTTGCTCAAATGCAAACACTTTTTAACCCAGATCTTTTCGTTCTAGCGGGTGGAGTTTCCACGTTAGGTGCAAATTTTAGAGCGATGGTTGAAGCTGGTTTAAATGAGTCTTCTTATGGACCATTTAAAAATAGTTCCAAAGTCTTACTTTCTCCAATCTCGACAGAACACGGCGCCGTTACCGGAGCCGCTTCATTAGTCTTTTGGAAAAAGCCTCTACTTTAAATCAAACCAATTTTTAGCAATACCAACATCTACTCGAAGTGGAATCGATAGCTGAACCACATTTTCCATACATTCTTTGATTAAAGCTGCTAGTTCATCTGCTTGATTTTCAGGCACATCAAAAATAAGTTCATCGTGAACCTGAAGCAGCATCAATGCGTCTAACTTAGAATTTTCTAAACGCTTTTCAATTTCAATCATCGCAAGCTTTAAAATATCCGCTGCTGTTCCTTGAATAGGGCTATTGATGGCCATACGTTCAGCATTTGCCTTAATTGTTCTATTGCTTGAATTAATATCGGGGAGATATCTTCTTCTACCATGCAGGGTGATAGCATAACCAGTCTTCTCAGCTTCTTCTTTTAGTCCATCGAGATAACTTTTAATCTGCGAGAATTTTTCAAAATATTTGGTAATATAGTCTTTAGCTTCAGACCTTGAAATTCTCAGAGCTTTAGCTAAACCAAAAGAAGATTGACCATACATTAAGCCAAAGTTAACGGCTTTGGCGTTTGATCTATCACTTGAAGTCACATCTTTAAGTGGAATTCCCATCACCTCTGAAGCTGTTTGGGCGTGAATATCTTGATCATTCTTAAACGCATGAATCATAGTTTTGTCTTGAGAGAAATGAGCGAGCAAACGAAGCTCAACTTGAGAGTAGTCCGCTCCAACTAACACATGTCCAGGACTTGCGATAAAGCCACGTCTTACTTTTTTACCGAGATCAGACCTTACTGGAATATTTTGAAGATTAGGCTCAGTTGAAGACAATCTTCCTGTGGCCGCTACATTTTGATTGAAGTGCGTATGAATTTTGTGACTCTTAGGATTCGCGAGTAATGGAATGGCTTTCACATATGTTGAAAAGAGTTTTCCAATTTCTCTGTATTGCAATAAGAGATCTGGAAGTGGGTGAAGGTTTCTAGAAGCTAATTCTTCTAGCACTTCTGCATCGGTTGATGGACCCGTTTTATTCTTTTTAAGAATAGGAAGTTCAAGATCTGTATAGAGTATCTCTCCTAATTGCTTTGGTGAATTTAAATTAAACTCTTTTCCAACGCTATCCCATGCCTGATTTTGAAGATCAGCAAGTGTCAATTCAAGCTCACCTTCAAAGTTTTTGAAATAGTCAGCATCAATAGAGATACCTTGATTTTCCATCTTTGCCAGAATGGAAAATAATTTATCGTCCATTTCATAATAAATTTTTTCTAATTCTTTTTTCTTTAAATCTTGCTTTAAAAGCCCGGCAATTTCATAAATAGCAGCAGCACGCTCACCAAACGCTTTAGAGCTAAAATCAATATCTGCTAAAAGCGGCGCTTCCTTTTTCAAACTAAAAGGTACAAGCGCTAGACTTAAATATTCTTTGGCCATCGATTCAACTGTATGTGATCGATCAGCACTTAAATTATAATGGGCCTGTGAGATATCAAAAGTTGGAGCTTTAAGGTGTATTCCTTCCTTGAGAGCAAAAGAATGATCCGTTTTGACATGATCACTTAACCACTCAATTTTATCGTTATTCCAAAACTGAGATAGCAACGCCTTAAAGCATTTTGCACTTAAAGCATCTTCACCAACAAAGGCTAACCAATAACTTTTCTTACCGTCACCGCTAAGACCTATTCCAGCTAACTTTCTTGCGAGTGGGTCTTCAGAGTCATAAACAGAATAGCTACCAACAGCACTCCAAGACTGACTCTCTTTAAGAAATTGCTCAAAACTTTCTTCACTCACAATTTCAAGATCGATCTGTGCTGCGTGGGTTTCACTTGAGAGATTAACCAACATCGGCTCGTGAGAGTCATCTGTATTGGATTTTTTCGTTTGGGCAAAAGCCGTGCGCTCTTCAATTTGTCTTAAATCTAAAAATTGATTCATGACTTGTTTAAGCGCGAGCTTTTTCATGAAATCAATAAAATCATCATTTGGACTAAAATGATAAGCTGTATCTTCTGCTTTTACTGGTAATTCCATATCAGTGACGATTTCAATGAGTTTTTTTGACAATAGTCCTGCTTCTAGGTGATCACTAAAAGCTTCAACCAGTTTTTTGCCTTTAAAGGTGTCTTTAGCTGCAATACATCCATCAAGGGTTTCATGCTCCGCTAAAAGTTTTGCTGCACCTTTAGCGCCGATCCCTCTCATACCAGGAATATTATCCGAAGCATCGCCAACCATTGAAAGATAATCGACAATTTGATCAGGTCTTACGCCCATTTTTTCAAAGACATCGTTTGGTTCGTAAATTTTATTTTTCATGGTATCGAGCATTTTGATATTACCACCGACAAATTGCATAAGGTCTTTGTCACCAGACGCAATAAGGATTTCATCAAAATAATCTCTCCACTGAACTGCTGCACTTCCAATAATATCATCGGCTTCATAACGATCATTTGAGATGGACGGCATTCTTAATTTTTCAAGGGCCTGATCAATCAAACCAAATTGTGGCTTAAGCTCATCAGGTGGTTCAGTACGATTGGCTTTATATTCATCGTACATTTCATTTCTAAAACTTCCACCGGCTGTATCTCTGGCCAACAATAAATGTGTTGGTTGATAATCAGCTAATAATTTTTTCATCATCATCAAAACACCATGAACAGCATTAGTTGGCGTTCCATCTGGTGCATTCATTCCACGAACGGCGAAAAAAGCGCGAAAAATAAAATTTGAGACATCAACAATGATGAGACGTTTTGACATGAAAAGCTCCTAACTTTAGAGCTCATTTTTTAACATTTTGAAGATTAACTTGGTAGGACAGGTGCGTTTTACCTGGCGATAGTTCCGGTCTCGCTAAACCAGCTGGTTTTGCGCTTTTTAATCGCTTCTGCAGTGCCATCATTGGCCATCACAGAAGTATCTGCCATGACGTCTCCAAGCCTATGCCCAGAGTCTAATTTATAAAGCAGATAGACCTCCATTAGTATTAAGGGAAGGCCCAGTACAAGGGAGAAGATCCATCCCCAAAAAGGAATGATGGCGAGAACAAGTGGAATAATAATAGGAAGATTTCTAATAAAAGACTGCTTCATGGTGCAGGGTTTTCCATCTTCCAATGAGATGACGGCAAAGCCCATAAACTTCTTTCCAACACTTTGACCGTTTTGAAGAGAATCTGCCACACCGATATAGGTGACACTCAATAAAATCCCAAGAGGGTAAAAGAAAAAAGATAATAATAAGACAATGAACAAGTCGATAGACTTGGCCAAGATACGAGTGAGCCTTGCGACCTTTAAAGGGCGCTTGAGAATGTATTTTCTCATCATAAATCGATCTTATCTTATTGATTTCTTTAATGATATAAGGCAAAAAAGTATCACGACGTAATAAATGCACTGCATCAGGTCACATACAATAGAAGCTGGACGTAACACTCTAGAATGGGTAAATATTGTAATTACCTTTAAGTGAAAAAAGTGGAGGACCGCATGGCCACAGTTGGAAAAGCTGACATTGCAAATTTTGATCAAACTGTTTTGAAATCAGACAAACCAGTATTAGTAGACTTCTGGGCTGAGTGGTGTGGACCATGTCGTACTCTAGGTCCAGTACTAGATGAAGTGGCCAATGAGCTTGGTGAAAAAGCACAAATCGTTAAAGTAAATGTTGATGAAAATGGTGAGCTTGCTCAGCAATACGGAATTCGCGGAATTCCAACAATGATTTTCTTTAAAGGCGGACAGGCCGCAAAAACTCTTGTTGGTGTACAACCAAAAGAAGAAATCAAGAAAACTCTTGAAGAGCTTGCTTGAGATTTAGCAAAATTCGCTTAACAATAAAGGGGATCACTGATCCCCTTTTTTTTTGGATATTATTATGGATAAGCAAGTCATCTCATCAAACTTTACAGAAGCAAGTCGCGTTTTAAATAGTTTTATCTCTAATGATAAAAATATTGAGACTATGCAAAAAGCGATTGAAGCCATGGTTCATGCCTACAAGAATGAAGGTAAGGTTCTTAGCTGTGGAAACGGTGGTTCGATGTGTGATGCCATGCACTTTGCTGAAGAATTAACTGGGCGCTTTAGAAAAGATCGTCCGGCCTTAGCCGCTCTCGCCATTTCAGATCCAAGTCATCTTACTTGTGTTGCAAACGATTTTGGTTATGACAAAGTTTTTTCTAGAGCAGTAGAAGGTTGGGGAAAGAAGGATGATGTTCTTCTTGCCATTTCAACAAGTGGAAATTCTCCCAACATTATTGAAGCCGTTAAAGCTGCAAAACTTCATGGAATGAAAGTGATTGGTCTTCTAGGAAAAGGTGGCGGCAAGCTTGCCAGTGAAGTTGATTTTCCTTTTGTCATCGATAGCGATGTCAGCGATAGAATTCAAGAAATGCATATTAAGTTGATTCATATGTTCATTGAAGGAATTGAAAGATCTCTTTTTCCTACCAATTACTAGACTCTTTCAGACGGGAAAGAGTTTCCTTCCTATGTATTTTCACCCCTTTAATCCCATTTTGCGGTTATCATAGTCTTATAATTAGTTGAAATAATAACAGGAGCAAATGGCATGGAAGCCGCACCAGTACCAAGCCTACTAAACACTATCGCCATGTTTTTCCAACAGGGCGGAATCTTCATGTGGATCATCGTCTTTATCTGGGCGATCGGAATTGCAATTTCTATTGAAAGGTTCATGAGACTTTCTTTCAAACTTGATGTGGATGGAGCTTCATTTATGAATGAACTTCAGCGCTATGTTTTATCAAATGATATTCAAGGTGCTATCCGAGTTTGTTCAGGCTCAGTCGCCGCTCTTCCAAAGGTTCTAAAGTCTGGACTTAAAAGAGCCAACACGAATGCTAATCAAATTCAAAATGCTATCGATGCCACAGCTTTAGAAGTGATTCCAAAAGTTGAGTTAAGACTTAACTACCTTCAGTTGATTGCCAACATTTCAACTCTGTTTGGTCTTCTTGGAACGATCCAAGGTTTGATTCAATCATTTGCAGCCGTTGCCGCTGCTGATCCGGCACAGAAAGCGGAGCTTCTAGCCTCAGGTATTGCGACAGCGATGAACACAACCTTCCTAGGTCTGTGTGCTGCGATTTCAATCATGATGGTTCATACGTTCTTAAGTACAAAATCAGAAAAGATTATCAACGAGATTGATGAATTTTCAGTAAAGCTTATGGATATGCTGACCACCAAGAAGGAAATGGGCGAGTAAGGAGTCGAATGTGTATAGAGCTCCTAGTCGCAGAAAGACAAAAAAAGAATTTGTAAAACCGAATCTAATTCCTATATTAGACGCGGTTTTTATTTTCATCTTCTTCCTTTTGATGTCAGCGAACTTTGTAAAAATTTATGAAATTCCCTCTGATGTTCCAATCATTAGTGACGCGGAACCACCAAAGAATCAAAAGCCACTGGCACTGACCCTTAGAATTACTTCAAGTTATATTGAAGTTTTAACTGGAGTGCCTGCCTCCACGATGACTCGAGTTGGTAAAAATAGTGATGGTTTTTATGACTTGGAAAAACTTCATGAAGTTTTACTAAGTTTGAAGGGACGTCATCTTAAAGAAGAAACCGTTATCTTTGAGCCCATCGTTGATCTGACGTACGAAGATATTGTTAAGATTATGGATGCAACAAGAGAACTTAGAAATACCGACCCTGCTCTATTTGCGAAAGATAAAGATGGAGTCGAGATGAGGCTTAAGGCTTTGTTTCCTAAGATCATTTTTGGAAATATTCAGAGTTAAAGAGGATATATGAGAAGCTCTCGTTCAATAAGAAATAGAGGTAGAAAGCGCAAGTCTCAGGTCTTTGACCTAGATATTACTTCCCTACTCGATATCCTCGTTATTATGCTTGTGTTCTTGCTACAAAGCACTAACTCGACAGGCATTATTATGACTGTTCCTAAAGACGTAGAGCTGCCTGTATCAAGCTCTGCAACACCAAGCAACGAAGGTGTTATTGTTCAAGTCTCACCTACAACCATTTGGGTTGAAGATAAAGAAGTTCTTAACATTGAGACGAACCTAAGAACTAGTACCGATCAAGGTGGAAGACGACTTATCCCTTTATTTAATGAACTGGTTAAACGTAAAGAATTGATTCAGCTTTCTGCCAAAAGCTCACCTGAAGCCAATAAGTTTGGTGGTGTCGTGAATTTAATTGTGGATAAAACAGTTAAGTATAGTTTCGTTAAAAAGCTACTCTACACATGCGCTGAGGCTGGATTTAAAGAATATAAATTCGTCGTTATGGGTATAGAGCAATAATTAAAGTACTAAAACCAACGAACAAATAAGAAAGTAAACTCCAATATTTGAAAATAAAAGTCTTTTGAGTTTTCTGGTTTTCTTAAATTCTTTAAGATTAGTCACAATAAACCATAGCGACCAAAGTACAAAACCAAAAGTTACAATCCCTTCTTGCACACTCTCATTAAACTTTAAAAGATTCATAATTGCTGGTGTTAAGATAATACCCATAAAGATTAAATTTAAGTTGTAGCGTTTTCTAGCTTCATCAGTTGATGTATCAAAAAAGCTTAGAGTCCACTGTTTAAAACTAAAATGATTCCAATCGAGCTTCACTTGTTTTAAAAACTCTGAAAAAGTTAATCTCTTGGCGCTCATAATTTGATTTCTTTTTGAATACAAATCATTCAAGTACAAACCAATAACTAAAGTTTCAACCATGAGTGCGATTTGATCGCCGTGAACTAAGTCTCCCCAGGCTAAAAAAGTGAAGGCCACGACGAGTGCAACCTTAAATGGTGAAAAAATGGCTAGTCCTTGATCAGACATACCGACTCCAATTTCAAGTTGAAGTCAGTATACAATAGAATATGTTTTTTTATATAATCAGGTACTTACAAAGCTCATCAAGCCCAATATCTGTGGCTTTTTATTGGCTTACTGGACCTTAGGATAGAAATTGAATGGCTGGTTCACTTCTACAACACCGCCACCAAGTGGTTCCGGGAACTTAATCCCCTTAAGAACATTAACCACACAATTTCGAACCTTTGGAGTCAAATTCGAGTAAGAATCAACACCTGCTCTCGTGACATGTCCCGAAGCACCGATCACAAAATTAAGTCGAACGACACCATCAAACGCCGATTGAGATCGATCAAGTGCACTTTGATAACATTGTCTAAACAGAGGAACGTTATCCATTAAAATTTGGCGAATTGTATTTGGATCCATTCCACCTAAAATAACTGTTTTATAAGGAAGACCTGCCGTATAGATATTTTTCTTATCTGATAAACCTTGAGTACCCTTGGTTGAGTCAAGCTTTCCAGAAGCTGAGCCAGATAAACTTCCAACATTAGTACTAACGTTCGCCTTTTGCATGGTCGCACCATCACTTGCGCCTGATATAGATGGGCCATCTAGACTAACATCAGCATTGCTTACTTCAGATGCAGACTTAAGACTTCCACCTTTTGCTAAGATCGAACTCATACTGCCTTTAAAATCAAAAGATTTGTAAGCATCAACTGGGCCCTTATTATTAGGATTTGCAGCTTTTTTTGAGTTATTAGATTTAGCTGGAGCTGAATTATTTGCTTTAGAAGTATTTTTAGGCGCGACTTTATCCTGAGGTTTATCTGGTCCTTTATTTGGTGAAGCCTTTTTCACTAAACCAGTTTTAGTTGCAGCTTTATCACCAGGATTATCAGCTTTTTTCTCAACAGCTTTAGCTTCTTGTGGCTTAACTTCCTTCTTCTCTACAGGTGTAGTCTTTGGAGCTTTTTGAGCTTCTTCTTTTGGTTTATCAGGTGTGTTATCAATTGTTTTTTTAGGCGTAACTGCCAATTTCTTTCTATAAAGAATTGATGCAAGACGCTCTGGCGCTTTTTCTTTTTCTAGTTCTTCGTCAACTTCAAAAGAATTAATACCAACAAGAAAAGCACTAACAAGTAAAAGCATTAAAAATAAATATCTTTTAAAACCTGGGTCGCGACGTAAAATAGGAGCAGATTTAACTCGTGGAGGAGCGTCTGTTCCTCGAACAAAAATTTGTAAGTCACCTTGTGTAAATCCAAGAATATGATCGTGGCCTAAACCAACAACAGCGCCTGAAGGATTACCTTCAGCACCAATATGTTTCATTTTATATCCATTAAGCGGATAGATAGAAACATCACTTCCTTTGATCTCTACAAACGGAACTTTCTCTTTCAAGCCGAGATAGGCAAACTCAACTTCTTTCGCTGCCACTGCACGACCAGCAAGTGAGTACGTGGCATCTTTTTGAGGTAGATAATCAACTGAAACAATACGTCCGCAGTGAAGAATAATAACTTCTACTGCAAAGTTTTTTGAAACGGAGTAATCAAAAATTGGATAAAGAGTTTCTACATCTTCAAAAATATATTCACTAAATTCAGCTTTAGGGTCAGCTGCTAGTGGGTACTCGACACGAGGTATGAAAACTTCTCCATCAGAATTAGTGACGGCTTTTTGTGGAGGTGCAGAGGGTAATGTTTTTGTCTCAGGCTTATCCGATGGTGCCTTTGGTAATTCAACTCTGTCAGTAAGCATCCCAAGTGGTGGTGGTAAAACATCAGACTTTTTAAATGGGTTGAGCTTAAACTCAACATCACCAATAGTTACAATATCTCCAAAATCAACTGACTCAGCGATGACCTTTTGCCCATTAACTTTTGAACCAGTTGCAGTATCCATGTCATAAAGACGTCCAAATCCTTTATTCAATTCTAAGACTGCATGAATATCTGCAACACTTGGATGATCGATGACGATATCACACGTCTGTGAGCGACCAATTAGAACTCTTCGCTTTAATAGTGCACGTGCCTTTGAACCGTCCGTTGGGGATAACTCAAAAGAAGGTGTGTAAGGCGCGGCCCTGTTATCAGTTTCCACGAAAACTCCTCATTATCTAACACGCTCAACGGCACGAGCTATTTCAGGGTTGAAGTTTACTCTGTACGGTAGTTTATTTTTAAATTTACGCTGATATCTTGATGCAATAGAAAGATCTCCAGGATTACCAGTGTCACCTTCGATGGCAATATCTTCAAAATCAAATTTTTGATATTTCTTGTATTGATATTTAACTCTTTCATTGGAACTTGAGCTTTGTGCACTCGCTTGAGTGGCAAAAAACATAAGACCCGCAAAAAGTAATGCAGTAAACTTCATCATTAGTTTCCACCTTGATAAACAAAAGCTTTAACTTTGTTGTAATAGTCAATTAACTCACGACTTGGAGTCGAACTTACTTTGGAAAGTATTTCTCGCGCCTTATCTTCTTTACCGTTAAGTTTTAATGCAAGAGCATAATTAGTTCCGTATGAAGGATGAGAAAGTGCATCACTTGGCAAACGATCGTAGACACGTATAGCCTGTTCAGTATCTCCACGAATAAATAATGCGGTAGCAAATCCAGCTAAAGCATCAGCATCATCATCATTCTTTTTGACTAAAGCTTGAAAAGCGATAATAGCATTATCGACTTGACCACCTTGAAGTTGAAGCTGCGCGAGATTAAACAACGGAGTCAGTGAAAGAGGATTAAGCTTAGAAGCTTCTTTATAGGCTAAATAGGCTTTAGCTTTGCTACCACGAATTTGATAAATCACCCCAAGATTATTCAAGGGAGGTGAATACTTTGAATCAATTTCACGTGATTTATTATAAAAAAGAATGGCTGAGCGATAGTCTTTTTTACCAAGATAACAGGTACCAACTTGGTTCCAAAACCCAGGATGTTTTTTAAATTTACGAAATTGTTTTTTTACCAGCAAGAACGCATCATTAAAGCGATTAGCGTGACATAAACCAGCAAGCTTCGTTGTTACATCGCTAGAATCAATAGCATCTTCAATTTTAGGAGCAGGTAATCTCGCAATTGATTCTTGAGAAAGAGAGTCTTGGCTTGATAAACTTCCCTCAAACTTATCTTCAGTGGCAATATATGGCTCGGGAGCGACTTCGGCGAAGTCAGCATTCTCAATCCAATTAAATTCCTGTTGAATTTCTGGACTAATAGCTTCGTTTTGAGCAGCTTGTTCAGGAGTTATTTTTTTTGAATCACTTGAGCAACTCGAAAATAATATAATCGCACAAAGGTTTATTAGAAAGTATTTCACTGAACCCCTCCTCTATCCATAACAACGCCCTGGCGAGTCGGATGGTATTCAACTCCAAAGGAAATTCGATCCATGGTTTGAAGATAATTGAAATCTGGAGAGAGGATATCTTCACCTTTTGACTTAGCTATAGCTTCTTCACGAAGCTCACCGGCCTTAGACTTCAATGGAATAACAACTTGAGACATACTAGCTTTAAATGATTGGATATATTCTGGACTCTTACCAACAGGACTAAAGTCCTCTACTGATTTAGCCACGTGAGTATAAGAATCGACTAGGATACGATACGCTTTAGCTATTCCGAGGCCTGATCCAACCGTCATCACAGCTTTGGATCTTTCAGTTATCTGATCAAGCATTGCGAGCTTGGTCTGTAGACCTTTATTAAAGCTATTTTCTGGAAACTTAAGCTCTATAGACTCAAGTCTTTTTTGTAATATCTCTAGATCGCCTGACTTTATTGAAGCAACAGAATCTAGTGCGCCTACCGGAATTGGATAACCGCGTTTTTTGGCAGAATAATAATAATCTAAAATACGTTTATCAGTAGCTCTTGTATCTCTACCGGCCGAACTCAAAGCTTGACGATATATTTCAAGGTAAGGAATAAGCTCACCTTGAAGCTTAGCAACATTATCAACCTTATTCACTTCGGTCATCATGTCATTAAGTTGATTCTCATCGGCGAAATTTCTTATCAAATCCATCTGGGCTGTTTCAAGATCCCCGGCTGGTATCTTACATTTATAGCCTGTATTTATTATTGATTTAGCTGCAGCAATATCTCCTTTCGCTAATGCAACGATATGTGCATTTCTAAAAAAGGTTTTTTCGCTTTTGGATTTGCCTGAACATAGTTTTTCGAAGGCGCTACTGTAAACCATCTGGGCGGCATCAAATTCTTGACCGTTTAGAAAGTCATTAGCCACTAATAAAAAAGTTTGACTAAATTTTTCCATATCAGAACTATTAAAAAGTTCTAGTGTATTTTGCGCCCAAGCTTTAGTCATCTGTGTGTGACCAAGTTCATGGAAGAGAATCATTATATTATAAGCTGCGTTTTTTCTAGATTCGATAGGACTTAATTTATTTCTATAAATCTCAACATAGCCCTGTAGCGCTTTTTTCTTATCACCTTTTGAAGAATATTTTTCAACTGAGTCAAATTGGAGTGTGAGTACAATAAGTTTTAATTTATCTGCATAATCCTTACTAACTACAAACTCACCACTATTGATTCGACCAACCCATTGGAAGACTGAGTTTTTATCGTTGATTGAGCGATAATAGTCTATAACTTTACCTAGCATCGCCTCTTGAACACCAATTGATTTTGGAAATTCTCTACGAAATGCAAGAAGTGCTTGTTCCGCTTTCGAGTATTCTTTATTGTCTGAATATAAAGTAAAAAGTCGTTGATAAAGTGTATACCTCTTCTTAGGACTCTTCTCTTGTTTAATAGAAGCAACGTAGGCAAATTCTAAATATTTCTCTTTTGTTTGCGGTGAAACACCATTTTGACCAAGAGTAGATACTAGACCATCCATCGACATATCTTCGTATTTTGTATCTCCAGCTTTTCGAGCCAGGTTTAAAGCTTGAACATAAGCTTGAGCTGCAAGATCATAGTCATTATTGGCATACATTGTTTCAGCAGCATGGAATTGATGACGAGCGGCTTTATTTGGCTCAATATCTGCACTTAAAGAGAAGTAAGCGACAGCTGCTTTAGCCTTTTCATCCTGTGTCTTTTTTTGTCTAGAATAATTACCAGATGCAACCTGTTTTTGTAAAACAGCTGCCATTCGTTTGACGTGATAAACGAGTTTATCATTATCTTCTTTGGAAAGTTTTTTCTCTTTAGCGTAAGCATTAAGAACCTGACATGAATTTAAATGTTTATTAATATTGCCGAATTTTTCATATACGCTTAATAATTCAACATGTATTTGAACTTTCTGAGAATCATCTTTGGCGTTTTCAAGAGCTTCTTCAAGAGTTGCCTGAGCAATTGTAAATTTTCCTTGGTTTTTGAGTTGCATACCAACTTTTAAAAGATTTGCTGCAACGTCGCCGCCTTTGCTTTTATAAAAACTAACTGCTTCTTTAGTTCTACCAGCTTCGGTATAGAAGAATGCTAGATCTCTTTCGACTTCATTAGACATATCAACATAATCTTTCGATGAAGATAATCGACCTACCTCACGAATCAGTCCAATTGCTTTGTCGTAATTTTTTTGTCTAAAGTAACTCCACGCCAAATTGAAAGCATCTTTAGTCCACCAACGCGTATCTTTTTGTCTTAAAGCAGATTCATATAGAGGCACTGCTTTTGAATATTTTTGTTGATTATAATAAGTTTCCGCCAATGCAAGCTGTGATCTTCTATAGGCCGGAGTTCCTGATTTGGTTTTCTTTAACGAAACTGCAAAATATCTTTCAGCTTTTTTCTCATCCCCGAATTCTTTGTAGTTAAAAGCCATAATATAATAAACATCACCAAGACCTGAATACCTTGGGAATTTTTTTGCGATTAATTGGCACGCTCTTTGTGCTTGAATAAAATATTTATTACTTTCAGAAAATGCTTTTTTCATATTCGTTCGGCGACGTTGCTCAGCCGACATATTAATGATAATTTTTGTTTCTTTATCTTTAAGAAGTCTGGCTTTTTCTAAAAGAAGTTCTGCCATTCTTAACAAGAGTTCAGGTTTTGTATTATTAGTCGTTCTGTTAAGACGTGTAATTTCTTTAAGTTCTAAATCGATAATCTTTACGAGTTCGACACGCCTTGTCTCAGTATCTTGGGAATAGACAATGCCAGCACATAGAAGCTGGCATAAAACTAAGCTTTTTATGATTTTTTTCATAAACTTCATTGGCGACACTCCGACCTTAAGGCAAAGACGTAATCACCTAATTCATCAGCCCAAAACTCACCGTTAAATGTCCAGAAATACTGTTTATCATTTCGTTTAAGGTAAGAAATATCGCCGCGTGCTCTTTGAGAAGTATCAGTGCTCGTACTATAAAGTTCATCTTTTTTTCGTGAAAGTATCTCTAACCTTACATAACTCATACCTTCAAACGCTTTTTTTATAGCTCTTAATTTGTTAAAGAGATTCGTTCTTACATACGCACCAATTAGATTTCTTTGAGCAGACATTGAATCTTTAAGATTATCGATTAGAATAACTTTTTGTCTTTGATTTTCAAGGCGATTGACGGCTTCAAGTTCAGTACGCCCATCTTGAAATGAATCATAAAGCTCTCTATACGCTGGATCTCTAGATAAGCCAGATAGTATTTTATCTAAAAGCTTGTTTCCGCTTGTTTTATTTTCAAGTGAAGCTTTGGCCAGCATATAAAATTTCTTATAATCACTTCTATAATTTTTAAGTTGTCTAACGATCGAAGCAGTATCTGCTTCATATGCCGAGTAAAATTCCTCAACTGTAGTATTGGCATCATTCCAAAGACATAACTCCATATAAGTTAATGTTTTCAAAATTTCATTTTCAGGATTGAAGGCAAAACTTAAAATTGGTGCTCTGTAGGTTACAAGTTTACCTAATGTTCTATTGTAATCGCCCATATAAAAACTATTCCAGGCTTCTTCAAACAGAATTTCAGGCCAAACGTGTGAACGTTTATCAAGATCGAGGTATGCAAGGTTTGCGGCTTCAAATTTTTTATCAGCAAACAACGCTCTTGCAACTCCCACAATACAATTATCTTTATTAATTTCTAACTGTCTAAGACGGTTGACTTCTTTCGTTCTACCAGCTTGGGCGTTTGATATATTTACACATTCTTTATAGCTCTCTACCGCTTTACCATTTTGACCTGTTAAGGCGTAACTAGCGGCTTCAATATGAAGAGCATAAGGTTTTACTGGATGAGTATCGTTAATTTTTGAACTCAATGAACTTAAAACTTCTTTATACTGTCCTTTTCTAAATGCTTTTTTAGCGACAATATATCTTAAGGTTGGTGCGTTTGATTTTTTCAAAAAGTTTGAAGGCATGATTTCAAACTGACGAACACCTACTCGGGTGACAACTTCATCAATAACATCATCAATTTTATTATCTTGAATAGTATTTTGAGTTGCTAAATATTCTTTAATATAAGGAATTGAAGCGAAGTATAAACCACTGTTGACCATTTCCTGGACAATATAAGGATAGGACTTTGTATTACCTCTGGCCTTAACTAGAGTATCCCAAGCAGATTGCATATCTCCTTTTGCTTCAAAAGCAAAAGAGGCAATCAACAATAGGCAGGCTGTCTTAAAACTCATCGCCAACTCCTAAAAACTATAACCAAGAGAAACTGCTAAATCGTAGTTTGTGTTCCAAGCCTCTTCAGTTGAGTTAACCGCAGCTTTTTGTGCTTTATAATGAACGGTTGCAAGGTTAAGTCGAATATCAAAACTTTCATTTATATAAAATTTCATAGCTGCTTGCCACATAAGACCACCGTGAGTCTCCTGAGTAGGAACAGCACTCGTAGCACCATTAATGAATTCATCTCTATTATTTGTTTCAGTCAGGCTTGCGTACCCAAGTCCGAATAGCCAATCAACATAGATAACTGAATTGAATGTATTAATTTTCGAATAGAACGGTGACCACATAAACATGGCTCCGTAATAATTATCAACGATTCTTCTAAAGGGAACAGAACCGCTGCTACCTTCGTTTCTAACAGATTTAGCAGTTTCGTTTTCTGTTCCCGAATTGGCAGAGTATAAAAACTCAACTCCATACTCTTCTTTAAAGAAGTAACCTATGCGGCCTTGAATATTTTTTGAGCTTACAAAAGCACCACTTGTAGTTAAGCCTGCACCAATATTGGCATATATTTTTTCGCTTTTTCTAAATTTACGATTCTGAAGAACATAAACTTCTTTGTCTGGATCTAACCAAGAGAAGTTATATGTATCTCCTTCTGATGCTTTTATTAACGTTGGCGTTAAAGCAAATAGAGTAATAAAAAATAAGAGCTCAAAATTTAAAATAAATTTGGCCATGACACGCATCCTGCTTAGTCGATGGAAGGAACGTCCACGGGCGTCATGCCCGCAACAAAACCTTATATATCACACACTTAATTTTAACACGCGACTAAATTGGTGCAACAGCAGTGCTGTTTGGGTGGCAGATTTTTCCAAATGAACACTTGCTGCAGTGTTCAGTATTAACAGTTGATGGACTTGAAAGTTTTGACCAAGACAGATCAAGAAATTGATTTATTTCTTTTAGAGTAAAACTCTCTGATTTAACTTCTTTATCATCAACAAACCAAAGCTCTAATCTAACCTTCGAAAAGGCTGATTGAGACTGAGTACTATTGATCGCGTGAGCGTAAGCTTTAAGTTGGAACCAGTAGGGAACTTCTTTAGTCGGATTAGAACGACCAGTTTTAAAATCAACTATGACAAATTCATCTTGTTTATTTTTTGGAATTAAAACAAGATCTGGAGTTCCACTTATCATTTGACCAAAAAAATCAAATTTTATGAGTTTTTCTGAAACCCAATCAAAATGTTCATATTCTGATTGAACTTTCTTGATCGCCCACTCAACAGCTTCGCTTGATCTTTTATCCAACTGTTTTTGCAAGTTTAATGAAACCAGTCCCTTGTGATCAATTCCATAAGCAATCGACTCATGCACAAGCGTTCCTCTTTCTGCCGAAGAACTAAGTGGAGTTACTTTTAACTCATCACTATCTTCTTCAACTTGTTCTATATAATCTTTGTAATCAACTTCAATATCCTCTTCGATTTTACAAATATGTTTTAAGTAAAACTTTCTTGTACATTGAGAAATCGTTGCAAGTTTAGTGACTGAAAGTTCAGGAAACGTCACTAATGTTTGGCTCAGTTCTTGTTGGTAAGCACTAATTCCAAGGGGATCTAAGTGAAAAGTAGGTAAAGCAGTTTCAGTAAAAATTGAATCATCTAATGATGAATGTACCTGATAAATTTTATTATTAGCTTTGAGATGCTCAAATAAATCAATATTTTTAGTGATATTATTATGATTGTTTTCAAAAGTTCTTAGACCATGGATCCAACTATTTTTACTATAAGAACAGTCTTTGCCATTACTATCTTTAATATCAATCCAGCTTATTTTTGACTCTGCTCTAGTACAGGCAACGTAAAAAAGACGTTTAGATTCTGAAAAATCCTTAAGGATGTTAATCTTTTCTTCTATTAGCATCTGCGGGGATCTAAATTTCTTTTTTTGGTCTACAGAGGAACGCCACCTTAAACTGCCTGGAAGCTTACCCACCAGGTCGGAATCACTAATTCTACGGCCATTATTATGAATACCTCCCAAAATAACGTGCGAAAACTGAAGGCCTTTTGAGGCATGCGCCGTCATTATAACGACTTTACCAGTACCGCTTGACTGAAACTCGATTGAATACTTTTTACTCTTAAGATCGTTTAAATAAATTAGGATTTTTTCGTAGTCGTTATAACCAAGACTACAAATACGCTCGATCTCTGCCATATTTCCAGGGTGATTGGAGTTCGCTAAGCCAAGTTCATATAAAAAAGTGCCAAAAGATGGTATAAGCCCAAGGCTAAGAGAGTTTTCATAGAAATGAACTAAATGCGAGTCAAAAACTTCTAATCTACCATGCAAATACTGAACGATGTGGCTTATAAAAAACTTCGTTGGTGTATCTGTTATTGGCACATTAGCTTGCTTGGCAAGTAGACAACCTTCAACTAGAGCTGCAAATAAAGCAACCATTGGATCTTCCGGGTAAGGAATTTTAACTTGGGCCCTAAGACCAAAGCCTTTTGAAATAATTCCCGTCATTAAACCGACTGAAGGTTTTAATCCTTTATAAAGGACACAAATCTCTTCAGTTTCATTTTGTTCTATAGATGCGCTGATTAGGTTTAAGATTTCTGTTGTTTCTTGCTCAACGAATGAAGACTCATTTACCTTTTGTTTTTCTTCAACTTGAATTTCGGCGGAAATTTTTTGTATTTGGCCTTTTTTTATTTTTTCTTCTAAAGGACAGTTCTGTAACTCAAAATCTACAGGAAAAGGATCATGTCCTTCATACTCCTCACCCAAGCCAAACAAGTCTTTAAATAATGCGTTATTAAAGTCAATGACATACCCAAGAGAACGGTAGTTATTTGAGAGACTCAACTTCAAAGGCATGGCGTTTTTACAGTCTTGAAAAACCTTTAACTCTCCACCTCTAAATCCGTAGATCGCTTGCTTTTCGTCACCTACGCAAAAAAGTCTTGTAAAATCTTTTGAAATAATTTTTTCAATAATCTCATATTGGATTCTAGAGGTATCTTGAAATTCGTCGACAATAAGATATCGATATCTGTTTGTTATATTTTCTTGTGCTTCTTTATTAATTAAACCTTGAGCCACATAGTATTCAAGGTCTGAAAAAGTAAACCCTGGAAGCTGTGAATATCTATCTTCTATCCAATCAAAGATCTCGAGCATTCTCTTAATTTGAGGCCTTAAAATCTCTTTACCTTCAATTTCAAAAGCCTCAAGCTCAGGACCTATTTTATCTAAAATATCCTTAACGTTCTTTGCCAAAGAAAAATACTGTTTAATCTCATCATCTGATCTAGGGCCAGTTGTTACTCCCTTGTTTGTCTTAAAGAACTTATCGACTTCAATGATTGACTTCATGTCCCATGAATTTAGAGTTTGAAAAAAAGATGTCATTAAGTTTAGTTTTTCAACCCAAGCTCCTTTTGCTTTCGCTGGAGCAGAAGGTACATTTTGACTTAACTTAACGGGTTGATCTTCACCGAAAATGATTTCCACAAAATCATTCCAATCAAACCCCAACATTTTCTCAACTGTCATCGACTTCCAAAGAACCCTAAGTTCAGGTGTCGAAAATATCTTCACAAACGATTGTATAAATTCTTTTTTATGGTTGATAAAAAAAGAGTCGACCTCATTAACTGCATCTAAGTTTGAACCAAAAGTTTCAATCATCCACTCATCAAAAATTGTCTTTACCTTAACTTGTGACTCAAGTTCAGAAATAATTGAAATATCCTGTGGTAAACCAGGAAAAAAGCCCTGAGAGATTAGCTTGTAACAAAACCCGTCAATAGTGCCAACAGTCATTGAATCTAAGCAAGGTATGGCTATATCCCAAAGCCACTTCGACGAAGCATCAGTTGCAGATTCTGATAGAGCTACCATTTTCTTTTTTAGTCTAATGGCTAGCTCACCGGCAGCTTTTTTAGTGAATGTCATTAGTACTATTTGCGACAGATAGATTTTCAACTCTTTTTCGAAGTTTTCATTATCTAAATCTGTATTTTTTTGTCTAAAGTTAAAAATTAGAAAGGCTATATGCTCTACAAGAACAAATGTTTTACCAGAGCCGGCTCCAGCACTTAAAAGCACGCCGCCTTCGTGGAAAATAGCCTTTTTTTGCTCGTCATTGGCACTTGTTTGAAAGTTAGTACTCATTAGAACAATCCCCTTGTGCATAGATTAGAAATATCACAAAAGGTGCATACTTTTTTATTTAAAGGTTGTGCTAACCATAAAGAATCTTTTTTTAGTTTTTCGAAAGAGTTAGTTTCTTTTGAACTAAACTCTATTTGATCCAGTTTAAATTTTTCCTCATCAATCTCATGGATTTTTATATTTATTTCTTGCTCTTCAAATCGAAGAGTTGAAACTTCATTCCAAGCTGAATAGAGAAGACTTTCCGAAAGGTCTCTCAAACATAAATAACCCCAAAACAGATATCCTTTATCTGATCTCTCAATATGACGAAGATAGTTCCATAACTGAATTTTTTCAAAGCTTTCGTGCTCGCCTTTTGCAGGGATGCTTGCTCCAGATCTTTTAAAGTCGAGCACTCCTATCCCAAGTGACGTCTCAATAATAAGGTCCACACGACCAGCATACTCACCATCAATATATTTATCTTCAAATTTAAAAATTGGATCTGGAAGCATTTCTTTTAATGCTAAAAGAAACTGTATTCCATTTTTAGAAAATATTCTCACTTCTTGTAGTGCACTCAAATAATCTGAACGCTCTAGTGTAATCTTATGTTTTTTAAGCATTGCTTGGAGTTCACTAACACAAAGTGCTTGGTGCTTTTGAATATTCCAAGAGTCTTCTTTATTTAGAAATTTTTCAACAACAGCGTGTTCAATTTCACCTAAGAACCTTGGTTCTAAAATTGTTTGCTTAATCGCTTTCTCATTAACTTTCTCAACAAACTGGTAATAATACTTTCTTGGACAATCTATATAGTTTTGAAGTCGACTTGGAGATATTGGTAGTTTTACCACTACCTTCTTTTTAGGTGATAAACTTATTAGGTCTTTTCGCTCTTTTATCTGCTCATTTTTTTGAGATATGATGTTAAAATTTATTCCTTTCAACATCTCGGCCCAACCAAGGTCGTGTTCAACCAAGCCCTCTTCTATAAGCAGTGTTGCTTTCGTTTTCTTCAGTACCTCTCTAAATTCCTCACGAGCTTTTAAAAAATCTAATTCAGCTCGTCTTCTTGGGCCTAGCGCCGAAAGTAAAGTAGCAACTTCTTGAGAATATTCTGATGATGCTAGTTTAAACGCCGAGTGAGAACTATTAATACAAACTAGCACTTTGCGATCATTTTCAATATCTACAACATCTGTAAAGCTATAGATTTTCCCTTTTCTAGGTTTTAAACCCAGATGCGGAGCCTGATAAATTCTTGGTGAATTTAAATGTGTACAGTTTCTAATGACTTCCCAATCGAAAATTGAAATTTGTTGGTTAGTAGTCGCTAACTCTAGCCATTCTTTAATTGTTTCTTTTAATAAACCAAGAGCTTTAATGCCTCGAAAATCATTATCTTCTAGACATTTATTTTGATACTCAGAAATCGAAACAAGTATAGTTTCTGTTTCAATAATCTGATCTTTATTTTCACCAAATAAGATACGTATCTTAGATTCAAACTTTGTAAATAAATCACTTAATAGATCTAATGGCGTTTTAAAAAATAGACCACCAATTGGTATTTCGAGGTAGTCCCTTAGAGTTGGTCTTGAGGTACCTAGCAAAATATCAATATCTTCAGCATCAAGTTTGGTTAATGTTTCCGCCATTCTATTTTTGGGAAAGCGTACTGTATTAAAGTTATGCTCAAATTCACCTTCAGTTTCGTTATCTAGTTCATCAGTAAGAATCCAACTAATCCAATCTGTTTGGTATCTTTTTTGATATAAAGATTTACGATAAGGAATTATGACTTCCTGCCTAATCGCTAGAGACTTAAGTAAATCAATTTGCACACCTGACAGATGTCCAAAGCCGTAAAAGACTATTTTTTCTTTGCTTAAATGTTCAAAAGGTGAAGGAGTAGACCGGTATGCACTTGCTAATAAGGAGTAACTTGAATGCTCATCATACATTCCTGCATTATCCATTGAGCTCCATAGAACTTTTACCCCATTTTTTACTTCAGGATGATAGTGCTCCAGTATCTCTTCCACTGTTTCAAGTTCAAGAGTTGTTCCTCTTAGCTCTGTTAGTAAGGTAAAGGACTGAATAAATCGTTGGTAATTATAATCGGGAAAAACCGTTTTCCAAAAAATTGAAAGATAAAGTAATAGCTCTGATTTTCTAGATATTTTAGGAGGTTCTTCTAATACATTAAATTGGTTTGAAATAAATTTTGAAATGGTGATGACATCGATTGAAGAGAATCTCTCATCTTTGAATAAATGTGCTCGAACCCTATCAGCCTCTGATGGGCTGGGACAAACAACAATGGTCTGACTATTTTCTGATGCCCAGAAGCTATCAGCAAAGAGGTCGTCGCTTTCATTGTACAGTTTTACACTTAGCGACATTATTAAACCTCAAAAAATATTAGGGACACGATCGGGTCTGTGTGTTAAACGATTAGTATCGTAACTCTTATCACTGGGTTCGTCATGCTAGAGCAAAGTCGACTTACTGGATTTATAGATCAAAAAGCTGGTTTCACCCTGCATTTTTTTGATGGGCAAAGTGTCATCAGGGATTTAGCGCTTATTCACGATATTAAAGGTGATGGCTTTAGTTTTTTTCGCGACGCCGTCCTAACTTTTTTACCGCTAATTTCTTATCTTAAAAGTGGTGAACAATTTGGATTTTACATAGATTCAAATGAACCTTGGTTTCGATTCAAACTTGAAGCTAGTTCTCTTGGATATATGAGAACACTTTTGTTTCCTGAAAGTTTTAATGATTTTCCCAAAAAGATTAACGGCAATTGTAGATTAACCAAAATTTCACCAGGTCAACGTGAACCTTACAATACTTTGTTGGCATTAGAAGGTTTATCTATCGCAGAGGTTTCAAATCTGATCCTTACTGAATCCTATCAAGTAAAGTCACGAATTTATCTTTCGGATACATCCGATCAATCTTTTATTATTCAAAGATTACCAGATCAGCAAGTTGATCAGGTCGATGCAGAAGATAGACCAAGCCTTGATGAGTATTACAACTCTACACTTTCGACGCTTTCAAGTTTTATCGACAGTGGTCAAGCGACTTACGATGATATTATCGAACATTTTAAGAAAGAAGATATGGAACTTCTAACTTCCACTGAAATTTCGTTTAAGTGTGGCTGTTCACGAGATCGCATGCTTCAAGGAGTTGCATCATTAGTTCGAAGTGAAGGAATTGATGGAATCTTTGAAGATAAAGACGAGATTGAAACAAAATGTGATTACTGCAAGACCTTCTATCTCATAACCAAGGATGAAGTTAGAACTTCATTAACTCAGTAATTTTATCAATTGAAAAAACTTTACTATCGTCGCGCCAGAAGTGACGACTTAGAATTTTAGATTCTTCATAAACACCACAAAAATTTTCAGCCGAAGGTCCTTTTGCTAAAACAGGGGAATTAAGTCTTGATCGCTCAAGTTTTACATTCTTACCTAATTTTTCAAAAGCTTCCCATTCTTTTCCCTGTGTTGGTAGACGAAGTGATTGTGTTTCCCCACCGGTAACTAAAATTAATGTTTGAGCTGCATTGGGTTGAGATTTGAAAAAACTAATGACTTTATTTATCTCGCTTAGAATTTCTCTTGCATTTTTTATATCTCCATTTTTTAAATAATTTAAATATCTAAAATCTCTTATATAAAAAAATGAACTTTTCGTTTGATCTATATTTTCTGACCACATGGACTGAATATTATTTGATAGTGTCGCAAAACATCCAGATTTAGAGTTCTGGCAAGTTTGATCAAAGTATAAAGCCTCTTTATCTATCTTTTTCTGGGATTGGTAATGAAAAAAACTTGGATCTTTATCTTTTGTAGAAGCTGATCTCATTTGAAGTAAAGTAAGCCCCTCAAGAAATGTTTTTTTATTACAACTTTCATGTTGAATCAAAGAATTGCCATCGCTTGTACCGGCTTCGATCGCGTAGGTTTGGTAGCCCAAGGATTTATAATATTGCCATACTGGGTATCGATTTTCTGAGGGACAAGAATTTCGAATGTCTGCGCTACCCGTTATTTGGGATAAGGCCGAGTCACTAGCATCAGTTCTTAATTGATAAAAGTTGTAGGACCAGGCAGAGCCAACACAATCAACATCTTCCATTGATGAGAGCTGTCTAGAGTCATTAAGACCAAATCGCAACAAAGCTGCATGCTCTAATTCAAAGCCTGGGAGCTGTATCCAGATAACATTTTTCGGATTTTCTCCAAAAGTTCGGGTGTGCAAATTAATTGTTGGTGAGCGCGAACAACTAGAAAGCAGATAAATAAAACTTAAAAATAGAATTTTGGTCATAAAGTTAGATTACACGACTTTTGAAAAGGTTCGAGAGGAAGCTTTTTTCTCCTATAAAGGTAATGAATTAGATACTATTATAAAAGGGTATTATTTTAATTGTTATTATACCGGAACTTTCTGGTCAAGGAAGGAGCATCGTCCGTGCAAGATCTAGAACTCGCTACTCGTGAAGTCATGTGGAATATTCCATTTTCATTCAAAGTTGCAATGTATGTTTTGTTAGTAGCTTCATTTGCAGTTTTTGCTAAGGGTATGTGGGGAAAAGTCCTTTTCCTAACTCGTGGCCAAGGCGTATCGAAACTTAAAGAACTTCTTCCACATAAATTAAATTGGAAAAATTTCTTCGAGACCATTTTCTTTACTGGCAAAGTGACTAGAAAAGCTAATGTCGGAATTTTTCACTCATTGATCTACTACGGGTTTGTTATTCTTTGGATTGCAACAGACTTAGTTGCGATTCATGCCGATACACCTTTTCAAATTTATAAGGGATGGACTTATATCATCGTCTCCTTTCTCGCTGATATCGCAGGTATCGCTATTCTTGCGGGACTTGCCCTAGCATTTTATCGCCGTTACGTAAAAACACCAGCTTCACTTTCAGCAACACAACCTAAGCGCGAATACTTCATGTATGGCATGCTAGCGGCGCTTGTTATCATCGGCTATCTGCTAGAAGGTCTTCGTATTCTAGGTACAGGTATGCCAATAGATGAAGCTCGCTGGTCACCAGTGGGTTGGATGGTTGCTAACTTCTTTCAAACTTTTGGTTGGTCAAACGATACTCTTGCTACAGTTTATAGAAGCCTGTGGCTTGGACACATGGCCAATACAATGGCTTTTGTAGCAAGTATTCCTTATTCAAAGTTTTCTCATATTATCTTTTTACCCTTGGCTTCACTTCTAACTCCTGCTCGTCGTGGCGCTGTTTTAAACCCGATGAACTTTGAAGATGAAAATGCAGAAACATTTGGTCTTGGTAAAGCCAGTGAGCTTACACTTAAAAATAGACTCGACCTTTTGACCTGTGTTGAGTGTGGCCGTTGTACAGATGTTTGCCCGGCCCTTAACGCTGGTAAAAATCTTAATCCTAAAACAATTGTTACTAAAGCTCGTGATCTTGTTGAAGCCGCATGGAATAAAGGCGAAGCGGATGTAGAGCTTTGGGGCGAAAATCCAATTTATGAAGCAAACGAACTTGATGCTTGTACAACCTGTGGTGCTTGCATGGAAGAATGCCCTGCTAATATTGAGCACGTCAGTTTAATTCTAGAAGCTAAACGCTATAAAACGCTTACTCTTGGAGACATTCCTCCTGCTGCAGCGGATGCTACAAATAAAGTAAAAATCAATGGTAACCCATGGGGTATCACTCAAGATGATCGCTTTAAATGGGCAGACGGCTTAGATGTCCCAGTTATTGAGTCAGGTAAAAGAGTTGACTACCTCTACTACGTTGGCTGTGCCGGCTCATATGACTCCGCGAATCAAAAAGTGGTTCAAGACACGGTTGGGCTTCTCAAGAAGGCTGGAGTGAGTTTCGCTGTTATGGGTAAAACAGAAAAGTGTAATGGCGATCCCGTCAGACGATTTGGTGACGAATACTCGTTCTATGAAATTGCTATCGAAAATATCGCTAATATGCGCCAGTATGAGTTTGATAAAGTTGTTACTCACTGCCCACATTGCCTTCACACCATCGGTAAAGAGTATGGAAAATTTGAAGATGGAGCCTTTGAGACAGTTCATCACACCGAATTGCTGGCGGAATTAATAAGAAATGGAAAACTTCAGCCATCTAAAGAAATGGCAGGTGAACTGACTTTTCACGACCCATGCTATCTTGGCAGACACCACGGTGAATACGACGCTCCTCGTGATATTTTAAGCTCAATTCCAGGACTTAAAATTAAGGAAATGGAAACCTCAAAGGATAAAGCACGCTGTTGTGGAATGGGCGGCGGTAATATGTGGTACGAGCTTCCTGAAGGTGAGCATTTAGCAAAAAAACGTCTTGAAGATATTGCAGAAGTTAAGGTTCCAAAATTGGCGACTGCTTGCTCCTACTGTATGATTAATTTTAATTCATCCAAGGCCCAAGTACCGGCCACAGAGGAGATCGATATTCAAGATGTGGCATCTATTTTGGCCCAGTCGGTCCTTTAAATTACTCTTATTACTTCCCTGCTTATTTGTAGGCGGGGAAGTCTTTTCTCAAGATAAAGCTCCATCACCACTGCCAAGACAAGAAATCGCTATTGATCCGGATAAAGTTCCAGGCGTTCTCTATCCTTTAGAAAAAATTGTTGGAGCACAGACAGCACGATTCAATGCTTTAGAATCAAAGGCCGCCTCAAATCCAGCGAGCTTAACCAGTATTGATATCACTAAAGGTTTGGAAATTGAGCCCACGTATATTCGCTCAATTCTCTTGCATACAGAACCATCTTACCTGGCGCTCTCAAGACAAAATAAATGTTCTTTTTATGCCAGTTTAGAAAACAATCTGCTTAGAGGACCGCAAGGCGTAACTCAGACTCTACCTATCCTTGCGACAATCAAAGAAAAAGAAACTCCTGAAATTTTCTCTATCGATCGAAATAATTTTTTAAATCTTATTTATAAAAAAGAATGCACTGCCAACAGGGATTATGGTGTTTTATTTCAAAAGAATAATCTCGCCAAGACAATTGAAAGTTTTACTTTCTCCGTTCCTAAAAGTGAAAAGCAATGCATGAATCTTCTTTCAGAATGGGCCTCTAATAGTTATCTTCCATATCTTTGTGGCATTCATGAAAAAATTGAAGACGGCGACCGAGCTCAGTTACAGTTATCACAAACAGCTTCAACAGAGCTACTTACTCGTCGACTTCTTGGATCCAAGATAAAAGCGAGAAACGAAATTAATGAAGTCACAACTGTTTTTCAAAGAAATTATATTGGCGCTCTATGTAAAGGTCTTGATGATAACCAAAAATTTTGCGCACCCTTTTTAGTAGATGAGATTTGGCCCAAAATTATTGCAGGTGAGAAACCTGCTTGGTTGATCGATCGTCGATGCCAAGAGCTTCTTGGAAAAAAACAATTATCAGGCCAAGATTTAATTACCTGTGCAGGCAGATTTAAAAAACAACCAAATCTTTGTACAACTGTTGGAGCAAAAGATTATCCAGCTCTATTTCCAAAACCAAATTGTTCAGAGCTCTCCGATGCTCTTCTTGCTGAGAAATTAGTCACGCGCTATAGAGATTGTCCTGGTAATTTAGATAATGGAATTATAACTAATAGTTTTCGAATATGGTCACATTTTTTACAAACTGATGTACAAGTCTCACCTGTTGAATGCGCTCAAGTTCCAACATTGAACTTTGCTAATGAGAGTCTTAAGGTTGATCCTAAAGAAGGATGGCCTTTATCTATTTGTTATCAAAATAGAGCGTCAGAAGAACGCGAATGTCTTCCTTATGTCCCTGGTCCATCAAAAATTTCTGATCTTAGTGAAAATGTAGTTATTAAGAAAATTCTGGTAAATAATTTTGGAATGGGCTCAGATAGTGAATGTAGGATACTTCGTGCGAACGAGTATAATCCTTCACTTCTTGAATACAAAAATGGTTGCTTTATCATTTATGATGACAATATTTGCACAATTACAAATTGTAAGAGAAAAATTGTTCTTAATGAAAAAAATATTACAGGTCTTGAATTTATTGGAACCGCTCTTTTTAGTTATTTCCCAGACTCAATTGCTCAAACGAAATCTACGCTTCAATCACTTTTAGCTGAAACCCTAAAAATTGAAGCTAGAGAAATAAGAAATTTAACGGAATTAACATTCTATTTAAAAAGTTTAAAGACAGCGATTGTTCACGGTATTGGATGCGCTGAAGAAATATTACCTAGTTTTTTCCAACGAAAATATTTTAATCAGTGCACTCCTCTTCCTTTTATCATTGATGGAATTTCAAATAGAGCTAATGGCGACGACGTCGTTGTCAGAACAACCTTAGATGATATTCATTCACCAAGAATTATTCCTTGGAATTATCTTTTTAATAGTGTTTCAGCGTTTCAGACGCAGCACCTACTTAAAACATGGACTTTGTATGGCATTAAAAATTAGCCTTACAGTTCTTCTATTCTTTACGCAGATTGCTTTTGCCAAGAAGCTCCCTGAGCTTGCGACCAAACAAGATGTCTCAAATATTCGCTATCTCACAAGAGATGGGAAATATACTTACTATCAACGTCGCTCAGGTGATCTTCTTCTTGGAACAAATTTCAATGTTTCGGAAATTCTAAAGTCTGATATGGGGACGCAGTATTATATTGCGTCTTCTTCTTCTAGTCAGTGGATTGTCATTAGTCAGCAAAATAACTATCAACAGTCACTTGATCCTAGACTTGAAGCTAAAATATTTAGGGCCAAAAAAGGTGAATCATCGACGATAGAGATTGGAAGAGGGCTCAACTCTGAAGTTCAGCTTGATGGAAATTGGGTTAGCTTTTACAGCCCATTTACCAGGGTCATCACCATAAAGAGTTTAGAAAATACACAGATTGGTTTTAATATTCAAACCCCAACTAAACTTAACCCATTCTTTTTTCCAGACGTCAGCATGGCAGATGAACAAAACATTTTTTATGTGGATATGAATGAAAAAGGTGAAAGTGCTCTCATTAAATTTACTAGAGTCGATGGAAAAAGTAAGGTCATTTTCAAACCAGAAGGAATCAATCGAAGACTAGAACTATGCTCTGGATTTGGAAAAACTTATTTAGGTGCATTTCCTTATCAACAACTTGATGGAGCATCAGAGATTTGGGAGATCTCAGCAGATAAAGGATTAACAAAACCTATCTATACATCCTCACTCCCAGATATCGGGCAAATGGTCTGTGATCACACTGAGGGTAAGATCTTTTTTTCCAAAGCCTTCAAACTTGGAAAAGCTATTCGCCATGATATTTATTCACTTGAGACAAAAGATTCTAAACTGGAAGCAATTAGTGACCTACGTTATGCAACCTCGCTTATTAATTTTGATGGATTACTCCTCATTCCATACCAAAGCAAATTCTATGTTCCATTAGATCAAAAACAAGTCGGTGCAAAAGAGAGTTTGAGTATTGAACTTAAGGAGGATAAATGAAAAGAGTCATTTTACTTCTTCTTTTGATCGTTACTCAAGCCTCTCATTCAGTTGAAGTGTATTTAGCCAAAGATGAGACCGGTATCCCTGCAGAAGTCTCATTGCTTCTTCGCTCTCTTCCACCTGAAAACGTTGATGTTTTAGATAAAAAGAAAATTGAAGGATTTGTTTCCAATTATTCAACTTATTCTTCAAGACTATCTAAAACTGACTTATTTTTTATCGTTAAGACTGAAGTCTCTAAGCTATTATTATCTTCGAGACCTGATACTTCATCACTCTATAAAAGTTATGATTTAAAAAGACTGCAAGAGATTGAACAAAAAACTGACTGGCCGGCCTATTCTCCTTGGGCGCAATATGTTTTTAGATCTTTTTTAAAAGATGCCAAACTACTTGTTAATGATGCTCGCTTTCCATCTCTTTGGTTAAACTCACCTAGTGGTAATATTGAAGGCTTACAAGTTTTACGAAAGCGCGTTGAGCTCGTATTAAGCTGGATTGATTACTTTGCCTTTGCTTCGGTTGTGAGCGTGAATGAAAAACTTGAGAAGCTAGCGATTAAAAACCTTGGCCGTATAGAACACGCTAGCTGGATTCTTCTTTCAATGTCATACGCCAAAGAAAATTCAAACGATCAAAAACCAGCTGATATCTTTGCTTTAAGTGAATTAAAAGCGAATCTTAAAGGCAACACAGCTCAAGAAATTCTCGATAAAGTTGTGGACCCACTTCTGGAAACAAGCATGACAAACCTTCCAGTGCCAGTGAATGATTGGGTGCCGCGTGAAATTGAAAATGCTCCTTTTAAGGGAGAAACTATCATTAAGAAGAAAGATCCATTTTATTCAGCGCCAGTTCTGCTACCTAAACCTACAAATGACTGGATTTTAAGCCTCTAGTTGAGGCCTTTCCCCTAGTTTCATGCTACAAATTTGCTGATTTTATTCGTCTGAGGCAGCCATATGACACTTAGCAAAAAACCATACCGCGGTACACGTGATTTTTTTCCAATCGATAAGCGTAAGCGTGATCATCTTTTTCAAGCGATGAACGAAACAGCTGAACTCTTTGGTTATGAACCTTATGATGGCCCATTACTAGAAGAAGTCGATCTTTACCGTGCAAAGTCTGGCGATGAACTCATTAATGAACAAATCTATAGTTTCACTGATCGCGGTGAGCGTGAAGTTGCCATACGCCCAGAGATGACTCCAACGGTTGCTAGAATGGTCGCTCAAGTTCATAAAAATGAAACGAAACCCATTCGTTGGTATTCCATTCCAAATCTTATGAGGTATGAAAAACCACAACGCGGAAGACTTCGCGAGCACTGGCAATTTAACGTTGATATCTTTGGTGCACCTGGATTTTCTGGCGAGATAGAAATTCTACAACTTGCCGTAAGCCTTATGAACAAACTCGGCGCGAATGAAACCCATTTTGAAATTCTACTAAATGATCGCCGAATCGTTGATGCCTTATTTAAAGGTGCTATGGGAGCTAACGAAGAACAAGCGCTTAAACTTTATAAAATAGTTGATCGTGCTAAAAAAATACCAGCTGATGCTGTGGCAAAACTTGTTGCTGAATTAAATCTTTCTTCACCTGCAGTTGCACTTTTTGATCAATACCTTGAAGTTGATTCATTTGAAGGCTTACTCGCTCTATTAGATGAAACAAAACAAACTCAAACAGCAACAGACCTTAGGGCCTTCTTAGTTCAATTCAACGATCTAGGAATTGCAAAATACGTTAAGTACGATCCCGCCGTTGTTCGAGGCCTCGATTATTATACTGGTATCGTGTTTGAGATCTTTGATAAACATCCAGACAACCGTCGCGCCCTTTGTGGTGGTGGCGCTTATGCTAACCTTCTAAAAATCTTTAATGAAGAACCTTTGCCTGGCATTGGCTTTGGCCTTGGTGACGTAACATTAACAGACTTTCTAGAAACTCATGGTTTAATGCCTGACTTTACATTAGCCAGTAACGACCTCTTTCTAGCGGCTTTAGATGAAACTTCAATGACTAAAATGCTTCAAGTTGCAAGTGCGTTACGTGCCCATAATATTAAGACTGTCACCGCACTAGAGCCCGTCAAACTTAAAAAAGCATTTCCAATGGCAGAAAAGCGTGGCGCTAAGTTTGTCGCCTTCATTGGTGAAAATGAAATTCAAAACAACACGATGCCAATTAAGAACTTAAAAGAAAAATCGCAAGTTGATATCTCCATGAACGATATCACTTCAATTGCTAAACACTTGCGCGCTTAAGGATATTGTATGACTCAAGAACTACCAAAAACCTATGAACCAACAATTGCTGAAAAGAAATGGTACGACACTTGGGAGAAGGGTGGATACTTCAAGCCTAGAAAAGGCAAAAAAAATGAAGGCTATTGCATTATTATGCCTCCACCAAACGTCACAGGCCGACTCCATGCCGGCCACGCTCTAGATATCACAACACAAGATGCCTTGATCCGTTATAAGCGAATGAAGGGCTATGAAACTCTCTTTCTTCCAGGGATGGACCATGCCGGTATTGCCACACAAAACGTTGTGGAAAAAATGATCATGGAAACTGAGAAGAAGACTCGTCATGATTATGGTCGTGAAGCATTCATCAAAAAAACTTGGCAATGGAAAGAAGAATACGGCGGTATTATCGCCAGTCAACAACGAGTCATGGGTGCAAGTCCTGATTGGGACTACTCCATGTTCACCATGGATCCAGAGGCCAACGAAGCCGTTAGAAAAGTTTTTGTTAATCTTTATAACGAAGGTCTTATTTATCAGTCCGATTATATTATCAACTGGGATCCAGTCCTTCAGTCAGCCATTTCAGATGCAGAAGTTGATCACAAAGAAGTCAACGGTGCCTTTTATCATATCCTATATAAAATTAAAGACAGCGATGAAACACTTGAAATCGCCACAACTCGTCCTGAAACGTTATTAGCGGATACTGCTGTTTGTGTTCATCCTGATGACGAGCGTTTTCAAAAATATATTGGAAAAACTGCTATCGTTCCTTTTTGTAACCGCGAAGTTCCAATTATCGCCGATGATTACGTATCAATCGATAAAGGAACTGGTTGTTTAAAAGTTACTCCAGGACACGACTTCAACGACTTTGAAATTGGTCGCCGCCATAATCTTCCTATCATTAACATGCTCAATAAAGATGGCTCACTTAATGAGATCGGCCTTGAGTTCAAAGGGATGATGCCACCAAAAGCTAGAAAGCTGATTGTTGAAAAGCTTGAAGAGATTGGACAGCTTAAAGAAGTTAAAAAACATACTCACCAAGTTGGGCACGGTGAAAGATCTGGTGCCATTATTGAGCCGCTCGTTTCAAAACAGTGGTTCGTTAATGTTAAAGAGATGTCTCGTGTCGCTGTTGAAGCCGTTGAAAAAGACGATACAGTGTTTTACCCAAAACAATGGGAGAACACTTATTTTTCATGGCTTCGTGAACCAAAAGACTGGTGTGTTTCAAGACAACTTTGGTGGGGACATCAAATCCCAGTATTTTATTGCAATAAATGTAATCACCAGTGGGCCAGTGAAGAAGATCCTACAATTTGTGCAAAATGTTCTGATAAAGATATTAAGCAAGACCCAGATGTCCTAGATACTTGGTTCTCTTCTGCCCTGTGGCCTTTTTCAACTCTAGGTTGGCCTAATCCAGAGCGTATGAAGCAAAAGAAGTTTGATACATTCTTTCCAACCTCAGTTCTTGTGACTGGTTTTGATATTATTTTCTTTTGGGTTGCCCGAATGATGATGATGTCTCACAAAGTTTTAGATATTCGTCCATTCAAGCATGTTTATATTCATGCGATTGTCAGAGATAAGTTTGGCCGCAAGATGTCTAAATCTCTTGGCAACGGTATTGATCCACTTGAAACTGCCGCTGAGTATGGAGCTGACGCATTTAGATTCACTCTAGCAGCTGGCTCTGGTTACAACCGTACACTTAACCTAGATCCTGAACGTATTAACGGTTACAAAGCTTTTGTTAATAAACTTTGGAATGCCTTTAGATTCACTTACCCGTTTCTTCAAGATGCCGGTGAATTGCCAAAAGATTTCTCTAAGCTTGATCATCACGAGCGCTGGATTCTTGCTGAACTCAATACTGTAGCAGCTCAAATGAATTCAAGTTTAGATGAATATCGTTTTGATGAGTCTTGCCAGGCTATTTATCATTTTGTTTATGAGAAGTTCTGCTCATGGTTTATTGAACTTTCTAAACCAATTCTTTATGGCGATAACGAAGATACTAAGGCATCACGTGCAGCGGTTTTAAGATTTGCCTTTAAAGAAATTGTTGCTCTCTTGCACCCTATTACTCCATTTATTACGGAAGAGCTGTGGGAGCATTTAAAGTCAAAAGATGAAGATCTTCTCATCGTCAAAGACTATCCTGAGGAAAAAGAAGAGCTGCGCTTTACTAAAGATCAAGAAAGCATGAACAAATTTGTTGAGATTGTAAGTAGCATAAGAGGTGTGCGCCAAAGCGTTGGTATCAAACCAAAAGATGAAGTTGCCTTAGAAGTTTATACAGATGAAGCTGAACTCATTAGCTATTTGAAAGAACATGAAAGTGGTCTTAAAGATATGGCGCGTTTAAACAGTCTTGTCGTTAAGTCTAAGTCAGAAGCTAGACCAGATAAATCTGCGGTCGCTGCGCTAACTTACTGTGAGCTGTTTATTCCATTAGAAGGGTTGATTGATATTAACGATCAGATTCAAAGACTGAATAAAGATCTTGCTAAAACACAGGCTGAAATAGCCAAACTTAACAAGAAAATCACAAATCCTCAGTTCATAGATAACGCTAAACCTGAGATTGTAGAGAAAGTTAAAGTGGAAGCGGCTGAATTAAAAGAGAAAGAAGATTCTTTATTAAAGAGTTTAGCTAATTTTAAGTAATATTTTTCATTTTAGCCTCACTAGTAAAAAAAGGAGTTCTCAATGAAAATATTATTACTATTAGCATTATTTTTAGCTAACGTTTCCTATGCTGAAACACTTGAAAGCCAACTAGCCGTTAAAAGAAACGCATCTAAGGCACCGCCTGACATTAAAGCAATCATGCAAAAGGCTACGGCCGATCTAAAAAAAACAGGTCTTAAGAAAGCTATCGTCATGGGTAAAAAAGCCCCTGACTTTACATTGGAAAGTTTTAAAGACGGGCAGTTCAGGCTAAAAGATGCACTTAAAAAAGGTCCCGTGGTCGTAACGTTTTATCGTGGTGGTTGGTGTCCGTATTGCAACCTTCAACTCAAAGCCTATGAGTCACGTTATCAAGACTTCGTGAAAGCCGGGGCTACTATCGTTGCGATCTCCCCTGAAAAACCAGAAAATGCCAAAGCAACCGCTGATGCAAACAAAGTAAGTTTTGATCTGTTATATGATCAAGATAACCGAGTGGCGAGACGTTTTGGGTTAGTTTTTAAAGTTGGAAAAGAACTTAAAGACGTCTATATGAGCTTTGGGATTGATTTGGAAAAATCTCAAGGCAATGATCAATGGGAACTACCTCTTGCCGCAACTTACGTAATTGGCAAAGATGGTACTGTACTCTACTCATTTGTAGATGCTGATTATACCAAGAGAGCTGAGCCCCAAGTTCTTATCGACTTAATAAATCGATTATAGAGATTGCCCCATTTGTGCAGGAACTTCTTGCTTTAGAATGTAATTATTCGCCTGAGAATTAAAAACGATAGAGTAACCATGCTGTTTAATTTTCTTTCTCAGGTGATGTAAGTGAACATTAAAACCCGACTTTCTTAAGTAAGACTCCGTTGGGTTGTTCCAAAGCCTCGCTGCTAAAGCTTTTTTTTTAACACCGGTATCCCCAGCTTTAAGAAGCTCATCAAATAACATTAACTGGTTTTTTGTTAATTCTTCTGCAATTCTATTAGGAAGATCAAAGAAATTTGGCACAACGCTCGGCTTTTTGAGCTTTAATAGTCTTATAAATCTTAAGCGAATTTCATCTTGATCATAATCACCGCAGACAAAATCTACTAGTTTCGATGAAATCTGATTCATCATTATTGGTAGCAATTTTTTCTCAGACCAAAAGAAGCACCATTGATCATTCTCTTCACAGGCTTTAGTTATTTCAACAATCATTTCTTCGCTATCAACTTTTGCAAAGACTAATGACTTTTCTCTATAAACGGTAAAAAGATCTTTAGGCCATTCGGGAAGTACCGCTGTTGAAGCATATTTTCTAATGACATCAACGACTGGGTGAGATGAGGGTATATTAACAATAAAAACTTTCACAAAAACTCCGTGGAAATAATCCTTAAGATAGTTTTATGAAATATAGGTAGTAGTTGGTAGGGGGAGACAAAAGAGTTAACTAAACACAAAACGTTCAAACTCAATATATTCAGGTACTTAGAGCCTTCAATAAAAGAATCAATGACAAAACAACTCACATACAGCTAAACTATTTTTATGTTTACTGTGAACAATATTGAACAAATTGATCTTAAGCAAATCCAAGAACTACTTAATATAAGTCGAACCCAAGCTTATTACTTAAAAACAAAACAAAGAGGAATGTCGTTACTTGATTCAATGCTAATTTCGCAATATGAACCTGATAACGAACTACTCTTCTATAATTGGCAGCCGTCTGAATTACTTTTTTGGAAAAATATTGATGCTCTTCAAGAAAGTTTAAAGCAAGATGATCAAAAAATGGCAGAGCATTTTAATATTTCAAAAAGAAGATATGTTTACCTGCGAGCATCGACAAAATCCATTCCATGGCAAAATTGTCGTTATTTTTTTAACAAGTATAAATTTCAGCCAGTACATTTCTTTACAACTGAAATCGACATAGAGTGTCTATCAAATATTATAAAATCTCCTTTTATTAAAACGTCGTTTCTTCCATCTACGTTTGATGGTGGTGGAAGTAAAATGAGAACATTAGCAAATTGCTTCGACTATATAAAAAAAGAACTTGGTAGCAAAAGGGCAAACTCACTTTTATATGCTCTTCAAATTACGGAGCATTCACTAACCTTTTCTGACAAAAATATTTCAATTAAGATTTTTTCAATTCTTCATCAAAAATTAAGAATGTATCGCTTAGAAGATAGTTTCTTCATTAAAATGGGTGAATATAATAAATACAATAAAATTAATAAAAATATTTTTGAACAAAACATACCTAAAAAATACCAATCATCCTTTCAAACATCATTCAAGTATTTTATTACTAACCTAACCTACAAATTTGATATTAATAGAAAATACGATCTTCTAGAGATAAATGAAAACTTCTTTAGATTAAAAATTAATCCCACTGAAATATTTATTAAAGCCTTTAATCCAGAATCTCCATTTTCAATCCAAGAAACTTATCTCTATATACAAGGACACTTTAATATTTTGCCTACTTACTTAGGGTATAGTGAGATTAAAAATTCTGAAATGACTGTGAATAAGAAAGGTGAAGCACAACTTCTGGGCTATTTCTAAATCTCTATGAATTTTCTAAGCCAATTAGAATCAAGAAGCCAGGGGCTATGGCCTTTATAATCATCAATAATAATTGGTATATCAAGCCTAGAGGCTTGATCAAAGTCATAAACAACTTCATTGCTAGTAAGTATAAGTTTAAATCTATGATCTAATAATTTTGCTTTCTCCATTTCATTCCAATCATAATCTGAAATCCCAGAAGTAAAAAACGTGGAATTAAAATTGGGATCTTGTTTATGGACTGCATCAATGAGAAGCTTTTCAATCGTCTTATCACCACATGCACTAAGCTTTGCAAAATTTTCAATATCTTCAAATGTTCTATTTGGGCTTTGAAAGGGTGGGAACTCTTTCGGAATTAGCATTAAAGACCCTATAAGTTCTGGTGATTGAAGAGGTACCATACCAAAACAAATCACTTACAAATCTGGTCGAGCTAGGGCAACGTTAATTGCAATATGTCCACCGAGTGAATGTCCAAAAACTAATGCATTTTCGGGGATAGTTTTTACATAGAAATCACTGATTGAATTCATACTATATAGTGAGCGATTCCAATTCTGGTTACCATGACCAGGCATATTGATGGAATCAAAGCCATCCGGAGCACACTTAGCTGACTGGCCATTACCATGAATGAAAAATAGTTTCTTTATTGCCATAATTAGTTATAGCAATAAAGAAAGAGTCAAAAAAGCTATATTTTATGACCTACAGCTACAAATTTATTATAGAACAATTCAGCACTATCCTTCTCAAGATACTTCAAATATAGCGAAAAAAAATTGTCTGTATCAGTTTGTCCAAGAAGATCTATAAAGAAATCTCTCATAATACTGAATCTTTCACGATATTGATTAACTTCCGCCGTTAGGCTTTCATTCTTAAAATGCATAGGTATCATTTTTACATCAATATTTTCGAGCTCAATATAATTATAATAACTTTTAAGCTTTCTTCCAATATACATATCAAGCTTCATTCCTTCCTTAATCCTACTCAAGCAATCCATGAGCCATTGATCTGTACAAAAGTAATTATGGAGAATTCCATCAGAATCGATAATTATTAATCGACCTCCTGGTTTTAATACTCTTTTCATTGAAATTAGCATTTGGAGCGGTTCTTCTAAATGATGAAGTACAAATCGACTAATAACTACGTCGAATGAATTTTCAGGAAGAGTATCATCCATTAAATCTAAGCATTGAAATTTTATCATATCTTTGTAATATGTTGGGAGTAGGTTTTTTGCTTGTTGAATACGAATTTCTGAAATATCAATTGCCGTCAAATCAACTTGTAAGTTTTTCTTTAGGATTTCTGCAGAAACAGCTCCTGTACCACAGCCAATATCAATAATTTTTTCGCCATTTGAAAATTCAATACCTTTCAACTCTTCTTCAACACTGTAGAGTTCATTTTTATTTTGTGTTTCAAGTCTTTCAGCCTCAACAACAGATTCTAATACATAATTCATTTATACCTCGTGAAATTTATTGATTCCTATATCGTCAAAAATCCATTTTACGACAGTTAAAAAAAAACAACTCTAGCTTCGAAATATTCTTCCGATTGAAAAGGCCTAAATAAAAGGAAGTAAAAATGACAAAATTAATAAAATGTTTTGAAGATTTAAAAGACTTACCACAAGGAACAGAAGTTTTTTGCCTAAACTCAGGTGGATTAGATAGTGCCTACTTAATATGTCGACTAATACACGATTTTAAATTTAAGGTTCACACTTTAACTTTAGACGTAGGCCAAAATGATCAAGTATCTGTATGCCTACCTAATTACATTACAAAAACTATTGACGTTCACACAGTTGATGCAAAAGAAGAGTTTGCAAGAGATTGCGTACTTCCTTTAATTCGTGCCAATGGTATTTACCTAAACCAACATCCTCTATCAGCTTCATTATCAAGACCATTGATTGCAAAACACTTAGTTCGGATTGCTCAAAAATATAAAATTGAAACTATATTACACTCAGCAACGCCCTCACAAAATAGTATGCGTCGATTCAATACTTCAATCCTTGACCTTGGCTTTAACGGTCTCTACGGCAGTCCTTATTTAAATGACAATATTTCGAGAATAGATAAAGCAAGTTATATTAGATCTTTGGGCGCAACCATTGAGGAGAAGCGTTCCTTCAGTATTGACACAAATCTTTTTTGTCGTGAATTTGAATCTGGAGACTTAGATAATCCAGAGCTAATGAATTTGAATGAAGAAATGTTTCTCTGGACTAAATCTGTTCCAAGCGAGAATATAAAAATTACACTTGAGATAGAAAACGGGATTCCCGTTAGGATAAACAATCAAAGTTTTTCTCTCGTTGAATTAGTCTCATATTTAAATACTCACCTTGGTCCGTTTGGCCTAGGAAGGTATCTTGGTCTTGAAGAAGGTCCACTAGGTAAAAAAGTCATCGAAGCCAGAGAGACACCTGCTGGATATTTTCTTTTGACAGCGTTTGATCATCTTATTAACGCTAGCTTTGACTACAAGTCACTTCTTGTTAAACGACATTTGGATCAATTATGGACATGCGAAGCAGTTGAAGGCAGATGGTTTGGTACTATTAAGAATTCTATCGACCAATTTAATAACGAGTTTTTTAAAAATGTCTCTGGAAGATTAACTTTCGATATTTCCTACAAAACGATGGACTGTCGAAGTATTATATCCTCTACGCCACGTTATTCAACAGAACGTGAGTTCGATGATCTTAATAAAGAAGTAGAGCGTGCGGCATGAAGTTTGGTTACACTCACTTATCAGCTCCGATATTAACTTGGGAAGAAAAAGAGACAAGAGATCTTTTTTGTGAGGTCGTTTCGATAAAAAAAGTTGGCTATGAATATAATTATGATGATGTCTTACCCGTCGATCAGCTTGATTTTATTAGTGATCACTACTTACTTTGGATTGAGAATAATCAAAAAAGAGAGTTTATTTCAACAATTAGATCTACATCTTTATTTAGTACAGATAGGTATAAAGCCGTTTTACCATGCACTTCGCTTTTGAACACTATCTCTAAGGTCGCTGACACCACAAACCATTTTAAAGCACTCTCTATAATGCTTTCGAATCCCAATATCGATGGTAGTAATATTAGATATTATAGTGGTTGGACGATTAAGCCTGAGTTTAGGAAAAATAAGTCAGCGATACAGTTTCTAAAGTTAGCCTCTGTCGCACCGATTTCCTTTGCATTTCATGAGCTTGAGGGGGAAAAACTTGGCTTAGCCAGCAGTATGCCGCACCTTAAAACTGATAAGGTTTGTGAAACAATGGGCTATTTACCCTGGACCCTAGGTGAACTTAAACTAGAAGCTCTGCCGAGTCCTTCCTATGGTATGAAAGAAACACTTTTTATGTATAAAACAAAAGTGCCAAATGAATACCTCGAATTAATTAATCCTTTTCAAGAGCGATGGCATAAGAGGCAGACCGTTGGAGTATCGCACGAGCAAAAGAAGAAGGCGGCTTAGAGTTTAAAGACATTAACGATAACGTCTAAGGCTGAGCTTGGATCTAAGTCTTTCTTCTCTCCATGTTCGTCAATATGGACACTAACCTCTTCTTTACGTTCGATAATAATTTCTGGCCTTGGTAAATATGTCTCAAATGATGGGTAATCATTTAAATCAAAAGCTAAAATAATACAATCGTGTTGGTGAAAACTTGCAAGGTTTCCGTAGAGAGATGAATCTGTGACAACACCTCTAGAAGCATTCATAAAAAGAAGATCGGTTCTAGGAAATGATTTTTCAATTAAAAAGAAATGACTAGATTTTCTTGCACGCAAATTATTTAAAGCCTCATCGTTTTCAATGTCTTGATCAATAACAACAACAAAATTAGTTTCTACTAATTCATCAAACCAATTGGTCCAAATTTGTTGATGTCTCTCCCATTCACTTGCTCTAATACCTACGAAGAGATAATTTCCAAGCATTTGTAGCTGTGCCCTTTCTTTATCACTTGGCTTTTCTATTAAGGCAGATGTTTTTTGTGGGATTTCCTCTTCAATGGTAATTCCAACTAAAGTCAAAAAGGCAGTATCTTTAAAATCACTTTGCTCTTCAGCTTTTAGTGATTGCGTTAACATTGGTTTGGTCATCGTCGTAGAAAACGCCACTCTCCTTTTTGCCTTTAAGGCAATTCCCATCGTTGCAGCAGAGGCACCACCATGAAAATCAATAAAAGTATCTACACCAAAAAGGTTAGAGTTATTGTGTATCCAAGGAAAAACCCCCAGGACACTATCTTTTTCCTCTTCAATTTGATGTATTTTAGAAATATCACTTAAGTAGTCATAGACGTTCTTTTGTCCGGCACGACAAATAACTTCAATAAAAGCTTCAGGATATTTAGATTTTAAAAATCTTATCGCACCAAAACTTGCGATCTGATCTTGTAAAGACTCTGGTGCACGGATGACAACTTTTCTGATGTCTTTTTTTTCATTTTCCATGTTGAGTAATAGCTTTTTGACCGTCAGTAAATAAGACAGTGAAGTAAACAACGGCAAACGGTAATAAAAATAAATTTAAAACAGGTACTGCAATCATAAAGAGGAAAGCTAAGCCGCCAAGGCCATAAGATAAAAAATTAGCTCTAACATTAGAAACACATTGAGATAAATTGAACTCATGTCGTGACCATGAATAATCTAAAAAACCAACGGCTAGTAAGATCGATGAAATTAAGACACTTAAAGGAACTAAAAATGGAATAAAAGAAAATAGAAATCCTAAAAAGGATAAAAAGATAATGAAGACTATCTTTTTTGATTCATTCCAGAGGATTCTAAGAATTCTGCCAAACATTTGGCCAAAATTCTCTCCAATATCTTGCTGACTTTTGCCAAGAATCGCCCTTTCAACTCTTGAGCTTATGACATCATTAAAAGGAGAAGCGATAATTGAGATAATCAAAACGAAAGTCCAACTGATGACAAAATAAAGAACCACAGTCATGACAATACCAACAAGCCAAGTAATCACATTGCCCCAGGTATCATTGGAGATGGCTTCTTTTACCCAATCGTTTCCCCAAGTTAAAACATCTCCATACATCCATGCACCTAACCAATAGTATAAACCGCCACCGATAAGAACTGGGATGGTTGATAAAAGTACAATCCACTTATCATTTTTCATGACAGATAGTGCTTGGGAAAATGCTTTGATAAAATTCATAAAATCCTTCTCTTTAAAATCTAAATTCCGACAGCTTTTTAAAATCCTTTAATTCAGGATCGCTAGGCACTGCTCGAATTAATTCCTTAAAGCTTAACCACGAAAGACTATTGTAAAGGAGGGGTGTTTCTACGTGAAGCTGTTCAATTTTATCTAGTTTTTCTTTGGCACGCCTAAGCTGTCCCTTCGCACCATTAAGATTATCATCACTCCAATGAAACAATGCAGTAGCTACCTGAATGACCGTCCAATAGACGTAGCGCGCATTATCACCATTATCTTCGAGCCAATGATCCTCGAGCTCTTCATGACACTCCCAATAGTGCTTACGATTATAGAGGTTTAAGCCTTTTTGCATCTTATCTAGATGCTCTTGGTTAAATTGCCCGTAAATCTCTTTATTATCGTTAACCATAACCCACTTTCGCGTTGCGGTATTTTTCCGCTTTTACTTGTTCTATGCTAAAAACTCCCAAATTATAGCCATACTGGAAAGCCAATGCCCGTCAATCCATCAGAAATATCTAAAAGTCTTGTCCCAGACTCCATTCGCAATTTAAAAGTCTATCAAGCTGGTAAGCCGATCGACGAATTAGCGCGTGAAAAAGGGCTGACCAAAATTTCTAAACTAGCGAGTAACGAAAATCCATTGGGCCCTTCGCCATTTGCTATTCGTGAAATGACTAAAGGACTTTGGGATCTGCATCGTTACCCTGACATGCACGCTTATGCACTAAAGCGTGCCTTAGCTGATCTGTATAAGCTTAAACTTGAAAATATTGTTCTTGGTAGTGGCTCCGAAGGAATCATGGGCTATATCGCTAGAACTTTTCTAAGCCCAGGCCTTGAAGTTCTAACCAGTGAGAAAACTTTTATTGGTTTTACGATTCTTGCCAGAAGTGCTGGCGCCGTCATTACAACAGTGCCTCAAACTTCAGATCACCGCTATGACGTTGAAGCCATGGCAAAAGCGATTACTGAAAAAACAAAAGTGATCTATATCGCTAATCCAAATAATCCAACTGGTACATATATTACCAAAACGGAATTCGACCACCTCATGTCCCATGTACCAGGTCACGTTCTTGTCCTTTTAGACGAAGCCTATTTTGAATTTGCTCGAAACCAAGAAGATTATCCCGATTCGATGACTTACCGCTATGACAACGTCATCACACTTAGAACTTTCTCTAAAGCCTACGGACTATCCGGTGTTCGCGTTGGTTATGGTTTTGGCCATGAAGATCTAATGAGTAATTTAAATAAAGCAAAGCTTCCTTTTGAACCTAATCTTATTGCACAACTTGGTGCCGTTGGTGCACTTGAAGATGTTCCACATTTAGAGCGAACATTACTTAATAATACGATTCAATATGTACGTACGTTTGAGTTTTTAAAGAAACACGGTTTCTCACCTGTGGCTTCGGTTACAAACTTTATTACCGTCCCTATGGGTAGTGCTCAAGCAAGCGATGCTCTTTATAATTTATTACTTGATGAAGGCGTCATCATTCGTCCATTAAAAGCTAATGAGATGCCGGACTATGTTCGCGTCTCTCTTGGTACTCACGCAGAGATGGACCATTTCTTCGCTGCTATGGAAAAAATACTTCCATCATTTCAAAAAGAGTTTGGGAATTTATTATGAAAATTTGTCGTTATATCTTAAAAAATGATCCTTTTAAACAAGCTCGTATGGGTATCGTTCTAAGTGATGAAGGTGTTGTCATAGATCCACAAACAGTATGGGCCTGTGACTATGAAAGAGAAGGCTTTGCTAGACCTTGGGATCGAGCTACAAGACAAATGCCAACTTCGCTTCATTATCTTCTGAATCATTTTGATGATCCACACGATGCTTTAGAAGAGTCTTATGGACTTTATCTTTTTCTACAAAAAGTTGGAGACCTTACACTTAAAAATGGTGTTAGTGTTTTTCATAAACTCAGTGAAGTTACTCTAGTTAATCCAATGGATAGAATCAGTACTTACCGTGACTTCTATGCCCATGAAAAACACGTGGCGGCTGGATTTAAAAAACGTAACGAGCCCATTCCTCCGGCGTGGTACGAGATACCAGCTTACTATAAAGGTGCAACTGAAGGCTTTATCGGAAGTGGTGAAGAGATTCTTTGGCCGAGCTACACTGACGTGCTTGATTATGAATTAGAGCTGGCCATGATCGTTGGCCGTGATGGAAAAAATATTAAAGAGGACGAAGCTAGCTCCCATATCTTTGGTTATAGCGTCCTTAACGACATTTCAGCTCGTGATATTCAGAAAAAAGAAATGGCCGTTCGCCTAGGACCTGCTAAAGGCAAAGACTTCTGCACAATTTTAGGACCAGTTATTGTGACGGCCGATGAATTTGAATATCAGGAACCTAATCTTCTGATGACGGCTAAAGTTAATGATAAAGAATGGTCTCGCGGTCAATCCGGTGACATTCATTATACTTGGGCACAAATGCTAGCACACGTCTCGAAGGACGAATGGGTTATGCCAGGTGATGTTTTTGGTTCAGGGACAGTCGGAACAGGTTGTGGCCTGGAACTCGATAAATGGATTCAACCTGGTGATAAATTAGAATTAACGATTGAAGGTATTGGCACACTTACCAATACTGTAGGTCAAAAGGTGAAAGGCTAATGGAAAGTTTCAAGGCTTCAGGCACCCACACAAAACAGGCCCATGTCGATATTCCCAAAGGGACTTTTGAAGAAGAACATGGTCGCAAAGGCTTTTTTGGCAGAGTTTCTCAGCTCTATCATGAGAATCCTCCAGTCAGTTGGACCAAGATCGAAGGCGACTTAAAGCCTCGCTGTCTTCCACCGTTGTTTGGAAAGAATCTTAAGCATAATAATTTTATGGCGATTCTTAAAAATAAAGATGTCACTATTTCTGCTGGCAACTACGACATGAGCTTTTCTAGATTTTATAGAAACGCTGACTTTGATGAGCTTTATTTCATCCATGACGGCAAAGGCCGCCTTGAAACAAGCTATGGTCATATTCCTTACGTTAAGGGTGACTATATCATCATTCCAAGGGGAACAACGTATAAGCTCTTTGTTGATGAGCCGACCAAAATGTTAAAAATTGAAAGTGCTTCTGAGTTTGAACAACCGACTCGTGGCATTTTAGGTCCCAATGCGCTTTACGATCAGAGCGCTATCTTCACTCCAACAGCGCAGCTTGGAAGCGATAAGGCTGATGAGTATGTGGTTGAGATTAAGCGTCTTGGAAAAGTTACTGCTGTAACCTACCCTTTTAATCCCTTGGATGTTAAAGGCTGGAAAGGATCTTTATATCCTTGGAAGATTTCTATTTATGATATTTGTCCTGTTATGAGCCATCGCTATCACATCCCTCCAAGTGGTCATACAACTTTTGTAGCTAAAAACTTTGTTGTTTGCAGCTTTGTAGAAAGACCGCTTGAAGATGCAAAACATAAAGTCTTAAAGGTTCCTTTTTATCACAGCAATATCGATTACGATGAAGTGCTCTTTTATCATCAAGGTAATTTCTTTTCGCGCGATAATATCGATGCTGGCGCCATGACTTTCCATCCTCAAGGAATTAATCACGGACCTCATCCCAAAGCATTTGCCAATGTCGACGATAAGACTTGGACTGATGAGTTCGCCGTGATGATCGATACCCGCTACCCGCTTGAGCCTACGACGTGGTTTTCTGAAAATGAAATCAAAGACTACTGGAAATCTTGGATGGATCAATAATGAAGATGCAAAGCTTTAATACTGACGGAGAATTTTCAGCTAATTATAAGTTCGTTATTGGTTCTATCTTACCAAGACCGATTGCTTGGGTCTCAACAATTAATGAAGATGGCTCAAATAATTTAGCACCATTTTCTTTTTTTACCGCTGTTAGTGCAAAACCAATGATTATAGCTTTTAGCCCAATGATCCGCTCCTCTACTGGTGAAATAAAAGATACGGCTAAAAATATTTTAGAGCGTAAACATTTTGTTGTTAATTTTGTTACTGAAGATCTGGCTGAAAAAGCCAATGCGACCAGCTCAGAACTAGCTTACGGTGAAGATGAGTTCATCCATGCAGGCCTTACTCCAATCGATTCTGATAGCGTTAAAGCGAAGAGAGTTAAAGAGAGTCCTGTTCAATTTGAATGCATTTATCGTGACCATTTATCTTATGGGGATCAGCCAGGAGCTGGAATGATCATTACTGGTGAAGTGGTAAAGATTCATATCGATGAATCAATTCTTGATGGCGATAAAATCAACACGCAAAAGTTCAAGCCTGTTGGTCGTGGTGCTGGTAATGATTGGTTTAAGTGTGACTCTACATTTCAGATGGAGCGCTTGATGAAGGCACAAATCCAAAAATAGGACAGATATCCTGTTATTTTTACAGTCGTTCTTTCGCCCAGAGCTGCAATGCGCTATATTCTCCTTTCAGGGGGATATATGCCTAAGTATTTAATATTATTATCTACTTTATTTACACTTCAAGCTTTTGCTCAAGATGTAGATTTTGAACCAGTTGTATGTGATCAAGAGCAATCTTGTATCAAAACGACGACTCCTGCTGGTAACCAATCCCAGTTTAAACTCATCGAAATGTTTGATGTCGATGGCCAAAGCCTTGGAAAAAAACTCAGCTCATCAAGCGCTATCAATGACATCTTCTACGAAGGTATTGTTGGCTGTTATCAAGGTAATATTGCTGATGCGTGCGATATGGGTGAACTCATGGCGGGTGCAACGAATCTTGATTACTCTCAAGGTGGTCACGCCAAGACCGAAGGTTTTAAATGCTACGCTTTAGATCGTGTCGTTAACTTTGAGTATGAACTTCATAGTGACTACACTCAAAATCCAACACTGACCAAAGTTACACTAGAAATTTGCCAATAAAAAAGGGGCCGTTAAGCCCCTCTTTTTTTACTTAGTTTTTACTTTTACTTTAGATCTTAGCTGATCAAACGTTTTCTCTTCTCTGATCGCATACATAAGATTGTTCTTTAGCTTTTCATTACCGAGGTAATATTCTTCAATCTTGGCTTTTTCAAGCCCAGATGAAGCTGCCATTTCATCAATTTTAGCGGCCAAATCAGATTCACTTGCTTCAACTTTATAGTCTTTCGCCAATGTATCTAGAATCAATCCAGACTTAACTTGAAATTCTGCTTTTGTTGTTACATCAGAAGCCCAACGTGAAAAATACTCTGAAAGCATTTTATCGTTGAACCCTTGTTGCTTAAGGTTGTTTGAGATGTCGTCTCTAACATGTTGCTCTTGTTGCTCAACCATCGTTTTTGGCACATCAAACTTGTTTTCTTCGATTAGTTTATTAAGGATATCTTGGTGAAGCTTTTCTTTAGCTGCACGATCTTTTTGCTTTGTAAGCATGTCTAGGTTTTTAGTTTTAAACTCAGCTGCATCAGCATAACCAAATTCTTTTGCTAGCTCATCTGTAAGTTCAGGAAAATTTCTTTCCTTAATCTCAAGAAGTTCAGTTTCAAAAGTAACTTTTGCATTTTTCAATGCATCCATATGGTAGTCAGCTGGGAAAGTTAGTTCGATATTTTTCTTCTCGCCTTTTTTCATACCAACCATTCCTTCTTCAAAGCCAGGAATGAATTGATTAGATCCGATTTCCAAAAGGAATTCTTCACCTTTCATATTTTCAGGACGCTCACCATTTTCTTGAACGCCTTGGAAATTAAGAACAGCAAATTGACCGTTAGTAAGTTTAGCTGAAGCATCTGCCATTTCAGTCATTTCTGCTTTAGAAGCAAGGTAGTTTTTCTTTAACTGCTCTAAATCTTCGTCGTTAACAGCTGTTGAGTCCATTTCAAATGAAAGCCCTGATACGTCTTTCAATTTAATTTCTGGGAAGATTTCAACAACGGCTTCAAAGCTAACGCTTTTGCCTGCTTCATATTTCATATTTTCAAATGCTGGGTAGCCAACAACTCTTAGTTTTTCAGCTGTAATGGCTTCAAACACTTTATTTTGAACAAAGCTATTTAAAGCTTCGCCTTCAAGTTGAGGTCCGTAAATTTGCTCAACCATGGCAAGAGGAGCTTTACCTTTTCTAAAACCTTTAAGGTTTGTCGATTTTTGTTTCTTAACAACAGCTGCTTTAATTTCAGTTGTAAGGTCTAGTGTTTCAAAATTGAAAACTAATTTCTTTGTGCAGTCATTCACTGCTTGAAGCTGATAGCTCATAATATTCCTCTGCTGATGCCTTGCGCAATAAGTCAAAACTGATGGCTAAAAGTAGCTATCAAGGAGGAAAAAGTCAATTTAAACGAGGTTGTAGACGACGTTATAAAGCACTAATCCCTGGGGAGGGGCGACTGGCCCCAGACGCTTTTTTACGGACTTACTTAAGACTTGTTGAATATCGTCTTCGCTCGCACGATTTTTACCAACTTCAAACAAACTCGACACCATAAGTCGAACCATTTGTTTTAAAAATCCATTACCTCTGACCTCATAGACCCAGATAGGGTTAGATTCATCGTATCCAAGCTCATGAGCAGGTCTAATCTCACTGTGATAGATCTCTCTTACGGTTGAATTAACAGGTGTACCCATTGTTCTAAAGTACTCAAAGTCATGACTACCTAAAAAAATCTTTGCCGCATCTTTCATTGCTTCAAGGTCGAGATCCCAACGGTGTTCATAAACGAATCTAGATAAAACTGGCGCCGTTCGCCCAATACAAAAATAATACCTATAGGTCTTATCAATTGAATCTCTAACCGGATGGAATGAATACGGAATATCACGACATGAAAGGATGCGTATATCTTTAGGAAGAGTTCCATTAAGAGCACGAATTATTTTTTCATTATCAACATCTGTTTGAAGAGTAACCTTGGCGTATTGTGATAGAGCGTGAACACCAGTATCTGTACGGCCTGAGCCAATAATAGATGGCTCAACTCCGTGACAAAGTTTTGCAATAGCGTGAGTAAGTTCACCTTGAACAGTTGGAAGATCAGGTTGCTTTTGCCACCCTTTATAATTTGTCCCATCGTACTGAAGCTTTAAAAGAATATATCTTTTAGAGATAGTCGAAGGTGAATCCAATTCCGAGGGATTGGCCTGTGATGGTGATGTCATCCTGAAAGTTTCCATAATCTTGCATACGAGCAATGATATCTAAATACGTATTGCTTATGCCATATTCACTAAAATAATCAAAGCCTGTGCCTGAAAAGATATTTGAAAGACTTAGTTTAAACTTAGCTTCAGCGTAATAACCTGTTCCCACTTGGCGGCGACGCTTACCTTTAGCACCAGATTCGAAATCAGAACGTACTTGATAGAGACCCATGGCCGAAGGTCCTGCTTCCGCAGACAAAGTAAACCAGTTTGAAATAGGTATTTCTAACGTTAATCCCAATTCAACTGGAAGAGTCCAAAGACTAAACTTCGCATCACTTCTTGTGCCGTCTACAAAGCGTCCATTTCCTTGGCTTAGACCAAAGCCTGCGTTTGCGCCCCATAATATATTGATCCAAGAATTATACAACGCTCGCTCAAGTGAAAACATTAAGCTTCCACCTCTAACAGCGCTTTGATCGTCTACATAAGTCTGTTGGAACACTCCGCGTGAATCTTTAATATCATAATCATCGCGAATATAATAAAAAGAGAAGACTTTGCTTTTTTGATTCGATACTTCTTTAACAATTTCTCTATTCGTCGCTTCTATTAATCGATCATTTGGAATTGAAGTATCTTCAATTATTTTCTGTCCATTTTGAAGTGCATAATCTCTTTTTGTAGGAAGTGTTATGGCTGGGTTTTCTTGAGATAGAAAGAACTCATTATTTCCATCTTCTTCTATTTCGGTAACAACAGACCCATCAACACTACCTTGAAGAAAGCTACTTCCACCATCATCGTCTTCATCTATATTCTTAATTGATTTTTCTATCTCTGCTCTGTTTTCAATTTCATCCATCATCATTTGCCCAGCATCTTCGCCGAAAGCATTAAAACTGATTAGAAGTAAAAAAAGAATTTTATTGATCATCTTCACTTTTCCATAAAAAGATTTCATCAAACTTGCCTTTATTTAGGATGAAATAAATTAATGAGCCAAAAACATAAACTAAAATATTTGCCACGATCATGTATTCTTCATACACAAAAGTTAAGGCAATCAATAAGAACATCAAAAATAGTGCACGTTTTCTATGTTTTTTAATCCATTCAGATTTCTTAAAAGAATTAAATGGAATATTACTAATCATTAAGGCTGCAAAAAATAATGTATAAATTATCGCGATAACTTTAATCTCAACTAGTATTGGCAACTGAGTTGAAAGTAAGCAAAAGCCTACAATCGCCATGGCGGCACCAGGGATAGGTAAACCTTGAAAGTAATTTGAGCTGACTTTATCGATATTGGCATTAAAGCGAGCAAGCCTAAGAGCGCCACAAAGAAGATAAATGAAAGAAACAAGTAATCCAATGCGACCAGTATCTCTTAAGAAATGACTCCAAATAAGCATGGCAGGAGCCAGACCAAATGAAACCACATCGCTGATTGAATCGAACTGCTCCCCAAACAGAGACTGGGTTCCAGTCATTCTTGCAACACGGCCATCAACCGAATCAAAAATCGCGCCCAAGATTAACACCATAGCGGCTTTATAGATGTCGCCATTAATCCCAAAAATAATAGATGCAAAACCACATCCCATATTTAGGGCCGTAAAGGTGTTTGGTAAGAAGAAGGCTAATTTTTTTGCTTGTACTTTATCCATTATTGATTCACTTGTATGTCTTTTGCGATCACTGTTTCGCCAGCAATCACTTCATTATTTTCTTTAGTTAGTATGTCATAATTATCTGGAAGAAACAGAACAACTGTTCCACCAAAAGGAAAAAAGCCTATATTGGCGCGCTCTTTTCCTTTATCTCCAGGCATTACAATGAGCTCTGGCCACTGACCTAAAACACATTTAATGAGTTGTATTCCTATAAACTGATTCTTTGTTGTTTCAAGACTTAACGAAATCCCTGAAAGAGAAATATTAGACTGATCAGCTAATGGTTTAGAATTAAACCTAAAGACTGATTTTCCATCTTTAAATTGAAAATCTTTGACTTCAGATTTTACGGGAAGATAAAGACCGGCTTCACTCCACCAAGGAATACCCATTTGAATTTCAATAAGATTTTTTCCAAAGATGACATGATCAACAGATTTTTTGACTGATACTATTCGAGCATTGGCCGGTGCGTACACCATATCTTCACTTCGATTCACAACATTGTCTTTATAAGGACTGTGCTTACGTCTAAAGATGACCAGCGTGATGATATAAAAAAGTGCCAATGGTAAGAAAATCCACACAACACCTGCAAGCGCAAAAACAATGAGGGAGATTCCCATTGAGACGTGAAAAGATTTATCGAGGTAATTAGGAATCATGAGAAAATGGTAGCAAGCTCTTAAGAGCTTGTCACACAACGCTACGCTTAAATTCTTTATCTAAAGGTCTGAAATAATAAGACTCTCTTCGAATTTTATTGTTCTTCAAATGGCCAAAGATCGGCGCCGGATTATCCCTTAAAAGCTCTGTTGTAAGAATCGGCTTAAAAGACTCCCATGGACCACTCGGTTGATGGGTATACAGAGCTCTTGTGACTTTTACCCATTCATCAGCGGCTATAAGTTCACTTGAAACCTTCTCATCATTCCAAAAGTAATTAAAGACTTCTTTTTTAAAAGCGTGGCAGACCCATTGTCCTTCATTTACGCCAAGAATTTTAGCAATTTCATACTGATGAAATGAATAAACCGGAATCTGGCTCAATTCAAAAAGCTGAGCAATCCCTTCACCTAGTCTAATACCAGTGTATGACCCAGGTCCGTTACATAGAAAGACGCTCTTAAGATCAAGCGCTTCTACATTAAATTTTTTTAAGATTTCAAATATCTGGGCGTGAATATCTGCAGAATGCTGAAGCTTTTCATGGTGCTCAAAATGCAACCATTTAAAATTATCATCAAGTAAACCTACACTTAGAAAATGTGATGTATCTAAGTATAGGTGCATTTTAAAACAGACGTGAGAAATCGTTAAAGATAGCACCTATCATTAACATTAATAAGACTGATAAACCTACTTGTTGAGCAATTTCCATTTTACGTCTTGAAAGAGGTCCACGATTAAAGAGTTCGATTATGATAAAGAGAATATGACCACCGTCTAGAACTGGAATCGGAAAAAGATTGATGACACCCAAATTAACAGAGATCAATGCCATTAATTGAAAAAAGTACGTCAGGCTGGTTTTAAATGAATCATGAGCCACTTTACCAATAGCTAAAGGTCCACCAATACTTTTTAAAGAAACTTGCCCAGACAAAAGAAGGCCAAATCCTTCAACCGTTTTTACGATAGAATCCCAAGTTCTAACAAATGAGCCACCTATAGATTCGAAAAATCCTTTTGGGCTACTTGTTGTATATGTTGGAGCTACGTACTCACCAGCGCTATAAACACCAATGAGTTTCATCTTAAAGCCTTCTACTTCTTTAACTTCTGGAACTAATTCTAACGTTACAACTTGACCGTTGCGCCATAATCCAACCTGTGCTTTATCTTCACTAGATTCTTGCAAAGTTCTCTTAAGATCATCAAAAGCAAAAACTTCTTTATTATTAAGTGAAATTATAACGTCTCCACTTTGTATGCCTGCTAGCTCTGCTGCAGACTTATCCGCTGTTTTATCGACAGCAAGATCAAGTGCTCTATAAGATAAGGAGAAGACTTCAGTTAAATTATTGAAACTTCCTAGATCTTTTAAATCAAGATTTTCAGCAACGACAAATTCATCATCCACCTTGGCTAACTTAAAAAGTGTTAACTGATTTGGAAGAAAAGCTTCGAGATCATCAAGAGATAATGTTAAGTCAGGACTTTTCCCCTTAATCATTAAACCCCAAGTCATACCTTGATCATCAACCAGAATTGGCTTTCGAAAATATGGAGGGTATTTCGCATACTCTTCAAAAAATTCTTGCCCACCCAAACCAAGATTAACGTCAATAACTTGTTCACCGCGAAGAACTGAAAGTGTTTTAATCCCTTCACCGCCTTCAAGAGCAATATCTGAAGGACCTGCAACAGTGTTGCCATTAACTGCAGATACAACATCACCGGTTCGAAGACCTTTTTGATAAAGAACAGATGCTGTTTCAAGTTTACCGATTTTGATCTGTGGAACTTTCTCTCCCCCAACTAATAGAAAGAAGAAAATCACAAAGGCCATTATAAAGTTAGCAAGTGGCCCACCCATGACGATCCAAAAACGAGCCATTTTGCCTTTATGAGTGAAACTAAACTTTCGCTCTTCTAATGGAATTTCGTCTTTATTCAGGGGATCATCGCCAAACATTTTGACGTAACCACCCAGAGGAATCAAAGATAAAGCGTATTGGGTTTCACCCCATTTCCATTTTAAAAGCTTTGGCCCAAAACCAATCGAAAAGACTTCAACTCTAACGCCAAAAAGACGAGCGAATAAAAAGTGCCCAAGCTCGTGAAAGAAAACGAGTGGTCCTAAAAAGAGTATAAAAATCAGAATTTTTTCAAACATGAGTGTCCCTAGAATCTGCCCCAATGCATATCTAGCGCAGTTGCATAAAATGGCGCTAAGAATAGGAGGCTGTCTATTCTATCATACACCCCACCATGCCCAGGGATCAAAGAGGAGCTATCTTTTATCTCAAATTGCCGTTTTATTTTTGATTGAACAAGATCGCCAACTTGAGCAATTAAGCCAAGTAAACAGAACACTGCGAAAAGAGGAAGGCTGCGCTCACTAAAGAAGAGTTGCCACAAAATACTGCCCATTAAACCAGTGCTAAGTACTCCACCAATAAGGCCCTCAATAGTTTTTTTAGGACTCACTTTTGGCCATAATTTATGTTTACCAAAGTTTTTACCAAAGAACCACGCAGCCGAATCCATACCAAAGTTTACGAATAACAAAACAATGATAATTTCTTGCCACTGATTTGATCGTTGTAAATAAATTAATGATAAACAAGGAAGCAATATGAGTAAGGATGCAAAAAGAGGAATTTTTTCAAACAGATTCTTCAAAAAGTTTGAACTCATATCAACATAGAATAAATAAACCAAAAGCAGGATATTCATTAAGACGCCGGCATTAACTGCGACCTTAAGTAAATCGGGTCCTGTTTCAAAGTAAGCAAAATAAATCACTGGAATCAGGACTAAACTTACACTTAAGGCATAAAGTGGATTTGTACGCTTAAATTTTAAAAAGTTAATAATGATTTCATCAGCCGCAATAACAGCTGCGACTATAATGAACCCTGACAAATACTTTGAGCCCATAACAAAACAAATCGTGACGACAACAGCTAAAACTAGAGCTGATAGAATACGCTGAGTTGTATTAGACATGGGCATTACCAGCAAGGCTCTCGCGGTTGATTTGAGCTTCTTGCTTAGAATGATCTAAATCGCCCTTCGCACAAACAGCTCCAAATCGTCGCTCTCTTTTAGAAACGGATTCTAAAATTGATTTAAATTCTTTTGGTTTAAAGTCTGGCCATTTTGTAGCTGTAAAAAAGAGCTCAGCATAAGCACTTTGCCATAAAAGAAAATTTGAAATTCTTTGGTCACCACCAGTTCTAATAAGAAGATCAACATCTCCTAAATCTGGCGCATAAAATCCTGAAGATAAATCTTCTTCAGTAATTGCTTCACCTGGGTGAGCTTGAATAAACTTATTAACTGAATCTAGAATTTCATTACGAGAACCATAACCAAAAGCAAAAGTTAGCTTTAAGCCATTATTCGATCTTGTTGTTGATTCTAAGTCATGAATTAAATTTAAAGTTTCTTTAGGTAGTCCAGAGGTATCACCAACAACTCTAAACATAATATCGTTTTCAATGATTCTATTTCGCTCAACTTTTAAGAATTTTTTAAGCAATACAAAAAGAGTCGAAATTTCATCTTTTGGTCGACACCAATTCTCTGATGAAAAAGCATAAAGAGTTAATGCTTTAACACCAAGGTCATCAGCTTCTTCAACAATCTTACTGACAACGCGTGAACCTCTAACATGTCCCCAAACTCTTGAGTGAGCTCTTGCATTCGCCCAACGACCATTACCATCCATAATAATGGCAACATGCTCGGGAATATTGGGAATATGCTTTGAAGTATCTTGCATGCTAAACCGTTAGAAGCTCTTTTTCTTTGGCTTCAATAACTTTATCAACATCTTTTACAAACTTATCAGTAATAGTTTGAATTTCAGTTTGATATTTTTTTGAATCATCTTCTGAAACTTCTTTATCTTTTTCAGCTTTTTTTACAACTTCGTTTTGATCACGACGAGCATTACGAATTGCAATTTTCGCTTCTTCACCAAATTTTTTAATTTCTTTAACTTGCTCTTTACGACGCTCTTCAGTTAAGGCAGGAAAAGGAATACGAATGAGGTTGCCATCATTTGATGGAGTTAATCCAAGATTGGCACCAAGGATCGCTTTTTCAATCGCTGCGATTAATGACTTATCAAACGGTTGAATCTGAAGAAGCCTTGCTTCAGGTGTGCTTATTTGACCAACTTGCTTAACCGCAGTTGCCGTTCCGTAATAATCAACATTCACACCATCAAGAACGCTGGCAGAAGCACGGCCTGTTCTGATTTTTGTGAGTTGATATTTTAATGACTCTAAAGCTTTCGCCATTGAGGCTTCAAGTTCTTTTTTAATGACGTCAATCATGGTTAACCCTTCTTAAATCTGTTTTGTAACTAATGTGCCGGTGTCTTCGCCAAGGACGCATTTAGCAATATTTCCTTTTTCGAACACGTTAAGAACAATAATATCGATATCATTATCCATACATAGAGTTAGGGCCGTCGAATCAAGAACTTTAATTCCTTGATTAAGAGCATCCATATAACTCAGCTTTGTATATCTAACGGCGTCTTTAAATTGCATTGGATCTTTGTCGTAAACGCCATCAACTTTAGTTGCTTTGATAATAACATCAGCATCAATTTCATTTGCTCTTAGAGCTGCTGCCGTATCTGTTGTGAAGTATGGATTACCAGTACCTGCAGCAAAGATAATGACACGTTTTTTTTCAAGGTGGCGAATTGCACGTCGGCGAATATAAGGCTCAGCAATCTCTTGCATATCGATGGCCGATAAAACTCTTGTGTAAACACCACTACGTTCTAAACCGTCTTGAAGGGCAAGAGCATTGATAATGGTTGCAAGCATACCCATATGATCTGAAGTTGTTCTATCCATCCCTTTCGTTGCACCAGCAACTCCACGGTGAATATTACCGCCACCAATAACGACGGCGACTTCAACTCCCATTTCAAAAAGAGCTTTAACTTCATTTACAAAGGTAGAAATTGTATCAGGATCGATTCCATATCCTTGTTTACCGGATAGGGCTTCGCCAGAAAGCTTTAAAAGTACTCGTTTAAATTTCACTTAAGCATCCCGTAAAAAAAAGGGGACTGTTAAGTCCCCTTTGTAAAACTAAGATTTTGTTCTTAGTTTTTTAAACCTGTCATTTTAGCAACTTCATCGGCTAGGTTATCTTCTTTTTTCTCGATACCATCACCAAGATTTAATTTCTTAAATCCAAGAACTTTAATGTCAGCGCCAGCAGCTTTTGCTGTAGCAGCAACAAGCTTACCAACTGTTGTATCTGGATCTTTTACAAACTTTTGCTCTAGAAGACATACGTCTTGAGCTAGCTTGTTAAGTTTACCTTCAACAATTTTAGCGATCATGTTTTCTGGCTTACCCTGTTCTTTTAATTGACCAGCATAAACATCAGCTTCACGCTTTTTAAAATCTTCATCAATATCATTTGCTGAAAGGAACTTTGGATCAGCAGCAGCAACGTGCATAGCGAGGTCTTTAGCAAGTTCTTGAACTTCTGCACCATTAGCAGTTGTTTCAAGCATTACTAGAACACCAATTTTTCCACTATGGTTATACCCACCAATTAAACCAGGTTTACTTAGTTCTACTGATTCAAAACGACGGATATCAATTTTCTCACCACACTTAAGTGTTAGCTCGTTAACCGCAGTTGCTTTAGCATCTTTAAGAACATTGATGTCGCTTGGGTTATTTTCAAGTGCCCAAGTTGCAACGCTCTTTGCAAAGTTTTGGAAATCATCGCCTTTAGAAACGAAATCTGTCTCGCTGTTAACTTCAACAACAACAGCATGTTTTCCGTTAACTAAAGAAACAACAGCTCCCTCAGCAGCTACACGGCCCTGCTTTTTAGCAGCTGCCGCAAGACCTTTCTTACGTAGATAATCTACCGCTTCTTCGATATTGCCAGCAGTTGTAGATAGAGCTTCTTTACAAGCCATCATACCGGCACCGGTCATTTCACGGAGTTTTTTTACATCACCTGCAGTAAAAGACATGGCGTATCCTTATTTTTTAATGAGTTAAACTTCTTCGTCTTCGTCAGCGTTAACGAGATCGATATCTTTTTCGTATTTCTTGATGATTTCTGATTCAAGAGCAACATCACGCATTTCGTCACCAGCTTTCGCTTCTTTCTTAACAAATTTTGAACCTTCAGCAATCGCTTGGGCAAAATAGTTAGCAAAAAGTGAAACTGATTTAATCGCATCATCGTTACCTGGAACAACATAAGTAATGCCAGTTGGATCACAGTTAGTATCAGTAATAGCGATGACTGGAATACCAAGTGTGTTCGCTTCTTTAATTGCAATATGCTCTTCGCCTGGATCAACGATGAAAATCGCACCAGGAAGTTTACGCATATCTTTGATACCACCAAGGTTTTTCTCTAACTTAACAACGTCCTTTTCAATTTTTGAACGTTCTTTTTTTGTTAGAAGACCGAAGTCACCTGTCTCTTTCATTTTTTCTACTTTACGTAGTTTATCAATTGAAAGGTTAATAGTTTTATAGTTTGTAAGCATTCCGCCAAGCCAGCGGTAAGTTACGTGATAAGCACCACAATCTTCAGCACTGTTACGAACAGTTTCAGCTGCTTGACGTTTAGTACCAACGAAAAGAACTGGCTTACCTTCTGATGCTGTCTTCTTCAAAAAATCATAAGCTGTTTTTGCAAGAGGAATAGTTTTAGCAAGATCAACAATGTAAATGCCATTGCGCTCGCCATAAACATACTTTTTCATTTTTGGATTCCACTTGTGAGTCTGGTGACCAAAGTGTGCTCCGGCTTCTAACAAATCTTTCAACTGCAACTGTGACATAGCTTCAACTCCCTAGAGATGATGGTTACGCTTCACCACTCGATGCCACATACTAGATATGGACCATCATCCGAATGGCTGCGACATTAATAATATTTCCTAGTAATGGAAATTAGCCCTAGTGTTTAACACAGTATGAGGGGATGCGACAAGGAAGATATAAGCGATTTACGCTGATGGAGAGCTGGCCAGCACCTTGCGTCGTTTAGCCCCTTCCTGAGGTCCAACAACTCCTTGGCTTTCCATCTCTTCAATCAATCTAGCCGCTCGGTTATAGCCGATTTTTAGACGGCGCTGAAGAAATGACGCACTCGCTGCCTGTGTTTCAATCACTAATTTTACAGCTTGTTCATAAAGCGCCGCATCATCAGTTCCTTCCATGCTTGATATGTGTGAGCCAAATGAATATGGATCTGCTTCTTTTTCGCCGCCATTTTCAAGGAAGTCCATGGCCGCTGTATGAAAGTTCGTTCCGATTTCTTCAGAGATCTTATCTGTTAGAGCTTCAATCTCATTTTCATCAACATAAGATGAATGAACGCGAACGATATTGGTTCCAGCCTTATAAAGCATGTCACCCTTACCAAGAAGTTTCTCTGCACCATTAGTGTTGAGAATCGTTCTACTGTCGGTGTCGGTCGTAACTTTAAATGAAACTCTGGTTGGGAAGTTCGATTTAATAAGACCTGTGATCACATCAACTGACGGACGTTGAGTCGCAAGAACTAAGTGAATACCAGCAGCTCTGGCCTTAGCAGCCAAACGACAAATTGAATTTTCAATTTCTTTACCGGCTTTAGTTAAAATAAGATCAGCAAACTCATCAACGATAATCACAATGTATGGAAGTGAATAATCATCACCTGGCTCATTGTCGTAGTATTGATGGATGGCAGCTAAAACATCAGGAGTTGCACGCTCTAGCTTTTCATTAAAGCCTTCAATATTTCTAACCCCAAGTTCTTTTAAAATTGAATAACGACGTTCCATCTCTTGAACTGCCCAAAGCATTGAAACAGAAGCCATTTTTGCATCTGTAATGACCGGCATAATCAAATGAGGCAGTTTCGCATAAAGAGCAAGTTCAAGTTGTTTAGGGTCAATTAGAATCAACTTCATTTGCTCTGGAGATCTTTTTACAAGAAGAGAAACCAGGAGCGTATTAATAAATACAGATTTACCAGCACCGGTTGCCCCGGCCACCAGCATGTGCGGCATCGCCGCAAGGTCGACTACCATTGTGTCGCCAAAAGCATTTTTACCCATCGCAACTGGAAGATGAAATTTAGAATTATTAAAGTCTTTAGTGCTTAAGACTTCATCAAGATAAATAATATCGCGTGGATTACGTGGCACTTCGATACCAACAGTATCTCTACCTATCATTGGGTAAACAACACGAATCGCTGCCCCCATAAGTGCCATAGAAAGATCGTCCTCTGCATTTTTAATTTTTGAAACTCGAACACCAGCTCCAAGCTTCAATTCAAAGGTATCAACAACTGGTCCTTTCAAGACATTAATCACTTCAGCTTCAACGTTAAATTCTTTAAGTTTTTCTTCTACGCGAATCTTAATATCAGCAAAATAATCATCATTTGGTGCGCGGCCTGGGTTGGCATTTTTCTTATGACTAATTTGAGAAACAATATCGTAATAATTTTGATTACTAGTTGTTTGGCTTTTTCTTGTTTTGGCCGAAGCTTTTGAAGATTGTGGCATCTGAACTTCTTCAATATCTTCGAATGCCATCTCTTGGGCTGTCGCCTCGTAACTTGATTCTCGAACTGGCTCAGCTCTTACTTCTTGGATTTCTTCAGGTTCTACTTTTTCGATAACAGGATTTGGTCTTAAGCGACGTACTGGTGAAGATGAGACTTGTTCACCTTTAAGCGTCTGTGGGAGTTCACGCTTAAGCATTCCAGGAAGTGCCTTAATTTTTTCGCTCATCATCTTAGATTTAGATAAAAGTCCGAGTCCTTGTACAAATTGAAAAGTGACAAGGGGTCCTTGTTTAGACCAATAAAGCGTTTTAATGCAAAAGTCTTTAAACGATCCTCTGAAGGTTCCAAATAAAAAGGCAAATGAGCCTAAAACTAAAGTTGATCCTAGAGAAAAATCTGAAACATAATTCTTAACAATATAAAGAAGCCCACTTCCAAGCATCTCTGGAGCAAAAATATAAAACGCGGATAAAGATACTAGTGTAAGAGTCAGGGCATTTAGACAATCAACAGGAGATTCACGCTTTGAATAGACGAACGCATATGACAGAGAAAAAATAAAGAATGGAGCTACGATCCATGGGCCAACATAATAACCAATAGACGCTAATAAGGATGAGAAGTAATAACTAATAATATTAACAGAGGCATTTTCAGAACTAATTGAATAAAGATTGTCTGGTAACGCTTCGCCGTAAAAAAACGAAGTCACAGCAACAATTGTCACTGCAAATAGGAACATAATTTCAATTTTTAAAAATTTTGAAGATGTATTGTGCATAGGATAATTGTAATTGCCCAATGCATGGGTGTCCAGAAGAGAAGAAGTAAAGAGATTGATCGTAAACATAATCAAACGCGCCGCAAAAGCAAAGACGAACGCTTATTTATGCTAAAATTCGTAAATGCATATTTTCATTAACTTGGCTTTGGCCTTCATTCTTGTTGTTCAATTATTCGGGAATTTCACCAATTATCTTCCTGGCGCATGGAAAATGTTTAGCTCTGTTGAAAAGGTCGAATGCTCTTTAATTGATAGTAAGGGCAAATCCTATGATGTTTACGATTATGTTTACGAAAATTTTTATATTATTAAAAAGTCAGTTTGCCCTGAAATTGCACAGTTTATTTGTCAAAAGGAGTTGCTTGAAGATTCTCTAAGTCTTCAGGTAAATGATTTGAAATACACAACAAAAGGATGCGATTTTCATGCAATTCCTTCAAATCCTTAAATCTAAAAAAAATAATGAACTCTATATATGGGGACTGATGCTCACCCTCATATTAATAATTATTGAAGAGTTTTTGATGCCTAGATCAGGAATTCATAGCGGAGATCTCTATCCCAGGTACTTTTTATTAAAGCCAATCCCTAGCCAATTTATTTATGTCTTTGAATGGATTTTACAAATCTCTTGTATTGTTTTGATTATAAAAAGAAAGTTTACCAAGCCAGCATTGTTAACCTTGACGACGATTTTCATCTTTGGAACGTTACAAGTTTATTCAAATCATAAATTCCTGGTCTTAATTAATTTACTCTCTCTATGTCTTTCGAAAGACATCTATCTGTCGCCTAGTGGAGATAAACAACAAAATAAGATTTATAATTTCATTAAGATTCAGCTCATTATTGTTTATTTTTTTTCGCTAGCATATAAGCTGGAGGGTTCGTTTTATAATGGTCAATCGCTAGAAGTACTTCTCAGTACAATTGCAAATTCTAGTTTCGAACCTATTATTAGTAAGTCATTTCATTTGTGGCTCATTCAATTTCCAACAATAATCTTGATTTTCAGCTGGATGACATTGCTCTTTGAAGGAATTATTCCAATTGCATTAAGTCGATATTATAAAGTTGGATTATTGATGCAAATTATATTGCACGCAGGCTTTTCATTTTTAATGCCTGGAATTTTAACATTCGGATCAATAATGATCACAATGGGAATTCTTTTTAGCCATAATAATTCACAAGAGATGTAGACCATACATCTCTTGTAAATGGTTTTACTTGATTCGAGGAAATCTACATTTCATCTGAGTTTTAGAGCCAAAAGGAATGAGGTAATAAAATAAGCCTCTCGTCTTGCTGATAATATTTAAAGTTAATTCTGTATTATCAGCATTGACTTGAATTCTATTTACAGTTTTTGCAGATCCACAAACGCCATAATCACAGCCAGAATCTCTTTGTTTGTCCTTAATCTCAAAATGATTCTTTTTTGATTTTAAGCCTTCAAAATTCATCTTTTGCATAGAATCAGTTTTCCCCGATTCAGAGTAAGATTTCTTTTTAACAATAGTCATACTTAGATTTGAACAATTAGCATCGACTTCAATTTTAATATTAGTATTTGGCTCAACATAACCTGGAATACCAACACTTCCGTCACTCCCATTAATATAATCAGAAATGTGAGACGGTAGAATTGTATACAAGGGAGAATCATCTCCAGGAGTATATTCTAATCCTTCAACTTGGCATCTCGCAGACATCGTTGAAACATCATACGATCCATTTAATTGGCTACACTCTGAGCCCATAGCGCTGTACACACCAATAAGTGTCATTATCAAAATTAATGATTTCATTATTACTCCTCAATTAGTTTCCCCAAACTAAGAGGTTACTATCTTGCGAGGTATGGATTTAAAAGAGAGTTATAAATATTTTACAATTGGAATTTTAGACAAAAAAAAGCCCCTCTTAAAAAGAGGGGCTTAAAGATGGCGCATCTTGCTATTCTCACACAAAGTTCCCCTTGCACTACCTTCGCCACTACTGGGCTTAACTTCCGAGTTCGAGATGGGATCGGGTG
>Ga0210019_1000121_pt1 | contig 104281 bp, 113 predicted proteins | sample CryGeyCG2114_020_2_FD_183969 | JGI IMG/M metagenome (GOLD analysis project Ga0210019, IMG submission 183969) | Groundwater microbial communities from aquifer - Crystal Geyser CG11_big_fil_rev_8/21/14_0.20 (SPAdes) (version 2) | ecosystem: Environmental > Aquatic > Deep subsurface > Groundwater...
TTACTTCAATTTCTTGCGTTCTTTGTGTTCTGTATTCTTATTACATTTAGCACAAAACTTCTTTATACCATCTAGCTTTTCTTCTGTATTTGCCCGATTACGCTCGGTAATATAATTCTGGCTATTACAGTCTTTACACACCAATCCCACTAATTGTCTTGGTCCTTTTCTCGCCATAGACTTGTAATTTTAACACAACTGATGTGCTGGGGGAAGGATTTGAACCTCCGTAGCCCGTACGGGCGCGAGATTTACAGTCTCGTGCGATTGACCACTCCGCCACCCCAGCAATAACCGATATTTTACCACTAGGTTAACTTAACAAAAAATCTCTGCTAAAATATATATATGAATATTATATGCCCATGTAGCTCAGTTGGTAGAGCGCAGTCTTGGTAAGACTGAGGTCGACGGTTCAATCCCGTCCGTGGGCTCACTCTCAACTTTTTCCACTAACTCCTGAACTTGTCCTTGAAAAACATCTCCGCCCCCACCCATCTCCTGTTCCTTTGCTACAAACTCCCCAGCACTAAGCCTTACTTCAAGATAACTGGTAATATCACCCAGCGCAAACTCCCCAAGCATCACAAACTGCAGATACTGACCATATTGCTCTTGTGCTTGTGCGTACTGTTCTTGCGTACCCGCCTGCAACATCTGCGTCACTATTCTTAGTTCAGAGATCTCTGATTTTATCCAGCTTAAGCGATCCATAAATCCTTGGTCTTGTGGAATTGGTGCTTCGCGGTAGTATCTAATCCAGAGATTTTTTACATCTTCCAGGTCGTCATCTGTAACTTTACGTACTTGTGCTTTAACCTGCTCAAAATCCTTCTGAACGTGCGGAATATTCAACTCCTCCATCTGTTCTTCAACCTCGCGTCGTTTAGCTAGATCTGTTTCAAGCTGAGCAATATCATGTAGCTTCTGAAGAGTTAGATCAAGCTTCTGTAGCACTGGGTCAAGGTTAACAACTGGAGCCATAGGAGTTTCTATTGGAATGTTCACTTCTAGTTTACGCTCCTTAGTATGTTTCAGAGTTTTAGCTAATTCCTCTTGTACTTCTCCTGTCTCTACAAAGACTTTCTCTTCTTCATTAGCTATCGCTGCTGTTTTTTGAGCTTCGCTGTTAACTTCTTCAATTACGGTCTTTGCTGCTTCAAGCTTAGCTTTCATATATACCACAGTCTCATCGTTATTAAACCCTCCAAGTAATAAGAATGGTAGAATTTTTTCAACCTCACTTAGCCCTTCTTCCTTCATCTCTGGTTTATCTGACTGTAGAAGATTCAACGCGTTAGTAATTCGAACAGAGTCTTCATTAATCCAGTCTGCTCTAGATTTAATCTTTCCTGATAATGGAACACTGGAATTGCGATAGTGATTCAACCACATGCTCTTAACTTCTTCATAGTCATCAACCGATACGCGCTCTGATTTTTCTTCTTGATCCATATCCACTGGTTTGGATATCACTAATGTATCAACAATCTGCGCCGCTTGTTCCTGTGAAAGATCTACTTCTTGCGCTATCTGCTCAATCTGCTTAATAGGAGACATGCTCGCAATTGTTGGAAGCATTCTTACGACTTGACCAACCTGAGTTTCTGTTACTTTAGCTACTTCTGCCGCTTTCTTAATTTGGCTTACAGATATTGCGGCTGGTAATTCGTGTGGGATTCGCGCCAACTCAATCCTACCTCTACTAGTAGTTAGTAAATCGAGTATTTCTTCTGCTTGTTCTTTGGTTACCCTCGTCTCTTCAATTATCTTTTCTATTGTTTCATGGTTTACCCATTGGTCTTGTTGTTGCAGCTCTCTCACCTTTGGCATGATAGAGGCAATTTGTTTAACTTGCTCCGCTGCCACTCCAGTTGCTTGAGATATGCTCTCAAAGTCTGACTGGGTAAGACTTGCCTGGGTTTCTTTAATCAGCTGCGTCACTTCGCTCGACTTCTCTTCGCTTAAGCTCGTTTGTTCTACAATATTCTTAATCTGGTCTACAGAGGAAAGTGTGTTTGTGCTCGATATCATACTTGCCACGTTCTGCACTTGTTCATGTGATACTTGGGAACTTTCAGAAATCTGGTCTATTTGGGTTGAACTTAAGCTCGACTGTCTCTGTGAAATATTGTTCACAACATTTTGAACCTGATTATGTGTGAGCTCTGAAGTTTTCACAACATGGGAAATCTGCTGCGCACGTGGAAGATTTGAAATCGTTGGCAACACTCCTGCAACTTTCTGCACCTGTTGCTCTGTTACTCCAACTTTTTGAGCAACACTTATAAGCTGTTCCGCGCTTGCTTTTCCGGCTCCAACCACAAACTCGGAAATTGTAGGGTTAGAAGCCGACTGGAGTATTCGCGATGCAGCTTCATCGCCTTGTTTCGCTCGGGTTACTAACTCATTTCTAACCTGTGAGTACTGCTGTCGCTCTTGTGATGTAATAGCCGCTACTGGATTAGCGATCCTATCTAGCTGCTCTCTCACGTTCTTCTGGTATGACTCACTTGTTTCGATCCGTGCTAAATCTTGTAGTTTGTTTACCGTGATGTTTAGATTTTTACTTAATTCATTGGTTTGAATTTTTTTAATATTGCTCATTTTTTCTATAGATATTGAGCGTTTGATTGATTCTTCAGATTTTCTAGGTAAACTATGAAACAGTTGTTCTTCTTGTACTTTTCTAAACGGCAACCGCATTGCTTGTTTTACTGCACCCGTAGGTGAGGATGTGTCTCCTGTACTTGGTGGTTTTCCAGGTGTTGTGCTACTTCTAAGTTGGCCATAGATTGCTTTCAGTGTTCCTTGATTTTGTTTAAGAATATCGCAACAATAATCTCTAAATATACGCAACAATAACCAAGGAAGCATAATTGCTACCCAGAGCATAATAATTGAAACCACATATTCGGCAAATGTGTCTATATAATTAGCACTATTAAGTTGATCTAGGGTTTGAGCTGGACCTCCCCAGAGAATATTAATGGAGGTTTCAAAAGGTAAGGCTTGCTGAATAGTTGTAGCATCGGGATTACCTGTCAGACCAGCGGGTGTACGTGAAAAATCAAAGCCATACGGAATTCCTTGGCTCCATATCTTTACAATCGAACCAATAAATAATGTAAATAGCGGACCATAAAATAGCCACTGTAAAAAGACTCCAATCCAGATCCAACCAACGTTTCTAATGAACGTAAATGGCATCATCAGCGCCAAGAAGGGGGCTATGATCATTAAAAACCATAAAACTACATCTCTTAAAATCATTACGTATGACATTATGTTGTAGGTCATTGTGGTTAAGCGAATATAGAAAAGCGAGGTATTAATCATCTCCAAGTTACGACCATTGGCGTCAAAAAAACTATAACCAACAAAACCCGAATAGTTTTTTTCCATTTTCGCAACTGTTTCTTGGTATTGAGCAAGCGAATCAGGCAAACACTTTGTGGCTTCACCAAAATTAATATTGAACAACTTACAACCATCGAGCCTCTCAATAAAGAAGTTTTGCAAAATTTGTGCAAACTCAATTAAACCCAGCACGAATACATAGGAAAAAGTGGCATAAACCAACAAGGCTGCAATTCTCATAATTAATGTTCCCGCGGTTAAACCAGCAAATGGAGAAGAGATGCCTGAGAATATTGGCCCCGTTTTACCTTGCCTCCTGGAGACAACAATTCCAAGTCCTCCCATTGCAATCACAATAATAAAGAAAACGTACACCACGTTTCTTGAAAACGCCCAGAGTCCTGAAATCACCTGGGAACGGTTTATGGCAGGATGTGACATTGTCCAGTACAAAAGCTCGCGCGCGCGCTCTGCGCTTTTTCCAACTTCTGTAACAACTGGATCTTCTTTCCAGCCCGCGGATACAATATTTGGGTTAACCACAGAGGAAAACAGCACAACTAAAACAAACAATAAAGCAGCGACCACGAGCCACCTCTGGGCAGATTTAAGCATATTTTAAGTATAGAATAATTAGGCAGGTTTTACAATCACTCATAAGTTTGACTTCACCCTTGAGTTTTGTTAAGATTAGCTCGGTATGAAAAGTATAAACGTTACTACTAAAAATATGAGTAAATATGCAGGGAAATGGGTAGCTATCGATCCTGAGAAAGATCGTATTGTTGCGGTTGGAAATACGCTCAAAGATATCTCTCCATTGGTGTCTGGTAAAACTATCGGCAAAGATAAAATAGCGGCTGCATCTTTTAAAGTTCCGTATAAAGATGAAGGACCATACATATTGATTCTTTCTGAATGAAAACATTTCCCTATCGAAAAAATTCCACAGGAGATTCTTTTCCCGTAATTGATCTTTTTGTTTCCAAAAACAATCGCACTACAAGGATTTTTAGCCTAGTAGATTCAGGAGCAACTATTTCTGTTTTTAGAGAGGATGTGGCTGAACAGCTTAATATAACCATTGAGGATGGAAAAGAAACTTTTCTAGGTGGTGTTGGTGGTAGAATTAAGGGGTATATTCATACATTGGACGTAGAGATCGCAGGTAAAACGTTCCCTTGCCCTGTGGTTTTTTCCCATGAATATCTGGTTTCTTTTAATCTGTTAGGAAGAGAGGAATTTTTCAAAAAATTCAAAATAATTTTTGAAGAAAAGAAAAATTTACTAAAACTTGAGTAGCCTACAAAAACCAAATAGCTGCTTAAATATTTATACAGCTTTTACAATCACCTGGCGGTGACGACCGACACCCGTTGATTCAGATGTAATTTCTGGATAGTTTTCCACTAACATATGAACCAGTCGCCTCTCAAAAGACTGCATTGGAGGTAATTCTTCGTCTTGACCCGATTCTGACACTCTTCTGGCTGCTCGCTCAACCATGCGACGCAACACATCTTCTCTTTGCACTCTATATCCACCAATGTCGAGTAGTACCTGCTGCCACTTTTCGCTTCCATTGTTTAATATTAATCCCACCACCAACTGCAATGCATGCAGTGTTTCCCCTTGATTCCCTATAAGCAAACCAGAGTCTTCTGATTCCAGATTAACTTTTAAAATACTGTCTTCCTTGGAAACGGACACTTCTCCCGAGAAGCCCATATTTTTTAGCAACTCTTCTGTAATTTTTTTTACTTTCTTTTCCATGTTATTTCCCCGCAAATTCGCGCTTAACGCGAAACTGCTGTAGTATACCAAAAGCTGCAAATGTATTCCAATACAGCGTTAATCCGAGTGGAAATGCATAAGAGATCCAGCCCAACATCAAGGGAAACATAAATTTCATCTGCTTCTGCATCGATGTACCAAAGTCTTCCTCCTTGCCCTCTTTCTTAACCATAGGAGCTGATCCTTCCGTCATAAGCTGGGTCTGGTAAAAAGAAAGACCCGCTGTTACTACTGGGATCACCAAAAGCCATATGCCCATCTCTTTCCAGTCCGAGGGTTTAATTCCCAAGCTAATTCCAAAAAAGTCTGGGTTCAAATCCATAATTTTAAGAAAAGGGAAATATACTATCTTGTTAATCTGTCCAACAAGAGCTTCAAAATCACCATTGTTTAAGACCTGTAAAAACACGCGGTACAAGCCAATTAATATTGGAAACTGCAGTATGGTTGGTAAACAACCGGCAGCAGGATTAATCCCATGTTTCTTAAACAGCTTAAGCTGTTGTTCTTGTTGTTTCTTTTTGTCTTTGTATTTTTCTTTAAGCGTGTCTAGCTCAGGCTTAATTAGTTGCATTTTATGAGCCGAAGCAAGTTGTTTTTTACTTAAAGGATATAGCAGTATTCGGATAACAATAGTTAGTAAAATTATGGAAAAACCCATGGCTCCAGAAATTCCAAGGCTCTGTATTGGCTTTAAAACAGCCATCCAGAGGTTGACAATTGGCCAGATAACTAGTTGGTTAAATATTGTTGGCTCGATCATACGATTATTCTATAGGGTCGTGCGTTAATTCTTTTGTAAGAATAGGATTACATCTTAAAACGCGCCTCATGCACAGCAACGACCCAATAATTGTACCATGACTCAGTATTGATTCTTCACAATATGTTGAGCATGAAGGGATAAATCTACACGCGCCTTTAGGCGCAAAAGGCATATGACGATATGCTTTTATGATCTGAACCACTATGTTACGCATTTATCAATTGTTTCATAGTTTACCTAATCCCTGCTTTAACCAATAACTGTTCAATCTCTTCTTTTGTAATGGCCAAATTCAAAACCTTTATTAGTACCAATTCTCCTGGTTTGACTCTAGAATGCAGTCCACGCACAACCTCAAAAACCAACCGCCTTGTTTGGTTACGCTTTATTGATCGCTTGTCCAGTTTTTTAGGAACGATCACCCCAAACTTAGTTAAGTCGTTATCATTTAATAATACTTGAGCCATTAGGTTGTCACTGCGATAGCGCTTGCCACTGTGCTGAAATTTCTGAAAAAGGGGCTCGGTGAGTTGGATACGATATTGTTTGCTTAACACAACAAAAATTAGATAGATAAATTTTTGCGTCCCTTTAGTCTTCGTCTTTTCAGCAGCTTAATACCACCAATTGATCTAAGACGTGCCAAAAAACCATGTACGCGTCTTCTGCGCTTTTTTTTGGGTTGAAATGTCCGCTTAACCATTGTGGGCAATTATATCATGACCCCGTCCCAGTGTTGACAATTGTGGAAAACTTTATTAACATAGGTAAACTGCCTACGATTTCAGGTCTAAATTAATCTTAACTAGACAATTTCATTAATGTGGATATGTGGATAAAATAATAGTAAACTATGAAACATAGGTAAACCATGAAACATAAGTAAACCATGAAACATATGAATATGGATTTAAAACAGTTATGGGAAGAGGTGCTTGCCGAGGTTGAACTCGAGGTATCAAAACCTGAGTTTTCAGCTTTTTTTTCGTCAGCTCAACTTGAAAAAATTAGCGATGGTTTTGCAATAATTTCCTGCCGAAACAACGCTGAGCGGCAATTTTTGGAACAGAAATTCAACCCAATAATTACCAAGCTCCTTTCAGACAAACTAAAACTCCCAATCACTATACAGGTTAATATTAGGCAAGAGGCTAATGGTAAGGAAGTCGACCTTGGTCCTCTTTTTACCCCGACAATTAATACGGCGGGTCTGGACCCGCTTTACACCATTGACAACTTTGCAGTATCCAGCTCAAACCAACTAGCCTATGCAGCCGCCATGGCAATTATTAAAAATCCCGGTAAAACCTATAATCCTCTTTTTTTATGGGGTGGAGTTGGTTTTGGAAAAACCCACCTCATGCATTCAATTGGCCATGAAATATTAAAACAAGACTCTTCTGTTAAGATTGTTTCTTGCATGGGAGAAGAGTTCACAAATGGTATTGTTGAGGCTATAAAAAATAACACCACAGATGCATTTAAACGCAAGTATCGTCAAGCACAGCTTTTACTTCTTGATGACATTCAATTTATACAAGATAAAATTAAAGTTCAAGAAGAATTTTTTCATACATTCGTGAGTATAAAAAAGGCTGGTGGACAAATTGTTTTAACCTCAGACCGGGCACCACACGAATTATTTGAGCTAGAAGCCCGCTTGCGTAGTCGTTTTGAGGCTGGACTCATTATAGATATTTCTCCTCCTAATTTTGAGCTTCGTTCGGCGATAGTTTTAATCAAGGCGCGCCAAAGAGGTAAGTCTATTCCTATGGATGTTGCTCAATACCTCGCCGAGCAGATCGACGATACGCGCCGACTTGAAGGAGCTCTAATTCGCTTGCTTACCGAATCTGAGATTGATCACAAACCTTTAACTATTGAATTCGCTGAAGGTGTTCTGGGTAAAACTTCAAACAACAACTCCACAAGACCCCGCGCGACTGTTAGCGACGCGATGAAACTTGTTTCAAACCAGTTCAACATTACTCTAAGTGATCTAAAGGGGGAGAGGAGAACTCGTTCAATCGCCGCCCCTCGACAAATACTAATGTATTTATTACGCAAAGAACTAAAGATGTCGTTTCAAGATATTGGTTTATTCTTGGGTGGGCGCGACCACACGACCATAATTCACGGTGTGGATAAAGTAGTGCATAAGTTGTTGAAAGATCCTGGATGGAGTGGGGAAATACTGCAGATAAAAAAATTACTTTCTGGAAAGAATGTTTAACTTCTCCACTTATCCACAATTGCCTCGACTTTATCCACTGATTTATCAACATAAAATGTGGGGGTTTTTCCACATCTACCACATTAACTATAGATTGTACTTGACAGCTCTCTTACAATTTAATAAACTTATCCCATCTGTCTACTAATACTACTTCTTGTATTATTAACAGAAAAAATACATATCAACGGGTAAACCATGAAACACATGAAAGCCAGCATCTTACAAGAAAACCTAAATAACGCCTTGAAGTCCGTTTCTGGTTTTGTTCCTTCTAATCCACAGTTACCAATCTTACAAAACATATACCTAAAATTTACAAAAGGAAAAGCTATCTTCTCAGCAACAGACCTTTCTATCGGAATATATAAAGAAACCAGAGCAAAGGTAGACGAAGAAGGTGAAATATGTGTACCATTTAAAAACCTGTCTGCACTTGTAAATCAACTACCAGCCGGTAAGGTTGACATATCTGTTAAGGACAATATCCTTAGTATTAAATCAGAAAAAATAAGCGCAGAATTTAATGGGGTACAAGCCAATGAATTTCCCGTTGTGGTAATAGGGGAGAAGAAGGGTAGAGTAGAAAGAAAAATAATTCAAGAAATCGCAGAAGAGGTGGCTTTTTCTGCAGCTTCAGACGAAGCAAGGGTAGTATTAACCGGTATTTTAATTGAAAAAACAGATTTTGGACAGAGAATTGTAGCAACCGACGGATTTAGACTGTCTATTAAGCAAATAAAAGGAGAAAAACTAAAATTTGACGAAGAAAGAGTAATTATTCCTGCGCGATTTTTTATAGACATAGCAAGAATCATTCCCGAGGGGGCTGAATTATTTTTAGAACTGGATAAAAATAAAAAATCTATTACCGCCTCTTGGGAAGACACAACCATTAGCTCTCAATTAATAGAGGGTGAGTTTCCTAACTTTGAACAAATAATTCCTCAATCTCATACTACGAGAGTGTTAATAGATAAAGAAGAGCTTGGACGCCTAGTAAGAACCGCTTCAATATTTGCCAGAGAGAGCGCAAATATTATCCGTTTAAAAATAGAAAACAACGAACTTCATATTAGCGCCAACTCTCCACAAGTAGGAAAAAACACCAGCTCCATGCTTGTGGAAGAAGAAGGAGATGATCAAAAAATAGCTTTTAACCACCGCTTTTTGCTAGACTTACTTAAGGGGGTTGATGGCAAAAATTTAGCTTTTGAAGTAAGTGGTCCTTTAAAACCAGGAGTATTTCGCGTATCTGGAAAAGACGACTATCTTCACATCATTATGCCGGTTAGAGTACAAGACTAAAGAGCTCCCCGTTGTAATTCATATGGCCCCGCCCCAGTTATTCCCGCAGACCCAGACATTAATAACATAGGAATTATAACTAGTAACAATAAAACCACTATAACTACCACAACCGCAATTCCTGCCGGAGACAACAAAAAAGGAACAGCACGAGCGGTCACACTTGTTGCGCGGATAGCTCTTGCTGCATTTAATCCACGATTAATATTAACCCCCGTGCTCCATAATCCATCTATTAAAGAACGTTTTTGAGGCTGTTGTTCTTGATTATCCACCGTTATTTTTCTAACCTAAAATATCTTTTGGACTGGTCGTGACTAGTTCATATTCATCAGGTGAGGCCACAATTTTCATAGCAACATGAGATTGACCAGCAAAGAATAAGCCTTCCCCAACATCGGTGGACAACAAGAAATTTTTTTCTCCACCTGATAAATAAAACACTTCCGAAATTTTATCTACCGCCGCGGGAGACTGTTTTAACAGAATCTGCATAGATGAATTGGTGATAATAGCCTTACCGTGATCTGTAGCCAGAAAATCTTCTACATCCTGCGTAATGGTGGTTAGGCCTAAATAATACTTTCTTGAACGCTTGGCGATTCCATAGATGTACGCAGCTGAGTCTTTATATTGCATTAGATGCCACGCTTCGTCGATAATTAATATACGCTTCTTAAGCTCTTTCTTAATTTTAGTCCAGACATAGTCTAGTATCATAAACATCGCAATTGGCCTAAGCTCAGACTGTAAATCACGAATATTAAAAACTGTTAACGGGTTATCTATGTTTAAGTTAGACTGCTGGTTAAATATACCCGTTAACGAACCTTTAATAAACTTTTCCAAGCGATCGGCCAGTAGTCTTGCCTTATCCTCTTCCATTCCAATTAAAACTTTATATAAATCCTCCATAAGAGGAGGCTCGTTACGCTGGGTATCTGGGTCAGAAGTTATTCCTTTTTGACGATACGTCTCCACCAGAGCACGATCTAGTATGGCGTCTTCTTCTGGTGAAATATCACCCATAATTACGCGCATTAACGCGTGAATAGACAGGATTTTTAGGCTCAACTCATTTTCACCCTCGGTCACAATTTGAGACAGGTCAAATGGATTTATCTTAACCGGAGAGTTCATGCTAAATTCCACAACTTTTCCTCCGTATGTTTGAGCAAGCGCAACGTATTCTCCCTCAGGATCAATAGCAATTACTTCGGTTCCAAACATTAACGAACGCACAGCCTCAAGTTTTATAAGAAACGACTTACCAGCACCGGACTTTGCCAGAACAACGCTGTTCGCGTTTTCTAAGCTAAAGCGGTCAAATATTACCAAGCTTCCATCGTGCTCATTAATTCCATATAAAATTCCCCTATTTGCTGTTAAAGAGGCTGTCGAAAAAGGAAACGTGGTTGCCAACGAGGTAGTATCCATGTTTCTCTTAATATCTAATTCATCTTTAAATAGTGGCAACGTAGACTTAAAACCCTCCTCCATCTGTAGGGTTGCATGTTTAGAGATAATTAATAGAGCTCCTAAGGAAGACTCAACCTGTTTAGTTACCTGATTTAATTCTTCCACGCTTTTTCCTGGGATGGTTATGTATAGTCCAAACTGGAAGAAGCGCTCTGCTCCCTTTGCTAATTCGGACTGCAAAGACATCGCGTCGTCTAACGAAATCTGAACCGATGGGTCAACAACCCTACCTCTCCTTAAGTCGTTATTTACGGTTGCCTCCATTTGGGCTATTTTATGTTTTAGGTCTTTTAAAATTGCCCCAGAATCCTGGGGATAAATAAACATCGAGATTGTTAATGAGTGGTCAAACGATATTAGAGGTTCTAGCCAATTAGAAGACACGTACCGCGGATAACCAATTACAAATAAGGTGCGGTAATGTGAGTTGTTTACCCGAAGACTATCAAAGTCTACCTCAATAATTGATGGAGCGATTATATCTTTTAGTGACAAGGTTCCAGCTGCAAATTTTTGGCGCTGTCTGCTTAAAACCACATCTTGCGACGACTGCTTGTCTTTCTTAGTCACGACCTTGTTTGTTGCTGTAGCAGGATTTATTTGTTTTTTATTTCGCTTAAATAAAGACATGTTTAAATTATTGTCCCGTTATAATTGGACGAGTATATTGTTCGCTATCTATTATTTTCTCGCCTTCACTTGTGTCTTTGTTGAACAGTGCATAGTGTAGCTCAATTAGCTGCTCGGTGCTAAGTTGTTGGCCGCGCAGGCCCAGTCTGGAAATCTGGCGTATTACATGGTCACGCTTAGGTAGTAGAGCTGTTTTAGCTCTTTTCACAATATAATCTATAGGGTACGGAAGTTTTGTGGCCTTAGAACCAGAAACCCCTCCTTTAATTCCTAATTCATATACAGAAAAAGGAACCACAATAAAAAAGCGCTTTTCTAAAACTTCATTATCTTGCACAATGTTCTGGATAAATTCATAATATTTCTGTGTCTGTATTTTTAGTAAACCAATTTCTTGTTTTTTTATTTGATCAGCAATCAGGTTTAGATAATTACTAATATCCATTTTGCGGCTATGAATTAAGATTTGAATAGGAAAAGACAAAGAATTAATAAATGCTGCAAACGAGTAAATTAGAGCGTCTTGTTCTCGCTCAGAAAGGAGACCAAAGTTTACCGCAGAGGTTTCAATCACTAGCGCAGCGGAGCCATCACGCATAATTACGATATCATCTCGAATATTTTCTATTTCAATAAAGTTTTGTGTTGTTCCTTTAACTTGGGCAGTCATATTTCTTAATTACTAAATAATTTCGACTTAATTACACTTGATACATCCTGTTCTACAGGTTGCTTATTGACAACAGATTTAGCCCCAATCTGAATCGGTTGAAACATTCCTCCTTTAAGCGTTGTTTTGATTATATCAAAGACAAACATTTTCTTTGGGTCTTCCAACTCAATGTAATAAGTTCCATTTGCTAATGGGGTATGAGAAACAACCTGTCCTAATGAGTTGGATTTTAAAGCTCTCACAATCATTTTGTGCTCATTTTTAATTATGGCGAGTATATCTGGTAATGGTTTTCCAGAAGTATCTAGAATCACAGCAGAAAGTGCATTTAGTTGAGTGGGAGCGTTAACAAAGCCCATACCCGTAGCTGCTTTAGTTTCCAATACCCGAACCTCAGTATTCGCGGTTGGCTGAATTTCTTGAGGCGGCATTTCGGCCGGAGCCTCAATAACCGGCATTTCGGCCGGAGCCTCAACTCTCTCTTGTAAAATATCTTCAATAGAGCGAATGGTGGTTTTTACAGATTGGCTAGCTGGCTTCATCACTGTGTTGTCTAGGATTGCGTCGGAATGTGTTCGCCTACCCAGGTTAGCTTGGTGGCTAATTATAGCGCCCGTTGTTTTAGTACTAAGCGCGGTATTTGTTTTGTGTAACGCCTTTTTCTCGTTGTCATCAATAAGCTCATGGGGTTGTTGTTTTTTGTTTGCTAAGTAAGCATTGAGCTTGGTGTCCACGCTTTTCATCTCTTCCTCAGTAACAGAATTCACTTTTTGTTTTGATGAGATGTTGGTTGTTCCGAATTTAAAACTAGGCTCCATAACCATTGGTAGTGATTTTCCCCTTTTCCAGCCAAACTGGGTGGGAGTGGTAACACTTTTAATAAACGCCATTAACCATTTATCTAAAGGTCTTCCCTGTATAGGAGCAAATGCAAACGCAGCTCCACTAGACCCAATGATTATCCCAACCATAAACTTCAACACCCCTGGTCCAGGTATAGCTCTAAACGCAATGTATCCAAGAACTGCCCCAGCAGCTAGATAACCAAATTGTTTCAAGGTTATATCGCCAACCAGCTTAAACTGAAACGATGTTACGTTACGTGGAATTGGATGTTGCTGCATATTTTAATAATATCACGATTCGAGCGAAACAAGGCTTAACCCTACACAAAGTGTAAGGTTAAGCCTTAAGTGAGCGAGGCGATGTATAATTTAGACATGTTAAATCTTAACTCTCAACAAACAGCTAAAAAAATAGAAGAATTTATAAAAAACACTCTCAAGAGTCAAGGCTTCAAACGGGTAGTCGTAGGTGTATCTGGTGGTATAGACTCAGCTACCGCATTAGCACTGGCCACAAAAGCTCTAGGAGCCCAAAACGTGCATGTAATAAGCATGCCGTACGGCAATAATGGCAAACAAGGAACAGTAAGCAGTATAGATATTAAACCCATAGTTGACAGCTTCAATAAACCTACAAGGTCAAACCCTGCAAGTAGTAAATTAAGGTTGGGGAATATTATGGCGAGGGTTAGGATGATAATCCTATATGATTATGCAAAGAAAAACGACGCATTGGTTTGCGGAACAGAGAACAGGAGCGAGTACTACCTTGGCTACTTTACACGCTTCGGCGATGAAGCTTCAGATTTAGAGCCGCTTATTGGATTATATAAAACACAGGTAAGGCAGCTAGCTAAGTATCTTAATGTTTCCAAAGCTATCCTAGACGCCCAGCCCACAGCTGAACTCTGGGAGGGCCAAACTGATGAGCAAGAATTAGGATTTTCTTATGAAAGCGCTGACCCAATAATATATTTATACTGTGACAAAAAAATATCAGCAGATAAAATAGTAGCCGAAGGACATAATCCAAAACTTGTTAAAAAGGTCGTAGATAGAGTAAACCAAGCATCTTTCAAACACCTCCTCCCATTTACACCACCACAAGCGAGACAAGGTCTAACCCTGCAACCCTGCACGAAGTGAAAGGTTAAACCTTAAGCGAGTGGGGTAAATATTGTCTTAACCCCAGCTCCTGCTGTATACTAAAAAATAAGCATGACAAAAGACTTGCAATTTACTATAGGGTTTAATCTAATACGCTAGATGGCATCAGATGAAACATCTGTATCTTCGATAGAACCGGGAACTCCGGTTACTGGTCCTTCTGGTCCTGGACCAGAACAAGAGTCTCCCAAAAAATCCTTACTAGACAAAGTAAGGGATATGCGCAAAGATTTAAAGGGCAAACTAGATCCCAAGGCTCAGGTCTACGCTGAAAACCGCACCCAGCGTCAACTGGATATCCAAGCGGAACTTAAGGTTCAAGATGTGGTATCAGAAAGCAATGCGGTAGTCTCACGTGCCACAGCCATGGCCAATCTTTCACAAGAGCTAGCCAACGACGCAAGCTCCATCTACCAGCCAGTATTTAAAGGACTCAGCGTAACTCATAGCGAGCTAGTTAATAATCCAGAACTTGCCTACACAATCATTAAATTTATCTCAAACGATGAATATGCAAGAAATCCTTTTATGCTAAGCCGTATTATGCTTGAAGCGACACATAGAGGAGGAAAGTCAGATCTAGCCGTAAGATTTAGAACAAAGCTATTTAGTCTATACAAAAAGATGTCAACAAATACAGAAGAAAACTCTAATATAGAAGCAATTGCGATTAACGCAGCAAAAAAGGCGCTTATTGAAATTAGAGACAGAGTTAGCACGGGAGACACTGCCTACGAAGCAAAATATGGAAAAAGACAAACAAATGGTAAATACGACGGGGAATTGGATGCAGAACTATTTAACGAAATTTTAAGCGAAGAGATCCCACCAGAAGAATTTAAAGACAAATTTTGTAATTTAGTAAAAGGAAGAGAGTTGTTGTCCGCTAGTGGTGGACAAGATGGGCCTGAAAATAGAGAAACCAGGAATCTAGACCTAGATGACTATACAGACCAAATAAACAATTCAGAAACTATGACAAATCCTGAATTTGAGCCAATGCGCCCACACGCAGAAAGATTAAGAGGATTTATTAATAGATTAAGAGAAATGGGACAACACGCTAGGCTGTCTCTACATGAATTACAAACACAGCAAGAGCAGTTAGAACAGCTGGACTTTACCAATGCACCAGAAATACAAGCAATTCAAAACCAGCTTATATACGACTTGCGCGACGCTATCCTTTTAGGACAAAGAGGGTCCGAGGGTTTTCATACGCAAAATTCTACATTTCTAACCCCCGAACAACAATTTTTAATATCACAAGGTCCTCAAGGGTGGGAGAGAGTTCTTGATTCAGTGCTTGAAGACCTAACAGCAGACCCAATTGGAGATATAGAGGTAGATATGACCATACATTATAAAATGTCGGCACTTAAAGACTATATTACCACTCAAGGTATAGGATTTCTGGAACGAGAGGGCTTAACAAGAACACAAGCGCAAGTACTCGCACATCGCTGGAAGCAACTAGTTTCTCGTGAGTTTGCCGAGCAAGTAGCCCAGCATGGAGTCTTAAAAAGACTTCTTTTAAGCACAGACGCAAAAGCATCAGCAGATATTTATAAACAGATCCCCATTCGTTGGTTAGAAAATTTAACCGGAAGAGGAATCGACCCAATTTTACAGCCAGAGCGAAGGCGGTTGACTATGACTGCAAATCGTTTTTATGACCAGGCATTAATGAATTTTGCTGGAGAAAAAGCAAGGCGTTGGTTTTTTCTTCAACACAAAAAAACAGTTTTAAATCAACCACTCTCTCGAGATGAGCAAGCTGACTATAACAATGGCTATTTTCTCACAGAGGAGGATTTAATAGGACAGATAAATATGACCCAAGGGGCAGAATTTAAATCACGTGGAATCCAAGTCTGGAACATGGTCAAAAACAAAGCAGGAAGTGATCGTAGTTTGTCAGCATCTGCAAGAGAGCTAAGAATAGCTTGGGAAAATGTTCCTGCCAACGAACGAGTAGCCAGAATAGATGAGCAGTTTACAGATTCTGATTATAAATTATTCAACCAACTACATTTTAGATATAAAACGCAAATTGAATCTGGTGAGCCAATTGAAAATATACTTAGCTTGACGCCAGGAGAATTTAAACATAAAACCGACTATATTCTTTCTCCTGCCGAGCAAAGAGTATATCAAGACATGCTCGCACACGAGCAATCTTTGGTGGCAAGAGAAGTAGATTATGACATAAGAGAAGGAAATGTTGCAATTGCCGATAGAGAGAAGACAATAATAAGTAAGCTTGATTCTCGAAAAAGCTATATTGTTGACGGAATTAGACGAGCTAGGCAGCACTATATTTTTACACATCATCATCAAAAAATTGACGTTGCTTTTGCCACATTACCCAAAGAAGATGGAAGAATGATACAAGGACTTTATCTAGAGAAAGAAATGCGCGCAATGCACCAAGAACAAATGATGCGCAGAAGATATGACGAATATAGCCAGTTAATAATTCAAGACATGTCAGGCATGTCCAGACTACTCTATATGACTTATAAATTAGCGAAAGATACCCGACTTGCATCTTCACCTCATTGGCACAAACTCATGATAAAAATGCTAGTAAATAAAGATGCAAAACACCCAGACTCACCAAATTCACTACCCGTGCTGTATGAGGCTATTGAGCATATTAAACAAGAAACAGGAATTCCCTATGAATTAATGGCAGAGCCCACCATGACAACTTGGAATTCTACTCCCTATGAGTCTGGCTGGCGCATTCTACAGGGAGCAATGGATCCAATTATTTCTCGTTTAGATAGTCAAGGAAAACAAGGATCAATTACTAACCCCAATCGCTTTGAAGCAGCACTTGGAGCACAAATAAGAACCCCTGGTGATGTTATGACCTACGAGGCAGAGCGAGCTGACGGCTTTTCGAAAACAGTCCTTGAACTTGTTAGAAGAATTGAAGAGGAACAAGAAGCGACAGGTCATATTTCTGGAGGTAGTCAATTAGTAAGCGAGGCGGCAAGGCATCTTGGTCAAAGGTTTATAGATAGCCACGGCCACCCTCAGTCAAAAAAAGCCAAAGACGCACTAAGTGCTTTAAAAAAAGTAGCCCAACTTGCAAAAGACACAGGAGATGAAAGAATAATCTCAGTATTTTATTTAGGTAAAATTGACGATATTAAAGAGCTAGCCAAAAATTCTCAATACGAACAGCACGAAACAATACTGTCTGAAGCTGTAAAACAGAAAGATAACTTTGATAAATTAGTAAAAGATGAATTAACAATAGAGAGAAAAAAATACATGCTTGATCAGCTAGCTTTTAGATTGCCAGGAGTACTGTCCGCTTATTTTGTAGAAGATATTGGGTATAAGTTCGATGAAATACTGCTTGGAAACCCAGCAATACGCGCAAGACTGGATGCTGTTGAGCCAAGCAAACAAGCAGACGAATTTTTCTCAATACGTGAACAATTATGGAGAGTTCTTGAACAATCATTACGCTCATCCCAAGAAGAAGTAATACGCGATCTGGCCGGAACTGAACGGGTAGATTCCTACTTTTCTCTAGACGACCCAACAACAACAGGTAAAAACCTTGGCTTTTTTCTTGAACAAAATATTAACCAACTACAGCCTGGGTTTACATTTAATGAGTATCAACAAAGTTTTGGTGAAATGACAGGATATCTACGCCACTACTTTGAGCTAATGAGACAAGGTAAGGCAGGTAAAGCTTCCATAATAACCACCAGTGGAGACAATCTTCAACAAGGACTAAACGCCAGATGGAGAAGGTCTATTAATAAAGAAGAATCTATAGAAATAGGTGCACTAACAAGCCAGGAAAATAGAGCAGTGCTGGGGAAACGTCAATTTGATTTGTTTACCCGAATGCCAATGGATGTTAACCTAAGCCTAGGAGACATGCTTTTTGAAGAAGTAGAGATGCAAAAACTCGCCACCGCTTCAGTTTATAGAGCAAACGGAGAATTTGCTGGACTAGTTGATGCGTCAAATCAGATAAGCGATATTATGATTAATGTTCATCGTCATGAATTAGATAAAATTGCAGAACAAATAGATGTTTACGTACGCAATTTATCTGGCTGGAGTTCTCCGGGTGACGCAGCCGTACCGGGAAGGGCTTTGATAGAAGCATGGATCGAAATGGTAAAAGGAAGTGATATTCTATCTCTTGTCCCAGGATTAGAGCAATTAGCAAGGGGAGCTTTTGAATCAGACGCTAAATTAATTAAAGAAATAGGAGGAAAATTTATGTCCAGAGTTGCGCTAATAACAGAGAATCCAAGCGCAGCAATATTACAAACAAACGAAATTAAAGAAAAAATTACCGAAGTCCTACACCACATTGACGCTTTAATGGGAACACATCACGCAACAAAAGCGATAGAGAAGAAATTCAATTTAACCCCAGCTGACTTATCTACATTTGCAGTCAGAAGAGCATTTTCTTACCTGGGATATGGAATGTTTATATATATTCTTTGGCAGGCTTATAAGCAAGCCGCGGAGGAATTTAAAAAAGGCTAAGTTTTCTTAACAGCATCTGACATATGAGCCAATCCCTCTTGCGCCTCTTTACTCAACAACTGATGTGGGCGGAACAATCTATAAGTCTGGAATAAATTCATACCCATATTAAAAGCGCCTGTTAGTGGAGCAACAGCAGTTCCACCAGTAATTGAAACCGGCGAAGATGGTTTAAATACCTCCTGAACCGACTTTACTATTTGCGGTATCATAAACAGCACCCCAATACCAATTATCGAGCCAATAACCTCTGATGAAAAACCTGGAACCATTGGAGCAACCCACAGACCACCAATATCTTTTAATTGAATATTTATCACATATGCCGTAAGTAACAACAATGCAGTTACCGGATAAACAACTGCAAAGCCAAGTAAATTAGTAAACCAGTTCCAAAATGAAGCTCCTCCCGAGAACAAGTCTCCTAAGAGCATAATAGGCGCAAAAACAATATTAATAATAAGCTGGATATAAGCATTAATCAGCATCCAAATTAATCTAAATGCAACTGAAATTAAGCCTACAAAAACTATGAGCATAACAAATGGTGAAACAATATTTCCGATGATATTTAATCCAACACCTCCTCCTCCACTCACGGTTTCAAATAAACCACTAATAACTGCACCAATGATAAATGCTATCACACCAAAAGTAATTCCCAGTGGACCAAAAGCTCCTAGACCAACAAGAATACCACTACCTCCAGAAAATAACCCACCAGCGTCAACAGGAATTGATTTCAATGTATAACCAAAGATTACCCATGGCGAACCCGAAGTAAAGTCCTGTTTAGCCTGCGCAATAGCACCTACATCAAGCAACTTACTAGATTCAAAAATTTGAATTACAAATAAAATACTTAAATAAATTAAATCAATAACAAAACCAGCTATAGCATATGAAAAAGTTATAAGAACAATCGTTATGATAACTCGAGGAATAGCCATTTGAAAAGTCAATACCGTTTGAGGATCAAGTGATTTTCTAAACATTATCAAAATCCCCATAAATACAAGAACGATCAATATTACAACATACGAAGTATTTTTCATTGCATTCCATAGACCAAGAATAGGTTGTAACCCTGAATAACCAATTCCTTGCGCATAGGTCTTATCAATTAACCCAGATTTTGAGCCCATAAACGCCAGATAATTTGAAGTACTTGCGGGCGGGAACGCATAAGCAAGAGATATTACTTTCTGAGAAGCACCTAACACGCTTCGGTCATAAAAAGCGTGAAATTTATCCGGTTTATTAGTACATCCAACACCCCCAAGGCTACAGTTTAGACTGACAAAATACTCATCCACCATTTTTTGCGTACTTGCTTCTAGATTTAAACTCCCATTATCCTCTGCTACATCGCGAGCTTCTCCACTATTCTCCAATCCTGAAAACACCCAACCAGCTGAAACTTTAGTAGCCAGACCAAAAAGAAACAGAAGCACTAACAGCATTAATACAGTTTTCCTTTTAGTGAGTTTAGACCCAACAGATTTCATACAAATTTAATTATGCTGGATGGGGAAATTATTGTCAATCCTACAGTCAAAGTAGCTTTAGCGATAGTGGACAGTTATTGCAATTACTTGAATCGCATTTTTGACAGGGCTAAAAAAGAACAATACTCTAAATTTTAGATCAATCCTAAAGCTATAAATACCTCTTTCTTTAGGTTTGAGCAATTCAATATTTAAGCTAGGATGACTGGGATTCACTGTTAGCAAAGAAATTTGCTTGTTATATTTTTGAGTGAGATTATGTTTGACAAGTTTTCTCTTTAGTTTTGGCGTAAGAGGAAGAATATTAGGCATTATTTTGTAAAATAACCACTCTCATTAAGTCCTTCCTCCAAATCCTGCAAAAATTCAGGTGAATATGTCTTTGTATTGCGAAAACTCTCAACGACTTTCGCAGTAGATTTTTCATCAGGAGTTACAAACGGAAATGCTATAGCGGAATTGATTATAGCAGGTTCCATTGCTACCAAGCGCAACAGAGCGCGAAAAAACTCGCTTCGATTAGCAAAGCCATGTAAGCTAATAAGCTTATCTATAACACCAACCTGCGCTTTCGTAACTGATATACTTAAGGTATTCATATTGTTATATTATAACAATGTTTAACAATTATTGTCAATTGTCTCATGGGTAACCATTCAGGATTTAACAAACTGAGCGAAACAAGGCAAGGCCTTTCATGAAATGAATGGCCTTGCCTTAAGCGAGCGATTATATCCGATTCTAAAGCCAAGCTATCCATTTCATGTAAAGCTCGGTTTTGAATCCTTTGTAAACTCGTGAATGGTTACTCTCATGGTTTACCCGCCTATACCTCAAGCTTCAATAGGTATTGTAAACTGCAAGAGGTTTATACCCAGAACCCTGCCAAGTAGAAACAAAATAAGCCAGCCGCCTACAATTACCAACAAGCCAATAACTGCAAAAGTGATGGTTTGTTTCGCGCTAGCTGCTGCTTGGGGATCTCCATGGGATGTAATAAGTTTTATCCCTCCCACAACCATCATCACAAATAACCCAATTCCTGCTCCCCAGGCAGCAAACTTCACTGCTCTGGCAAATAGCACCTCCAGGTCCTGAATCTGCGCAGGCTGTTCAGGCGTACCCGTATTGGACCAGGCGGGAATTTCCCCATAAACCTTACTTATAAATGTGAACATAACTAGAATATATCACATTATTAAAAACTGGGTTTTTAATAAGTGTGTCAAACGCTGGACGTTTGACAACATTTTATAACCCTGCTAAAATATATAAGAGAGACCTGAGAGCAACTATCAATAAATATTTAGCAAAGCCAGAGATACTTGCCATTAAAGGGCCAAGACAAGCTGGTAAAACTACCGTCTACTTTATTCCAGCATATTACCTGTAAGTAACGGAAGTTATTAAAAGTGAGCGTATTCATGAATCGCCTCGACTTACAAATTTAGAATCTAGTTTGGGCAATACCAAAGATTTCGATTAGGAGCTATTCCATTTGCAATACAATCAGCCTTACAAAGGTTGCTTGTATCACAAGCTGTTCCAGCTTGGCAAGTTTCTTGTGTCACATAAGTACAATTTACTTGGCTTGTCGTTCCTCCAAGAGTAGGCAATACCGTATCATTTCCAAATATCTGGATTCCCAAAAAGTCCTGTACCAGTCCAAATAGTGCCCAGACAGCCACCACTATCACCAAACCAATAATAGCCTGAGTAATCCTGTTTCTGGCTGCCTCAACCTTACCCTCATCTCCACCCGAAGTAATCCAGCCCAAAGCTCCTTGTAGTAGAAAGAAGAAAGCGGTAATAAAAGAGATAATAATAAAGAAACTTATCAATTGCGTGATCAGGTTACCTGCGGATATATTTTTAATAAAATCACTACCAGTAGGATCTATATTTAATGTCGCAGCAGCATAAGCTTGTTCTATCATAATATTATTTTATACAATCAGCCTTAGCTTCCCAAAGTAGGCAATACCGTATCATTTCCAAATATCTGGATTCCCAAAAAGTCCTGTACCAGTCCAAATAGTGCCCAGACAGCCACCACTATCACCAAACCAATAATAGCCTGAGTAATCCTGTTTCTGGCTGCCTCAACCTTACCCTCATCTCCACCCGAAGTAATCCAGCCCAAAGCTCCTTGTAGTAGAAAGAAGAAAGCGGTAATAAAAGAGATAATAATAAAGAAACTTATCAAAGACGTTATAAGGACGCCTGCTTCAATGTCTTTAATAAATCCACCATCACCTGCTCCAATCACCAAATTTTCTGCAAAAACTTTTTCTATCATATGTAACTATAATTGCATATCCAAAATTAGTTGTCAAGTAGTGAAGGGATGGGTAAGTTTGTGGGGTCCAATCCCACAAAGTCTCCTACGAAGGTAAAAATCACCCAAACTGAAACTAAAAGCACCAATCCAATAATAGCCTGAGTAATCCTGTTGCGAGCTGCCTCAAGCTTGCCCTCATCTCCACCAGAGCTGATCCACGCCAATGCACCCCGAAGTAATAAGAAGAAAGTTAAGATAAAGCCAATTAATATGGCAAAAGACAAGACATCAGCAATTAAATCACCCAAGCTAAAGGGACTGACAACTGGATTTGTAATGGCTGCGTATGCTTTGGTCATGGTGTTTGGGCAGGTGTTACATCTGGATCAAGAAAAGACCCAGAAAAACTCTCTAAGTCTAAGAAATTTATTCCAAAGAATGACTGTACAAGACCCATTATCGCCATCACCCCCACCACTAAGACTAATCCTAAACCAGCGTTAGTTATCCTATTTCTGGCCTCTACCAGCTTGCCCTCATCTCCACCAGAGTTTAGCCAAGCGAAGGCCCCTGAGACAAACTGTAACAAGAACCATAAAAACGCCACAATTGTCACCACTCCCAGTAAACGACTAATAATATTGGAAATTTTACCCAGAACAGCTGCGCCTTGCTCAGGTCCACCAGTAATAGTAGCAGCCTCTTCACAAAAGTTCCCAAAAGGCCCTAGTCCCTTAATACATTCTGCCGCTAGAGCTTTAGTTATCATAAGTTATAGTATCTTAATGGCAAATATACCCTCAATGTATTGTATAAAGAAATAACTACCAAAAATTACTACCAACCCAATAATAGCATAGGTAATTGCGTGTTTCCCTTTTTCTAGTTTAGAGCTATCACTGCTGTTGGCCCCGGCGATCATTGTAAGTCCACCACCCACAAACAAACCAAAAGCAATAATACCCGCAATCAGATACACAAATCTCAGCAAGATATTAATAAAACTGCCAGGGTCGCTTATTACCGCTGCCGGTGGAAAAATTGACGGGTCCACTAAATTTACTGCATATACTTCCATATTTTAATAGTCTTTGACCTACTGGTATAATAGCAATTCAAAATGCAAAAGGCAAAAAAAGCGGATATTAAGCTAGTATCTCAGATACTAAATGGAGAAAGAGCAACTCTCTGGGAATACTATAAATCTTACACCCCCATCTTAAAGGGATTTATTAATCAAAAAATAAAAGACGAGAGAGACGTTGATGAGATCCTCCAAAACACATTAATTGCTTCTCTGGATGCATTTCGTGACTACGCTGGAGAATCCAGCCTTAAAACTTATGTTACTGCTATCGCCAAGTATAAAATTGCCGATTTTTATCGCAAGCGACGTATTAAAACCTTATTATTCTCCAGATTTCCAGCAATTGAACATCTTCTTCATGTCTTGACTACATCTGAGGATGAACTGGATAAGCTAATTACGAAAGAGAGAGTGCATGAAATATTGCATTCGTTACGACCAAAGTATAGTCAGGCATTACAACTGCATTACTTAAGAGAGCTGCCTGTGGCAAAAGTTGCCTTAAAACTCGGGGTGAGCGCAAAGAGTGCCGAGAGTATATTATTTCGTGCTAGACGTGAATTTGCCTTTAGATATGTCAAACAAGGATACGCTGTACCAACAATTAGTAAAAAAGCAGGACGAAGTTTCAGAACTTCCAATGCAAGATCTTGGGCTTCTAACAAAGAGCTATAAACAAACCACTGGTCTTATTAAGTCCTGGCCAATAAAAGCAATTCTTCCATCTGCCTTAATCTTAGCTCTTATTATCTATTTATTATTTCAGCTTAGAATTATTAGTTTAACTTCAGTATTGCAACATGGTTTTTGACAAATATATTAAAGGCAAGGCCTTTAATATGACAGAACTTATTAAAGGATTTATCTTGTTTATACAAAACTCTTATGGAGTTTTTGCCAAGCCATATGAAACCTATCGAGAGATTGTTAAAAGTGTTCACCCTGTGCAAATCTTTCCACTGTTTGTTTTTATCGGGTTATATTTTTTCTTTGCTGGCGTTGTAAGACACGGACTTCACCCGTACATTGTAGCCAAAAGCGGGATAACTATTTCCATGGTAACACTTACCACTTACGCACTGGTGGTGTTAAGCATATATTCTGTGGGGAGGCTGCTTAAGGGTGAGGGAAAATTGTCTGGCGTGGCAATCGCCTGGGGTTATAGTCTCTGGCCAACGTTAATCTGGTTTTACATGACTTCCACTCTCTATTTTCTTATTCCACCACCTCGTACCTCTTCATTAGCTGGTCAGCTTTTTAGTTATGCATTTGTTGTAGCTAGTTTAATATTATTTCTATGGAAAGGCATTTTATATTACCTAACTCTCCGTTTCGCTCTCAAGCTTGACTTACAACGCATAATTATAGCTTCCATAATTATATTTCCCGCTGGTATTGGTTATGCATTGTTAATGTACAAGTTAAATATTTTCCGCATTCCGTTTATCTAAAATATGACAAAGTTACGCAACCTAAAATCAGCAAAAGAACGCAGAGGGTATCTAGAGACAAAGCTCAATGTTAATCTAGAGCAAATGGGTAAACATACAATTGGCGAACAGAACAAAAATTGTGAAAACGTTATTGGCTCGACACAAATTCCAATGGGTATTGCCGGCCCGCTTTTGGTTAACGGCAGAGAATATTTTTTACCTCTTTCCACAACTGAGGCAGCACTTGTAGCTTCTGTAAATCGTGGTTGCAAAGCGATCGCAAGATCCAAGGGAGCTGTTTCGATTGCATCAAGAGTGGGAGTAACTCGTGGGCCAGTTTTTAAAATTAAATCACTTAGAGAAGCGGGTTCTCTTGTAAAGTGGGTGGAGAGAAATTTAAAAAATTTAGACAAAATTGCCAAAACAATGTCGTCTCACATCGAGCTAACAAAAATAGATACAAGCTCTGTTGGTAATTACGTATTTTTACGTCTGTACTTTAATACCCAAGATGCGATGGGCATGAACATGGCAACAATTGCTACGGACAAAATAGCCAAAACAATTGAAGCCAAAACCAAATCCAGTTGCATCTCTATTGCCGGTAACTATGACATAGATAAGAAGCCGGCGTGGCTTAACTTCATAAATGGTCGCGGGTTTAAAGCCTGGGCTGAAGTTATTATCCCCGCCAATGTTGTAAGTGAAACACTAAAAACCACAGCTCCAAAGATCCAGGAAGTTTGGCTTGCAAAATGCATACTGGGATCCGCGTTAAGTGGAAGCATGGGTTTTAACGCACACTACGCCAACATTGTTGCTGCCATATTTATTGCTACCGGACAAGATCCTGCTCATGTTGTGGAAGGAAGCATGGGAATCACCGTTGCAAGAGGACTTGCTAACGGCGATCTACACTTTAGTGTTTACTTGCCAGCTTTGTTAGTGGGAATAGTTGGTGGAGGGACTAAACTTGCCACACAAAAAGAAGCACTTCAAATACTAAAAGTAGGTAGCTCGCAGGAATTAGCTGAAGTTCTTGCCGGAGCAGTTCTTGCTGGTGAATTATCTTTATTAGCCAGTCAATCAGTAGGGTCACTAGCAGTGGCGCACCAAAAATTAGCAAGATGAAACAAGCAGGAATTATTAGTTATGGATCATACATTCCACGCTACCGAATAAAGGTAGAGGAAATCTGTAGTGTCTGGGGTAAAAATCCCAATGATGTGATCACTTCACTGGGAATAAACGAAAAGGCAGTAGCGGGTATCGACGAAGACTCGGTAACTCTGGCAGTAGAAGCAGCCCAGCTTGCAATTGCAAGACTTAACCCTTTACGAAGTGAAAGGTTAAGTCTTAAGCAAGTTGGAAGTATTGACATAGTTTTTGTTGGATCAGAATCTCATCCATACGCAGTAAATCCCACATCTACAATTGTGGGAGACACCCTTGGCTTATCAAATAATTATCTTGCGGCAGATCTGGAATTCGCCTGCAAAGCAGCTACAGCAGGTATGCAGGCCAGCCTCGGACTTATTGAGTCAGGAAGATATCATCAGGCATTAGTTATCGGATCGGATAAAGCACAGAGCAGACCGCACGATGCGCTAGAGTATACAGCCGGTTCGGCTGCAGTAGCCTATATTCTAGGAAGCGAAAAAGTAATTGCCAAGCTTATCTGTATGACTTCTTATTCTTCCGATACCCCAGACTTCTGGCGCAGAGATGGAATTAAATATCCTTCTCATGGCGGTAGATTTACCGGCAAGCCTGCGTATCTAAGACACGTCAAAGAGGCAGCAACTCAACTATTAAAGATAAGCAAAACAGAACCAACAGACTATAAATACTGTGTTTTTCATATGCCAAATGGCAAGTTTCCAAGACAAGTAGCAAAAGAACTAGGCTTTTCAAGCTCACAACTTGAGCCAAGTTTAATTATTAATCAAATAGGCAATCCATATTCTGTCTCAACCCTTATAGGATTTGCAGCAGTGTTGGACGTAGCAAAGCCAGGAGAACGAATTTTTGTTGTTTCATACGGCTCAGGAGCGGGGTCTGATGCTTTTAGTTTTGAAGTAACAAAGGAGATAGTAGAATACCGAAAACTACTGTTTCATAGTTTACCTAAAAATAATTCTGTATCCACACAGATTAAAGACAAAGAGTACATAAACTATATCCAGTATTTAAAAATGACAGGCATAATATGACAATAGGCATTGCAGGAGTATATACAACAAAATTTGGAGAACTCTGGAGTCAGGGATTTGCTTCTTTAATGAAAGAAGCTATTTATGGCGCACTTGAGGACGCTAACCTTGAAATAAAGAACCTCGATGCTATTTATGTTGGAAACATGCTTTCTGGTAATTTTGGTGATCAAGAACAGCTAGGAGCCGCCATCTCTGGAGAACTTGGTTTAAACATTCCAGCGATTAAAGTTGAAGCAGCCTGTGCTTCCGGTGGTATTGCCGTACACCAAGCTTGTCAGGCGGTAAAAAGCGGTTCATATCAAACCGTACTAGCTTTAGGTATCGAAAAAATGACTGACTATGCACCCGAAGAAGTCGCCGCGGGCTTAATGCAGGCAGCTAGTGAAGACGAGCGTATTGCTGGATTAACATTTCCAGCTCTTTATGCGTTAATGGCAAGAGCGCATATGCAAAAGTATGGCACAACAGAAAGCCAACTTGCGCTAGTTGCAGTTAAAAATCACTTTCACGCCAGCTTAAACTGCAAAGCCCAATATCCATTTACACTAACTAAACAAGATGTGCTAAACAGCACATGTATTGCCGACCCACTTAAACTATACGATTGCTCGCCGATCACAGATGGAGCGAGTGCTGTAATTCTTACAGCAAAAAATCAACAAGTAAAAATCCTTGCTTCACAAGTTGCCACAGATAGCACCGGGTTAGCAGGAAGAGAGTCTATTACTGAAATCAAAGCAACAAAACTTGCTTCTCAAAAAGCATTTGCCAGTGCAAATATTGATCCACAAGAAATAAACGTTGCCGAGCTTCACGACTGCTTCACGATAGCTGAAATATTAGCTCTTGAAGATATTGGATTTGTTAAAAAAGGAGAAGCGGGTCCAAGGCTGGAAAAAGGACAATTTAAGCTAGGAAGTAAGGGGCTAATAGTAAACACATCGGGAGGATTAAAAGCCGCTGGCCACCCAGTTGGAGCAACTGGCGTAAAGCAGGTTGTAGAAATAGTTGAGCAACTTAGGGGCTCGGCCGGTAAAAGGCAGGTCAAAGGAGAGGCTAAATTAGGATTAACTCACAATATTGGAGGATCAGGAGGAACTGCAGTAATTCACATCTTAACTAATAAAGGCAAGGCCTTTAATAAAAATTAAAGGCCTTGCCTTAAATAATATGATAAGTCCAATAAAACTCTGGCGCAGGCAAAAATACATTCCAGAACTCCTATTACAGGAAGGACAAGTGCTGTCTTGGACTATCGTGCGCACGCCACCTACCGGATTTAAGCAATTTGCTCCATACATTGTTGCATTAATAGAGCTTAAATCTGGAGTAAAAATGGCCGGTCAGCTAGTTGACTGTAATATTCTAAAGCTAAAATCCGGAGTAAAAGTAAAAGCCGTTTTACGCAAAGTCAGAGAAAGTAGCAAAGAAGGCATCATTCCTTATGGAATTAAATTTAAAATAAAGTGAAAGTAGTAATCAGTGTACCGGGGAAAATAATAATAACAGGGGAGCATGCGGTTGTTTATGGCAAGCCAGCCCTTGCAGCCGCAGTGGACAAGCGTCTAACTGTAACCCTAACCACATATCCTGAACTTCGAGAAGCGGGTTCTCGATATGCCATGACTAAGGGGAAGCTAGTAAAAAAGGCTGTTGAGATAATGCAAAACTATCTTGGCGCAAAGTTTCCCACGAATTTCAATCTTGAAATCATAAGTGATATCCCACGTGGTGCCTGCATGGGGTCATCCGCTGCTCTTGGTGTAGGAATTGTAACTGCATTTTTAGTAGCCACTTCCGGAAATTCTAAACTTGACCACAGATTAATAAACGAGCTAGCCTACAAGGTAGACAAGTTCCAGCACGGCAACCCCTCGGGAGTTGACACATCAACAGTTACATTTGGGGGATTTGTCTGGTACAGGAAAGAATTTGAATTCTTAAAATCCCTCTTTAAGTTTCAGTTTAAAGTAGCCAATTCGCTCCAGCATTTTTATCTTATCAATACTGGTAAGCCCAAAGAATCAACTAAAGAAATGGTTGAAAAATTCAAACCAAATTCGGTGGATGATTTTGAAATAGTTACTAAACAGATAACCCAAGCCATTCACGACGAGGACGAGCTGTCACTAATGAAGGGAATAAAAGAAAACGGAAGACTTCTGGAAAAAGCCGGTATGGTCAGCAACTCTACCGCTTCGATTATTCGCAGTATAGAAAAAAGCGGAGGAGTAGCAAAGATTAGCGGAGGGGGAGGATTTAAGGATAAATCAGGGGTATTACCTGTATATCATAAAAATCTTAACAAGCTTAAACAGAGTATTAAAAAATATGGCCTTGAAGTTATGAAAGCCAATCTAGGAACAGAAGGAGTACGCATTGAAAAAATAGTTGTATGACGATTAAAGTTTCAGCTCCGGGGAAATTAATGCTATTAGGTGAACACGCAGTTGTATATAACCGCCCATGCCTTGTTACAGCCATAAACCACCGATTACAAGCTCAAATATCAAAGCTCAGAACCCAAAAAATAATTCTAAATGCTAAGGATGTAGAGTTAGAAAACTACGAAAAAAAGCTGGAAGAGCTTGGAAAAGGAGAGATTCCTAAACCTGCTCAGTTTGTCGAGATTGCAGTAAGAAATTTTCACAAAGTATACCCACTAAAACACGGTGTCAGCATAACTACCAAATCCCAATTCAAAGCAAAATTTGGATTTGGCTCCTCATCCGGCGCTGCAGTCTGCACGATAAAAGGATTAGCTGAATTAACTGGTATAAATCTATCTAAGCGTGAAATATTTGATCTTAGCTACCAGACAGTGTTAGACGTTCAAGGAGTTGGCTCGGGTTTTGATGTTGCAGCAGCTGTTTTTGGCGGCACACTTTACTTTGTAACTGGTGGAAAAGAGATTGAACCAACTACTAAAGCAAAAATATCACTGGTTGTGGGTTATTCAGGAATCAAGGAAGATACAGCTACAATTGTTAAAGACCTTGCAAAGCGTAAAGAAAAAAATCCAGCGATGTTTGATGACATTTTTAATACAATAGCAGAGCTAGTAAGCCAAGGAAAAATTTGTCTTGAAAATCAGGATTGGCAAAGCTTAGGCAATCTCATGCGCATCAATCATGGACTCCTGGTTCAATTAGGAGTTTCTACCGAAAAATTGGATGATTTGTGCGTAGCCGCGCTAAGTGCGGGAGCTTATGGGGCAAAACTCTCCGGCGCTGGTGGAGGAGATTGTATGATTGCACTGGTATCAGACAAAACTAAGCAACCAGTTGAGCAAGCGATCGTTGCTGCAGGTGGGGAATTAATTAATATTCAAACAGGAGCTCCTGGTGTACAATTGGAATTATGAAAGCAACAGCAATAGCCCCATCCAACATCGCCTTTATTAAGTATTGGGGAAGGAAGGACGAAAACTTACGCCTACCGGAAAACGGTAGTATTGCTATGAATCTAAGCAATTTAACCACAACAACAACGATTGAATTTTCACAAAAATATACCAAAGACGAAATAATTATTAATGGTAAAACGATCAAAGACGAATCTGCTCGTGCAATTACGCAGCTGGACCGCGTACGTACTTTAGCTCAAATTAATACACATGCAAAAGTCATATCAATAAATAATTTTTCCAGCTCAACAGGTCTCTCGTCTTCTGCCTCAGGATTTGCTGCCTTAACAGTTGCATCAGCAAAATCGGCAGGACTTAATCTAAGTGAAAAGGAGCTCTCTATTCTTGCCCGCCAAGGATCTGGATCCGCCTGCCGCTCAATTCCGGATGGCTTTGTTCAGTGGATGAATGGTGATACGAGCGAAACGTCTTTTGCCAAAACAATTTTTAATGCCAATCACTGGAACATTGTTGACGTTGTAGCACTTGTAAGTTCCAGTAAAAAAGACATCTCTACCAGTGAGGGCCAAACAATTTCAGGCTCAAGCCTCTTTATGGATACACGATTAAAAAATATAGATAATAAAATAAAAAAAGCCATCCAGTATATTAAAACAAAAGATTTTACGGCTTTTGGAAAATTGTTAGAGGTGGAAGCATTAGAATTGCACGCAATAATGTTAACCTCTTGGCCATCGCTGATTTACTGGCAGAATGGAACTCTTATCGTAATGAAAGCGGTTAAGAGTTGGCGAAACAAGGGACTGGAAACTTATTTCACAATTAATACCGGACAGGATGTTCACATTATTTGTCAGGAAAAGAATACAAAAATACTTGTCAACAAACTCAAGCAACTACCTGAAGTAAAAAGAGTTATCATCAACAAACCAGCAAAGGGAGCACGCTTAACCCAAAACCACCTTTTTTAACCAAACAGGTCGTTGATTCCAAAAACACTCGCCATCCATTGGGCTACAAAGTATGCCACAAATACAATAGCTATCCCCAGAATTGCATTGGTAATCGTGCCTTTTGCTTCTTCTATAGCTCCTTCATCTCCCATCGAGGTAAGCATCTTGTACCCTCCATAAATAAGATAAACAAATAACAAAATTCCGGCAAACCAAAACACCAAAGGCAGCAATGAGTTAATAATTGTCCCTATGTTAATCCCACCTTGCTGCAGCAAGCCATCCGGAGTTGGAGTCCCAGCCCCAACCGTAGGAACAGGAACATCTACATCAAACCCCCCCGGTAATGTTAATGCCAATTTATCATTCATAATGAAATTATATCAATATCTTTCATTGGATTTCCACCTATCCGGCCACTCGTCTCTTGTTTCTTTAAGCCATGTTTCAACGGCTTTTTTATCTTTATTGCTTTCATGCGTTTTTGTTTAGTATTTCTCATGATGTAATCATAATACACAATCAACTACCTGCCAAACCCTAGATTAGTAACTGTTCACAATTCAACAAGCGAGACAAGGCAAGACCCTACATGAAATGGAAGGTCTTGCCTTTAAGTTAAGCGGATAAGACAATCACTCGCTTAAGGCAAGGCTATCCACTAAAGTGAAAAGCCTCGCCTTGTCTCGTTTCTGTTATCTTTTGTCAACTTATTAACGGTTATAATCATTATCTACCAAATCCTGGTATATTTAATATTTCCACTCCAATTATCTCCAAAATTGCTACTGAAAGGATTATCACAACAAGTCCAGAGACTGCGGCAACTATCGTATCTCTTCCATCCGTAATTGACTCCGGATTTCCTTGTGAAAACATGATCTGATATCCACCCTTTAAGATCAACAAAAAGGCAATTCCTCCCGCAATCCCCATGAAAGGTCCCAATAACCACTTCACAAAGCCCGCTGTATCTGTTGGTATACACCCCAGCGCCGTCCAGGAACCAGGGGATTTAGAGCGTTCATTTGCATCAGAACCATAATTTTTTGGGTCAAAACACTTAAAACACGACGACTGATCATTACTATCTCCTAATTGCTCACAAATTGCCCTTGGATTAATCCCTGGCTGTCCTGGAGTAGGCTGAGGACACTGATGGCAACTAGAGTATTGCGACTGAGAACAAAAGCCACTAAGAAGTTCAGCTGCGGTCTTGCCAGAATTTTCAGACTTAGACAAGTAGTCATCGTAACCTTGGTTACAGACAGCTGTGAATTGAGGATCTGGTGTTGGAGTTGGTTCTAAATAACTATATAAATTAAATGAGCCAGTGCATAATTGATTACTATTTTTAATTAATTCAACTGAATATGTGCCAGGGTTAGAGAATTCTCCAAATTCATCCAAATGTCCTTTTATTTTACCATCATCATCCGCGATAATACCGGTAACATTGTATATAATTGTATTATCTTTATCTCTAAGTATAACTCCGTGAATTCCAGTAAATATATACCCATCTACGGGATAAATACGAAAGCCGGCGGTGCTCAGATCGAAATTAACATCGATATTGTCGTTATCAAATTCAACATTGCAGTAATTCTCTCTTGGCAAAACTTTGTAATTTTTTTGAGTTTTACCATTACTTCCCCATGTAAGAGTAACAGTGTGAACCTGGGAATCGTAGTTATTAGATTGAAAAGTACAATTCATTCCTTGCCCTGACTTGTAAATGTATAATTTAATAGATGTTGGGATCTCATCTAGCCAATAGGCCCTATCTAGACTCTTGGGCACAAAGCTATATTTGTAGTCAACTTGTGTACCTAAGCATTGGATATTTAATTTATACTCGACATCGGGATTTAGATTTGTGAGATCAATGCCAAACTCATCAACAGTTGTCCTAAATTCTTCTGGTTGAATTGAGATGTTTTGAGCATATGCTTTTGTTGGGCTAGCTAGATACAAGATGCACAGCAAAACCAAACTAAGTAATAAGGGACGGTTCTTAAATAAGCTCATTTTTGATAACTTCATATAATTAACTCCTTTATCCTATAAATCCAACAAATTCTAAATCCATCTTACCTATAATGTAGATTAATATCAATAATCTCTGCTTTGTTATCTCTTGTCACTATAAAAATAGCTCTCCATTTACGATCAATACGAAATGAGTAGATATTAAGATGTTTTGGCAACAGCTTTAAGCGGCAGAATTTGCATGAATTACGATTACTTATATACAGACGATTCCTTTAAGCCCTTTATCACACTATCCACAAAAACAGAATCATGACCTGCTTCTTTAAGTTCAGATTTAATATCTATTAGTGGTTTTTTTGTAAACGGAACTAATTCAACTGGATCCACTCTTTGCTCCAGCGTAAAAAATACTCTTAACGCTGTCCGTACCACTTCTGAGCGAGAAACAAACTCTTTTTGTGCTAACAAAACTTCAATTCGCTGAGCTAAATTTTCTGGTAGTGAAATATTTACTGTTCTCATATGTTTCATGGTTTACCCAATCTAAATTATAACACCAATTGCCAATATTTGCCAATATTTGCCATCATCCTCCAAATCCTGGTAACCCGAAGATCTCCAGGCCGATAAACTCTAATATAAATACCGCAAAGATCACTAGTAATACCCCCGCTACTGAAGATATAAGAATACTGCGTCCTGTCTCAACCCTTTCTGGTATCCCATTCGAGAAGAGAATTAGTCCTCCACCATAGAGAATTGCTAAGAAAGCAACGCCACCCACAATGGAGACAAATACACGCAATATTACCTGGGTAAATAACCCCGGAGACGTTGGCAAACAACCCAACGGCGTCCATTTATGCTCAGGTGGATGGCCAGCAGTATTTTTTGTTAAACACAAAACACATTGATCATAGTCTCCAGGTTCATCATTCACTTGCGTAGCTTGGTTATAGCAAGACCCACAAATATCACATCTTTGAGCCGCATCAGGTGTTGGTATAGCAATGGACACATGCGGAGCAGGAGCTATTTCGTGAGCATACACCAGAGAAACCTGAAAAAGCCACGGACTAATCAACAAAACAAAAAATATAAAAGCTTTCCTCATAGTTCAAGTGTAGCGCAAATTCGTAGGCGAAACAAGTTGAGCACGAATGCTTGACTTTCTCTAACATCTATTCCATAATTACTACACTATGATTAGCATATCTGGAATAAAAGATCAGGCTCAGCTTGAGCTGCTACCGTACTTCACTAAGTCAACGGCGGGGATGCTTATTGGAAAGGATGGTAAGAATCTTGATAAAAAAATTGAGCAGCTTGCTAATAAAGGTTATTTAATTAGTCTAAAAAAGGGCATGTACGTTACTGATCCGTATTATAGTTCTGTGTCTAATAAAGAACTCTACCTAGAATACGTAGCAAATATCCTGCGTTATCCTTCTTATCTTTCTCTTGAGTACATGCTTAGTAAATATAATTTAATTCCTGAAGCAACCTACCAAATCACAAGCATAACAAATAAATCAACCCGGCTGTTTCAAAACCAGCTAGGCAGTTTTGCTTATCGGAGTATTAAGAATAAATTATTTACAGGATATTCAATAGTAAGCGGAGATACATACACTATAGCAATCGCCACAAAAGCTAAAACACTATTTGATTTCTTATATCTAAAACGTAACTTAGGTAAAGACCTAGAAACAGAAATTAAAGCATCTTTACGAATTAACTGGAGTCAGCTACAGGATGAAGATATTAGAGAATTCAAGAGCTACGTGAAATTATCTAATTCTGCTAAGATGGAGAGGATAGCAAAATATGTTAATAAATAAACTTTCCAGCATAGTCCAGCTAAACAAAAAAAGCGCTAGTCCACCATATTTAAGGAATCTGCTAAAAGAAGCATTGCAGGGATATGTATTAAACTACGTCTACAGCTCTAGATATGGTAAAAGCTTTATTTTTAAAGGTGGAACAGCTCTGCGTTTCTGTTTTGGACTACCCAGATTATCAGAAGACCTGGATTTTGATGTAGCAAACTTTAATAATCTATCAATTTCTAGATTTGAGAGAGATTTAACAAACTACTTTGTTGGCAGTCTACAAGTGAAAGATTTTGAATTTAAGTTAGCAGGGAATAAGAGTCAGATGTACCTAAAGTTTCCCATGTTAGACCGGGTAGGTTTAAATATTACTCCTAGCGACAGCAATGTTCTTTTTGTGCGAATTGATCTGGGCCCACTGGATAGTAAGTATTATATGAAGGAAATTTCTATTAAGAACATCGGAGACTTTAATTTTATTATTAACAGATATTCTTTAGCCGATATGTGCTCTTCTAAAATTGCTGCTATACTTCAACGCACATTTCGCAAAGACAAAGGAGGTTTAATTACTTTTAAAGGAAGAGACTATTACGATCTTATCTGGTTTATGGAACAGAGAGTAGAGCCTAATCTAAAGCGATTGAAGGATATTACAAAAATTAGCAAAACAGCAGAAATACAAACATTGCTCGATAAAAACATTCAAGCCATAAAATCGAATTACTTAAAAGAAGATCTTCTGCCATTTTTCACCGATAGCTCATTTGTAGAAAATTTTGCTAATAACTTTCATAAACTATATCAGAATAATCGTCAACTTCTTGGTTTAATGAACAAATGAGAGCTATAAATAAAATTTTGCGACTAAAAAACATAGCAATTATAGCTATTCTTATTCTCTTTACTTTTCACTCTTTACTGTTTACGAACTTTGCTCAAGCTGGAGAACTGGAGGATATTGAAAAGGAGCTTGCTAATCTATCTAATAAGCTAGAACAAAGTCAATCTGCCACAGCTCCACTTGAAACAACCCTAAAGGGATTAGAACAGAACTTAGCTAATATTCAGGATGGTATTAAACGAGTTGAGGCCAGTTTTAAAGATAAAGAGCGCAAGATAGATGAGGGAGATAAGAATCTAACACAGAAACAAGTCTTACTTGAAAAGCGCATCCGCGAGTTCTTTATTAAAGATAAAAGGCTAGACAGTTTAACTATCCAGATGCTGTTCGGGACAAAAGCAAGCTTGGGTGAGACCATTCGTCTAGCTGGATATAACAAGCGAGTTCTCGAACAAGACCGTAACGAAATTGTGCAATTAGTATTGTTTATTAAAAACCTGGAAGAGAAGAAAGAAGAGCTTAAAAGTGAAAAAGTCCGACTTGCGATAGTAAAAGAAAAAACAGATGAACAAGCTGCTTTCTTTCGTAAAGAAGTAGCGGGAGCAAAAGCATACCAGTCGGATTTACAAGGCCAAATTGCCCAGCTTTCTGCCCGCCAACAAAGTATTTTGTCCGCAAGATTAGGAAACTTAAACTTACCAATAAGCTTAGGAGCAGGGGCACTATTTTGCACAGATGATAGAAAAATTGATCCTGGATTTTCTCCAGCACTTGCTTTTTATACTTACGGAATTCCGCACAGAGTGGGTATGAACCAATACGGGGCGTTGGGTAGGGCTCAAGCAGGACAAAATGCAGAAGCAATTTTAAATGCATACTACAGCTTTGATGGATCCCAACAAATAGAAACAACCATCAATGTTAACGATGGGAATGGATATGATGCTGGGAATGTTATCTGGAGTGGAAATCTAGAAGAATATATCAAAAGAATATACGAAGTCCCAGCAAGTTGGCCAAGTGAAGCTTTAAAGGCACAGGCAATTGCCGCTCGCTCATATGTTATAGCCCAAACAGATAGAGGACGAAAATCTATCTGTGCTAATCAATACTGTCAGGTATTTAAAACTGATCCAAAAGGTGGCGCATGGGAGCAAGCAGTAAATGATACTGCAGGTAAGGTTTTAACTAATGGAGGTGAGATTATAATAGCTTGGTATTCATCAACCGATGGAGGCTATACTTATAGTTCAGCAGATGTATGGGGATCAAACAAGAGTTGGACCAAAAGAACCCAAGATACAAACGGAAGCGCAAATAGTTTTGAAGATCTTAATAGTAAAGCATATGATAAAGATTCACCATGTTTCTATGCTGCTCAAGGTTCGCGCGGTGAATATGGTAAATCAGCATGGCTAAAACCAAATGAAGTTGCGGATATTGCCAATGTGATAATGCTGGCAAAGAAAGACAGTAATTTGGGCGATCATTTTTACCAAACTGACAAAGCACATCCTTATGGGGGTGAAGTCTGGAATGAAGACAAAGTGAAACAAGAACTAAGAAGTAGGGGAGGGTCGCCAATAGATAATGCTACTAGTGTTTCTGTCGGAGCAGATTTTGGGAACGGTAGAACAACGAGTGTGAATATTAATGGAATTAGTTTTAATGGAGATGAATTTAAAAGCTATTTCAATCTAAGGGCACCGGCAAATATTCAAATTGTAGGACCACTGTATAATATAGAAAGAAAATGATACTTGCAAGTTTTATACATAAACCACGGGGATTACGATTTGAGACACAAACAAGTGACGAAGATATTGTATTATTATTGCGTCGCCATCCCATTACTCAAATTTCCTGGATAGTCAGCGCAATTTTATTAGCGCTTACGCCTTTGCTCATCGTGCCACTAATACTTGAAATTGGTGTTCTGCCTACGTTTATAACTTTCAACCTAATTATCTATATTTTATTCATATGGTATATGAGTACATTTGGCTATGCATTTATGCGCTTCTTGCTTTGGTTTTATGACGTTGATCTGGTTACCAACCATAGGCTGGTGGATATTGAGTTTCCATCCTTACTATCGAAAGAAGAAACCGCGACGAGAATTACTCAACTGGAAGATATTACTTTCAGACGAACAGGTTTCGTCAGAACAACTTTTAACTTTGGAGATGTATTTATTCAGACAGCTGGCGCTAAACCAAATCTAGACTTTGAAGACGTTCCAGATCCGGCTGCTGTTGTCAGGAAAATTCTAGAAGTTTGGGAGCAAAACGAACCATCAAAAGCACAAGCATTTATAGCTAAACATAAAGATGAACTTGAATAGTAATTTATTTTTAGACTTATTGACAAGCATAACCCCAGGTGGTATTGCCAAATTTATGCTAATTACAATTGCTTTTATGTACATTTTTTTTGCATTCGCAGTCTGGAGGCAAGTTAACTTAATGATACAATCAATTAAGCTTGGGGCCTCTCCACTTTTTAACCTAATCAGTATTTTTCATCTTTTTCTAGCCATCGGTGTCTTTATTCTGGGCTTAATTATGCTATGAGCCTCAAGCTTCACTCTGCCTCATTAATATGTGGCCACCAGGTGTGGTCACAAGCGTATTTTCAGCATAACTATGGTGTTATTCTCAAACTCAAATCAGCTCCCAGCTCCGAAGGTCGGCACTTGTTAATAAATCAGATGTTTCATGGTTTATCCATTAACGGTTACTTGCAGTTTAATAATGGCACTCGCAAACAATTAATAGACAAACTATTAGCTTCATTTCAAGATCAGATCGAGACAATAGGCGCGCTACACGTATCTATTGACACTAATTCGGTAACTGTGCATACATCAAACGCCACAGTTCTTTTAATTCGCAATGGTCAAGCCATAGAGTTGCTGGATAAAAGTGGGCAGACACAAGGCAAGCTTCAAGATGGAGACAGACTGGCTCTCATTGATACCCCTGGACTCGAGTCTATGGGCAAAGCTAATTTTATTAGGCAGCTCGTAGATATTGATAGTATAGACGAACTTATTGACGAAATACAGCTAGTTCAGAATAAAAACAAAACTAAGCTTGAAGCTGTAGGGTTATTGCTACAGATCACAGGTATTGCAAAGGCAGACCAGCCAATAAAAATTAAACTACCAAGAATGAAGCTTGCAGCTGTTTTGCCAGGGATAACCAGAAATATTCATAGGATCACTAATTTCACACGTCAGTTGCGCCGCGCAAAGCGTTTAATTAGTCGTTATCCCATTAAAACCATGGCGTTTGTTATCATCGCTGCCACAATTTTTCTATTAGTCCGTTGGATAAGCACGCCAAGCGTTTCTCAAGATCAAGTTTCAACATCTATTGCAATGGCCGAGCATAAGTTAGAGGAGGGAACAGCTCTGATTGAATTAAATCGCATTCGCGCTCGCAGTGTTCTGGGCCAAGGAGAACAAGTGTTAACTGAGCTTCTACTTAAAATAGATAAAAATGATTCTGAATACAAGCAAGTTGAAGAGCTGCTTCAAAAATTAAAAGATGCCCAAGTAGCCGCAACCGCAACATACCAAGTAGAGCCCAAGCTTTTTTTTGAGCTCTCACTTTTGCGTGATAATCTCAGTGCTGATGAACTAGACCTAATAGGTTCAAATTTGTATTTATATAGCTCTAAGAACCAGCTTGTAGCAAAGTTGGATGCACAGACAAAGAAAAGCGAAGTTGTTGCCGGTGGGAGTTGGCTCATAAAAGCAAGCAACCTTACCGGAGCTAATTCTAGCTTATATATGCTCACAGACAAGGGTGTAAATATAGTTGGAATTAATGATCAAACTATTATTGAAAAGGATGAAGAGTGGGGAGAAGCTGTTGATCTAAAATACTTTGGTGGGAATATGTATCTATTAAGCAGCGATGGGTCTATCTGGAAATATCTTTCTGCTGGGGATACCTTTTCTTCTAAAAAATCATATTTATTGGGTGATTATAAAATATTGGAACCACAAACATTTGCTATTGATGGGGCGATTTGGGTTGTTTCGGGTTCACCTTCTGGCTCTCAGATTCTAAAATTTATTGGAGGTCGGCGTGATTCTTATTATATTCGAGGTTTAGAGCAAAAACTTGGGAGTAACATGAAATTGGTTAAAACTCCTGAACTAGACAATTTATATCTTTTAGATGGCAACAGAATAATAACACTAGGAGAAGACGGATTATATAAAGCGCAGTATAGCTGGAAAGAGCTAGATAATATACTAGATTTTACCGTCTCAGAATCAGCCAATACTGTGTATCTATTATCCAAAGACACAATCTACTCTTTTCAACTTGAATAACAACTTCGAGAAGCGGGTTCTCGAAGTTATGAGGCGAGAGCTATTCCCCAGACACGCTTTACACCCACGCGTTTTAAAGCAATTGCAGCTTCTTTCAAAGTAGAGCCAGTAGTAGTTACATCATCTACTAATAGAATATTACAAAGCGCTGGGTCAATTTTTCCTTGCTCCAGATAATCTGTATTTACAGAATATATATTTTTAGCATTTATTACCCTTTGTTTGCTTGTTAACTTTGTCTGACTCGATGATCTAAATTTGCGTCTTAGGACTCTTGGCATAACTGGGAGATCGTATTCGCTAGCGACTACTTCGCTTATAATCTCGGCCTGATTAAACCCTCTTTGTGCCAGTTTCCACCAATGCAGCGGTACGGGCACTACAATAGGACGCTTAGAAAAGATAAATTCCTCTAGATCATCTAGCGACTCAGCCTCGCCTTGTAGCAGTAAATTAGTTCCTATTAAATCTACAAGCTCGTCTTCAATATCTGTTAATTTTTGATACTTAAGCTTAGTTATTCCAGCTCTTATAGTTGTCTGGTATTTAAACAAGCAGAACAACCCATCAAGTCCATATCTTTTATTGCAGTCCCTATGAGTAGCTCCACCATGAGAAACTCTTTGGCACGCAATACATTTTTGATGAAAAACTGGCTTAATGCTTTTTAAGCAGTTAACACAAAAATATGCTCCAAATTTTCTACAACTCACGCACCGCTTGGGAGAAAGCAATTTTAAAAATACAAGTAGAGGATTAGCCATTTTACGTGGTGGAGATGGAGGGGGGTGACCCCTCGTCCAGAAAGCGAGCAAAACAACTTCATTCACAAGCTTAGTTAGTTTGATACTTAATGACATTAAACTAACAAATCGAAGATAGTTTACCTATCCTTATCATTAAGGATTGCCTTATTTCTCCGATAAAGATCAGGCTAGATTCTTTATCTGACGCCTCGACTTTGTTTGTGCCTATAAATCTTCATCGAGTGAAAGACCTATAAACAGCCTTTAAGCGTAAGCAAAAGCAGCGCGAGCTGCGAAGCGCTTTGCCATTAAGGCCTCTTCCATCCCGCGCAAACGGGACTTCAAAGCTGCAAGGGTTTTATCCTCTGCAATTAGATTTTTTGATAAGTTTAGCGAGTTAATCAGCTCGGCTTGCAAGTTGTTAAAGTACTCATCCTGTCAAATCAACACATCCCCGTTAGTAATTCTTCAATTCTCTTTCAATTTCTCGTTTGGAATCTCGCTTTTTTAGCTCGTCTCGTTTCTCATGCATTTTTTTGCCCCGAGCCAGTCCCAGCTTGATCTTTACCAAACCGCGAGAAGTATAGCATGAGAGGGGGATTAGGGTCAATCTCCCGCTCTGAATCTTGGACTGAAGAGAGATTATTTCAGACTTTTTAAGCAACAACTTTCTTGTTCGTTGCTGGTCGTAATCCTTTAGACTTGAATACTTATACTGAGGGATTATAGCTCCTACTAAAAACACCTCATTATTTCTAATTTTGGCGTAACTTCCATCCAGCTTCATTCTACCCGACTTTATTGACTTAGCCTCCGCTCCTGTCAGCACAATACCTGCAACATACTCATCGGTAATGCTATATTGTCTCGCTTTCCTATTCTTATACTCCATAAGAGGATTATAGCAACATAATCCCACAGGCAAAGCTGGACGCATCCCCCGTTGCTCTATAAGAGAAATATTTATCTAGATTGCACTTTGTGCAGATATTAGCCACTTCAATATTTTTCTTCTTAACACCACCCATTAATAACTGATCATAATTGGCCTTCCAGAGATCGATAGTTCCAGCTGTCTTATATTTATCCTCGAATTGACTGGCTACATCTTCTTTTACTTCAAAACAACAAGGGCCAATGGACGGTCCAATCCCAACTATAACATCACCCGGATTTACCATGTGCCTATTCTGCATATATTTAAGTGTATTAAAGGCAATCTGTTTTGCACTACCTCTCCATCCGGCATGGATAGCTCCAACAATCTTCTTTGTAGGGTCAAAAAGTAGCATAGGAACACAGTCTGCTACTCTCACAGCTAGGCATAGACCAGTTTTATTAGTTACTAAGGCATCTCCCTCTTGCAAATTCCCTATTTTAGCCTCAATAACTCCGTTTCCATGTACTTGTTGAATAACAACTACTTGCTTAGCCTCAATATTTTGCTCTTTTGCGAGCTTTTCTTGTCCGCCCTCAAGCGTAACTTCCCCAAACTCTCGATTTGTAACAAAATGAGCGATTTCTGGGTATTTACCTAAATTATCGAACTTAAACATATTCTTGCTATAATACTACAAGCTAACTGGAGGAGTCCGATAGTCTGGTCAATTCGGGGAGTTTGCTAAACTCCTGAGCTTTACAGCTCACATGGGTTCGAATCCCATCTCCTCCGCTAGGGAGAGGTGCCGGAGCGGCTTAACGGGCTGGTCTTGAAAACCATGCATGCTATGCATACGGGGGTTCGAATCCCTCCCTCTCCGCCAGTTGGGAAATGTCTTTGTTGGCTCATCGCCTCTCTCGAGGGCTCGCCAGCCGATTTTAAGCGCAAATTGGAATTTTTTATCTTTGCTCCGTATCTCGCGGGGCTGGTCAAAAGCGGGCTTCCCGAATTTTCATTTTTAATTTTTAAGGGGAAACTGTGAAATACTTTATCTACACCAGAAAATCAACGGACAGCGAAGAACGACAAATTTTAAGTATTGAATCTCAAATTTCCGAATTAAAAGAATTTGCCGCCAAAGAAAAACTTGTGGTTCGACAGGTCCTTCGGCCACGAGCTCAGGGCCGAGTGGCTCACCATCTCTTCGAGCCTGAGCCTCAGAGCCGAAGGCCTGAGCGAAGTCGAAGGAAAATCGTCCAATCCGAAAGGGTCGCTTCCGCGGGCGGGAGGAAGGGGGGTTTGGCCCGCTTCGTCGGAGCTAAAGCTACGACGAGCGACCTTGCTTTGCTTCGCTTGGGATTAAAAAGGGTTTGTGAGTAGGTTTAACTCCTTAAAATTAACACTATTTCATCGATAGTAAATATCATCAATATCAGTAGATAAAGTAACTTTTTTCTTACTCTTAACTCTAACTGCACCTACCAATTTATCAATTTCGGAGTAGTGACTTGGTGTGTGAGTTATAATAGAAGCTAGAAGATTACCAAGCCTGCTCGTAACAGTATCAACCGTTTTTTGAATAATTTTGGAATGCATAAAACTAGACATATTTAGTGGGGGCTGTTTAATACCACTGACTTTAACCTTGTCATAGCCTCTAGAGAATATCTTATTCCCTGCACTCCAATACCTGAGGATTTTACCCCCATAAATGGAAAGTGATCTGGCCCTCGCTGGGGATTCGAGTTTATCTGGACTGTTCCCGTATTAATCCTATCTGCTAAGGACAAACCAGTTCCTTCATCTTCGGTAAAGATAGAGGCCTGGAGACCATATTTTGAGTCATTTATCATCTCAATTGCATCATCAATATTATCAACTTCAATAAACGAAATAACTGGCCCAAAAGTCTCCATATGTGCTACTTCCATTTTTTCCGTTACATTACGAAGAATAGTTGGTTCTATATAGGGCCCATCAGCATTTCCTCCATATACAAGCTCTGCTCCTTGTTTTACTGCGTCATTAATACGACGCATGATAGTATGAGCTGCCTTCTCAGTTATAACTGGACCCATATTGATCCCCTTATTCATTGGATCTCCCAGCTTCATATTTGCCTTGGTATACTCCACGACCCTTGGAATAACTTTATCCAAAGTAGCACGCAGTCCATAGATTTTCTTTACCCCAGTACATCTTTGCCCGGAATATGAAAATGCCCCTTTTGAAATATGCTCGGTTGTAAGATCTAAATTGGCATCGGATAGTACTATTAACGGATTGTTACCTCCGCATTCAAATAAACAATCTGCCATGCCAGAATTATTACAGATAGTTTCACCAGCTTCAGAAGAACCCGTAAAAGCTACCATGGCAATATCTGGGTGACCAGTAGTTTTAGTTCCAATTTGGGAACCTGCTCCGGTTATAAGCTGAATAACTCCCTCTGGTAAACCGCTTTCAACAAAGATTTTGGTCAAATATGTTCCTGAAATTGATCCATAAGTTGGAGGCTTAAATACAACAGTATTACCTGTTAAAAGAGCTGGTGCTAATTTGGACACCGCTAGATTAATAGGATAGTTAAATGGAGCAATCGCTAATATTACTCCTCTTGGCACCCTTTTTACGATTGCTGTTTTCCCCAGCTCTACCCCAGGAAACTGGTCTGAAGGAATCTCTTCGCCCCGCAAACTTCTGACCTCACCAATAAACGCATCAATCATCTCCGCCGAGCGTACATATTCTTTAATTGCTTCATTAGCTGGTTTTCCAATCTCTACTGCTAATATTTTTCCAAGCTCCCCAGAATACTCTCGCAAGTAATCCGCTACTAGCATCATTGATGTAATTCTGGTGTTTAAGCTTGTATTACCCCAATTTTCTTGTGCTTTCTTTGCTGATTTAACAGCTCTATTAATTTCATCAGAAGTTGCAACATCAACTCTGCCCACAATCTTGCCATCAATCGGAGAAACAATATCATTTGTTCGATCACTAGAAGAAAACTGCCACTTACCTTCAATAAACATCTTGTAGGTAGGAATATCTTTATGATCAGAGATTTCCTTGAAGAAATTTTGCATATTAACATCATAGTGGGTAAAAGAAGGGGAGTCAAGCGCCTCTCAACATATAAAGGCGAAGCCTTTATATGTTGTCTAGGTCTACGCCAAGTTTGTCGAGCATGTCATCAAAATTTTCAGCATAATTATCATCCGTTTCTTCTATTTCTAATTCCCTTTCCATTTGGCCAATTAAGTCTGGCTCAAGAACTAAGGTTGCCGGCCCATCATTGGTGGCGGACACTTCCATAAACTCTCCAAACATACCTGTTTTAACAGTTACAGTCGTACCACACGTTTTCTTCAGCTGTTTTAAGAGCTGCTTATACAATTTTGCCGCCATCTCTTGCTCAGCAGCCTGTCCAAAGTATGGACGATTACCGTCATTGAGATCACCGTACAAAGTGTAGTTAGGTATTACTAGGATACTCCCTTTAATATCTATTATAGATTTTTGAAAGTCATGTGTTTCATGGTTTACCCGAACCTTATCTTTCTGTGGAAAGAATCGCAGTTTACCAAGTTTATCGACTAAGATAGTTACGTCATTCACAGTGTCTTCTTGGCCAACAGCAACATAGATTAGATAGCCACGATCGATTTTAATAGTAGCTTTATTTTGAACCTTAACAGAAGCGCGTTTAACTCTTTGCAAAACTAGTCTCATGAGGGTAATTATACAATGGGGGAGTAGTGAAAGATTACATCATGCCTGGCATACCCATTCCGCCCCCACCCATCCCACCAGGTCCGCCTGCTGGTTTGTCTTCTGGCTCTTCGGTTACCATTGCTTCAGTTGTTAACACCATTGCCCCAATTGAAGCTGCATTTTGTAGTGCTAGTCTGGTTACCTTAACAGGATCGATAACTCCGGCACTAATCATGGAACCAAACTTACCGGTTGTTGCGTTGTAACCATAATCTACTCCTTTATTATCTTCAACTTGGCGTACAACATATCCTGCGTCTTCTCCAGCATTTTTTGCAATCCAGTATAGAGGACGTGATAATGCTTTATAAAGAACATCTACTCCTGTCTTTTCATCAGCAAACTCCATTCTCTCTCTTACCTTTGCAAGTACCCTTCGGGCTCGCAAAATCGCCACTCCTCCACCAGGCACGATTCCTTCTTCAATAGCTGCACGAGTTGCTGAAACTGCATCGTTCACTCTCTCTTTTCGCTCTTTAAGCTCCACTTCTGTAGCTGCACCAACATGGATTTCTGCTACACCACCAGCCATTTTAGCTAGTCTCTCGTCAAGTTTTTCTTTATCAAAGTCTGAGTCACTTGCGTCTTTCTGTATTCTAATCTGCTCAATTCGTTTCTTAATTTCAGCTGCAATACCTTTTCCTCCAATTACACGAGTATTATCCTGATCAGCCCAGATTTTGTCTGCGCGCCCACAATCTTCAACAACTATTGTGTCTAAAGTGCGACCCATGTCTTCTGAAATAACAGTTGCGCCAGTTAATATAGCAATATCTTCCAAAATTTCCTTTCGACGATCGCCAAAGCCCGGAGCTTTAACTGCGAGAATATTAATGGTTCCTCTAAGCTTATTTATCACCATTGTTGCCATTGCTTCACCATCTATATCTTCAGCAATAATCACAAGGTTTTTAGAGATTTTCACGAAGCTTTCTAGGAATTTCAATATATCTTGAACAGAAGAGATTTTCTTATCTGTAATAAGAATATAGGGATCCTCAATTTCCGATACCATTTTTGCTGTATCTGTAGCAAAGTATGGAGAGACATAACCTTTGTCAAACTGCATACCTTCTTTGTGTTCAATCTCAATCTCAAGACCTTTACCTTCTTCTACTGTAACAACGCCATCTTTACCCACAGTTTTAAGCGCTTCTGCAATTTTTTGACCTATTTTTTCATCACCAGCTGAAATAGTTGCAACCTGAATAATACGCTCGTGATCTTTTACGTCTTTGCTCATTTTTTTCAACTCTGCTACAACCGCTTCAGCTGCCGCATCAAGTCCACGTTTTAAGGTCATCGCATTTGCTCCAGCTGCAATATTTCTCATTCCTTCTTTAACAATTGCCTGAGTTAATACCGTAGCAGTAGTAGTTCCATCTCCCGCGTCATCATTGGTTTTATCCGCCGCTTGCTTAATGAGCTGTGCACCCATGTTCTCAAATGGGTCTTTAAGATCAATTTCTTTTGCAACAGAAACACCATCATGGACAACTGTTGGAGCTCCCCATTTCTTGTCAAGTGCCACATTTCGTCCCTTAGGACCTAAGGTAGTTATTACTGCTTTGGCTAGCTTATCTATGCCAGCCTGCATAGCTAGTCGTGCATCGTCACCGAATTTAATTTGTTTTCCTGTTGCCATGATTAATTATTTTATAATAGCGAGAACATCCTTCTCTTCAACTAGTAATAGCTCAACACCTGCAATCTTAATTTCGTTTCCTCCCCATTTCTTGTAATACACCTTGTCTCCTACTTTTACAGACAGTTTAATAATTTTGCCGTTCTCGTCTAATTTTCCAGGTCCGACCGCTAAAACCTCACCAATAGTTGGTTTTTCTTTGGCATTTTCGGGTAAGTATATTCCACCAGGAGATTTTGTTTCTTCTTCTGCTGGCTCAATTAAGACGTTGTCTAAAAGAGGCTGTATTTTTGTGTTGTTTGTCATATGTTTCATGGTTTACCCATTTTTAGCACTCTTGCCTAGTAATTGCTTATTCTAAATAGAGAGTGACTATTTGTCAATAGCCTATAGCAAAATTGCCTTTTGAAGGATTTGCTCGAACCTACCAAACACAAATCGTCTGGCATCTGATGGGTGAAAACGCAAGTATCCATCTTCAAGAACCTCGTGAGTAACCCGCCCTTTCATATAAATTCGTTGAAAAAAACGAGCAACTTGTTCTGCAAATATTACAAGAGCGAGACTTGGTCGGACCCTATGCAAAGCAGAAGGTCCGAACTTAGTTGAATTGCTAGCATTAGGAAGATACGCGCTTACCCAACTATTTACCAGCAAAAACTTTTCATAAGTGTGTTCTTTGTTATAAACTGGTTTTAACTGAACTACCTCGTGAGCCGAAAACAAATCTCTTTCTGCTTTTGGTATCGCTAAGTGTGCTTCATCTATAAACATGTTTAAACATAGCTTGTTTTGTACGTCTGTAGCTTTTGGTCTTCTTCTTTGACCTAATCCTTCCGCCAGTAAAATACAAAGCATCCTTGTTAACCACGTGGTGCCTGAAGTTGTAACAATAAACAGATCAATATCGTCTTCTTTGTGTGCATTTTCCATGGCCAACGCGCCAGAGATGCCAATAAGTTTTATTGTGGGAATACACATTGCTAATGCTATGAAACGATTCAGCATCACTCTCTTATTAGCTGCAATTGGTTTTCTCTTTTCCCGCTGGGCTACGCTACTCTCAAACCCCGGCAAAAAATAATAACCATTCTTATGTTCGATAGAATTTGAATTTAATAATTGATTAAGTGAGTCACCAATTTCTAGTTCAGAAATTAAATACTGTTTAATCTCCTGGGCTGTAAGTGGATAATTAAAAACTGCAGAGTAAGCTATGGTTTGAATAACAGCTCTTTGGATCTTATTTGTAATTTGTAAACCTGTCCACCGATAGGCGCGGTTATAATTTGTAAATTGTGTTGAATATGGTACGAGCATAACTCAATATTATCACATGTTTCATGGTTTCCCCACTGGCATAAGCTTTTGTGGTATAAGTGTAGAACATGAGTTTTCAACTACCAAGTCTTCCATACGAATATAATGCGCTTGAGCCATACATTGATGAGGCTACAATGCATATTCACCACGAAAAACATCACGCTGGATACGTAGATAAACTTAACACAGCGCTTGAAGGACACACTGAGCTATCTTCTAAATCCATCGAGGACTTATTAAAAGACATAAACTCCGTACCGGAAGATATTCGCCAAGCAGTTATTAACAGCGGAGGAGGACATGCAAACCACATGCTTTTTTGGCAGATTATGTCTCCAAACACCACAAATGAGCCAACTGGAGAACTAGCAAAAGCAATTGGCGATTATGCCAAATTTAAAGAAAAATTTACTAACGCTGCCGCAACTCGCTTTGGATCTGGTTGGGCTTGGTTAGTAATAAAAGAGGACAAATCTACAGCCGTTTACAGCACGGCTAATCAAGATAGCCCTCTAATGCAAGGTGACACGCCAATCTTAGGGCTAGACGTCTGGGAACACGCTTATTATCTAAAATATCAAAATAAACGACCAGACTATATCTCCGCCTTCTTTAATATTATTAACTGGGAAAAAGTAGGAGAATTGTATCAAGCGTGTCAAACGTCCAGCGTTTGACACAGTCTACTCAATAACTTTTTCCTCATTTAAATTCTTGTAATTTGATTTTTTTGTTGTTAAGCTTGAAAGCAGATAGATTCTAAAATGAAATGAAGTAAAAATATGACACAAAAAGAATATTTTCAAGTTGTCTACGATGGCGATGCCCTACAGCACAATGAGATGGATGTGCGTGACCTTGCCCCTGCTTTACTTGCAATAAGTGACGTGTTGGATGAGACAAACAAGATAACCTACGGAGACAAAACAAAAGTTCAAGTTAATGTAAAAGGTACCTTTAAAAGTGGTTCTTTTGGTTTTGATTTATCCGTAGTTCAGGGTGGAATAGATGGTTTAACTTCGCTTTTTAACTCTGACCAAGCAAATGCTGCATCCAATCTTCTGCAAATTCTTGGATTTATTGGAGTACCTAGTGGCGGATTAATCGCTTTTCTTCTTTGGCTTAGAAACCGAAATATAAAAAATATAAAAAATATAAACAAAACAAAGACAATAATTGAAGTTGAGGATAAAGAAAAATATGAAACTAATCCAAGAGTAATTGCATTATTTTCAAATGTAAAAATTAGAACATCTATACAAAAAGTGATTACAGAGCCCTTATCACAAGAGGGAATAGATAGTTTTGCAATTAAAAAAAACAACCAAGAAATAGTAATTAAAAAAGAGGAAAAAGATTATTTCAAGCTATCTGAAATACCAGACGAGCTATTGCAAGACCAAGAACGAGAAGTGTTTTTAACAGTTACTACTATCTCGTTTATAGAAGGACATAAATGGAAATTCAGTGATGGGAATGTAGAATTTTATGCAACGATTAGCGATGAGGATTTTGTTAATAAGGTTCAGCAAAACAAAGACGGGTTTTTTAAAGATGATTTATTTAAAGTTATGCTACGTGAAAAACAATGGATTTCAGATACGGGAATAAAATCGGATTATGAAATAATTAAAGTTCTTGAACATAGGTCGGGAGCAAAACAAATAAGGCTTCCTTTTAGAGATGATGAAAAAAAGAAACAAAAACACAACTGATAATCTATTAAGAGATTAGAAGAGAGCACATTCTTGATCGAAGAATTAATATTACTCAATTACCACATTAAATCTCTCTAAGACCTGGGTGATTCCTTGTGCGGCAGTTTCCAAAGCTTCTTGGGGGCTATTACCAGAATCTAAACTATTAACTGCATTTTTATAGTACTGAATAATCCCATCATTAATTCCATTATCATACGTGCGCGATGCCATGTAAAAACTCTGGGCAAACTCACCCTGTTGAGCCAATGGCGCTAAGTAGTCATTTTGTCCTAGTGTTTCTACGAGGTCGCGTCTTGGATACGGCTCTCCAAATAAGACCCTGGTTTCCGCGGTTAGCTTATAGAATTTTTCCAGTGACTCTTTTTGTGCCATAAACTTTAGGAACTCCCAAGCTTGTTGTTGGTTGGGACTTTTTGCATTCACTCCCTCAGCCCAATAACTAGCCCAGGCAACTTGGCTTTCGGAGCCAGCAACCTGGGGTACAGGAGAAGTGGAGAAATTCAGATCTGGATTTATAGCAGCAATAGTGAAAGCTTCCCAAGAAGGCGCAAAAATCATGGCAACCTTCCCTCCTGCAAAAGCAAGAATATCATTATCAAATTCCAAACTCCAAACGTTATCTGGGGTCTGGGCGAATATACGATAAAACACCAGCCCACCCGCGCCAGCGTCGGTATTAGGACGAGCAGGATTGGCACCATTTTGCAACATTAATAGCCCGAGTATATCTGAAAAATGTTCAATATTGTCTGCTCGGCCAAGGGCAGCTCCCGCCGTCACAATCTTATTACCTTGTTTAACTGTCATGTTCTCTGCTTGTAGTAAAAACTCATTCCAGTCGCCAGAAGGAGCACTAAAACCAGCTGCCTGTAAAATATCTTTGTTATAAAAAACCACTAATCCATCGAACATTAATGGGAGGCCTACAGTTGTTTCTCCAACAGAGAGATCTTCTACTATTACAGGGTAATAAGCTTCTTTAAATTCAGCTCGTGTCATCACGCTATTTGGCATAGCTGATAGCTCGTCTTGGAGCATCGGAGTCCAGGTATTATGAAAGCGAAAGATGTCTGGTCCTTCCCCACGGGCAATATGTGTTTGTAGTCGCTCACGATATTGAATAACTGATTGTTTCTGCAATGTGACTGTAACTCCCAAATGCTGCTGCTGGTACTCCTCAATCAGAGGCTGGTAAACACTATCGTCTTCCCACAGCGTCCAATAGTTTAAGTCTGCTGGTCCACCCTTGCCATTACGTTCTAAAAAGTAGTTGTAGGCCAAATACCCCAGTAGGAGTAGAATAATTATTCCAATTAAGAAGGGAATTGCTTTTAAGATGCGCTGAAAAATTGAGGCAGGTGGTGGTGGGGGGAGTTCTGGCTCGATATACTCATCATCCATGATTGGGTCTCCATGAAATACATCGCTTTCATACGCACTCTCCAACGGATCTAGTGGATCAGTCTGCTTAGATTTCAATGGACCCTGTGGGTCTTTTTGTTCGTTATCAGCCATGCTTATGTTATCATAGCATAGGTGTTTCATGTGTCTCATAGTTTACCTAGTTTACCCAACCGTTTTTATAAGGTGTGAAACAAATAATAATCAGGTCATTAACAGTCATTTTTATCGGAATAATTCTAGGGTTTGGGGCGAGCTTCATTTACTTAAATGATCGTCTTTATCCTGGTATGAGTATTGCTGGAATCAGCATGAGCGCCTTAACCAGAGCAGAGGCTCAAGATAAACTTCGACTTTTAATTAATGAGAATACACCAGAAAGTATTGTATTAACACACCAAAACACCACTTGGGAATTATCCTTAAAGGAACTACAATATAATCCTCGCATCAGTAGCTCTATCGACGCTGCATTTAACCAACGCAGTATCGTAAAACTTTTAACCCAACAGTTTAACAATCAACCAGTGAGCTATGAAATTAATAATTTAGAACTTGAGGCATCGATTGCCACGATTTCTGCTCAACTCAGTTTTCCAGCACAGAAAACCGAAATACAGTTAGTAGAGGATACGCTAGAAACAATTCCAGGTCAAGATGGGCAAGAATTACCACAGCAAGAGGTTATTGACTTAATAAATAATCAACTTGCCATGCTAAATTTTAACCACATAAAGCTACCAGTAAAACTGGTTGAAGTAGCCATATCTAGCTCCCAACTGGAAAGTACACTAGCTCGTGGACAGAAATTCTTATCTAAAACATTATCTATTCACATTGCAGATAACATGGAAGAGTTGGACGGGGAACGGATCATTAGCTTATTGAATTTTAAGGGAGGCTATGACACAGAAAAAATAGCAGTACTTATAGATACTTATGCACAAAGTCATGATCATCCTCCTCAAAATGCTCTCTTGAAGTTAGAAAATGGGAAAGTGACGGCATTTAAACCAGCCGATGCTGGTCAAGAACTTAAAAAAGAACAAGCATCCGTAGAACTAACCAATGCCCTAATACTGTTAGAGAATCTCGACTCACAGACTCATGAAGTGGAGCTAAGTGTAGTCATTACTCAACCGGAAATTGTGAATCAAGACGCAAATAGCTTAGGAATTAATGATCTTTTAAGTCAAGGTGTTTCATACTTTACTGGTTCTGCAGTAGGCAGGATACATAATTTATCGCTGGCAGCAAGTCGTATTAATGGAACACTTATTCCTCCAGGTGAGGAATTTTCGTTTAACGATACAGTTGGAGATATTTCTTATTCAAGTGGTTATCAGGCTGCTTATGTTATCAAAGATGGGCGCACAGTTCTTGGTGATGGGGGAGGAGTTTGCCAAGATTCCACCACTTTATTTCGCGCTGTATTGGACGCGGGGCTTCCTATCACAGAACGAAAGGCTCATTCTTACCGTGTGGTGTACTATGAAAAAGGCAATTTTAAGCCAGGGCTTGACGCAACAGTCTATGCACCATCAACGGACTTTCGCTTTAAAAATGACACCACCGCATACATACTAATTCAAACAAAAGTTGACAGCGCCCAAGCTAAATTGACTTATGAAATTTATGGTACTTCTGATGGGAGAGAAACTACTATCTCAAATCACCGTGTCTGGGATCAGCAATCGCCTCCAGAACCACTTTATCAGGACGATCCATCACTCCCTGTTGGATCTGTTAAACAGGTAGACTTTGCCGCTTGGGGATCGAAAGTTGCCTTTGATTACACAGTTACCAGAAATGGTGAAACTCTTACCAGTAGAACATTTTTCTCTAATTTCAGACCTTGGCAAGCGGTGTATTTGCGGGGGACTGGAGCTTAAAGTATGAATAAAATTATTAAGCTTGATCAAATACCCAGTAATAAGAAGCTAGTTTTAGCTGGAGGTGTATTTGACCTTCTCCACTATGGGCACATAAAGTTTCTAAAAGAAGCCAAAAAATATGGTGACATATTAATTGTAGCGCTGGAAAGTGACACTACTGTGCAAAGACTTAAAGGAAAGAGTCGGCCAATTTTCAATCAACAAATTCGAGCTGAAATTCTTAGTGAACTTATATGTGTAGATTACGTAATTCTCCTAAACGAGATGAATTCAGATAAAGACTATTTTGATCTGGTTAAGGCGATTAAACCAGACGTGATAGCTGTTACAAAAAACGACCCGCAACTAGATAATAAGCGCAAGCAGGCCGCAGGTATTGGTGGTGAATTAAAAATAGTAACAGATCAAATCAATACTCCCTCCACCTCCAAGCTCGCCCAAATCCTCAAGGTAGAATAATCCCAAGTAAGGCTTAGCCTTACAATAAGCCCCAGTTTACGGGCTATTATAGGGGTCGACTCTATAATTTATTCCCATTCCATGGTAGCTGGGGGTTTGGTGGTGATGTCATACACAACGCGCGAGATCTCCGGTACTTCATTAACAATACGTGTAGATAATCTTGCGAGTACTTTATGCGGAATTCTTGACCAATCAGCTGTCATCCGATCTTTACTATCTACTATTCTCAATGCCACAACTTCCCCATAAAATCTCTCATCACCTTTTACACCAGTGCTATTTGTTCCAGTCATCACAGACCAACACTGAAACACTTTATCGTACCAGCCAGATTTTTTAAGTTCATCAACAACGATAGCATCGGCCATAATTTGTTGATCTAGTCTACTCTCTGTTACTTCTCCAACTATTCGCACAGCATGACCAGGTCCTGGAAAAGGTTGTTGAAAAACAATATCTTTAGGTAGCTTAAGCAATAATCCAATTTTCCTGACCTGATCGGTATAGTAGTATCGCAGTGGTTCAAGTAGCTTTAATTTCATGTTTTTGGGCAAGCCACCAACATTATGATGGCTTTTTATGTGTGCAGATTTTTCTTTTCCTTGTCCTTTTGCCTGTATAAAGTCTGCATAGGTTGTTCCTTGGAGCAAAAATGCAACGTTTTTGTATTTTTTTATCTCTCGCTCAAATAATTCAATATACAAGTTTCCAATAGTTTTCCGTTTTTTCTCTGGATCGGTGACGCTTTTTAAACGTTTTAGAAATTCTTTGCGGGTATTAATTACCTGTACTTTTATTCCCAAGACTTTTGGAAAATCACTCTTAATTCTCTCCAAAGTTCCCTCTCGCATTAGGCCACTATCAATGTAGATGGGTATAAACTGTTTCCCGATAGCCTTAGCCACCAAAGCCCCTGCAATTGCCGAATCTGTTCCTCCTGAAAATGCACCAATAACCTGTTTATCTCCTACTTTTTCTCTAATTTCTTGGATTATTGAATTAGTATTAATGCGAACTGGATGAACACCAATATTACATATTATTGTGATGAAGTTTTTTAAGATTTGTCTGCCTTGTTTCGTGTGGTGCATTTCGGGATGAAACTGGACTCCATAAATTTTGCGCTTATCTTCTCTTACGGCTGCATTCTCAACGCTTCCGGTCTTCGCAATAACCTTAAAACCCTTTGGCATTTTATACACTGTGTCTCCATGTGATTCAAAAACTCTTGTTTCACGTGGTAGTCCATAAAATAGATCAGAATAATCATCAATTTTTAATGTGGTTGGGCCGTATTCTTTTTTTCCGCTTTTAACTTCACCATTAAGCAGGTGTGCTGTAAGTTGCCAGCCATAACAAATGCCAAGAATTGGTATCCCCAGATCAAATACCTTCTTATCTATGGTTGGGGCGCTTCGTGCGTACACACTTGCTGGTCCACCTGACAAAATAATCCCTTTGGGCCGAAGGTCCTGAGCTTGTCGAAGGGCTCTTTCTGGTTCAATAATTGTTACATCAACTCCAAAATCACGAATACGTCTGCCGATTAAATGTGTGGTTTGACTGCCAAAGTCTACAATAACTATCATTGGTAATTACTCCCAGCGTTTGTAACTAAAATATCATGTGGATGGCCTTCAGTTAGCGATGCTTGGGTTATCTGAATGAATTTAGCTTTCTTTTGCAATTCGGAAATACTCTTTGCCCCAACATAATAAAGCCCCGATTTCATTCCTCCAACAGCTTGGTCAACAAGGTCTTTAACAGTTCCTTTGACAGGCACCAAGCCCTCAACTCCTTCTGCGACCATTACTCGATCCTTATAACTCTTACCATGGTACTCGTCTTCTGACTTAATCTTAGTACCTTTTTTCATCGCTCCTACCGACCCCATTCCCCGATACTCCTTAAACTTATATATTTTTATGCCATCTTTTAAGATACTCTTAAACCTAGCTGGTACTTGCAGAGCCTCAAGATCAACTACTTTTCCAGGTGACTCTTCCGCAGAGGCAAAGTAGCTGCCCATCATTACGCTTGCCGCTCCCGCCGCCAATGCCTTAACAATATCTCCTGAGTGGGCAATTCCTCCATCAGCAATTACTGGTACACTGTACTTGTCTGCTACTTCAACACAGTCTGATACTGCACTAATCTGCGGGACTCCCATTCCTGAAATAACCCGAGTGGTGCAGATTGCGCCAGGTCCCATGCCTACTCTAAGGCCATCTGCTCCTGCTTTGATTAAAGCCTCTGCGCCATCTTTTGTCGCAATATTCCCTCCAATTACTTGAAGCTTGGGATATTTGTTCTTTACCCACTTTATTGTGTCAATTACATTCTTTGCGTATCCATGTGCAGAATCAACCACTATCACATCTACTCCTGTTTTAACTAAAACTTCCACCCTATCCTCATACCCGGAGCTTGCTCCGATCGCGGCTCCAACTAAAAAGTTTTTTTGCTTAACTGCTTTGACTTCCATTGCTTGATCAGCCACAGTTAGATTTCGGTGAATAAAAGCAATCCCACCAAGTTTTGCTAGAGCTATTGCCAACTTGCTTTCAGCCACCGTATCCATGGGAGCTGCAACTAAGGGAAGATCAAGCCCGATTTTTTTGGTTAACTGTGTCCTTAGGTTAATATCTCCTCGGCTAAAATCCGTATATTCAGGTAAAAGGAGAACGTCGTCGTATGTGAGGTAACATTGTTGATTCTTGACGACCCTTACCATAACCTCTTTTATCATCCTTGTAATAATATGTCAACCAGAATATAATTCTTAACATGGCTGGCAAGAATTACAAATATAGCAATATCACTGTGTCTGGCAGAATTGCCACTGGAACCTCTACTTTAGCTAAGAATCTTGAGCGTGCCCTTGGCTGGAAAAGAATTAACGTTGGCGACCTGCAACGAGAATTTGACCGCAAGCGTGGTAAAAGTGAGCATTTCTCAGGTTCTGATACAAGAGCCGACCAATGGGAAAAGGACATTGAAGCGATGACAAAAGAGAAGCTTACCAATGAAGACAAACTCATCTACGAAGCCTGGCTATCTGGATTTGTAGCAAAGGATATTAAAGGAGTTTTACGAGTTCTTCTAACGTGTGACGACGCTTTGCGTATAGATAGATTAGTCAACAGAGATAATATGTCAGTAGATGAAGCCAAAAAGCAGATAGAGTCCCGTGAAAAGGGGAATATTAAAAAGTGGCAGGCACTCTACGGTAAATATGATTTCTGGGACCCCAAGTATTACAACTTAGTATTAGACACCTATACAACCGGTCCCAACGAGACCATGGGGATAGTCTTAGACAAGTTAGGCTTTGATGGAAACTCCCATTAGATTTTCTTTCGATAGGCCAGGTTGATATTCACCGGTAAGGATGTTATAACGGTTATAACATGAGGCAAAAAATAATCAGGGTTGGTAATTCTGCAGCGGTAACCATTCCTAAAGAACATCTAAAAGAACTTGGTTGGAAAATAGGGGATAGAGTTATTTCAACATTTGAAACAAAAAATAAACTACTTATAGTTACAAAAGTTAACGAAAAATTAGAACAATGGTTAAAAAAGATCGTAAAAAAGAACAGAAAAATGTTAACTGAATTGGCTAAATATGACTGACTGAATGAATAAATCAGTTGACAAACCAACTCAATTGAGGTAAAAACGAACTTAATGAAGCAGTCAGTAATTGGTTTTATTCTCATTCTGGCATTATTTAGCCCCCTGTTTTTTAATAACAGCGTTAGCACGACTACTGCAGAGGAGCTTCCTAATTCCATGTTGGCAACGACGGAGGCGGACAGGTTAGATGTTTTACAAGCCTCAATGCAGGCCCAACCAATAGACAATCCAGGTATAATGGTCATGGAGGAAATACAGGACAAAACGGTTTATAATTTACCATATCCAGGCATCCTTCCTGACCATGCACTATATCCACTCAAACTTTTTAGAGACAAGTTGTTAAATCTTTTTATTCAGGACCCTCAGAGGAAAATAGAGTTTAATCTACTAATGGCTGATAAGCGGCTAAACATGGGCGTATTTTTGATTGAAAAAGGGAAATATGAGCTTGCAGCTAAAACCGTAGCAGAAGCTCAGGGGTTCTTTAATAATGGGATCGATATTATTAATGATTTACAAAAGGAAGATAAAGATTCTGTTTCCAATAACACTATTGATACATACAAAAAATCTGCGAACAAACACCAGGAAGTGTTAATTATTATGAAAAATAATGCCCCAGAGAATTTACAAAAGGGGTATGAAGAGAGTGTTCAAAGAGCAGAAGAAGTAAACCAAAGAATACTAGAAATAGAAAGCCGACAATAGTCTATACCTAGGCCCTATATAGGGTATATAGACTAAATTAGTTATTCAAGACAACTGACCATATTTTACTGCCACATATTAGAATGTTCATTTAAGCCTATAGTTATATTACTGACATAGCCTTAGGTTCAAAAGTGATTATTGAGCTTTTCTGATATAGTTTGTTTCATTGACACTGTCTAAATAATGTCTTACGCTTATGGCTGGCACTACCCATAGTGCTTTTATAGAAAAAAAATGATTTGTCCATTTTGCTCTTTTGATCAAAGCAAGGTGATGGAAACGCGCGATTCGCAAGAATTAGCTATAACTAGGCGCAGAAGAGAATGTCTAGAGTGTGAAAAAAGATATACAACATATGAAAGGATCGAAACAGAGCCATTAATTGTTAAGAAAAAAGACGGGAAGCGAGAACAGTTTGATCGAAATAAGGTTAAAAATGGAGTATTAAAAGCGTCTGAAAGAACTAAAGTGTCGCACGATCAGATTGACGAAATAATTAATAAAGTTGAGCAGCAATTACGTAACGGTGACGCAGTTGAAATTGAGAGCGGAGAAATTGGCAACTTAATAGCTGACCACTTAAAAGTAATAGATAAAGTAGCATATATTAGATTTGCTTCGGTTTTTAAAAGATTTGTAGAAGTTGAAGAATTTCAAAAAGAATTAAAAAAAATATTATGAAACTAGAAGGAGTAAGCGAAAAAGTATTCAAAGATAGGTACGCCCTAAAAAATAAGGCAGGAGATCCTATCGAAAAAGATCCTAAACAGATGTGGGCTCGCGTAGCTCGCGGCATAGCTAAAGAGGAAAAACCTAGCAATCGTAAGCATTGGGAGGACGAGTTCAATCGAGTAATGCAGGACTTTAGGTATGTGCCAGGTGGCAGAGTTTTAGCAGGCGCAGGAACCGGCTACGATGTGACTTACTACAATTGTTACGTTATTCCCAATCCACCAGATTCCCGAAACGGTATCTTAGAAAACCTAGGACACATGGTTGAGATTATGGCGCACGGTGGCGGGGTAGGGGTAAATCTTTCTAGTCTCAGGCCTCGTGGTGCACGTGTGAGCAAGGTCAATGGCTACTCTTCAGGACCAGTAAACTGGGCTGAGCTTTATTCAGTTGCTACTCATGACATTATTCAACAAGGTGGAACCAGAAGAGGCGCTTTGATGATTATGCTTTGGGATTGGCACCCTGACGTACAGGAATTTATCAATGTAAAGAGAGATCTAACGCGTATTCGGGGAGCAAATCTTTCAGTTTGTGTCTCTGACAAGTTTATGGAAGCTGTGAAAAATGACGATGACTGGAATTTTATTTATCCAGACATCGACGACCCCAAATATGACAAAGAATGGGATGGATATATGCAGGATTGGTTAGATATAGGAGGAAAAGTCAATGTCCATAGTACAGTTCGCGCTCGTGATTTATGGGATCAAATCTGTGAAGCCGCTTGGAACTCTGCTGAGCCCGGAGTAGTATTTATGGAAAGATATAACAAGTGGCACAATAATTATTACTTCAACCGCATTAACTGTGTTAATCCTTGTGTCACAGCAGATACCAAAGTTACAACTTCAGACGGAATTAAAACCGTTGGCGAGCTTTATCTATCTGGAGAACCAGTCAAAGCAGTAGTTGATGGTGAAAGCTATCGTGCAACTAGTTTCTTTAAGACCGGCACAAAATCTGTTTATCGACTAAAAACTAAAGAAGGATACGAACTACGGCTAACAAAAGATCATAAGGTGTTTACTACCACGGGCAAGGTAGAAGCAGGCAAGCTACAGCAAGGAGATAAGATTAAACTTTCAAGCTACGGAGCATTTGGCACACAAGGATCACTAGAACAAGGACGAGTTTTGGGCTGGTTAGTGGGGGACGGTTCACTCAAGAAAAATGGTAACGCTACCTTATATTTTTACGGTAGCGAAAAACAAGAATTAGCCCCACAGTTTGCTATTTATGTTCACAAAATGGTTGATGGTGAACAAGTGGTTGCTCGTTCATATCCCATTGCTCCGCAATACATAGACAGTGAAGACAAAGCAGTTGTCGAGTCAACCAGGCTATGGAGACTAGCTGGTCGGTATGGACTAACTCCGGAGAACAAATACAAGGTCCCAGTAGCTGTATTGAGCGGGTCTAAAGCCATGCAAAAAGGCTTTATTCAAGCTCTCTTTTCTGCCGATGGACATGTGGCAGGCACATCTAAAAAAGGAATAAGCGTTAGGCTAACATCTATAAGTTACGAATTATTGCAAGACACACAACTTTTGCTACTTAATTTTGGTATTGCAAGCAAAATCTATGCTAACCGGCGAAAAGCTGGGGAAAGAGCTCTCCCAGACGATCATGGTGGATACAAACAATTGTTTCATAGTTTACCTAATCAATGTCAAGCATATCACGATCTAGTTATCAGCAAAGACAATCTAACTCGCTTTGCTAAAGAGATAAATTTCTTACACAAATACAAACAAGATAAGCTAGAGACGCTTCTAGAAAGTTACGGCAAACGAGGTCCATATACAGAAACTTTCATCGCTACGTTTACTGAGCTTGTCTCAGATGGCCAAGAAGACGTCTTTGATATCACCGTAGATAAGATTCATAGATTTTCTGCCAATGGCATGATCATCTCAAACTGTGGTGAGGAAGGATTACCACCTTGGGGGGTTTGTAATTTAGGGTCGCTAAACCTAGCTACTTTTGTAAACGATAGTGGTAATTTTGATTACGATCTTTTAGCAGACCACGTAAAAGTAGCGGTGCGTTTTCAAGACAATGTTATTGATGGGGATGTCTACATATTTGAAGGTATCAGAAAGACTCAACTTGAAGGTGAACGCCGAATTGGAATAGGCACCATGGGCTTGGCAGATGCATTAATAAAAATGAAGATACGCTATGGATCAGAAAAAGGATTAGAGGTAATTGATAAAATTTATAAACTGATTCGTGACGCTGCATACGATCAGTCAGCCGAGCTAGCAAAAGAAAAAGGTGCTTTCCCTAAATTTCAACGCAACAAATATCTCAATGCATATTTTATTAAGCAACTTCCTGAGCGAATTCGAAAAAAGATTAGCAAGCACGGAGTACGAAACTCAGTTATCCTTATGCAAGCACCAACCGGATCTACTTCGCTAATGGCCGGGGTATCTTCTGGAATTGAACCAGTATTTGAGTTCTCCTTCACTCGTCGTGACAGACTAGGAGAACACAAGATTTTTCACCCACTGTATGACGCCTGGAGAAAAGATCATCCTGATGATGAGCGACCAGATTACTTTGTCTCTGCGGCAGATTTAACCCCACAGAATCATGTACGAGTTCAAGCTGCAATTCAGAAATATGTTGACGCCTCCATATCCAAAACAGTCAATGCCCCAGCAGACTTTACGGTTGAAGACGTCAAAGAACTCTATACTATGGCTTATGACCTTGGTTGTAAAGGTGTAACCTTTATGAGAGAAGGGTCACGCCCAGGTGTGTTAGAGCGAGAAACTGACCACGTAAAGTCGCCATCTGGCGAAAACGTGGCAGGCCAGCAAACAAATGGAGAGCTACCAAAAGATATGCCAACCATTACCAGGAGACCACTTGTATTGCAAGGGGCAACATATAAAATGCAGACCCCCGTTGGTAAAAGTTTTATTACTGTCAATACAGATCCAGGAGGGGAACCATCAGAAGTCTTTATAAATATTGGCAAAGGAGGGACAGACATTTCCGCAATGGCAGAAGCAATGGGAAGACTTATTTCACTCGTGTTCAGAATAAATGCACCAGTTAGCGGGGAAGAACGCGTTCGCAGCGTGTTGTATCAACTTGGTGGTATCGGTGGAAGATCTAGTACAGGTTTTGGCAAAGAGAAGGTTTTAAGCCTGCCAGATGCTTTAGCCAAAGTACTCGGAGCACATTTTAATGTAACAGCTACAAACGGCACATATAAAATAATGAATCACACGAATTCAACGACCAACGGACACGCAAAATTAAACGGAAATAGCTTTAATACAGATAAAGAAGTAAAAGAGGAAAAGATAGTCACATTACCTGCTCAACTAATGATGCAACCTACCACACATCTAGATATCTGCCCCGACTGTGGGGATGCATCTCTTGCTCACGAGGAAGGCTGTAAAAAGTGCTACAGCTGTGGCTACTCTGAATGCTGAAGTTTTACACAAAGACAGGGGATAAAGGTGAAACCTCCTTGCGTATAGGAACTAGAATCTCCAAAGACGATCCACTAGTTGAAGCCTACGGCACGATTGATGAATTAAACAGCGCAATCGGCTTTATTAAAGGCAAGGCCTTTAATAATATTCAATCAGACTTAATGCATATTTGTGCGCTACTAGCTGGAGAGAAAAAGTATCAAGAAGCTAGAAATAAGATGCTTGAAAAAAGAGTAAGTGAGATTGAAAAGGAAATAGATATGATTCAAAAAAAACTACCACAGCAAACTCAGTTTTATATACCAGGTGGATCAGTTAAATCTGCACAGCTAGATTTTGCCAGAACAATTTGCCGTCGAGCTGAGCGGAGACTTGTTACTGCTAATATTTTACAAAAAAATCTGTTACAATACATGAACCGTCTGTCCGACTATCTCTATGCCCTTGCCCGCTTAGTTAATAAAGAAGCTGGAGTAGAAGAGAGAATCTGGAATAGTAAAATTTAATAAACTGCATTAAGAATAAGAGGAATGCTGTGAAAGTCAGCAACTGTGCCGCAACTGTAAAGTCAGGAACTCACTTATGCATAATCCCGAGCAGGAGAAAATATGTTAAAAGAATTACAAGTACAATCTGGAATAATACCTAACTATCCACACGAGGTAATAATACCATTTCAACTTAATCAAGAACCACAAACTCATAACGACCTAGATTACCGAGTCATTGGACCTGTAATTGATAAATCAAAACAAGAATTAGAATTAGCAATTGAGCGTGGGGATTGGTGGTTACTGCCGGGAACGGGATTTAACGTTGCAGGGCAAACCGAGCAATTACTAAGCATGCTGGAAAAGGGTGCGCTTATGGGGAATTCCAGAGAAGAAGTAGTTAACCTATGGTTAGCTGTAACTAAAGAAGATATTGCTGCATTCAGATTGGAGTACTTATCCGAGAGACTGGTATATCCAATCAAAATCCAAGCAAAACATGAGAATGGTAAAGTTGGGTTAATTTGTCCAGACTATGGTGACGCTCACTACGAAGATATCACTGATCAGAAAGAGAGAGGGGGAGCTGCTCACGCCTCCGTAAAAGAACTTTCAGAGCGATTAATAAAAGCTCAACCAAGAACAGTTTTTTTTATTTCCAGTCCACCGGGTTGGTCTGATCTTAAGGAACAAGCATCAGGAAAAAATATTACATATCTTGACACTCAAACATACGTATATCAAGTTGGTGACAATGGTGAAATAAAAGCTGCAACAGTACAAACAGATATGACGTTAGACCAAAATAGGCAGCTATTAGAGCAATTTGAATGCGATCTGCCAGGGTTCAATGGGTTAGATCAGCGCGATCAAATAAAACTGATAGTAGGTTCTGTAATCGAGATTCCACCAAAAGAGGGAGTTAATGGAATGCATCAGGTGGTTGATAGAATTCAAAGCTTAATGGGTGGTACTCTTGCTGGAAAGAAAGCTAGTTTTGCTTCAATTCACCATGATTTGGACCGACTGGCTCAATTATTAGATCTTGAGATAATTGAGCGTGCAACCGTGGATAATTTCATCGCGGAAGCAAGGACCCGACTCATAAATGGATTATCAATTATGGATGTTGCACGTAAACTAGGTCACACTGTATTAAGTCTTTCAGAGTTCAACTTAAACAGCGTATACAGAAGTAGTGTTGAGTCTCAAGTACATACAGCAGTCCCAATGCTTGACCCAAGACTCGACTATTTACCATTATTACTGTTGCCTGATCCAGGCTATGGCGCATTAGAAAGACTACAGCAAATGCCAGGATGCAATGGAGGCGGAAGTACATTAGTTAAATCTATAGGAGGGAACAGACTTGGTTTAACTGGAGAAAATGAAGATAGCTCAACTTGTCACTGCGGAAGAAGCAAGGAAGACGATCATTACCATTGTCCTAAACCTGATTGTGACAAATACTATCCTAGTGAAAAAGGTAACAGTAATTTTACCAAAGAATGCACATGCGGATTTAAGTTTGGTTGTTAAAGTCAATCTTAAGTAAGGCTCAATTTAGACCTTGTTTGCCCGCCTTGAAAGGCTTCGCCTTTGTAACTTGACAATATGTACATATTGTAATATAAGTAAGGTATGAAAAGAAGCGTATCAATATCTGAATTTAGAGAAAATCTATCTATGTATCTACGACTGGCAAGGTACGGTGGTGAATCAGTAACAATTGTAGATGAAAAAATCGATGAAACTGTCGGTGTGTTAGTTCCACCAAAAAAGGAGACAGACTGGGATGAATACATGAAATTTGTTGAAAGCATGCATGGAGCTTGGAAGGATTTACCCGCAGACAAAAATAGGGAAGCTCTAAGAAAAACAGACATTAAAACAATCAATAGCAGGCTAAAAAAATGAAATCTATAGTATTAGACACTGATATATTTATAGACCATCTTAAAAAGAGCAATAGTAATTTTAAACTTCTACTAAGAGCAAGTACAGAAAAAAACTATAAATTATATATTCCAACTGTAGTTTTAGTTGAGTTATTTGTAGGTTATGAGTTCTTAGAAAGCTTTGTGCTAAAAAAAGCCGAGGATTTACTTAAACCGTTTGAGAGAATCGTTCTAACAGAAGATATTGCAAAACTTGCTGGGGAGATAGGTAGAAATAATAGAATTGGATTTCTAGGAACAGTCGATCTTGTAATAGGCGCAACAGCTCTATCTCTTAACGCAGAAGTTGCAACCAGAAATGTTAAACATTTCAAACAAATTCCAGGTTTAAAACTATTCAACTTCAAACAGATCTCGTAAGCGCTGTCTCTGCTATAATAATTTCATGGATGACTCCAACAAAAAACCACAGGATGATCAAGACGTAACAAGCGCATCTACTCACACTAGTATTGAGCACGAACCAATGGCCGTAAGTTCAGACACTGGATTACAAGAAGCTGTACATGAATACAGTGAAGTTAAAAAATCCAAAGAAGTTGCTGAGCACGTCAAAGAGATTTCTCAACGTCCAGAAATACCCAAAGACGTAGAAAAAGCAGGCTTACAACACACCGGGCCCACCACCCCAGTCAACCAAACAACCGGAACGACAGTTAAATTACCATTAACTGATGATGAAATTGTAAAAGGATTACATGCACATGTCTGGGAATCAGTTCGCTGGATGTCTATTTGGTGTGTACGCCAGCTTAAAAAAGCTCATATAGCAATTAAAGAAGTACATGGAAGATTAATAAAAAGTTAATGCTAAACAATACAATCCAACCAGCAGACATAATATCTTCACTCGAGCTCTATATAATCATTGCCGCTATCTTTATATTTCTAGTTGCAGCAGCTGGTTTAGTAACATATGCATTAATTCTTTACCTGCGCTGGAGGAACCGCGAGGATCGCTCATTGGACATGGCTCTACTACACGTTGCGCTTCCTCGCGATAATGAAGTAAAGATCGATGCAGCCGAGCAATTCTTTGCATCATTGTCTACTATTAGTAGTGGAGGAGAAGGAATCTTTAAAATGCTGGAGATTCCAGACCACCTAACATTTGAAATCGTAGCAACTGCTGGTGATATACGATTTTATGTATCTACGCCTCGGGAGCTTAAAGACTTAGTCGAAAAACATATTCATGGAGCCTATCCTGGAGCAGAAGTTAAAGAAGTTAGCGAGTTTAATATTTTCTCTAAACAAGGCCACGTTGAATTTACCTCATTAAAACTAGCAAAGGAAGATCATAAGCCAATTAAAATATATAAAGATTTACCGACCGACCCGCTTTCTTCTTTAACGGCAGGTCTTGCCAAGATGGGAACCGGAGAAGGCGCAATGATCCAGTACATGATCTATCCAGCCAAGGACGACTGGGCTAAAACTGGCAGAGAGTACATCTCTAGTACAAAGAAAAAAGAATCTAATCCAGAAGAGGCCAAGTATAACGTGGAGGCTAAAACACTTGAAGCAATAGAAAATAAAGTGTCAAAATCTGGATTTGAGACAGAAATCCGTATTATTGTTTCATCTTCCAATAAATCACTGGCAAAGATGCACCTGGACAATATTAAGTCATCTTTTTCCCAATTTAACTCAACACACAATAAATTCACTACTAACAAAATCCGGTTTAAGGGAATGTTTATGTTGGATGTGATTTATCGTTATTTACCTATGTTGAGTATTAAGCGCTTTAAACGTAGCGGCGTCTTATCCACAGAAGAGCTGGCAACTATTATTCATTTTCCAAACAAAACGATTGAAACTCCAGGCATTTATTGGTTAAACGCCAAGCGTGCACCAGCACCAGCTAATATGGCCAAAACTGGAATGTATATTGGTAAGAGTGTCTATCGTGGCATGACCCGCCCTGTTTATCTTAATGATGAAGATCGTGCACGTCACATGTATATCATCGGAAAAACCGGCGTAGGCAAGTCTGAGCAACTAAAAAGCATGGCAATTCAAGACATTCGCGCTGGCAAGGGGATCTGCGTAATGGATCCACATGGAGATCTTATTGAGGATTTGCTGCCGATGATACCACCTGAGCGAGCTGAAGACGTTATTCATTTTGACCCATCAGATACAGACCGTCCCATGGGTATGAATCTCTTGGAAGCTAAAACCGAAGAGCAAAAGCATTTTATTGCTAACTCAATCATTGGGTTGATGTATAAACTTTATGATCCCATGAAGACGGGTATTATTGGACCACGCTTTGAACATGCAGTCAGGAATGCAATGTTGACAGTTATGAGTGATGAAGGGGCGACATTTGTGGAAATAGTTCGCGTCCTAACTGATGCTAAATATGTTCAACAATTGCTTCCAAAAGTTCAAGACCCAGTTGTTAGGCGCTACTGGACTGATCAAATTGCCCAGACTAGTGATTTTCATAAATCTGAAGTACTAGACTACATCGTATCTAAGTTTGGTCGTTTCGTCACTAATAAAACCATGCGTAATATTATTGGTCAATCTAAGTCAGCATTTGATTTTCGCAAAGTAATGGATGAAGGTAAAATTCTTCTTATCAACCTATCCAAAGGAGCATTGGGAGAGGAAAATTCTCAGTTTTTGGGTTTGGTGATTGTGCCAAAAATCCTAGTTGCGGCTATGAGTAGGGTAGATACGCCTCGTGAATTGCGAAAAGATTTTTATCTTTATGTTGATGAGTTCCAAAATTTTGCCACACCAGATTTCTCACAAATCTTATCAGAGGCTCGTAAATTTAAGTTAAATTTGTGTGTGGCTAATCAATTTATTGGTCAAATGGAAGAGGAAGTTAAAAATGCTGTCTTTGGTAACGTAGGAACACTTGTGGCTTTTCGTGTGGGAGTTACGGATGCTAATTACCTTCAACACGAATTCCAGCCAACTTTTAATGAATCAGACCTGATCAATATTGAGAGATTTCATGCATACATGAGAACTCAAGTTAACAACGAACCAGTCCCACCATTCTCTGTTGATTTAACTCGCGATCTGGAAGCAGAGAAAAGAATGTCTAATCTTAAAATTGCCGAAGCTATCAAGAAGCTCTCTCGCCTAAAATATGGGCGAGCCCATGAAGTTGTGGAAGCGGAAATAAACCAGCGTGCCCAGCTGTAACGTGGTGGACCTGATGAGGGTCGAACTCACAACCTCTTCAATGCCATTGAAGCGCTCTGCCAGTTGAGCTACAGGCCCGGGTGCGCCTGCTTGGATTCGAACCAAGAACCCCTGACTTATAAGATCAGTGCTCTGCCATTGAGCTACAGGCGCCCGAAAGCTAATTTTATCACGCCAAGCAGGAAAGATAATCAAAGAGACGAAGGTTAAAGTTCTTGAAGCTTCGGATCTTTAGATTTAGCATCCCCAAGATCAACCAGATCTAAATATTTTTCAGTCGTAGATACTCTTTTATGCCCAACGATCGCAGATACATACTCCAAAGGTGCATTATTTGCCAACTGATGAGCAATAAAAGTATTACGCAGGTCATTTACGGTGCATTCTTTAATCCCAGCCTCTTTGAAGTAGCGATCAATTGCTGTACGAATATTGCGAACGAGCAAGGGTCTGCCTGTTTTAGTAATAAATAAGCGCTCACTTTCAGACTGAGGACGCACACCCATGTATCTTTTAAGAGAGTCACTTGAAGACAAATTAACTGGAACCTTGCGATCTATTTTATCTCTAGCATTACGCACAACTAATTCATTACTGGTAACGTCTTCCAATCTAATCTGGGCAAGCTCACCAATTCTTACTCCAGTTTGTAAAAATAGCTCAATAATTGCTGAAATACGCTCATCTTCACGAGAAGCATCACGAAGAGCGCGGTATTCCATCTTAGATAATACACGAGGCTCTTTGTGCTCGATGTGTGGGTGCTTAATATTCGCTGCGACATTTTGCTGCAAAATACCCTCACCAACTAAAAACCTATAGAGCGTCTTGATCGAGTTAATTTTTCTGGATACGGATTTCTGAGTATAGCTATTATCCTGAAGCGTTTTTAAAAAAGCTTGCAGATCAGCTTCTGTCACCTCATTAATGTTCTTGCGCCCGCTTTTGATTAAATATTGGGTTAATTGATCAACATCCTTACCATATGCAAGGACAGTTGCCACAGCGCGACCCTTATCATCTAAGAACTGTATAAACTGATCTTTAATTGATGCTAAACTAGTATCCATAATAGTCAAACGTATTGGGGGCAAGACTAGCCTATAATAGCATGCTATTAAATGAACGTCAATGCTTTTTATGCTTGATTTTAGATAAATATAATAAACTAATCACCTAATGAATGCAAAAACAATAAGCTGGATAATTATTATTATCGGGATCGTTCTAATTGTTAACCTTTCCCGCTCAATCATAGATTTGTCTACGCGTAGTCAGTTGGTAAATAAGGCACAAGAAAGACTTCATGAGGTTCAAGAGGAAAATGCACTACTTCGTGAAGAATACCAGCACATTCAAAGTAGAGAATATATTGAAGAAATAGCTCGTGAAAAACTAGGACTAGGAAAAGCAGGGGAGACTGCTTATGTCATACCTCAGTCGAAGTCTGATCGTTCTCTGAATGAAAAAAACATGAAAGCTGAAATTCCTATCTGGAGAGAATGGCTCAATCTATTTTTGTAAGAGCAGATATCAGCCGAGCTTTACACTTTAGTGGATAGCTTGGCTTTTAATATCTGCTATACTAAACTTATGGAACACTTACCTAGTCACGTAGCTTTAATCATGGACGGTAATCGTCGCTGGGCAAAAGAAAAAAGGCTACCAAAATTTAAAGGACATTTAACTGGCGAGAGCAAAATTGAATCAATAATCGATCGTTCTATAGAGCTAGGAATCCAGAATTTGACCTTTTGGGCACTTGCAATAAAAAACTGGAACAGAAAACCAGAAGAAATTAAATTTTTATTAAACTTGTTTCGCACAAGTTTAAATAGGAAAGTAAATAAGTACTACCGCAAGAATATACGTATTAAAGTACTGGGAAATCTCTCTTTATTTCCCAAAGATATCCAAGATATGACCAATAGTTGGGTTGAACAAAGCAAAAACAACACTAAAATAACTGTCAACTTTGCAATGTCTTATGGCGGTAGAGATGAAATACTTAGAGCCATTAATAAATTACCCAAAGATCACAAAGAGATTACAGAGGAGGAGTTTGGGCAGTATTTAGATACAGCCGGACAACCCGATCCAGACTTATTAATTAGAACTGGTGGGCAGCAAAGATTATCGGACTTTTTACCCTGGCAGATTGCAGATACTGAACTCTACTTTACTCCAACTTTCTGGCCGGATTTTACTGTAGAAGAATTTAACAAATCCCTAGATTGGTACTCCCAGCAAAAGAGAAACTTTGGAAAATAGTGCCAGTGGCAGGACTCGAACCTGCGACCGAAGGTTTATGATTCCTTTGCTCTACCAACTGAGCTACACTGGCCTATGCTTCATTTTACAGTGAACTAACTCCCGGGGCAATTATTACCACAAAAAAACCATCTTGAAGGATGGCTTTAAATAAATCTGGTTGCGGGGCTAGGGGTCGAACCTAGTCTAGGAGATTATGAGCCTCCTGTGCAACCGTACACTACCCCGCATTATCAATGAACCCATTTATTATACAACGAGGACAACATAGATCATGCTTAAATCCCACAAGGTTTTAAATCCCACAAGGTTTGCTCTTGTAGAAAGAATTTAAGGACTAAATCCTTAGGTGTCAACCTAACCCACTCCAGGAGTGGGTTTCTAGCTGCTTAAGGCCCATTGCGGATTTAACTTCCTTGATGGTTGCGGATGCGATTATACGGGCTTTCTGAGCACCTTCATCCAAGATTTGCCTAACTCTCTTTGGATCACTCTCAAATTCTTTGCGTTTGGCTTGAATAGGTTTTAATTCCTCAAAAATAGCTTCTGCCAGTTCAGCTTTTAAATCTCCATAGCGAATTCCTGTCCCTGTATATTGTTTTTCATACTCTTTTTTTTTGTCTGTTCCTTGAAACAACTCAACAAAAGTTAACAAATTAGCTACCCCACCAACAGAAGGAACTTTATCTTCTTGACCCGAATCAGTTGGAGCTGAGGCTAGATGTTTTTTTATCGTATCTAAGTCATCTGTAAGATTAATAAAGCTACCCTCCACGCTTTTACTCATCTTTCCTTCTCCAGTTAAACTAGGAATATATTCACCCTTGGTAGCAAAACGAGTTGGTTCTGGAAAATCTAATCCATAAAGAGAATTCATTTTGCGTGCAATCTCACGTGCAATTTCTAGGTGAGGTTCTTGGTCAATCCCCACTGGAACTTTGGATGCTTTGTAAATCAAAATATCTGCCGCCATTAAAATAGGGTAGTTTAGTAAAGCCATGGTGACACCCTTAGGGTGTTGTTTAACTTTGTCTTTAAATGTTGGTAAATGCTGCATTCTGGCAATACTCACCGAGGTGGAGACATAAAACATTAGTTGCGTATGTAAATCAGCCAGATCTGACTGAACAAAGATTGCACTTATCTTTGGATCAAGTCCACTCGCTAAATAATCAAGTATAATTTCATTCGTGGCAGTTGAAAGAGTAGCTGGGTCATACGGCGTAGTCATGGTATGCAGGTCAACTACAAAGAACAAAGTCTCATATTCCTTATTATCTTGCAAAGCAAGCATTCCCTTTACTGCTCCTAGATAATTTCCCAAGTGGAGTCTGCCTGTGGCACGAATTCCAGATAACACTCTTTTTTTATTCATGTTATTTAATTAATTTTGCTCGTAATAACTCTTTACAATTTCTTTTGCCAATACTTCCATAGAGTTTATCATACGTGGTGCCACTGCTTCATAGTTAATTGCCAGCTCAAGCGTTGCTTGAGGACCAACGCCTCCTATAATTCCAATATGTTTACGTTTAGTTTGTTTCATTAGGTAATATTCTTAAATCTTCCTTTTTGAATCTCTTTTGAGCCTCTAGTTACTGTTGCCACCCCAGTTCCCAAGGTTTCTGCAATCCGATGCTGTGGAACTCCCTGTTTAAGCAGCTTAACTATCTCCAATCTCGATGGTAACTCCTGTAACTCTCGTGGAGTCAATATCCCTAGCAAAAAATCATACATCGCTTTGTCTGTTTTTATTGCTAAGAGAGAATTGATTAGGTATTTCAGTCTTTTATCCATAATGCGTACTATTGTACTAGTATACTGATATATTGTCAAGAGGTAAATTGAATTAAGATGGTTTATTTTGTTCGTAGATATGTTTTGGGAGAGACCAACCTGTCTTGAAGAATTTTTCGTAACAAACCTGGTCTAATATCTGCTACTGGATGAAATGGAACAACTGTAGTTCTTCCATCTGTATGAGAAAAAAACTTATGACTACCCTTTTGTCTTATTTCTTCAAAACCTAGTTTTTGCAAATATTTAATTAGTTTTCTGGATTTAACTGGGGAAAGCTTTGGCATTATTTAGAAAACTGGAATCTAACTGGAACATGGGCTATTCCTAGAAAGCGGCTTGGTGTAGTATCTTCTTCAAACTCAATTTTTGACTTATAGTCCGTATTTTCCTCAGCAACTTCGAGACATAGTTCAATAGCTTCTCTAACGTTGTCAATAGCTTCCTTATAAGATTCACCTTGACTATGGCAACCAGGAATAGAGGGCACATCAGCTACAAAATAGCCATTCTCGTCTTGCTCAATAACGACTTTAAAATTCTGTACTTTAACCATATAAACTTTATTATACAGTAAAGTGTGCCTAAGCTCTAGAACATGTGTTCATAGTATAATTGCTGCGTGAAACAGGCGCCTACCAATGTTAAGAAACAACCATCTTTGGGAATTAAAAAGATTCGTAAGGAGTTTAAATTAAATCTTAATATCAAAAATCTTTTTTTGTGGGGATTAATCTTATTCTTTGCGCTATCTTTTTTAGCCAGCTTAAATCAAGCATCTCAAGAATTAGAAAAAAAGCCTCTCTCCAGCGTGTTGACAGATATCAAGGCTGGCAAAATCAAAAAAGTAATGGTTGAGGAACGTAAAGTTACTGCTGAATATAATGGTGGAGACAAGTTTGAATCCTTTAAAGAACCCCAGGCTTCTTTTGTAGAGATCCTGCAAAATGCCCAGATAGATCCAAAAAGGCTTGAGATTGAAATCGAGGGAGATAGTTTTTTTAATGTACCTTTTATTGACCTGGTTATAAATATATTACCAATCTTGCTTATGGTTGGCTTCTTCTTTTTTATCTTCCGCCAGGCTAAAGGGGCACAAAGCTCAATTTTTTCTTTTGGTCAATCTACTGCCAAACTATTTGATCAGGAAAAACCCAAAATCACCTTTAAAGACATTGCGGGTATCCAAGAAGCCAAAAAAGAAATGGAAGAAATTGTAGACTTTCTAAAGCACCCGAAGAAATACGCAAGTGTTGGAGCACGTACTCCCAAAGGAGTATTGCTTGTTGGCCCATCGGGGACTGGTAAAACTCTACTTGCTAAAGCTGTAGCTGGAGAAGCCAAGGTGCCTTTTTTCTCCATGGCTGGCTCAGAATTTATGGAAATGTTAGTTGGAGTAGGGAGTGCCCGAATGCGGGACCTGTTTAAGACCGCTAAAAAACAGGCTCCTTCGATTATTTTTATTGATGAAGTTGATGCAATTGGCCGTACGCGCTCCGTCGGAGCGATGGGAGGTCATGATGAAAGGGAGCAGACACTCAACCAGATGTTGGTAGAAATGGACGGTTTTGAGCCCAATGAAAGCGTTATTGTAATTGCTGCAACCAACCGTGGAGACATGCTGGACTCAGCATTACTTCGACCTGGTCGTTTTGACCGACGCATCCAGCTGGATTTACCAGACATTGAAGGTAGACAAGAAATTGCCATGATACATGCAAAAGGCAAACCATTTGTAAAAAGTATTAACTGGAAAAAAGTGGCGCGCCGCACAGTAGGTTTTTCCGGAGCAGATATTGAAAACATGATGAATGAGGCAGCTATTCTTACGGCTCGCGAGAATAAGCTAAAGATAAACATGGAACACATTGAAGAAGCGGCTACTAAAGTTAAGTTGGGACCAGAAAAAAAGCGGTTACAATCGGATGAAGACCGCAAAATGACGGCTTACCATGAAGCTGGTCACGCAGTTATGTCATACGTACAGGAAGACACGGATCCAGTGCACCGAATTTCCATTGTGTCTCGTGGTCGCGCATTAGGTTTTAATTTAATTGTTCCCGAAACCGATAGAACCCACGAAACAAAAACCCGATTACTTGCTCAGATTAGAACATTGCTAGGCGGGCGTGCTGCAGAGGAGCTCATATTTTCAGAGATGACATCTGGCGCCTCTAGTGACATCGATGTATCCACCAGAATAGCCCGCGCAATGGTTCTGGATTTTGGTATGAGCAAGCTTGGTCCAATAGACTTTGGATCCCAGATGCAGGAAGTTGAGATAGGAAAAGGATATTTTGAGCAACCGCAGATAAGTCCGCAAATGCAGTCTTTAATTGACCAAGAGGTAAAGTTAATTATAGATAATGCATACACAGATGCAAAGCAATTATTAAAAAAGCATAAGCTTAAGCTTGACCGCTTGGCCAAAGAGTTGCTTATAAAAGAGACTTTGGACGGTGAAGAGTTAGATAGTCTAATGAAAAAAGACTAATATATGGAAAAACTGCTGCTAATCGACTCCAACGCGATACTATACCGTGCTTTTTATGCACTCCCCGAAACATTAACTCTAAAAGATAAGACATCCATAAATGCTATTTACGGATTTACCCAAATGTTACTCAGCTTTATAGAATTATTTAATCCCGCATATATAATCTGTGCCTTTGATTTGCCCTTGCCGACTTTTAGAGATAAGTTATATGAAAACTACCGAGTCCAGCGCAAACTCACACCAGACAATTTAATTTCCCAGATCAAGCCTACTAAAGAACTTCTACATACTCTTAGAATTCCTATTTATGAGCAAGCAGGTTATGAGGCAGATGACATTATTGGAACTTTGGCCAACCTCGCCCAGAGCAGAAATCTAGAAACAGTTATTATTACCGGAGATCGAGATTTATTACAGTTGGTCAGTCAAAAAACAAAAGTGTATATGCCCGTAAAAGGTATAGCTCAAGGAAAATTATTTGGTGAAACAGAGGTGGAGGAAAAATATAAAATTCACCCTCAACAAATGGTTGACTATAAAGCGCTTATGGGTGATCCTTCAGATAATTACCCAGGTGTTAAAGGGATCGGTCCAAAATCTGCAAGCGAGTTAATAACTAAATACAGTTCTTTAGAGGAAGTATATAATCATCTACAAGAGCTAAGCGGTAGACAGCAAAAATTATTATCCGATTCTAAAAAAGACGTCCTCATGGCTAAAAAATTAGCTCAAATTGTTATAGATATTGACATAGATCTTGATCTAAATACTGCTAAATTAAGCCGCCTTGACACAGTTGAAACCAAAGAACATTTTGACAAACTTGCCTTCCGCTCTCATTGGGCGCGCGTTAAAAAGTTATATCAACCAACAAAACCAGAACCAGAAATTGTTGAGAAAGAGGATAACCAGCAACTAGAAATGCTGTAAAATAAAACAAGTTAAGCGAACTATGAAGAATAAAATAGAAATTTCAGCAGGGGGGATAGTATGCAAGGAAAGTCCTTCGCAAGGCTCAGGATTTCGTGATCAACCACTTTTGTGGTTAATCACTCAACACTCTCAGTTTGGTCACTGGAGTTTTCCTAAGGGCTTAGTGGGTGATGAAATTGCCGATGAATCAATTGAACAAGCAGCACTTCGCGAAGTAGGGGAAGAGGGAGGGATTAAGGCTAAAATTATAAAAAAGCTCCCATTGGTAAAATATAAATATCAATGGGAAGATTGTTTAATAGATAAGACAGTGCACTACTATCTTATGGAATATGTTTCAGGTAATCCTGAAGATCACGACTGGGAAGTTTCCGAAGCAAAGTTCATATTTCCTGATGAGGTTCTAAGAATCCTAACCCATGACAATGACAAGCAAGCATTTACCAAAGCACTATTTCTAAAATGAAACTAGCACTAGTTCATGATTATCTACAGGTCTATGGTGGAGCAGAAAGAGTGCTTGAGGCAATGCATGAAATCTGGCCAAAAGCACCTATTTATACCGCTTTTGTAAACTGGGATGGATTGGGGCCACACGCTGAGAGAATTAAAACCTGGGATATTCGAACTTCCTGGGTGGAGCGAAATTGGTTTGTAAAAAAATTCCACTCACCCCTTAGATTTTTAACTCCCTGGGTCTGGAAATATTTCGATTTTTCTGACTACGACGTCGTAATCAGCTCTTCTGCTTGGTACATGCCTCGGGGAATTATTACCAATCCCAAAATCACTACACACATTTCATATCTACACACTCCACCTCGTTATCTCTATGGCTATGATACGGCACGAAACTGGAATAAGTACAAAGTTGTGCGCCTATACAGCTATATTGTTAATCATTTTTTACGTCTCTATGATTTCAATATAGCCCAAAGCGTTAATTACTTTATTGCTAACTCCAAAGAAACACAAAAGAGAATTACTAAATTTTACCGCCACAAATCAACAGTAATCTACCCACCAGTTAAGATTAATATAAACACACACTTAGAGTGTGTTGGCGATTATTACCTGGTTGTGTCTCGTTTGGCTCGAGCTAAACACATAGATTTGGCAATCGAAGCTTGTCAAAAACTCAATAAACAGTTAATTATCGTAGGTAAGGGACCTGATGAAGAATATTTGCGATCTAAAGTAAAAACGCCGTCTCTGGTCACTTTCTTAGGAGAGATAGCTGATAAAGACCTACCTTCTATTTATGCCAATGCGAAAGCTTTAATCTTTCCTGCTAAAGATGAAGAATTTGGAATTGTCCCAGTTGAGGCAATGGGCTATGGAATTCCGGTAGTAGCTCTAAGAAGCGGAGGAGTACCAGAAACAATTATAGAGGGCAAGACAGGAGTGTTATTTGATGAGTTAAATTTAGAAATAGTTGTTGCCGCAATGAAAAAACTAGATAAACTAAATATAAGAAAAGAAGACTGTATAAAACATGCCAACAATTTCTCAAAAGAAATCTTCCAGACTAAAATGAAGAACTTTGTCTCCACGAAGTTGCTTTATACATAAATTGTACGTATAATATTCTCTAATGTTGACAGGGAAAGGATTAATCTGCTATTCTGCCATTACATTACATAATATATACATAGGGAGTGGTAGTAGGTTTATGCAGAATCAAATTATCGTTTGTAATTTAAGCAATGTCCTCAATGGGACGTTATTAACACAAAACTAAGGGCCTCCGGGCTCTTTTTTAATGGGTAAAAATGGCATTTGAAGAAACAATTATTTTAAGCTTAGGTGGATCATTAATTGTTCCCAACGGAGGAATAGACACCAAGTTTCTCCAGGATTTTAACACCTTTATTCGCACTCAAATTACCCAATACAACAGACGATTTATTATTGTTGCTGGTGGTGGGGCAACTGCCAGAAGCTATCGCGATGCTGGAAATGAAGTAATTGGCGAGGTTACCCGCGATGACCTGGACTGGCTAGGTATTCATGCTACTAGAATCAATGCCCATCTTATCCGTACAATCTTTAAAGACATTGCCCACACTAAAATCATTGATCAGTATGATCGCATGGCACCAGGCGTAAAAGAACCCGTAGTAGTCGCTGCTGGCTGGAAACCCGGCTGGTCCACAGACTACTGCGCAGTGTTATTAGCTAAAATGCATAAGGCTAAAGTTCTTATAAACTTAAGTAACGTAGATATGGTCTATACTGCAGACCCTCGGATAGATAAAAATGCTCGCCCAATAGAACGCACAACCTGGAAATACTTCCGCCGGCTTATTGGAAGTGAATGGACACCAGGGATGAATGTGCCTTGGGATCCAATTGCCGCCAAAGAAGCACAAAAACTCGGACTTACTGTAATCGTGCTAAGAGGTACAAATATTGCCAATATGGAAAAGTTAATGACTGGCAAGAAGTTTCATGGAACAGTCATTTCTCCATTTTCTCTTGACGCATCTTTTTATAACCGCGAATACTATGAGGAAGGCGTTGGGTATCGTGGATACACAACTAAATTTACGGGCAAACTAAAAGTCAATTTAGCCAACATATACCGTGCTCTCATGATAAAAATATTTCTAAAGCCTAAATCAGTGCTTGATGTTGGCTGTGCTACTGGACATTTAGTGCACTACCTTAGGTTATTGGGAGTTGATGCAAAGGGGATTGAGATTTCTAAATATGCTTTATCTAGAGCAAATCCAAGAATCAAAAAACATCTCAAATACGGTGATATTCTTCATCTTCCATATGACAGCAATTCATTTGATGTTGTAGCTACGTTTAACGTACTTAGCCACATTGATGAGCATAATTTACCCCAAGCCTTGAGAGAATGTTGCCGAGTAAGCCGTAAACACTGTTTTCATAAAGTATTTACAACAGAAAACTGGTGGATGCAGAAATTTTATGGACACGACCTATCAAGGGTGTCTGTTTTCTCACGTACTTGGTGGAAAGATCTCTTCAAGAAGAACAATCTACATCTCACGGATGGTTTTTTCCCTTCACTCTCTTCTAAAATGGAAACTTTGTTTATTATTAACAAATAATACTCCAAGCTTTCGTATTAATGTTATTATCCTTTAATGTTCATACAAAATATTAAGCTTCATAATTTTCGCGTATACAACGATCATATGTTTAAGTTTTCACCTACATTAACCACAATTGTGGGGCCTAACACTGCAGGCAAGACAAATATCCTAGAGGCTATTTATCTACTAGCCACAGGCAAAAGTTTTCGAGCACTGGTAGAAAAAGCTGTAATTGCACATGAATCTGAACTAGCGAGAATTGAAGGATTCATAACTAATCAAAATGGAAAACAAGAGCTGACAATAATAACAACAAACGGAACAACAAACGGAACACGAACAGCAGGAAAAAGATATCTGGTAAATGGAGTAGGCAAGCAAAAAAGTAATTTCGTAGGAGAATTTAACGCTGTTGTTTTTAGTCCAGAGGATATTCAGCTAATAACTGGATCCCCGGCAAGGCGCAGAAACTTTTTAGACAGCGTGCTTATCCAAACAGACAGAAAATATGCCCACGCTTTGACGGAATATGAAAAAGCAATACGTAGAAGAAATAAACTACTATACAGAATGAGAGAGGAAAATACTCTTCGTGAAGATGAGTTAACTCACTGGGACAGCTTGGTAATTATGCACGGACAAATAATTACAAAGTTTCGCGAAGAATGTATTAGCTTTTTAAACAATCAACATACGCCTGAATTTAATTTTATTCTTAACTATGACCATAGCGCTATCAGTAAAGAGCGTCTATTAAAATACCAACAAGCTGAACTCTCCGCAGGATACACCTTAGTAGGCCCTCACCGCGACGATATTATTCTCTGCTTAAATAATGAAAAGTCTAAAATTAATCTTGATCAATTTGGGAGTAGAGGAGAACAACGCATGGGGGTGCTTTGGCTAAAATATGGCGAGCTTAAGTATCTGGAACACCAAACCCAAGAAAAACCAGTTCTTTTACTTGATGATATCTTTTCTGAACTAGATAAACAGCATCGCCAACTTATTCAAAATATTATTCCTGGATACCAAACAATTATTACAACAGCAAACGAACACTACCTTACGGATATTGCATCCACAGATATGCAAACAATTAGGCTAAATATTAAGCCAGATCTGAACGATTAACTTCAGTTCTCTTAATACTCTCTTCTTTTCTCCAGTTATCTATCTTTGCATGATCACCAGATAGTAATATTTCTGGGACCTTATGCCCTTGGTATATTTCAGGTCTGGTATATTGAGGATATTCCAATGTCATCTCATCAGAGAATGATTCAATGGTAGTTGCTTCTTCTTTTTCTAAAACCCCAGGTATTAGCCTAGTCACTGAGTCAGCTATAAGCATTGCAGGAATTTCTCCACCCGTTAGAACAAAATTTCCAATGGAGATTATTTCGTCAGCTAGATGTTCGTGTACACGATAATCTACTCCCTCATAATGGCCACAGATTAAAATAAGCTGATCCAACTTGCTGTATTCAGCTGCTTTTTTTTGATTATATAATTCTCCTCCCGCATCCAACAGCACAACCCTTGTATTTAAGGTCCGACCTTTTACGAAGTGACTGGTCGGACTTTTGGACTTAATATCTTTAACTACATCAAATATTGGTTCAGGCCGCAAGAGCATTCCCGTGCCTCCTCCATAAGGCTTGTCATCTACAGTTCCACGTTTATCCAAAGCCCAGTTACGCAGGTCGTAGATAGTTATCTGAACAAGTTTCTTATCCTGAGCTCTTTGTACTATTGATTCCTCGAATGGTCCAGAGAACATCTTGGGAAATAAAGTTATAATGTCTATATTCATATGTTTCATAGTTTACCTATATTCATTTTACCAAAAGATGCAAAACAAACAGTATTACCGAGATTTGATCAAAAAAGAATTTGACAAATTATCTACTGAGGATTTAACTAGCCACAGCACCTCTCTTATAGACAATTTTATCAAAGGCCAGTCCTTTGATAAATCTAATAAGATAATGGTTTATTTGCCACTTAGAGACGAAGTACAAATACAATCGCTATTTAAAATAAAAAAGGATTTTTATATTCCAAAAATAGAAGGGAACAGTCTTTCGTCAGTTAAGCTTTTTGAAAATACAGCTATTAACCCCAGTGATCTGGATTTAATTATTGTTCCGGGACGTGCCTTCACAAAAAGCGGTGTACGCATTGGTAGAGGAGCGGGATACTATGACCGCTTTCTGGAAAATCTTTCCGTTCCAACCATAGCTCTCGCTTTTTCTTTTCAGATCTTTTCAGAATTACCACAAGCAGAACACGATATTAGAATATCCCAGGTGATTACAGAGTAGCAAGGTTGACGATTAGTTGACGATTCAACCAACTTATTTAGCAAACTTGCGGAAAGCCAGACCTGCTCCAGATAGAAGTGAAGTGATCAATATCACACTGCCAGCTCCTGCTTCAGGTAAGTAGTCTGCAACTGGTCCACCCTTACCATAAGTGGTAACCGCAGTAGTTGTAATCACTCCATGCTCAATACAGAACTCTGCCTCATCAGCTACAAGTAAACCTCCAGAAACATCACCATGCATCTCCGCACGATTTTTAAGATCACAAATTAAGCTTTGATCACTAGGTAAGTCTTGATTACCCACAACTAACCCACGAACCATTAATGTTTTGGTGTCGCCAGGCGCAAGAGTTCCTATATTTATTTCCCACACGCCATCTTTATAGTCTCCTCCTGATGGAGCAGAGTGATAGTTAACATATTTTGAAAATATATCCTTAACGCGAATATTTACAATATCTACATCTCCGGTGTTACGAACAAAAATCTTGTAGGTGATTACCTCTCCTGGTTTAAACGCATCTGATCCGGTTAGATTATCATAATAATCACTAGTCCCAGATTTATTGATCTTCTTATCTATAAAAGCACTGGCCGACTTCCCATCCACATTGCTTTCAGAAAAACCAAACACACTCCCTAGAATAATTGCCAACGCAGTAATAGTAAAGAGTTTCTTTGTAAGAGTATTGCTCATAGTCGTGTATTATAGGTTGCCTTTATGAATGTGTCAAGTTAGAGTTAGTAGCTCGCTTACGAGACAAGGCAAGACCTTGCATGAAATGAAAGGTCTTGCCTTAAGCTAGTAACTACAAACCCATAGTCTTGACAATAAACAGTTTATTTTAGAGAGAGCTTTCAGGTAAGATATCAGCGTCTTTTAAAATCGCTCGGGTGATTCCACGTCCAAGGTCTTTTCCAGCATGAACGGGAACTGAAACAATGCGCTTGTTTCCTGGATGGAAAAATATCTGGTGACTACCTTCTGTTCTAGAATGAACAAAGCCATTTTTTCTTAAAAGTTTAATCAGTTTTCGAGCAGTTATAACAGGAATATTAGACATACGATTGAGAAGAGGGGTGATTTTCAAAAAGGCTACGCATGTCAAAGGACTCAACAGATTCATAGCTTTCGTCTGTGGGAATTATCAACCCTTGTTTTTTAAGTGTTTTAAGATAACCAGCTATTGCTTCTCTAAGGTATTTGCGGGTTTGTTCAATTGACTCTCCTTGAGTGTGGCATCCTGGCAAGGAAGGAACATGCCCATGGTACGAAGTGCCATCTTTCTCAATCACAGTCCGAAATGATAAAACAGATGTTTTCATAAATTAATTATAACATATGCGATTCAAAACCCTTATAGCCTTAACCTATAGGATATTACATTACATGTGTCAAGCTAGAGTTAGTAGCTCGCTTACGAGACAAGGCAAGACCTTGCATAAAATGAAAGGTCTTGCCTTAAGCTAGTAACTACAAACCCATAGTCTTGACAAAGATAAAATATCCAGTTATAATAACCTCTCGAGTTTAATAAATATGAATTTAAGAGAAACAGCATTAAGACTAACTTTGGCAGCTGGACTAACTGGCGGATGTGCTCCTTCAGTTCAGGAAGCTGCACTTAAGATAGTCAGTAATCAAGATAACGCATCACCAATTGCAACTATCATGGCTAACGAACCAGAAGCCATGGCTACATTGCAAGCTTCTTGGATTAATCCAAATGGGAACACACCAGCAGCTGTAGAAACAGCTACACCAGCAGCAGAAGCAGCTGAAACATTAACCCCTTATCCATTCTCCCTAACTATGCACGAACACGACGAGGTTAAAAACGGCAAAGTAGTGGGAACAGGCCAGACATACTCTTTAAACAGCGAACAAGTTGCACAAATGATCACAGAGGGAACAGCTCAAGTCCGCTCATATGCACGAGTGGAGCTTCCAGATGCATTCAAAAGCCATGCTAGTCTTATAAAATGGACAGCAGACGGTCAACCAGATGCACAAACATCAGCAGTTAGTTTACAGATGGATCGCTGGAGATATGGTGATGATCGAGCAAATGTTACTTTCTCCATGGGGTTAACTGATCGTGGAGGATCACAAAACATGCAAGAAGTAAGTCCATTTCAAGGTTGTGATGTAGAACCACATCCATTGAATGACGGAGTTACTTTTGTTAATGTGGAGCTCGATTCAGATGGTAATCCCTACTCATTCTCCCTAACTATGCACGAACACGACGAGGTTAAAAACGGCAAAGTAGTGGGAACAGGCCAGACATACTCTTTAAACAGCGAACAAGTTGCACAAATGATCACAGAGGGAACAGCTCAAGTCCGCTCATATGCACGAGTGGAGCTTCCAGATGCATTCAAAAGCCATGCTAGTCTTATAAAATGGACAGCAGACGGTCAACCAGATGCACAAACATCAGCAGTTAGTTTACAGATGGATCGCTGGAGATATGGTGATGATCGAGCAAATGTTACTTTCTCCATGGGGTTAACTGATCGTGGAGGATCACAAAACATGCAAGAAGTAAGTCCATTTCAAGGTTGTGATGTAGAACCACATCCATTGAATGACGGAGTTACTTTTGTTAATGTGGAGCTCCAATAACTTCCTCATTGGTAATCAAACCCCTCTAGAGATTTCTTGGTAAATAAACTTGCATTTGAACTCAATGGAGGTATAATAATCACTACACTATAGGATATGAAAGCAGTACTTATTATTACAGTATTTTTACTAGGATTATTGGGCTTAACTCAGCTTTTAAGCTTAACTCTCATAAGCTCGCTGTTGTTTGTATTTACTACACTCCTTATCCTCCAAGGAGCTTTCTCTACTTATGGGCTACTATATTCATGGTTTATAGACAAAGACCTTACACATCTAAAACCAGATATGGAGACCTTATCTACAATTAAGAGTAAGTTTACCTTAATTATTCCAGCGAGATTCGAAGAAAAAGTAATTCAGGACACGCTGCGAGCAATGGCAAAGATTAATTATCCTAAGCAATTATTTGAGGTTATTGTTGTTATTCGCAATGACGATACAGGCACAATCAATAAGGTGCGCGAACTATTACCTGAATTAAATGGAACAGATATAAAACTAATTACCTACGCGGGTTATCCAGTCAACAAAGCAAGAGCTCTTAATGAGGGCTTGCTTCATGCAACTGGTGATTTTATTGGAGTATTTGACGCTGAAGACGAACCTCATATGGATATAGTAACTGCAGTTAATTCAACATTTAGCAAGCGAAAAGTAGATGTAGTTCAGTCAGCAGTGCAGTTAGTTACTGTTAACGCATCATGGTTTGCTCCATTAAATGTCTTAGAGTATTACTACTGGTTTAAATCGGTAATTCCCATGTTTAGCGATTTAGGCGCTACACCTCTTGGTGGAAATACGGTATTCTTTGCGCGTTCTGTTTTACAGAGCATAGGAGGTTGGGATGACACCAAGCTCACGGAAGATGCAGATATTGGAATGCGTTTATCAGCGGCAGGATACAAAATCACGGCAATTAACGATGTGCGTATTGCAACTCTCGAAGAAACACCAGCAAATCTTAATTCATTTATTAAACAGCGATCACGCTGGAATAGAGGATATTTTCAGATACTTTTTAGTGGCATCTGGACCAAGCTTCCTACCTTAAAACAGCAGTTACTTGCTCTATACGTTATTTTACAACCCGTGATCTATCATTTTAGTTTAATTGGATTTGTTATCTTACCAACTTTAGCTTTGAATTCTAGGGTTCCATTTATGCTAACTTTATACTCATTTATACCTCTCTATTTTCTGATTATCCATATTATTCTAATGCTCATCGGTTTATATGAATTCAAGTATAGCTATCAGATAGCAAGCTCTGCTATGATTTATATATTATTACTTATAGTTTATTTTCCTTATCAGCTAGTACTCGCATATTCCTCATTGAGAGGGGGAATTCAGATATTACTAGGAGATAATAACTGGGAAAAAACAGAACACTACAATACTCATAGATTACAACAATACTATATAGAATGAAACGAATAGTAAACAAATACACATTTCCATTTTTTGTTTTCTTTGGGACATTTGCCACCCATTTTATTAATTTCTGGCAATATCCTGAATTTTATGTTGACGAGGGTATCTACGCTGCGCAAGGATGGTGGTCAGTAAATGGTGGACAACTAAGCCCATATACCTACTTTTATGACCACCCTCCATTGGGGTGGATATTTATAGGGCTCTGGTTTTTACTTACAGGTGGTCCGTTTACTTTTGGAATATCTATTGTATCTGCAAGATTGCTGATGGTCATAGTAGCTAGCGTCGCAAATTTGTTTACATATTTACTATTAGAAAAAGTCACCAGCAAGAAAATAATCGCCTTAGCTGGAACAATTTTTCTAATATTTTCACCACTATCAATCTATTTTCATAGACAGGTTTTACTAGATAATATCCAAAATCTTTGGCTAGTAGTCTCATTATATTTACTTGTTTCAGGTGCCGGAAATCTGCAAAGGGTTATCATGTCAGCGCTGACGTTTGGAATCGCTGCTTTATCTAAAGAGTTTGCTTTATTCGTCTACCCAGCCTACTTGTATCTTGCTTGGAGCTTAAACAAAGGCGCATTGAAGCTGTATGCCATCGGCACTTGGCTCATCACCACATTATTTATTATTGGGCTATTTCCCTTAACTGCTTTACTTAGGAATGAGTTTTTATCCGATCAAATTACTGGTGGAAAGCATGTTAGTTTAATTGAAACAGTTCAATATCAGTTGGGGAGAGGTGGAGGGGAGTATCCTTGGGTCAAGAATAGTTACTTTGATCTCTCTCTTACGGAATGGCTAGGGTTAGACAGAGCATTCTTAGTAATTGGCGTTGCCTCAACATTGGCACTATTAATGTACAGCTTATATAAGCGCAATTCAATTATCATCACTTCTTTAATAGCAACAATTGGCTACAGCGCGTTTCTTCTGCGCGGACAACTAATTCAAGGTTTTTATATTATTCCCGTGCTGACATTTCTGACAATCAACATAAGCTTAGTGATCAATCTCGTCTATCATAAGATGTCCATCCTAGCACGCCAATTACTGCTCAAAAGTCTCATTGTAGTCCTACCAATTGTTACTATTTACTTGCTGCTGACTGGGGGGCAACTATATACTCAGAATCGTGTTAATGAGCAAGTTGCTTTACTTAAATATATCAGACAAAATCTCTCCCAAAAAGATGTGATTATAAGTGATGACTGGATGTTCTTAGATCTTAGGTTGCCATACGGAGCCAACTCAATTAGTTTTCCCCTATCTGAAATGGCCAAAAAAGTTGACAGGGATCCAGCTACAATTGAGAGGCTTAATAATACCTGGAAGTCTATAGATTATATCGTAGACCGGCAGAATCTTATCGATACATATTCAGTAGAAAATAACACGATCCTCTACAACGCATATATCAATAGTGATTTAGTTATAGACTTCACTAATTATACTGGAGGTAGTACAACGCTAGAGGCAGAAGAGATTATCCAGGGAATTAAGTCTGGAACAAAAGACCAACAGATTCGTTACATTTTGCGGAAAGTTAACAAAGTTAACAAAGTTAACAAAGAATAATGAAGAATAAAAATTTACTAAAAATAATCAAGTGTTTCATCCCGCTTAGCGGGATCATAGTTTACCTAAAATCCATATTTCCAATTATATTTATTATTCTGGTTAATATTTTCTTTATTAGTTCTATCTTTCCTGGTCTTAGGAGTTCTTTTATTAACGACACAGGAAGTGTTGTTAGGCAAATCTTGGGATTAAACAAAACTGCCACTTGGCTTAGTACAGATGAAAAAAATATCATTAACGAATCAGGAGAGCGAGTCCTATTGCGGGGCGTAAATATAGCCGGTGTTAACTGGGGAGGGGATACACAAAAGTGGAATCCAAAGGCTACGAGATATGTTATAAATAGTTGGGGAGCTAACATTATACGTACTCGCATCATTCAAGAGGATTATCTGCGTGATCCTGCAGGAACACTAGATGCTCTAGAGAAACAGGTTATACGCCCAGCGAGACAACAAGGTGCATATGTACTCATTCATCCATATGTCACAACATTCAATCAACTACCCGATGAAGGGACATATAAAATGTGGCTGGATATTGCTGATAAATACAGAGACGACCCAACTGTTTTATACGACTTAATGCTTGAGCCGCATGATGTTACCCATGAGGAAATATTTAATGCCTATAGTGCATTAATAGCTCAAGTACGTCAAGTTCATCCTCGCTCATTAATCTTTGTTACGGGTGAAGATTGGGGTCGCAAAATTAATCCATACCTAGCCAATCCTATGCCTTTTGACAATATAGTTTATAGAGCAAATGTCTACAATAGTGTAGAAGAGTTTGAAGAAATATTTGGATTAATAGCTCAAGATTTGCCTGTTTTTATTGGAGAATTTGGCGCAGACGCGTATCCACGTATGAGTCAAAAAGATGTTACATCGCTAATCCGCTATGCCAAGCAGCTAGATATTGGCTGGGCAGCGTGGAGTTTTCATGACATAGGTTGTCCATGTTTACTTGAAGACCACGTTAAATATATTCCATCTGATTACGGTAAATTAGTTTACGCAGCTCTTCAAGGTGATAATGTGGCTGAAGTTTACAGAGAGATTAATGAGCAAGCTCAAACAAATCTCAGCGCTTTACCTTCTCAATATATACTTTATGACGATGAATTCAAGGTAAATGTTGTCCAAGAAGGATGGGAAACTGACACTGATATCAAGAGCCTCGAGATGTCAGTTGAAGGTTTTAAATCAATATTAATTAAATTCAAGAAATCACAAGCAGGCGCCGTCTTTGTATTCCCAGAGTTAGTCTCTACTCAATCATACACAAATATTCAGTTCTATCTGTATAGAGAAGATGTGGAACAGGTTATAAGCCTATCTGTATCTGACGATCAAAACAAACAGAGCAATAAAGTTATGGTAAATGACTTTTTAATCGGAGGAGAAAAGGGCTGGGCTATTGTGAATATACCACTATCACTTTTAAATATTAATAGCGATAGTATTAATAAAATACTAATTGAGCAAGACGCTGGGGCTGCAGATAGTCGCATATTTATAGATAACATTATCTTAATGAGAGAACAGCGATGAAAAATAAACTATTTTTAACTTTAGCTGGCATAATTAGTATAGTCGGATTTTATCTGCGTTTTACTCAGATCAGTCAGATAGACAGCTTATATCCAGATGTTGCCATAAATGGATTAGAGGCTTTATATTCTCCTATTCAGCCTTTCTATTTTAGATTTGGTGAACACAATGAGGGTTTATATATAGTATTACTTAAGGGTTTCTTTGCTGTCTTTGGATCTGGAGTATGGCAAGTTTACGGACTATCAGCATTAATAGGTTCAGCAACTGTAACGTTGTTTATCTGGATAATTACTAAACTTAAGGATAAAACAACCGGTATAATTGCAGGAATAATCTTAGCTACTTCACCATGGCATATTGCTTTATCCAGGTCAGGTTTTCGTTCGATACTAGTTCCATTTATTCTGGGTTTAATCTATCTATTATTCCAGTCTTATTGGAGTAATAAAACAGTTTTAAAAGCGGCAGTCATTGGTGTACTTCTAGGGCTAGGTTTTTATACCTACCCAGCATACCGTGCCATCGCAATCTTTATGCCCTTTATACTTATGGCTTGGTGGTTATTTAGTAAGCAGAGAGCAAGCATCAGAATTAAGCATCTTAGTATCATGATTCTAGCTGGACTCATTACACTTATACCTACGATCTTAATGTTTATTGCCTTCCCAGAACCACTAGCATCACGCGTTAGCGAGGTCTCTGTCTTTACACATAAGACTATTATGGAAGGATTTATTCTTGCAGCTAAACAAGCGGGTAAAGTTATTACTGGCTACTTTTTTGTTGGTGACCAAAACTGGCGTGTGAATTACGGACAAGCTCCACTTATACAACCAATTGTTTCTCTTGGGTTTATTGCCGGATTGGGCTTAATAGCAAAAAACATTTCTTTTGCTACTCGCAGCCAAAAAATATTTAATACATTAGTATTGCTGAATTTGGCAATCTTCCTCATTCCTGCCGTTTTTACCTTTGAAGGAGGGCAATCAATGCCACACAATATGCGACTATCTGGACAACTATTAACTGTATTTGGCATAACGGCAGTTGGTATTAATTATCTATTCTCACTAATTAAGAAGTTAAACCAATCAATAACTAATTACGCTAATTTATTTCTAATTGTAGCTCTATTAGCATCCTTATTTATATATAGCCATAGTCTAGTTAGAGCCTCGTTGATAAAGGAAGAATATGCGAAAGCCATTAGGTCTGATCTTAGATATGTAGCCAATTATCTTATTCTTAGCGATTCTTCACATCAGAAAATAGCTCATGTATCTGAGTTTGAAAGGTTCACGCTTAACTACTTACTCAAAGACACAGAAAATATGGGAATAAAGCCAGGAATTAGAGCAGAATATCTTGAACAGAAAACACTATATGACGCTATTCATGCAGACTATCCGATTGTTGCAGACTATAACGTCGAGTATCTTGCTCTAAACACAGGAGATGAAGTAGTAGTTCCAGTTTATTCGGATCAACCAGATAGTTATGTAATTTCTTATCTTAAAAATAAATACCCAGCTCTTAAATCGTATCCATACTATGCTGACAATAGGTTCCCCAATAAGATTGCTTTCTGGATATATTCTCTTTAAAATACTCACTATGCAGGAATTTAATCCGGAGATACTTAAACAGCTTTATCAGCCAGAAGCTGACTCTCATAAGGGGCAGAATGGGAAGTTACTCATTATAGCGGGTTCAGCCCTATTTCATGCTCCCTTAATCTGGAGTGCCCAGATTGCAAGTCGCCTTGTAGACATGGTGTATATTGCTTCAACTCCCGAAAATAATGAGATTGTAAAATCACTCAAAACCAAGTTTCAAAACGGCATAGTTATTCCCAGATCAGATATTAATTCCTATATAAATGAAGCAGACTGCATTCTTATTGGCCCCGGCCTGCCTCGCAAAGAAGGGGAGCAATCTGGTGACGATGACACAAAAAAACTTACCGAATCAATACTATCTACCAAATCTCAACTGGTCTTGGATGGTGGAGCCTTGCAGACAATAGACAAATCCCAGATCTCAGTCGGGGCAATCTTAACTCCTCACGTCAGGGAATTTGAAATGCTCTTTGGTAATAATAAAAAAGTTCAAGATATGGCCAAACAGCATAGTTGCATTATCTTACTAAAGGGACAAGTAGATATTGTCTGTTCTCCAGATAAATGCGTAACTATCTCTGGAGGCAACCCTGGGATGACCAAAGGCGGAACCGGGGACGTTCTTGCAGGATTAGTAGCCGCCTTGGCGTGTAAAAACGATCCTTTCTTAGCTACAACCGCTGGTTCTTACTTAAATAAAAAGGCAGGAGAATTATTGGCAGAAACTGTAGGAAATAACTTTAATGCAACCGACTTACTGAATCAAATACCACAGACAATTAGTTTTAAAACCGGGTTTTAAAATATTTAAAATAAATTAGTGTCAAACACTGGACGTTTGACAAACATAATCGTGCAATTGCATTGCTGCCTCGCTTATCGTTGTTAACCCATCTTCACCTGGTTCAAAAAACTGGGCCACAATATCCAGGGCTTCGTTATCATATGAAAATAAAGCATCAGAAAAAGCTGTTACAGCCCCTAGTTCTTGTGGCGTAGGTATATGATTATTCTCATCATTACAAATAGCTCTAAACAAATCTACTTCAGCCAACAGCTCTGGTTCAATACCAAATTTCAAAGTTTCATTCATTGTAACTTCACCTCCTTCCAGATATAAATTATTTGTTTATATCTTAGATACAGTTTAACTATTATCTATAGTTTGTCAAATAAGATAATTTACAGAATAAGCTATCTGGCGTATGGTGTAAAATAGGAATATGCACAAAGATAATTTAGATGTAGTAATCATTGGAGCAGGACCTGCTGGATGCCACGGATTTGCTTCATCAGATACTCAAAACAATGTTACAAGTGAAGAATTATTAGTCAAAGAGTCCTTTGATTAACCCAAATGCTCGTTCAACATAATCCTTTTTAAGGATAATTGTAATTTCTGAGTAAGTTGAAACAACCTCAGTAATATCAATATTTTCCCAAGCGAGTATCTTGAGAATAGTGTAGTACACCCCTGAAGTATTGATTATATCTACGGGGAACTTTACAGTAATTGATGATAAATCTGCTATCTCAGATATAATTTTTTCGTCTTTATATAGTTTATAGATCATGTCTAATGTCTGCCGACTAGCAATAATTGTTGTTTCAAAAATACCATGAGTAATAGTAATAAATTGAGCATGACGTTTGCTCGCATAAAGTAGAAGATGTTTCTGCTTTTCTGCAAGTAATGATGAATTTGCTATTGTAATTTCTAACAGATTGGAGCGTAAAATTAGCTCTGGAGGTGTTTTAAAAATCATTTCAAGTTCTAAGCTTGTTCTAAGCTTAGGTTGAAGTCTCTTTAAAGCCATAATTACAGATCCTAGTTCAACCTTTTTCATAGTTAGTTTCTCTACTTCGGGACGGATATCTCGTGCTAATCCAGACAGATTAATAATGTCTCTAGATAATGCTTCCTCTAAATAAGGAGTTCGACTAATTATTTTGCGAACAATATCGGGTACGGTTATCATGTTAATATATTAACATATAATTAGTATTTTGTGTAAATCAGTTAAAAAATTGATATCTTCATTTTTCCCAATATAATATGAGCATTAATTATTATAGGATAAAAATGAACGAGTCAGTTGCACATATAGAGCATACACTTTCGGATCGTGGCATCTCCACGGATGGGGTAGTGGATTGTCTACGGGAACGTGGTCTAAATCTAAGAACGCCAGGATCGCATTTAGAAAAAGTATACGTATTAGGAGATCAACTACCTATGAATGTAACCCTCTGTCCATTATATGTCCAAGGCTATGATTCCGCATTGATCGACCCTAGCTGTGTTGGTAATCCAATTGAGGCAAGTCGAGTTGGTGGCAAATGGACAGCTATGGTGGAAACTGTTCTGGCAGTTCAGAAATATTTGAATAAAGCCCAGTCTGGAGTTATTCCCTCTGTAAATCTTACTTTTGCTGATGCTGGCGTGCTCACAAAGAATCCTACTTCCGAGGATATTGATGTGCTCATGAGGAATGAAGACGCCTACCGACAGGCTGCGGGTATATTTACAGAAAAAGGGATCCCTTGGTCATTATCTAGATATAGTAATATGCCCATCGAGTTTCCGCGCTTTGTTCCAGCAATGCAACCAGATGAGGAAATTCGACTTAGTGCTGCCAAAGTGCATGATTTGGTTGCAAAACTTATCAGTGACGGAATAATATTTGATGAATCGGTTATCAATCCAGAAACAGGATCACTTAGAAAAAATCCAAAACAAATTGTATCCAGCATGATCAAATCATACGGACAAGATGCGACAGAATGGCTGATTAGGCAGTATTGGCTATTTGATGGACATGAAAGTAGAAAAAATAGACTCAACCTATATTTTGAGCGAGGTGAATTATTGTTAAGACTTGGGAATTTATTCACACATGGTGTACACTATCCTCGAATCGATATTATTGTCTAATATAAACAGCAATGTATAATTTTGAATTGTTACGTATCAAAAAAATAGCAGGAATTTTATATAGCAATGTAAGTGAGCAAAGCTTAAACAATGACACAGTTGTGATCTACGGGCCGGGAGCTCCGATCCCACCAGATAATGGAAACTTACCAGACGCCAAACATATTCTTAGCTATCAGACTGATTTATTTGTACCTGACTATATTGGCTACGGTAGAAGCGATGGAATATGTACTCCACAGGGCTGTATACAAACTTTTTTGGACTTGTACCATGAATTCATGGCAGGCACAACCGCAATTAACCACTATTCACGAAAAAAACGAATACTAAAATACAAAAGAATCATATTTATGGGAAGAAGTTTTGGAGGTAGTTATATTCCACTCTTACCTAGATTTGAAAAGAAAATTAGTGAATTATGTCTAATATATCCAGCAGTCAACAATAAAGCCTGTGGGAGCATACAAGGAGAAGAGAGTAATGAGGATTTTATGCGAGGAATGAAGAAAGATGGGTATCACTATTTATATAGAGGAATAACATCGCCCATATGGCGAAAACACCTTAATAATGAAGATGGTTTGGCTCCAGTAGACAACGTTAAATATTTAGACAACACAAAAATATTTATAGGTCATGGGATAAATGATCAATGCATTGATTATTCACAGTCAGCAAGTTTCCATAAACAGCTAATCACAACACATCCACAAAGCAAATCAAATTTTAAATTAGTCTTATATAAAGAGGCAGGTCATGATTATCGTACTTCAAACCAGGCCGCATACGATTCTCTACAATGGTTTAACCTTGCAAAGGTTAAAACAACAAAAGAAGTATAATTGACACATGAATACTGAACCATTAGATGTAATCATAATAGGAGCGGGTCCAGCTGGATTAACGGCTTCTATCTACTGTTCTTGTTTTCATCTTTCTCATATTATTATTGGCAAAACCGTTGGCGGTCAACTCCAGCTAGCTCCAGATATCCTAAACTATCCTGGCTTTGAAGATATTACTGGAAAAGAGTTAACGGAGCGCATGGTCAAGCAAGCGGCAAAGCGCGCAAAAGAAGTGGACGCTGATGTAAACGGAGAGCTCATCGAAGATGAAGTCATTAGAATAGAGCAAATTAAGGATCATAAGTTCAAAATCCAAACATATAAAGGCGAAGCCTTTACATGTAAGTCTATTATTCTTGCAACAGGGATGGAAAGAAGAAAGCTGAATATTCCTGGCGAAGTAGAGTACACTGGCAAAGGCGTGCTGTATTGTGCAACGTGTGAAAAGCAGGACTACAAGGGACAGATCTGTGCCGTTGTAGGGGGAGCTAACTCGGCTGTTCAGGCGGCTGTGCAGGTTGCCCAGGTTGCCTCCAAGGTTTATCTTATCTACCGAGGTAGTGAGCTTCGAGGAGATCCTGTGTGGCTTGATCAGGTAGAAAAGAGCAAGAATATAACTGTTATATGTAATGCGCTAGTTGAGAAAATATCAGGCTCAGACAAAGAATTAACAGGAGTAAATATATTTATCAAGGGAAATAGTGATAGTAAGAAACAGGAAATTAAACTGAACAAACTTTTTATTGAAATAGGCGGTGTTCCGGGATCTGCACTCATGATCCCCATTGGTGTCAAGATGGACAAGGGGGGATATGTACATGTAAATCAGACTTTAGAGACCAATGTCCCCGGCGTTTTTGCAGCTGGCGACCTGATTCACTACGGCTTTTCTATCGAACAGATAGCCTCAGCTGTGGGCTTAGGCGCGCGCGCGGCTGCCACGGCTTTTACATATCTTAAAGAAGATAAGAGCGCTCCTTCCGTTTGGGGCAAATCACAGATAAAGCGCTAATCAAATTATTAAAGGCAAGGCCTTTAATAAAATTAAAGACCTTGCCTTTAAAATGAGTGCTATAATAAGTGACCATGATCAAACTTAAGAATGTGTCTAAACAATTTGGTCAAGTTACCGCTGTAGACAATGTATCTTTCAGTATAGGTAAAGGAGAGGTGGTCGGGTTCTTGGGTCCCAATGGCGCAGGTAAAACAACCACTATGCGCATGCTCACCGGATTTGCCCGCCCTTCCTCAGGAGAGGTGTCTGTGGGCACTGTAAATCCAGATAAAGACCGCGTTAAAGCTGCCAAGCTCATTGGCTACCTGCCAGAAAATAACCCTCTGTATAGCGAAATGACTGTGGAGGAATATCTTAGATTTATAGCATCAACAAAAACCAGTTCCCCAAATACCAAAAACATAATAAAAGTTTGCGGTGTAGAAGAAAAACTTAAACATAAGATAGAAAATCTTTCCCGAGGATATAAACAAAGAGTAGGACTGGCCGCTTCCATCATAGGAAATCCAGAGATATTAATTCTTGATGAACCCACTTCTGGTCTTGACCCTAATCAGGTGGTAGAAATAAGGGGATTAATCAAAGAGTTGGGTAAGAAAAAGACCGTTATTCTCTCCACGCATATCTTACAAGAGGTTGAGGCGATGTGTTCAAGAGTGATTATTATAAATAAAGGCTCTATTGTTTATGACGATAAAGTTCCAAAAAGAAAAGGTAAACTTGAAAAAATATTCCACGACGTGACAATGAAATGAAAAATATTAAAACTATTGCCAAAAAAGAATTATCCTTTTATTTCAACACACCTACGGGTTTTATTATATTAGGGATATTTGGTGCCCTTGTAAACTTTCTGGCAATCCGCGATATTCTGATCCGTGATCAAGCAGATTTGATCCCAATTTTCTCGATCCTGCCTTGGTTGCTTTTAGTGATGGTTGCGGTAATCTCAGCTCGTAGTTTTGCCGAAGAGAAAAAATCTGGAACATTTGAAGTACTTATGACGCTACCTCTCAAACTGCAAGAAATTGTACTAGGTAAGTTTGTGGGGTTAAAAATACTCTCAGGCTTAACTGTGCTTAGCTTGCTTCCTACAATCATTGCTGTGTTTATGTTAGGTAGACCAGACCCTGGTGTCATTGTGGCAAGTTTACTGGCAGCTTTTCTTTTTGCCCAAACACTTGTTGCGATTGGGATGTTTATCTCTACTACTTCCAAAAATACTTTATCGGCTGTATTTGTAAGTATTATTGTCTTTTTCTTGGTGATGATTATTGGTAGTCCACTCATAACGGACCAATTTCCTCGCTTTTTACGCAGCATATTTTTCTTCATAAGCCCTATGGCTCGTTATCAGAATATGGCTCAAGGGGTCATTGATCTAAAAGACGTCACATATTTTATATCGGTAATCGTAGCATTCTTATACTTAAGCATTGAGCAGCTCAAGCGTAATCGCTAGTAATATGAAAAAAATTAAAGCATTCATGAGTACTCTTAGTAACAAAGGCTTAGTTATAGCAACCTTAGGAATTCTTATACTTTTAAACTACATTGTCTCTTTCTTCCCATTGCGCCTTGATCTCACCCAAGATCAGCGCTTTTCACTGGCTCCTGTAACTAAAGATATCTTAAATAATACTGATGACATTGTAACTATTAAGTTATATATTTCGACCCAACTTCCTAATCAGGTGTTGCCAATTAAACAAGAATTGGACAGTGTATTGGCGGAGTTTGAACGCGTTAGCTCTGGCAAAATCCAGGTTCAAACAGTTGTTCCTGATGCACCAGATAAAGAGCAAGAGGCGGCGAGTCTGGGCATCCCTAAGCTACAGTTTTCTGGCTTTGAAAGAGAAAAACTCCAGGTTCAACAAGGATATTTTGGCGGAGTTATTGAATACGGAGGTAAATCTGAAACAATCCCCGTATTTGAAGAGGGAGCAAACTATGAGTATCTCTTAATCTCCTCAATTAAACGCTTAACCAGCAACAATATTCCCACAGTTGCCTTCACAACAGGACACGGTGAAGTAGAGCAGATAGCTATAGCCAACCAGTTATTATCCCGTGACTTTAATGTAACCACTCAGGTTTTGGTAGCCACAGAAGGAGAAAACATAGCTATCTCAGATAACGTTAGTACTCTCGTAGTAGTCGGTAGTACCCAAGTTTGGCAAGAGCAGGAAAAACAAATCTTACGAGACTTTGTTAACAGTGGAAAATCTGTGCTTCTAGCTGTTGAGGGGGTTGAGGTTACCGAAAATTTACAGGCCTTTCCTGTAGATCATAATCTTAACGATACTTTTAGCGCGCTGGGTCTAAGCTTAAATAGCGATCTAGTTGTATCTGCTTCCAATGAGATAGCAAATTTCCGTACGGCAACTAATATTTTTCTAACACCCTATCCTTTCTGGATCAGAATTCAGCCAGCAGGGGTGAATAAGGATATTCCTGCTTTATCCCAGCTTGAAACAGCAATGTTCCCTTGGGCAAGCAGCATTTCTATTCAAGGACCGTCCTTAAATAAATCTAAAGAACAGCCCTTTATCTTAATGCAAACTGTGCCGCAAAGCTACACAATGAACGAGAATTTCAACCTCGACCCCAGTCAGGATTTTAGTCTGGACATAGAGACAAAGGGTAAGGTAGTTGCCGCGGCAACCCAAACATCTACAGGGGGCAAAGTAGCGTTAGTTGGAGATAGCGATTTTATCTCTGATGCAGGGTTCCAGCGAGAGCAAGCTAACGCTGTCTTTTTTGTTAACCTAGTGGATTGGTTAAGTTCCGATGCCGCCCTCTCATCCATTCGTGCTCGAGGAATAAGTTATCGTCCACTAACGGTATTATCTGACTCCATGCGCGACACAGTTAAATATGGACTCATAGCTGTAGTTCCCGTCCTAGCGCTCATACTTGGCTTCATCCGGATTAATAAGCGAAAATAAAAATAATGAACTTAAAAGGTTTAACCCTGTTGGTCTTTGTTTTATTACTCACAACTGCTATTTTCCTTCGCAATCCTAACTTTTTTAGTTTTTTAAGTAAATCTCAATTGATCGATACGGCGGGAGTAACTGAAATAACCATTTCTCAAATCCACTTAGCTAAAATAAAAGATATTTGGGTTGTAGCATCGTCTGACAACTTCCCAGCTGATCAAAATAAAATAGAAGAGCTCTTAACTAATCTAGCTTCTCTTACAACGGATAATCTTGTCTCTACCAATCCAGATAACCACGATCAATACGGGGTGGGGGAAAACGGCGTGGTTCTTAAAATTGGTGAGCAAACTATCATAATTGGCAACTCAGGGCTTGGGTTTGCTGCAAGTAACTACTTTCGTCTGGCGGATTCCGACCAGGTGTATCTGTCAGATACCAGTTTTGAGCCAACTGCTAAAGACTCTGAATGGAGAGATTTAGCTCTTAACTTTCCAACTTCCATTAACCAGATTACCATTCAGAACAATAGCGGTGAGTTTGTATTTGAACAAAAAGATGATAGCTGGATTCTTATGCAGCCCCAGCTTGAGAAAGTAATTGAAACACGTGTAGCTGATCTTGCCCACCGCCTCCAATTTATGAGAGCTGAAGATGCCACAACTTCTGGGGAGCTAGGCATACCAGCTGTAACAATAACTGTTAAAGGCGTAGAAGGTGAAGACGCTCTAGTAATTGGCCAAGAAGAGGGTAATGAGCGCCTGGTAAAACTAAATAGCTCTCCCTATCTTTATTACCTGCCCCCTTCGGAGTTTGGTGTATTTCTGGATCTGGATAAGGAATATTTCCAAGCTGATTAATTTGTCATTTTGACGAAGATGCAACCATTGCTGGTGAATTTGCAGATAAACTCGAAGGCATTGTTCAAAGATCTGAATTAATAGAAGAGTAAAATATCTGCATATAAAGATCGGATCTTTACTGAAACATAAAGTAGCTGGTGATGGTTACAAGCAAGAAAATAATTCCCATTATCATCGGCACCCAACCAGATTGCTTTTCCATAAACTTGTGAACTCCCTCAAATATCATAGACAAAGAGAAGAGCGCTGGTAAGACCAGTGTAATATACAACATAGATGGATCAGCTGTTGACATCGTATTTTTAGGCAAGCACGTACCTTGCCGCTTTTGTCCTCCCTTTTTTTTTAATTATCCCTTTCTTACTTAAATCTTTCAATTCACGAAGCACCGTATCATCTGAAATATCCGGGAAAATAGCCTTAAAAGCAGAGTTTTGCATAAATCCATGTTCTTGAATATATTCAATAACCTTAATCTGACGATTACCCAAATATACCTGCCCGCCGATAACATGTTGAAACTTTAGATCGCGGGATATCTTCATAACTTTCTGCTTTATACGCATAAACTCGATGGCCAACCCCTCACAGAAGTACTCTAACCAAGGAGTTAGATCTCTCTCGGTTACAGATTGAAGAGCTTTGTAATAGCTTAAAGCATCCCTGTCATAGTGCTCTTCAAGAGAGAAAAAGCGCCTTGTATCGTAGTGTTCGTTATACAAAAGAGCTGCAGTAAATGCTCTTGCCACTCTCCCATTTCCATCAACAAACGGATGAATTCTAACTAGCTCATAATGAACAATCCCTGCCTTAATAATTGGGTGGGTCTTAAGCTCATCTCTTAACCAATTTAAGAATTCTCGTGTTAAATATGGGACCTCAACAGCCGGTGGGGGGCGGTAACTTACATCTCCCGTATGAAGATTGCGAACCACTACCTGCGAACCACGATAGACTCCAATCTGTGTTTCTTCTAGAATATTCTCCGCTGTTAATCTATGCAAAGTTTTTAAAAGTGTCTCATCTAGTTCTTTTCTGTCTTGTCCAATGTAATCAATAACATTACGGTAATTAATAATCTCCTGCACGTCTCTAGGTCTCCCAACAATCTTCTCCCCCTCAATAACCCGTCTTGCCTCTGAGATGTTTAACTCATTACCTTCAAGATGTGTTCCATGATGCACAGACCTAACTAAAGCATCATCCTGAAAGCGTTTCTCCCACGAAGGCAAAAGTGGAGAAGCGTCAATAATAGCCTTAGCTGCATCAATATTTCCAACTTCACGCAGCATGGAGTTTGTAATTGTATATACAGGTCTGTACATAAGCATATTATAACATTTATCGCAATTCTTGCGGGAAATAACCACTCAAGGACCAAGTCCTTGGTTTATCAACCTATAATAAAGAATTTAAAAGTAGAATTTTATTCGATTCTAATTTACTAAAATGCTTATCATTTGTTAAAAATAGAGGAGCACTATGAACCTGTGCGGTGGCAAACTGGATCGCATCTGGCGTACGTAGTCCATGCTTACGTCTTAAGCTAGAAGATAACTCAACCGTTTCCCAACTTATATCTGCAACTGTAAGATTATTCATTTGCTTAAAAAATTCCAGATAAAGCTTAATCTGAGAGGGCTTGTCCGTCAGCCCAGGAGTAGAAAGAATCTCAATTGGAGTTATTACAGATGTAACCAGCTGTATTTTTCCTTGTTCTGTCAGATCAAAAAGAGTTTTTACCCACGAATAGTAACGAGGGTTTTGTTCAAACAGATAGATAAATATCATTGAATCCACACCACAGACCTTTGCCTGAACCAATCGATTTTTAAATTGATTTAATCCCATTGCTCTCGTTGCTGTTCTATGTAATTATCTGCATTGGACCATAAACCTTTGCCTGAACCAGTAACAAGATTAGTCCAACTATCGGGCTTAGGGGATAGGACAAGAGTTTTACCACCATGCAGTAATTCACCTATCCAGGCAATTACCTGTGTACCTTGGTTAAGACTAAGCAGTTTACGCCAAGCCTTTGGAATTGTTATCTGCCCTTGTGGGCTGACTGTTAGATTAATTGTTTGTGTTTCCATATTTTTATTATACACAAAATCTAAAATTTAGTCAAGCATTCTAAAAGAAAGTGCAACATATAAAGGCGAAGCCTTTTAAGGCAGGTAAACAAACCCTTAATCAACTATAACCCCTACTATTATTTGTGTAATATATACTAACAAGACGTATCTTGTATAATAAATATCATGAAGATCTCTAAACTTTCCTCGTATTGGGAACAGATCGAGGCTGTTAGCTCGCGTCTCTCCATGACAGATATTTTGGCTGAACTACTGAAGGAAGCAGACATTGAGGAGGTAGACAAGGTCTGCTATCTATCTTTAGGAAGGCTGGGACCACTTTTTGCAAATACAGAGTTTAATTTGGCAGAAAAGATGATGGTCAAAGCCGTGGCTCAGGCTTATGATATAAGTCAGGAAATAGCTAACGAGAAATTTAAATCGGCAGGAGATATAGGCACAGTTGTAGCTCTCTTAGGTGACAAGATCATAGATAAAGATTTATCTGTAGGTCAAGTACATAGTCAACTATTAAGCATAGCTACAGATTCAGGAACTGGTTCACAAGAGCGAAAATTACAGGGCGTGGCAAAGCTCTTGCAAACTGTTGACGCTAACACCGCCAAATATCTTGTACGAATTCCCATCTCCAAAATGCGCTTAGGTTTTTCGGATAAAACAGTTCTTGATGCATTGTCAGTGATGACTAATGGAGATAAGTCTGGCAAGATAGAGCTTGAATCAGCATATAATGTTCGCCCCGACGTGGGCAGACTTGCCAAGTTGGTAAAAAAAGAGGGGATAGAGGCGGTAAAAAAACTACAGGAGCCAGAGCTTGGTGTGCCGATCTTAATGGCCAAAGCCCAGCGAGCAAGCTCGGGAGAAGAGATATTGCTTAGGATTGGAGATTGCGGGGTAGAACCTAAAATAGACGGCTTCAGACTCCAGATCCATAAACAGGGAAACGACGTTAAGCTGTTTACGCGTGGACTGGAAGACGTTACTTTTATGTATCCAGATATAGTAGAAGCTTCACAGAAACAAATTAAAGCAGATAATGCAATCGTAGAGGGTGAAGCAATCGCATATGACCCTGAAACTGGAAAAAATTTACCTTTTCAAGAAACAGTCCAGAGAAAACGCAAGCACGGCATTGATGAGTTAGCAAAATCTGTTCCTTTAAAGCTCATTGCTTTTGAGCTGCTTTATCTTGATGGAGATAGCTACCTAGACCAGCCATTTATAAAGCGCCGCAAAGAGCTTGAGGATATTATTACCCATGGTAAACGCATAGTCTTATCCGAAAAGACTCATGTCCAGCTTGGAGAAGCAGAGCTCCTTGAAAAGATTTTTGAAAAAGCGTTAGCAGATAATTTTGAGGGGATTATGGCCAAGCGTCTAGATGCCAAATACGTTGCTGGAGCGCGTAACTTTAACTGGATTAAGTATAAAAAAAGCTACTCCTCAAGTCTTTCAGATACTGTTGACGCCGTGGTGTTAGGATATGACCTGGGCAAAGGTAAACGCACGCAGTTTGGCATTGGAGGATTTTTAGTTGGCGTATATGATGAGGAAACCAAGACTTATAAGACAGTGTCTAAAGTAGGCACTGGTTTGTCTGATGATCAATGGAGAGAGCTAAAGAAAGAAAGTGAAGAGTTAAGAGTAAAGAGTAAACCTAATGAATACGAAGTATATGATGTTGTTGATGTTGATGTCTGGCTTGATCCAAAGATTGTTGTAGAACTTGAAGCAGACGAACTTACCCTAAGCACCATGCATTCGGCAGGATTGGCTCTGCGTTTTCCTAGATTGAAACGCTTTCGCGATGATAAACAGCCTACCCAAGCAACTAATCTTACAGAAATTAATCAACTATATAATAACCAAATAAAGTGAGAATTAACACGCAAGCTATCAAGGGTTATTTCCAGGAAAACATGCCCATAGTGGTGATTCCGTACAAATATATTGTTCTACCATTATTAGTGCTTTTATTCTTGTTTATAGGGGCATCTTTCATTCGTCCCCCGGGAAATCTAGCGCCATCGCCAGATTCTACAATTTCCAGTAACCCAGTTTTCCGTTTTGAAATAAGCAAGAATTTTATGTATAGAAACTATAGCGTCAAAGTCAAAACTACAAGGGGAAAACATAAAATTAGGGTTCGCGAAACTGGAAACAATATAACAGTAACACCCATTAGCCCATTATTGTCTAACGATAATATTGATCTAGAAATAATCATCAGCAAGGGATTTAGCTTTCTAACTCTCTGGAGCAAAACTTATAATTATTCTTACTCTGTCACCCGCTAGGATGTGATAAAATTTATAAATGCAGGACAAGTCTAAATTCTTAAAAACAGCTATCGAGGCTTCTAATATAGCAGGCAAAATAACTACAAATTATTTTAACAAAGGCTTCTCAGTTCAAGTAAAAAAAGACAACTCTCCAGTTACGATTGCAGATAAGGAAGCGGAAACTGCCATTCGTGAGCACATGCATAAAGCATTTCCTAATCACGGATTCTTGGGTGAGGAACAAGGAAGGAATACAACAGATTCAGAATATACCTGGATAATCGACCCCATTGATGGCACTAAAAACTTCACTCACAAGTTACCTTTTTGGGCCAGAGGGATATGTTAATCTGTGGGATATTGCAGCTGTGTCAATTATTGTGGAAGAAGCGGGTGGTAAAGTTACGGATTTAGATGGCAAGCCAATTGGTCGACAAACAAAGACCTTGCTTTCAACCAATCGCGCCCTCCACTCCCAGATCCTTAAATATTTTTAGGTTCAAGTAAGGTTAAGCCTTACTTGAATTAATAAATATTCCCGCGGTAGTCTATATTCCAGACATAGATTTTTCGCTTACCCTTATTCATTTCATAATTAACTCGAAGATTACCCATTCTTAATCTATAACTTTGACCAGTATTTATAAGCTTCTTAACATTTAAGCTAATTGAAGTTGGTTCTTTTGCTAATATCTCCAGTTTCTTTATGATTTTCTTTTGATCAGTGGGATGAATTCGTCTTAGATTTTTTACTGCACGTGGGTGATAGAGCAGAGTAAAGGAGTCCATATTATATTTAAGCCAACTCTTTTATAAGCTTGTCGTGTGATATCCAAGGAACTCTAGCTTTATTCTCCTTTTCAAATTCCTGAGCAGACTGCGCGTCAATCGAGTCTTCA